>Ga0209062_1004242_pt1 | contig 15309 bp, 11 predicted proteins | sample Coa_R2_2_FD_187158 | JGI IMG/M metagenome (GOLD analysis project Ga0209062, IMG submission 187158) | Surface soil microbial communities from Centralia Pennsylvania, which are recovering from an underground coalmine fire - Coalmine... | ecosystem: Environmental > Terrestrial > Soil > Unclassified... | reverse complement strand
TCCAGGTGACCGGGAATTGCGCAGCGAGACGGCGATAATCGGACAGGCGGAAGCGGTCGAGCCCGCGGGTGGCGGCGACTTCGCGAGCCCATTCGGGTGCGAGCTGAGGAAACAGGGATACGGCGCCGCTATCCTTGACGCTATCGGCCAGCACACTGCGTTCGGCTACGGCGCGGAAGCCGTGGGCATCTTCGCCGGTCCGGGCCATATACTCCGGGTCGAGAGCGAAGACGGCGGATTTCGGCGTGTGGCCGCGGATCCAGAGGAAGGCGGAAACCCATCGGTTTCTCGCGCTGCCGCCGGGCCACTCGATGTGGCGGCTGGCGGGATAAGCCGCGCATGCCGCATAGGTCATGAGCACTGCTGCGGGCGCGAATACCGCGACCCAGCGCAGCGGCTTGGCGCGCAGGACATGCTCGCCGAGCAGACCGCCGAGTAACAGGAAGAAGATGGCGTAGAGCAGATGAAAACTGCGCATTGGTTGCAGGCGGGTGTACGCCTCCCAGCGCGAATCGAGCCCTAGCACGGCCGCGGCCGCGATGGACACAATTCCGAAAGGGAGGAGGCCGCCGGCCAGATCCAGGAATGCGGGACGGACGCCGCGAGGGCGGGCAACGCGCCACCAGGCCAGTAGAGCGAGCGGGGCAAATACGCCGATCCACTGATACCACGTCCATGTGGCAACGAAGAAATAGGACCGTGAAAGCAGGCACTCACGCGCCGGCCCGCTCACCGGGGCGAAGCTGATGCCGAAGGGCAGCGCGGCGGCCATCGTGAGGGCAGGCTGGGCCGCGCTGCGCCAGGCGGCCACGCGCCGGAGCGCGGCGATCGCGGCGACCAGCAGCGCGGCGTAGACCGCCATTTGAGGATGGAGTGCGGTGGTCAGGAGCAGGCAGGAGGCGGTGGCCGCCGGGTTTCCCGAAAGGTAGTAGCCGATGGCGAACAGGGCGGAGGGCGTCGAAAGGGAACGAGCGGTAAGGTACGGGTCCATGATGACCAGTCCCGTGCCGGCGACCGGAACGCCGCACGCCGCGGCGAGCGCGGCGACACCGCACCAATGGGCGCGGGAGTGCACAAAGCAACGGGCCAGCAGGCGCCAGGCGGCAATCAGGAGGAGCAGCAGGGACACCGCGTGCCAGGCGAAAATCGCCGCGTCGGTGGGCACGTGGAGCAGCCGCGCGGAACCTCCGATCAGGTTGGGGAAAACGGAAAGCCGCGCGTGCGCGAGAAAGAATTCACCCCCGTAGGGATAGAGAGCGGGATCGGCGGCGCGCTTAATGGCGGGGACGTAGATTGCGGCGTCGTCGGCGCCCAGGTGATAGCCGTGAATCAGGACCGCAGCCGCGGCGAGGAGAGCGAGGCCGGCCAGCGGGATCCCGGCGCCGCGATCCCTGGAACCGGTGCGCGCATCGGGCCGGCTGCCTCCGTGCGCGGGGCGGCTTTGGGAGGGGGCGGCGGGCATTCGCGGTTGTGACGCGGGCGATGCGCGCAGGGTTGCCGGTTTGTTGGGGAGACGTGTGGAACCCGGTACCGAGCGGCGCAGCGGGACAGGGATCGAGGCCGGGCGCGCGTCGAAAAGGAAAAATTGCCGAGAATCCGTCCGCAGTGATATTTCCGACGCTCAAACATTCACCATCGCGCAAAGCGGTACACTGACAGGCGTCGCGGTCGAGCTCCGGAATTCACACCTTGCCGCGGCATCGCCGCTCACGGCGGATATCCGGACGGTTGAAGGCAACGGCGTGCCGTACGAGCCGGATTCCGGCGTCGGCATTGTGACATCGGAAGCCATTCCGGGCAACACCGTGCCGGAACCGTCCGCCGCAATTCTGCTGGGCGGCGTTCTCCGGCTGCTCGGCCGCGGAGGCGGTAGTGGAGCGGTAGCGCGGGCGCGTGCCTTGGGCCTGCGTTACGTCACCATGCCGCGGCGCACGGCGCTCAGGACGAGTTCCGCGGTGCTGTGCAGGTCCAGCTTTTCCATGATGCGCCAGCGGTGGGTCTCCACCGTGTGCAGGCTCAGGTTGAGGCGGCGCGCGATTTCCTTGTTGCTGTTGCCCTCGGCGAGGAGCTGGTAGACCTGGCGTTCGCGGTCGGTGAGGAGCTCGAAGCGGTCGCTGACGGTGTTCACGTCCCGCAGGCGGGCGAAGCCGTTCTGGAAAATCTGGGCGACGGCCGCGCTGAAATAGGCCATGCCTTTCTGCACGGTGAAGATCGCCTGAATCAGCTCGTCGCCCGCCGAGCTCTTGAGCAGGTATCCGCGGGCGCCAGCCTTTACGGCGCGCAGCACGTAGCGCTCATCGCTGTACATGCTGAGGATGAGGACGGCGGTGTGCGGGGAATGCTTCAAAATCTGGGCCGTGGCCTCGATGCCGTTCAGTTCTTTCATGGCGACATCGACGATCGCGACATCGGGTTTATGCTGGCGCGCGGCCTCGACGGCCTCGATGCCGGAGGACGCCTCGGCCACGATATCGATATCGGGGTGGCCTTCCAGAATGAAACGCAAGCCCTGGCGCATCAGGGTGTGATCATCGGCGAGCAGAATTCGTACAGACATCAGACCGGGGCCTCCTTTTGCGCGGGCGCGAGCGGAATGCGCAGAGCGATGCGCGTGCCGCGGCCGGGCGCGGAGTCGATGGTGAGGGCGCCCCCGGCGGCGGCGGCGCGCTCGCGCAGGCCGAGCAGGCCCAGGCCCTTGCTGCGCTCGCCCGGGGAAAAGCCGCGGCCATCGTCTTCCACTTCGGCGATCAGACAATCCTCCGCTTGCCGGACCTCCACCCGAACGCTGGTTGCGCCGGAGTGCTTTTCGCAATTGTGCAGCGCCTCCTGCACGACCCGGTAGACGCATGTCTTGACGGCATCGGGAAGCTGGTCGGAGACGCCCTCCTCGACGAAATCGCAGCCGATGCCGCTGCGGCGCAGGAAGTCTTCGAGCTGGAACTGGAGCGCGGGAGTGAGGCCAAGATCGTCGAGAAGCGTGGGGCGAAGCAGCAGGGAAATGTTGCGGATGGTCTGCACGGTGCGCTCGGCCAGTTCGCGGGCGCGGCGGAGCCGCTCGCGCGCGGCCTCCGGCTGTGCCGGAAGTAGCGCCTGCACGTGGGAGATTTCGATCTGCAGCAGCGCGAGCGTCTGGCCGATTTCGTCGTGAAGCTCGCGGGAGAGCTGGCGGCGGCCTTCCTCTTCAATCTCCAGCAGGCGCGCGGAGAGGCGCTGCAACTCGCCCCTCGCCTGTTCGACTTCGGTGTAGTGGAGCTCGGCTTTCTGCTCCAGATGTTCGGCGTGGCGGAGGCTCAGGCGCGCCACCATGATGCCGAGCAGAACCCCGACCGCGAGCATCATGAGCAGGCGCTGCGCCGCGTGGCGGCGGGTGGCGGCGAATTCGCCTTCGCTCTCCTGCAGCCGCTGCTGGTCGGTAGCGGCGAGATGCAGCAGCGCAGCGTAAAGCTCGCCGCGGCGGGGCACGACCTCACGCTGCAGGAATTCGAACTGGCGCCGGTTGTCCACGCCAAGCATCGTCTGCGGGACCGGGCGCACCACATCCCAGAACTCGCCGAGGCTGCGGCGCAGCCGCGCGACCACATCGGCGCCGATGCCCGATTGGGCCAGCCGATCGAGCGCGGTATTGTCCTCCGCTTCGAGCGCCTGCAGTTGGGAGTGGAGCGATGCGGCCTGCTGCGGCGTGTTCTGAATAAAGAAGTCGCGGATATCGGCGCCCGCCTGCCAGAGATTGCGGCGGAGCGTGGCGAGCTCGGCATCCTGCTCGACGTAATGCCGGTAGATGCCCAGGTGCTGCTCGGAAACGCTGACCTGAATACGGTACGCCTCGAACGCCGAGAGCACGAGCACGGCGATCATCGCGCCGTACCCCATTCGCAGCACGGCGCGCTTGCTGAGGGGCCCAGTCACTCTGAATTTATCTTAACGCCCCACAAGTGCCCGAAAATACGATCTTCCCTGTATGGGCCGGGGATATCCCTTAGCCTATGATCGAAGACACAGCAGTTCCGGTCGTCCGAATGGCGCCGGGCGATTCGGGACTCATGAACGATTGTCCTTCCCGGGCAATCCCACTCGAGGGCAGGGTTACCTGCCCTTTCCTTTTTCCTGCCCATTTCCGCCTGCCCCATGCCATCCCCTAGACTGGAGAGGCAAAGTCAAATATGAACATCCCTCTCTTCTCTGCCGTGGTGTTCGCGGCCTCGGCGCTGGCAGGCTTTCTCGGCGCGCTGACCGGCTTGGGCGGCGGCGTTGTTGTCACTCCGGTGCTGGCGCTGCTGCTCGGCGTGGACCTGCATTACGCCATGGGAGCGAGTCTGGTTTCGGTGATTGCGACCTCATCCGGCGCGGCCGCGGCATACGTGAGAGAGGGCTTCTCGAATATCCGGGTGGGGATGTTCCTCGAAATCGCGACCACCATCGGCGCCGTGGCAGGCGCGCACCTCACTTCGGTGGTGCCGGCATCCGCTCTCGGAGTGATCTTCGGTGTGGTGCTGCTCTATTCGGCCTGGCAGTCGCTCCGCGAGCACCGCGACCATCTGACGGCGGACTGCGACCCGCTGGCGGACCGGCTTCGGATGAATGGCGCCTTCCCGGAGCGAGGCCGCAGCATCCGCTACTGCGTGGCGCGCGTGAAATCCGGGTTTGCCCTGATGTTCGGCGCGGGACTGCTTTCCGGGTTGCTGGGCATCGGCTCGGGCGCCATGAAAGTGATCGCCATGGACCAGGTCATGCGCATCCCGTTCAAGGTTTCCACTACCACCAGCAATTTCATGATTGGGGTCACTGCGGCGGCGAGCGTGGGGGTGTATCTGCGGCGCGGCTATATCCGGCCGGGCCTTGCGATGCCGGTGATGCTCGGGGTCCTGCTCGGGTCCCTGCTGGGCGCCCGGCGTTTGATCGGCGCCAGGACCCGCGCTTTGCGGCTGGTGTTCGGTACGGTCGTGGGCGTGATGGCAGTCGAGATGATCTATAACGGCTTGACGGGGAGGCTCTGATGACGCGCATGACGGACGAGTTGCTGGACCTGATCATCTCGCGGATTCTGCAGTTGGGTGTACTGATCTCGGCGCTGCTGGTGCTCGCCGGCGGCGTGTGGTATCTCGCCGGGAGCGCCGGAGTACCGCAGCCCTTCGGACATTACCAGCATGGCGGCGGAGTACGTGCATTGCTCGCGCTGCCGCGGTCCGAGGTGGTGATTCTGGCGGGTCTGCTGCTGCTGGCCGCGACGCCGGTCGTGCGTGTGGCGTTTTCGCTGTTCGCCTTCGCGGTTCAAAAGGACTGGACGTACGTAGCGGTGACGGCGGTGGTGCTCGGTGTGCTGCTTTACAGTTTGCTGATGGGGGTTTAAGTCAAAGCGGCCCGGCCGCGGTCATTTTGCAATTCGGTCACATCACGGCGACATATCTCCCGCACGCATCGGCCATGATGGCATTGGTTCCAAACCATCATCTGAGGTAACTCTCCGTGCAAACCAAGAAGCAAGCGACCAGTTTACGCCGCCGTTCCTTTCTGTCGGCAGGCATGATGGCAGCGGCCGGCGAGGCACTATTGACGGGGCCCAGGGCTTCTGCGCAATCGACCGGCTATCTGAATGCGGGGGATGCCGCCATTCTCAAATTCTTAGCGGCAGTCGAGATCCTGGAGGCGGATCTCTGGATACAGTACGCCGAGCTGGGCGGCACCCAGACTCAGAAAGATACCGAGGTGCCGGGGCTGAGCGGCGGCAATCCGCTCTACACCGATGCGCTCACCATCCTGGATATGGATATGCCGCAGTACATTCACGACAATACGGATGACGAAATTACTCACGCTGCATTCATTCACGCTTATCTCGTCTCCCTCGGCGTCAACGTTTCCGAACTGGACCTGCTGAACGGGCCGCATTTCCGCACCATCAAGGGGAGCACGGCGCAGGGCTCTTCGGGCAAGATGCGGCTGACCAACCTCACCCAACTGACGATCGACACGAGCTTCTGGGGGCGCTACCGCGCCGATAACGCGAATCCCGATTTGGGCGACATGAAATTCGCCCAGGCCGTGCCGAGTTTGAACATCGGTCAGCATCCGGCCATCCCGCGGAGCGACGACGACACGAAAGGCAGCACGATCGGCAACCCGACGGATCACCTCAAAGCGATCGCGTTCACGGCCGGGTTCCACTTCGCGTTTATTGAGCAGGGCGGCACCAGCCTGTATCCCGCGCTGGCGCAGCGGGTGAGCAACCCGGAAGTGCTGCGCATCCTCCTCAGCATCGGCGGGACCGAAATCATGCACTTCCAGACCTGGCAGGATAAGGCCGGCAACGCCACGCCCGTGACGGACACGGATCCCATTACCAAAGCGACCGTCACCTTCGTGGATCTGACGATGAACCAGCCGGAGACCTTGCAGGCGAACCTGATCATGCCGGAGCCGTGCCCGTTCCTCAACCGCAAGTTCCCGATCTGCTCGATCATCCGGCCGACCCAGACCAATGGGGCGGCGATGGGCGCCGTCGCGGCATTGACGGCGGACGGATTGTTCCGCGGCCAGAGCGACGAGTTCTTCGACCTGCTCGCGGATCTGGCGGCGGACGCCGACCGGGCGAACCGGTTCGAGTAGAACCAGAGGCGCGCCGCGAGGGAGCGGGGCGGTACATTCCGCACCCTCGCGGCCGCGGGTGATCGAGCATCGTGCCTCAACGCGTGACCACCCGCCCCGGCAGGGCGTTGGTCATCTTTCCCTCCTCGATCACCGGGACGCCGTTCACCAGCACAAACCGCATGCCTTCCGATAGCTGGTTGGGTCTTTCGAACGTTGCCAGATCGCGGATGGTGGCGGGGTCGAAGATCACCACGTCGGCCCACATCCCGGCTTTCAGGACGCCGCGGTCGGCGAGGCGCATCCGCTCCGCCGGGAGGGCGCTGAATTTGCGGATGGCGTCTTCGAGCGTCAGCTTATGCTCCTCGCGCACGTACTTCCGCAGGATGCGCGGAAAGGTGCCGTAGGCGCGCGGGTGCGGGTGCTCCTGGCCGAGCAGGCCGTCCGGCGACGTTCCCTGCGAATCGTTGCAGATCGAGACCCACGGCTGCTGGAGCGCCAGCGTGACGTCCGGTTCGGACATGGCGAACATGGCCACTTCCGTGAACGCCTGGTCTTCAATTAGCAGATCGAAGACCGTGTCGATCGGGTCCTTGTGCCAGAGCCTGGCGATCTCCGCGATCGTCTTGCCCTGGAGCGGCAGCAGTTTCGGGTTTTGCACTGCGCTCACCAGGATGGCTTCCGGGCCGGGGACCTCCTGCCATTCGTTGTTCCAGTTGCCGCCGGGCGTTTCGAGTTCTTTCCGGATGCGCGCGCGCATCGCGGGATCTTTCAGGCGCTCGATCAGTTTGGCGTCGCCGCCATCGTGCGCCCACGGCGGAATCACCGCGGAGAAAGAATTGAACCAGGCGGTGTAGGCGTAGGTATCGGCGGCAACGTCGATGCCCGCGTCGCGCGCCGCCTGAATGCGCCGCACGATCTCCGGCATGCGGCCCCAATTGGCTTTGCCCGCAGCTTTGAGATGCCAGATCTCGACCGGAGTGTGGGCCTCGCGGCCGATGCGGAAGGCCTCATCCAGCGCCGCATCGATGCCGTCGCCCTCATCGCGGATGTGCGAAGCGTAGATGCCGCCGAACTTCGCGGCCTCGGCGGCGAGGGCGATCAGCTCGTCCGTCTTGGCATACGGCGCGGGCGCATATTGCAGCGAAGTGGAGAGGCCGATGGCGCCCTCACGCATCGACTGCCGCACCAGATCATTCATGCGCGCGAGCTCGGCGGGCGTGGGTGCGCGGTCATCATCGCCCAGCACCATGCGGCGCACCTGCGTCGCGCCGACGTAGCTCGCCAGGTTGATCCCCATGCCCTGCTGGCGCAGGCGCGTGAAATATTCGCCAAAGGTGTGCCAGTCCGGCAACACCTTGTAGTGCTCGTAAGTGACGCGGTCGGCCTTTATAATAGACTCATTCAGGGGAGCGATGGAGTTGCCCTCGCCCGTGATTTCGGTCGTGATGCCCTGGTAGATTTTGGAAGGCAGGTGCGGATCGACCAGGATCGTCAGCTCGGATTGCCCGAGCATGTCGATGAAGCCGGGGGCGACCACCATGCCGCGGGCATCGATCGTCCGCTTCGCCGGCGCACCATCGAGCTTGCCGATGGCGGCGATGCGGCCGTTGCGGATGGCGAGGTCGGCGGCGTACCAGGGCGAGCCGGTGCCGTCCACGATGTGGCCGTTGCGGATGACCACGTCATACGGCTGCGCGGCCGCCGCGAACAGCAGTACCGGAAGGAGAAAAGGCATGTGTCGATTATGGCGTAACCGGGAAGCGGCAGTAAGCATCCAACGGCTCTTGAAAAACAAGGTTCTCATTCCGCTCCTGCTGCCGGCTGTCGCGCTGGCCCAGACCGTCACTTACACCATTTCGACCGTGGCCGGCAACAACGGCAACGGGGCCGGCTATTCCGGCGACGGCGCGCCCGCCGTGAACGCACAGCTCTGGCAGCCGACCGGCGTGCTGGTGGATAAGAGCGGCAACATTTTCATCGCCGACCAGGTGAACAACGTCATCCGCGAAGTCACTACCGATGGCAACATCAAGACCGTCGCAGGCAGCAACATCCAGGGCTACAGCGGAGACGGCGCGGCGGCCACCAAGGCGGAGCTCAATCATCCCGTGGCGCTCGCCATCGATTCGGGCGGCAACATCTATTTCAGCGACATCAGCAACGACATCGTTCGCAAGTTTTCGGTCGGCGGCAACATCTCGACCGTTGCCGGCAGCTACACCGTGTATACACAGACCGGCAACCCGCTCGGCGGCTACGCCGGGGACGGCTCGACCGCAACCAACGCGCTGCTGAATCTGCCGTACGGCGTGGCCGTCGATAACTCGGGGAACATTTACATCGCGGACACGCTGAATCACCGCATCCGCAAAGTCAACGCTTCCAACGGAAACATCGGCACCATCGCGGGCAACGGCACGCAGGGCACCGCCGACACCGGCGCGGCACTCAACGCGCATCTCAACAGCCCCCGCGGTGTCGCGGTGGATGCGAGCGGCAATGTGTACATCGCGGATACCGGGAACAACCGGGTCCTGAAGCTTTCGAACGGCGCGCTCACCACCGTCGCCGGCACGGGCACGGCCGGTTTCGCAGGCGATAACGGTCTCGCCACCAACGCCCAACTATGGGGGCCCCGCGGCGTGGCGGTGGATACCGCCGGCAATGTCTACATCGCGGATTACACCAATCAGCGCATCCGCATGGTCTCGAGCAACGGCATCATCACCACGATCGCGGGTAACGGCCATACGGGCTACAGCGGCGATGGCGGCCCCGGAACCGGCGCCATGCTGTACCAGCCCTCCGGCGTCGCCGTGGATTCGAAGTTCAACGTGTACGTCGCGGATACGAGCAACAACGTCATCCGCATGCTGACGCCGTCGAGCGCCCCGAACGGCGGCGGCGCGCCGCCCGCAATTCGCACGAGCCAGGGCGTGATCGGCGCCGGCGGATTCGGCGGGCTCAGCGGCACAGCGCCCGGTTCGTGGATCGAGATTTACGGTAGCAATCTTGCGCCGGCCGGCGATTCGCGCACGTGGAACGGCTCGGATTTCAGCGGGATCAATGCGCCGAACCAGCTCGACGGCACCACCGTGACGATCGGCGGCGTGCCCGCGTACGTCTCGTACATCAGCCCGGGGCAGGTGAACGCGGAAGTGCCCGCCGGCGTCGGCACCGGGCCGCAGCCGGTTACGGTGAGCACGGCGAACGGCACCAGCGCGGCCGCCAGCATCACCGTGAGCCCGCTCCAGCCGGCGCTGCTCGCGCTGCCGGCGTGGAACGTGGGCGGCAATCAATATGTGACCGCGACGTTTACGGACGGCCAGACGTTCGTCGGCCCGGTGGGCGCTTTCGCGGGCGTAACCTCGCGGCCCGCCAAGCCGGGCGAGACGATCGTGCTGTACGGCATCGGCTTCGGCCCGGTGGGCTCGGGCGCGCAGTTCGGGCAGATCGTGCAGCAGCTCAATAACCTGGTCACACCGGTGCAGTTCCAGTTGGGAGGCACCGCGGCCGTGCTGACGTATTTCGGCCTCGGACCGGGGGAAGTGGGCCTGTACCAGTTCAACCTGGTCGTCCCGCCGATCGCGCCCGGAAATGCCGTGCCGCTGACGTTCACGCTGGGAACGCAAAACGGCGCGCAGACGTTGGTCACGGCGATCGGAAATTGAGCCCGCCAGAGCGCGCTCGGCTCATTTTGAGCCGAGCGCATCCGCCAAGTTGTTGATTCCGCAAGGGCGCCTTCCCTCGCATGGCTCATTTTGAGCCGGCGCGGCCCAAATCATGGGCACGTGCAGGTTCTTTTTCGGCCATCCGCAGCTAACAACCTCGCGCCGCACCCGTCCATATGTCCGACCGCCTTATATGGGAGCCAAACATATGGAAGTCCCTGACGCCGAATGGAAGAAAGGGAGCGCCGAGCTCCTGGTGCTCTCGTTGCTCGAAGACCAGCCGCGCCACGGCTATGACATCTCGAAGGCGATCGAGATGCGCTCCGGAGGCGCGCTGAAGTTTCACGTCACCTCGCTCTATCCCCTGCTGCACCGGCTGGAGGAACAGCAGTGGATCGAAGGGCGCTGGGTGGAGAAAGCCGGACAGCGCCGGCGGCGGTATTACCGGCTGACCGCGCAAGGGCGCAAGGTGCTCCGCTCGCAGCAGAGGAGCTGGCTCAATTTTGTGGCCGCGATCGGCCGCGTCACGGGGTTGGAAAATGCCTGATTGGAACGATCTGGTCCGGCGGCGCCTGGCGCCGCTCTCGCTGCCGGCGGCGGAAGAGGCCGGTTTGGCCGAGGAACTCTCGCAGCACCTGGAAGACCGGTACCGCGAGCTGCTGAGCGGCGGGACGGAAGAGGCCGACGCCTACGAAATCGTGGCCGCGGAACTCGACGACACCGCCCGGCTGCGGCGGCGCGCGGCACTGCCGGAGATGCCGCCGGCCGGCGGTCCGCGATCCGGCAGCTTCGGTACGGACCTGGCGCGCGACCTGCGATACACCTTCCGCACGATGCGCCAGAGCCCGCTCTTCGTGACTTTCGTCGTGGGCACGCTGGCGCTCGGGATCGGCGCGAATACCACGGTGTTCACGGTGGTGAACGGCCTGATCCTCAATCCGCTGCCGGTGCGCGATGCCGCGCGGCTGGTGGCAGTCGCCTCCGCTGAGGTTGCCGGCAGATCCCAATCGGCGACGCCGTTACCGCTTTCGTATCCCGACCTCCGCGATTACCGCGAGCGCAATCAGGTCTTCTCGGAGCTGGCCGGCTACACCTCGCCGCGCCTCGTGACGCTCGAAGAACACGGCGCCACGCAGAGCATGTTCGCCGAACTGGTGACCGCCAACTACTTCGCGGCGCTCGATCTTACGCCCGCTCGGGGCCGCTTCTTTCTATCCGAAGAGGACAGCGCGCCGGGCGCGCATCCGGTCGCGGTGATGAACTACGCCACCTGGCAGAGGCGCTTCGGCGGCGAGGCAATCCTCGGCCGTATTCTTCGGGTGAACGGCCTCGCCCTCACCGTGGTCGGCGTCGCGCCGCCCGGGTTCATTGGAGTGAATGCCGTCTTCGGTCCCGACCTGTGGATTCCCGCTGCGATGGCGGAGCCGCTGTTTCCCTCGACAATGCGCAATGCCTGGATCGACCGTGGCCAGGCCGCTTTTTTCGGGGTGGGACGGCTCCGTCCCGGCCTGACGCTCGAGCGCGCCAACGGCAACATGGCCGGCATCGCTGCGGCGCTGGCGCGCGAGTTTCCAAATATCGACCAGGGGCACGCCGCCACAGTCCAGCCGATCCGCGAGGCCATCCTCGCCACCGCGGGGGGCCCGGCATCGTCGTCCATTTTCTTCGCCAGCGCGGCGCTGCTGGCGGTGGTGGGCATCGTGCTGCTCATCGCGTGCTCGAACGTGGCCAATCTGCTGCTGGCGCGCTCTGCGGCGCGACGCCAGGAAATTGCCGTGCGAATGGCGATGGGCGCCAGCCGCGCGCGTCTGGTGCGTCAGATGCTGACCGAGAGCCTCCTGCTGGGCTTGCTCGGCGGGGCGCTGGGCGTGGCGGCCGGCTATGCCGGACTGCGGCTGGTCTATGGCATGCTTCCGGGCGGCGCGAATTTTGCCCCGCCGCGGCTGGACGCCACCGTGTTCGGATTCGCGCTTGTGCTCTCGCTGGCAACCGGCCTGCTGTTCGGCCTGATCCCGGCGTTTAAGGCATCGAGTGCCGGCGTGGCGGAAGCGCTGAAGGAAGAGGCGCGTACGATCGGCCGCAGCCGCCGCCGCGTAACCATCTCCAGCGCGCTGCTGGTGGGCCAGGTGGCGCTCTCATTCATCCTGCTGATCACGGCCGCACTCGTGCTGCGCAGCATCGGCCGCGCTTACCAGATGAATCCGGGATTTCAGACCGCGCATCTGGCGGTTTTCACCGTCAGCCCCGGCCAAGCCGGCTACTCGAAAGCGCAGACACGCGCGTTTTACAAGGACGTGCGCGAGCGCGTGGCGGCCCTGCCCGGCATTCAATCGGCATCCTGGGCGTCGAACGTGCCGCTGTGGGCGCGGCCGCTGAGCGGAATCGAGGTGGAAGGCTGGCAGAAGCGATCGCAGGCCGATACCGTTCGCGCGATCGTCAACACGGTGGACGTCAGTTATTTCGAGACCGCTGGCGTTGCGCTCGAGAACGGGCGCGAATTCACCGCACTCGACCGCGACACCTCGGCGCCGGTCGCCATCGTCAACGAAAAAATGGCCCGTGACTACTGGCCCTCGGGCGCGCTGGGCAAGCGCATCCGGTTGCCGGGCGAGACACCGATGCGAGAGATCGTCGGCATCGCGCGGAACGCCAATTACACTACGTGGGGCGAGCTGCCGCAGGCGTGCGTGTACGTGCCCCTCGCGCAGAACGATTCCGAAACGATGAATCTCTATATCCGGACGGCACACGACCCGCGCCTCATGATGGAGCCCGCGGAACGCGTGGTACATGCCGCCGGGCCGATGGTGCTGATGATGGGCCAGCGCACCGGCCGCGAGATCGTCGAGGGCGGGCTGTTCCAGGCGCGCGTGGTGGTGGTCCTGCTGACGGTCTTCGGGTTGCTCGCCCTCGGCTTGGCCAGCATCGGACTGTACGGGATCCTCGCGTACTCCGTGGCCCGCCGGCGGCGGGAGATCGGGGTACGCCTGGCGCTCGGGGCGAGCCGCGCGAGCGTGCTGCGGCTGATCATCGGCGAGGGAATGACGCTGGTCCTGGTAGGCCTCGCCATCGGGTTCGTGACGGCGTTGGCGGCCGGGCGGCTGCTGAGCCGCATGCTGTACGGCGTCAGCGCGAGCGACCCGCTCAGCCTCGCCGCCGCAGTGGCGGTCCTTTCGGCGGTGGCGCTGCTGGCGTGCTACTTGCCGGCGCGGTGGGCCACCCGCGTCGATCCGCTCACGGCGCTGCGGGAGTCATGAAGCCCGGGCCCACCACCGTGCGGCTCCTCTGGTCCGCCACCGTGCTGCTGGCGGCGATCGGTGTGGCGGCCGTGGTTCATCGCATGTTTTTGCTGCGATCGCCGGGGATGGATTTCGACGCCGGCTTCGCCCGGCATCCCGCGCTGACGCTGTTCCACATCGTCCCCGGCCTGATCTTCATGGTGCTCGGGCCGCTCCAGTTCGTGCGCGGTCTGCGCAGCCGCCGGCCGGCACTGCACCGGTGGGCGGGCCGGGCGGTAGCGGCATCGGCGCTGGTGATCGGCATCACGGCGCTGATCATGGGGCCGCAGATGGCGATCGGCGGCGTGAACGAAGCCTCCGCCACCACGCTGTTCGCTCTCGTGTTCCTGTTCGGCCTGGCGAAGGGCTGGATCGCGATCCGGCGCGGCAAGACGGCGGAGCACCGCGAGTGGATGATCCGGGCCTTCGCGATCGGCCTGGCCGTGGCGGGAATCCGGCCGATCGTCGGCCTCTTCTTCGCGACCAGCCGGCTCACGCATTGGTCGCCGCGCGACTTCTTCGGCGCGGCGTTTTGGATTGGATTTACGCTGCACCTGATGGCGGCCGAGGTGTGGATCGGCCACACCAGACGCCTCGCGGCGGCCGCCGGAACCGAATAAAAAAAGCGGCCTCCCTGCACTTCGGCAGGAGAGGCCGCCGGAACAGTTTACCGGCGCGACGGCCGGCATGCGGAGTTAGTTGGTGCTACCCCGCTTGGCGGTAAACTCGCGCGGTCCGCCACGGCCCATATCGACGGTCAGCTTCATCTCGTCGCCGTTGACAACGCCCTTGTAGTGCGAGGTTACGGTGTTGCCGTTGAACTCGCGCACCACATCGAACGTCACGGTGTCGCCTTCGACTTTGCCGTTGGTGATCTGGGTCTCCTGGCCGCCCATGCCGGGCACCGAACCGGTCAGGTTGTTGCCATCTGCCTTCAGCGTGATGGTCACCTGACGGGCGGGCCCGCCGTTGCGGCCGGGTTGTTCATAGGTCCACTTGCCGCTGACATCGGCCGCGAAAACGGCCATCGCCAGGGAAAGCAGAAGCGTGGTTACAAAAAGCAGCTTTTTGGTCATAGTGACCTCTTAGGCGTACGGAGTTTGCCGTACGTTACACCTGCCGCACTTGGCCGGGAACTATCGCGCAAAATCAATCAGTTCCCGAAAAGTTCCGCTTTTTACCTTCCGCCCTTCCAATCGGGCAGACGGCCGGGGGTGGCCGGAGCGCCGGCGGCATCGAGCTGCTTTTCGACGGCCTTAATGTCCGTTTCCAGCAGCTTCCGGAGCTTCGGCACCTCGGCAGCCAGCAGATCGGAGGCAATCTGATACTGCTCCTGCGCAGTCTTCGTAGGCTTGCCAGTTGTCGTGCGCACCGGGCTGGCCGCGGCCTGCACGTGCTCCGCGATGGAGGCCGGCACGCCCTCCTGGTGCGAGCGCATGACGCGGTCGCCGTTGAGCGCGCGGTCGATTTCATCGAGGCTGCGCTCCATCGCCACCGTCTGCTCCCGCAGTTTCAACGGCAGCGCGGGGGTGGCATCGATGGCTCGGCGAATGGCCGCGACGCGCGCGCGCGCCTCGGTCAGCGATTCCTGCGTGGCCGCGAGCGCCTTCTGCAGGCGGGAGAGGCGTTCGTTGAATTCGAAGAGCGCGGTGCGGTCCGGAATCGTCGCCGGACCTTCCGGCGCGACCTCGAACGTTTGCGAGCCCGCGAGCGGCGTGATCACGCCATCGATGCGCTTGGCCAGGGTCACGGTGTATTTGCCCGGCGGGACCAGC
>Ga0209062_1004241_pt1 | contig 15312 bp, 15 predicted proteins | sample Coa_R2_2_FD_187158 | JGI IMG/M metagenome (GOLD analysis project Ga0209062, IMG submission 187158) | Surface soil microbial communities from Centralia Pennsylvania, which are recovering from an underground coalmine fire - Coalmine... | ecosystem: Environmental > Terrestrial > Soil > Unclassified... | reverse complement strand
GCCGGGCTTGAACCGGCGACCTGCTGATTACGAATCAGCCGCTCTACCAACTGAGCTAGGGTGGCCTTGGATTGCTTCCTTATTTTAGCAAACCCGATCGGCAATCGCTCGCGGAAATTCGATTCTCCGAGGCGATCCATCGGACTGCGTCCTCTATGGTTGGGACGCAATGCCCCACCTGTGTGCGCGCCGCCGATTCGCTCACGAGGAAATTGCCCGCCAAACCTGCCGCATAGCCAGCCTCGACATCCCGCGCGGAATCTCCAATCATCCATGAGGCGCCCAATGGAATACCCCAGTCCGACGCGGCCTGCTGGAGCATTCCGGGGGCCGGCTTGCGGCAGCCGCAGGAGGTCCGATAAGCCGATACTGCGGCGCTTTCCAGATGGGGACAATAGTAAATCGCGTCGATGTTCAAACCCGCGGTCGCAAGGGCTGCCGCGAGCGCGTTGTGAATCTCTACCAGATCCTCCTCGCTGAGGAGGCCCCGGGCGATGCCGGACTGGTTGGTCGCGATCACGAGATAATACGCGTCTTGTAATGCGCGCAAGCTGCCGACGCCCGGCAGCAGCTCGATCTGCGAGGCCCGCCGCAAGTAGTGTACGTCCCGGATGAGAATGCCGTCCCGGTCCAGGAATACCGCAGGCCGGATGGCCGGCGGTGCCGCTCCGCCGAGCCGCGAGCCGCGTGGAATGTGCAGTCCTGGCCGCGGTGGGTTGAGGCTCGCGGCCGCTGCCACTCTACATTCCTGCATCACGCGACGGCATCCCCGGCCCTGGGCTTCACATCGATTCGTGTATCGATGCCCTGGGCCAGGCAGTCCGCAGCCACCATTTCCCGGACGAGCTCGGGAAAGGAAGTCCGGTGCATCCACCCCAGCCTGGCCCGCGCTTTCGACGGGTCCGCGAGCAGAATATTGACCTCGGCCGGCCGGAACAGCTCGGGATCGTTCCGGACGTATTTCCGGTAATCGAGTCCCGCGCAGTCAAATGCAATTTCTGCGAATTCCCGGACCGTGTGGGTCTCGCCGGTGCCCACCACGTAATCGTCCGGCTCCGGTTGCTGCAGCATCATCCACATGGCCTCGACGTACTCTTTCGCGTGACCCCAGTCCCGTCTGGCTTCGAGGTTGCCCAGCCGCAATTCGTGCTGCTTGCCGGCCAGGATCCGGGCGATTCCGGAAGTGATCTTGCGCGTGACGAATTCAAAGCCGCGCCGCGGCGACTCGTGGTTGAACAGAATTCCGCTGGCGGCGAACGTGCCATAGGCCTCGCGGTAATTCCGGGTCAAGTCGAAGCCGCAAACCTTGCTGATTCCGTAGCTCGATCGCGGGTGGAATGGGGTCTTCTCCGACTGCGGCACTTCCTCGGCCTGTCCGAACATCTCGCTCGATCCGGCAAAGTAGAACCGGCATTCGGGAACGATCTGCCGCAAGGCTGCGAGCAGAAAATGGGTGCCGTTAATGTTTGTGTTGAAGGTGGAAAATTCGTCGTCGAACGAGTAGCTGACGAAGCTCTGCGCGGCCAGATGGTAGCACTCGTCCGGCCTCGACTCCGAGACTACTTTGAAGATGCTGGCGAAGCTTTCGATCGAACCCGCGTGCAGGCGCAGCCGGTCGCGGAAAGATTCCAAACGCACCAGCCGGTGCGCCGGATCCTCCAGCGCCACTCTTCGGACAATTCCATGTACCTCATAGCCCTTCGCGAGAAGCAGTTCGGCAAGATAGGAGCCGTCCTGTCCCGTTATGCCTGTGATCAGCGCCCGTTTGGCCATTCGACACGGCCAGTATAGCGCGCTTCGTTGCGCCTCCTTCTTTGGTAGCCCCCGGTGTGGCGCCCTGCCGCAATGTGCTATGTTGCGGATTAATAGCCAACCGCGGACCATTCCCCTGATGGCCCAGGACAATCACCGTATGGAACAGATAACCCGCGCTCCGCGCGTATGGATCGACGGCGTCCCCCTGCTGTTCCGAAGCGCGGGTGTGAAAAATTATCTTCACCACTGGATCCTTCACCTTCAACGGGCTGGTCTGCGCGTCCGCGTCTTTCCCTATCTCACGGTGCCTGGCGAGTTAGACCACGAGCGCTCCGTCTGTGGGACTTATGCCACGTTCGGCCGGCTGGCGGCATGGCACGGATTGAATCTCGTGCCGAACCATCTGCTGGATTGGGCCGCTCGCGATGCCGGCATTTTTCATTCCAGCAAGCTTCTGAACCCGCCGCGCCGCCTTGGTCTGACCGCCACTCTGTACGATGCGACCTGCTGGCTGATGCCCGAGTGCCATACGCGCTCGAACGTAGCCGCCGAAAAAGCATTCGCCGAGCGCATCTGGAAACGCGCTGCCGGGCTGATCGCGATCTCGGAAAGCACCCGCAATGACGCCGTGCGGCTCCTCGGCCTCGATCCACGGCGCATCCGGGTGATCTATCCGGGAATTCCGCAGCCGTACTTCGATGCCGCCGCCGAGACCGCCGGGAGAGTCCGCTCCCTCTACGGCCTCGACCGCGAATATGTGCTCTGCGTAGGTACACTCGAGCCTCGCAAGAATCTGGCGACCCTGCTGGATGCCTATGAATTGCTGCCTGCCGAAGTGCGGCAGCAATATATGCTCGTTGTTGCCGGACCGGCGGGTTGGTCGTCGGCAAACCTGAAGAGCCGCTTGCAATCGTTGGGTTCCGACGTCCGCTATCTCGGTTACGTGCCGGAAGCCCACATGCCTGCGCTGTTCGCGGGCGCTACATTGTTCGCTTATATCTCCCTCTATGAGGGCTTCGGCTTCCCAGTCGCGCAGGCCCTTGCGGCGGGCGTTCCGGTATTGACGTCCGCCGTCTCGTCGCTCCCCGAGCTGGCTGCGGATGCGGCGGAATTGGTCGAACCGCGCAGCGTCGAGGCCGTCCGGGCGGCGCTCCTCCGGCTCCTTACGTCTGAGACCCGCTGCTCCACGCTCGCCCGTGCGGGACGCCTGCGCGCGAGAGAGTTCACGTGGGAGCGCTGCGCCCGCGAATCCCTGGAGTTTTTTGAACAGGTCGATGGCCGTGCCGGAGTGTAACCCGTCCACGCGGTCCGCGCCCCTGCGCATCGGGGTGAATGCGCTCTATCTGATTCCCGGAGGGGTCGGCGGCACCGAAACCTATCTTCGGAACCTGTTGCGCAGCCTTGCCGGAATCGATTCGCGAAACCGGTATTTCGTGTTCACCAACCGCGAGACCGGCCGCAATTTGGCGCCGGAGAGCCCAAATTTCGAGGTCGTCCCGCAACCCGTTCGCGCCGTGGTGCGGCCCGCCCGCATCCTCTGGGAGCAGTTGGCGCTCCCGCTCGCCGCGGCCCGCTTGCGTCTCGATGTGCTGCTCAATCCGGGGTTTACCGCTCCGCTTGCCGCCAGTTGCCCGCAAGTGACGGTTTTTCACGACTTGCAGCATAAGAGGCATCCGGAGTTTTTCCGATGGTTCGACCTTCCGGTCTGGCGGTTCCTTCTCTATTGGTCCGCGCACCTCTCCAGATTGCTCCTGGCCGATTCGGGAGCCACGGCCTGCGACCTGCGGCGCTATTACGGCCTGCCCGAATCCAGGATTCGCGTCGCTCCCCTGGGGGTCAACGAGGCATTCTTCGATATCGCCGCGCGCCGCCGCCCCGAGCCGTTCCTGCTGTGTGTTTCGACCTTGCACCCGCACAAGAATCTCGATGGCCTGTTGCGCGCATTCGCCGAGGTTCGCCGCTCGCGCCCGCAGCTCCGGCTCGTCATCTGCGGACTTCACGGTTTCTCGACCAGTCCGCTCCACAAGCTCCGCGACAGCCTGGGCCTGCGCGATGCGGTCGAATTCCCCGGCTGGATTCCCTTGGCGGACCTCCACGATCTCTTCGCGCGCGCTGCGGCGTTCATCTACCCGTCCCTATTCGAAGGCTTCGGACTCCCTGTGCTGGAGGCCATGGCGGCCGGCGTTCCCACGGCGTGTTCGGCCATCGAGCCCCTCAGCAGCATTGCCGGCGATGCTGCGCTGCAGTTCGACCCCCACGACCCATCCGCCATATCGGCGGCGATTCTGCGGCTTCTCGATGACGACGGCCTGCGTGTCCGCCTGGCGTTTGCCGGCCCGCGCCGCGCCGCCGAATTTCCATGGCGCAAAACCGCGGAACTGACCCTTCGCGCGCTCCAGGACGCCTGCTGACGCGCTCAGTTTTCGCCTGAGATGGTGTGGCCCGCGGTCCAGACTCTCCTCAAACCGAACGGCAGCGGGAGCGGCTTGGTGGTATCGTACTTCTCCGGCTGCCGCGCCGCCACGATCCCGATCATCTTCTCTACGAGGAACGCCGGAAGGCGCACCGCCTGATAATACGCCTTCTCCACACTGAATGTGATCTTCGCGTTATCGGCCTGAAACCGGTAATCCACCCAGATCGTCTTCTTGCCATTCAGCACGGGACGGAGCACCCCAGGAATCGTCCCCGGCTTCCAGCGCTCCACCGCATCGAAATCCACCACGCTCAGGGTGGAGACGTAGTTTTGCGGAAAGATCTTCACCGAGACCGACTCGAGTCCGGGGCGTGGCGCCGTTCGCAGCGCGTATTTCATGTACTCGTTGATCTCGCCATCGGAGAATTGAAACGCCACGTGCTGCGGAGTTCCGTGCGCCCGCGCGGCCTCTGCGGTGCGAAGCCGGTCGAAAAGGCCCAGAAACTTCGCCGCGGCCGGCGGCGCCGGTTCGGCGGCGAGCGCCAGAGATCCCAGGAAGACCATTGCGCCGAACAGACGGGCCCATTTCATCAGTTCTCTTTTAGCATGTGGCTCTGCCTTGGTACGCGGCACGCGCTAACTCGTGTGGTCGTGAATAATCTTCCACCCCGCCGCGCGCCGTACCAGCACCAGCGTAAATCTCCCGGAAGCCTCGCCGCCGCCGGCCGCGCTGCGGTGGAGCGTGAATTTGCCGGTCGCGAGCGCGACCCGGTCCGCCAAAGGCCGCACTTCGATCTCCGAAAACGCAAGCGTGCCCATTGCTTCTCGCGTCGGATAGGCCCGGCGATACCGGTCCAGGATCGCCTGCACTCCGCCGCGCACGACTTCCCGGCCGATGAACGTCGTCTGCGGCGAATCGTCGTAATAAGACGCGAACGCCGCCAGGTCCCCGCGATTCCATGCCGCCTGAGACTCTTGCAATACCCGCTCGATATCCCCGGTCTGTGCCTGCAGCAGCGGCGCCAGGCAGAGCAGCGCCGCGGCGAAGAGCATCCGCGCCTTATGCATAAAGTCCCATCCGCTCCTTCACTGCCTGCAAGGTCTTCTCGGCGATGGGAGCCACGCGCTCCGCGCCCTCCCGCAGCACCCTCGCCAGATATCCGGGTTCGGACCGGATCTGCCGGTAGCGCTCCTGGAACGGCTCCAGGTGGGCCACCGTTACTTCGGCGACCTGCTTTTTCAGATCGCCGTAACGCATCCCCGTGAACTTGGATTTCATCTCCTCCTCACTCGCACCGGTGAAGGCCTGGTAGATCGCCAGGAGATTGAGGACGCCCGGCCCCGCCGTGGTAAAGTCCACCGCCGGGTTCGAATCGGTGGTCGCCCGCATGATCGTCTTGCGGACCTTCTCCGGCGGGTCCAGGAGCCCTACCGCATGGTGCGCGCCGGTGGCCGACTTGCTCATCTTCTGCGTTGGATCGTCCAGCCCCATGATGCGCGCGCCGACTGCGGGCAGGCTCGTGCCCGGCATCACGAAGAAATCGCCATACAGGCTGTTGAAGCGCTGCGCGATATCGCGGGTCAACTCGAGATGCTGCGCCTGATCCTCACCTACCGGCACGATTCCCGCCTGGTAGAGCAGAATGTCCGCCGCCATCAGCACCGGATACTGCAGCAGCCCGTCTCCGACCGACTCCTGCTTTGCCGCCTTCGCTTTGTACTGCGTCATGCGCTCGAGCCAGCCCACCGGCGTTACGCAGGTCAGCATCCAGGCCAGCTCCGCATGGGCCGGCACCGCCGATTGGACCATGACTGCGCTCACCTTGGGATCGATCCCCGCCGCAAGGTAGAGCGCCGCGATTTCCTCGATCTTGCCGCGCAGCTCCGCCGGCTCCTGATAGAGTGTGATGGCATGCAGGTCCACGATGCAGAATATGCACTCGTATTCGTGCTGGATGCGCACCCAGTTCTTGAGCGCCCCCAAATAATTTCCTATGTGCAGGTTTCCGGTGGGCTGCATTCCGGAAAAGACTCGTGTTCTCATGGTAAGGGGAGTAATTCTTTATCGTAAGCAATTTCGAAGTCACGGTGGAAAAGCTGGTGTACGGAGGCGAGGGCCTTGCGCGTCTGAACGGCCGCATTGTATTCACGCCGTTTGTGCTTCCTGGCGAGCGGATTCGCGCGCGCGCGCGTCACGAAAAGCCAGGCCTCGTGCGGGCCGATACGCTCGAAGTCGTCGACGCGGCTCCCCAGCGGGTGACCGCCCTGTGTCCCTATTTCGGCCGCTGCGGCGGCTGCCATTACCAGCACGCGCCGTATGAATTCCAGCTCGCTCTGAAACGCCGCATTCTGGTCGAAGAGCTGCGCCGGCTCGGTAAAATTGAGCCGCCCGGCGAGATCGCCGTGATTGCCGCCGACCCCTGGGGTTACCGCAACCGCGCGCAATTGCATATCGAACATGGCCGCCTGGGATATCGCGAGGCGCGCTCCCACCGGCTCTGCCCGATTGACCATTGCCCGATCTCCTCGCCGAAGCTCAACGAGGCGATTCGCGCCCTCGCCGGCATGATGCGCGATCCCCGCTGGCCCCGCTTCGTCCGGTCCATCGAGGTCTTTACCGATGAGCGCGAGGTGCAGATCAACGTGCTCGATACCGATCGCCCCGTCGCCCGCCGTTTCTTCGAATGGTGCGCGGAAGAAATCCCCGGCGTGGTGCCCGGCGCGCTCGATTACCAGGGGCGCTTTCGCGTGAGCAGCAACTCGTTCTTCCAGGTGAACCGGTTTCTGCCCGATCGGCTCGTAGCCGCCGCGCTCGCCGGCGCCGAGGGAGAAACAGCGCTCGATCTCTACGCCGGTGTCGGCCTGTTTTCACTGCCGCTGGCGGGCCGCTTCCGCGAGGTCACCGCCGTCGAATCCGGCGGCGGGGCCGCCCGCGATTTGCAGTTCAATGCCGCGCGCGCGGGTCTCGCGAATTTGCGGCCTGAACAGCGCAGTGCCGAGGAATTCCTGGCCCGCTTCGGCCAGTCTGTCGATTTCGTCTTGATGGATCCGCCGCGCGCCGGCATCGGCAAAGGCGTCGTCCAGCGCCTGGCGGAGTTGCAGCCCCGCCGCCTCACCATCGTGGCGTGCGATCCCGCAACCCTCGCGCGCGATCTCGCGGGCCTGACGGCCTCCGGCTTCCGCCTCGATCAGCTCACGCTCGTCGACCTGTTTCCCCAGACCTATCACCTCGAAACCGTCGCACACCTGAGCGCGAGGGGCGTTCGATAGCGTGCCCTGGGTGCGCATCGTCATCGTCAACTACAATTCCGGTCCGCTGCTCGAACAGACCGTCGATGCCCTCGCCCGCCAGACCGATCCCGATTTCGAGGCCGTGATCGTCGATAACGCTTCCTGCGACGGCTCCGAGCGCGTCCCGCTCCCGGATCGCCGTTTTCGCCTTGACCGCGCCGCCGCCAATCTGGGTTTCGCCGCGGCCTCGAACTTGGGCTGCAAGGGTTCCGGCACCCCCTGGCTCGCGATGCTCAACCCCGATGCCGCGCCCGAACCCGACTGGCTCGCGGAGCTTCGACGCGCTACCCTCCGGTACCCGGATGCGGCCGCTTTCGGTTCCACGCAACTGGACGCCGCGAATCCCAAGTTCCTCGACGGCGGCGGCGACTGTTATTCCATATTCGGCATCGCCTGGCGTGGCGGCCACGGCGCTCCGATCGGCGCGATCGGCGGCGACATCCGCGTTTTCTCCCCCTGTGCCGCGGCCGCTCTTTACCGCCGCGACGTATTCGAGCGCGCCGGCGGCTTCGCGGAGCCGTTCTTCTGCTATCTCGAAGATGTCGACCTCGGCTTCCGTCTCAACCTCCTGGGCCACGAAGCCATCCAGGCTGCCGGCGCGCGCGTGCGTCACGTGGGAAGCGCGTGCTCCGGTAAAGCGGCCGGCGGCTTCGCGGGCTATCACATCGTGCGCAACGGCATTTTCACGATCGTGCGGTGCATGCCGGCGCCACTCCTGGCGATCTCTCTGCCGCTCGCGATCCTGTCGCACCTATGGCTCGGCCTTCGCGCCGGAGATCTGCCCGTGCGCGTGAGAGGGCTGCGCGACGGCTTCGCGGCGCTTCCGGTCCTTCTCCGCCAGCGCCGCGCCATCCAGGCGGATCGCCGCCTCTCCGTGCTCGAATTATCGCGGCTCCTCGTATGGAATCCGCGCGCCGCCGGCGGAATGGCCATCGTTCCGCTGCCGCGCGCCCGCGGCTGATCCGGCAGGGAACGCTTGTACCTGCACGCCTTGTGGTGCGCGGTCCGCAATGTGTATGATGTTTATGGAGCATACACATGCGTACCAACATCGTCATTGACGATCGCCTTATGCGCGAGACGCTCCGCGCCACCGGTTTGAAAACCAAGCGCGAAGCTGTGGAGATGGGACTGCGTAGCTTGCTCCGCCTGAGCCGCCAGGGTGAAGGCCGCAGCCTTCGCGGCAAACTGCGCTGGCAGGGTGATCTCGATGCCATGCGGAGCGATCGTTGATCCTCGTCGATTCCAGCGTCTGGATCGACTATTTCAATGGCGTTGACACACCACAGACGGACCGCCTCGATGCCTTACTCGGGCGCGAGCCGTTGACGATCGGGGACCTGATCCTCGCGGAAGTGCTGCAAGGGTTCGCCTCCGAACGGGATTTTCGGACCGCGCGGGACTTCCTCGCCTCGTTCCCGGTTGTCGATTTGGCCGGCGCTGATATTGCCATGCGGGCGGCCCGGAGCTTCCGCACCTTGCGGAGCAGAGGCGTAACGGTACGCAAGACGACTGATACCTTGATAGCCACCTGGTGCATCGAGAGCGGCTATCGCCTCCTGTACTCGGACAGGGACTTCGAGCCGTTCGTGAAGCATCTCGGTTTGCGCGCCGTCCTGTAAACCTCCTGTAACGCCCCTCTACCCCTGCTGTATACTTGTTATCCACCGAGGGATCATGAAAATCGCACGCATTACCGCCCTGTCCGTGCTGGCGCTGGCCCCGCTATTCGCCCAGCCGAAGCAGCAGCCGCAGGATGAAGAGTACGCCAGGCTCGTGAAGGAATGGACCACCAGTCCGCAATTCATGAGCCCGCTCGTCGATCACCTGCCGAAGGCGCCGGGCGTGCCCACTCCCAAGGATGTCCTCGGCTATTACATCGGTGCGCCCAAGAAGCTCACCCACACCGCCGATATCGGCAAGTATTACCGCGCTCTTGCCGCGGCTTCCCGCCGCGTCAAGCTTCTGCCCGCCGGCACCACCGATGAAGGCCGCGAGTGCCTCGCCGTCGCCATCTCCGACGAGGACACGATCCAGAATCTCGATACCTACAAAGGCTATCTCGCCCGCCTCGCCGATCCGCGCGGTCTCAGCGAGGCCGAAGCCCATCGCATCATTTCGCAGGCCAAGCCGATCTACATGTTCACCGGCGGCCTGCACAGCGCGGAAACGGGACCGCCCGAGATGTTGATGGAGCTTGCCTACCGCCTCGCCGCCGACGAGAGCCCGCTCTACGAGCAGATCCGCAAGAACGTGATCGTGGTGGTGATCAACGCCGCCGATCCCGACGGCCGCGACCGCTACACCGATTGGTACTACCGCCACATGCTCGACCAGCAAAACGAGCAGGACCGCGTCCCCGGCCCGCCCTACTGGGGCAAGTACATCTTTCACGACAATAATCGCGACATCAACTACTCGCAGGTCACCATGCGCAACTGGCTGGCCTTCTACCTGGAATGGCACCCGCCAATCATGCACGACCTGCACGAGTCTGAGCCGCTCATGTACACCTTCAGCGGCCAGCCGCCGCAGAACCCGACGCTTGATCCCATCCTCTACGCCGAGCTCCCCTGGTTCGCGGAGTTCGAGCTGACCAAGATGATCGGATATGGCATGCCCGGCGTCTGGACCCATGCTTTCGTCGATATGTGGTCGCCCGGCTATCTCGGCTTCATGGCCTCCAACCACAATGGCATGCTGCGCATGTACGAAACCTTTGGCAACGGCGGCGCCAACACGATGCGGCGCACCATCGGCGGCGCGGGCGGACGCGGCGGCGAGCCGCCGGCCCCGCCGGCCGGGGGCGCCGAAGCCGCCGGCGGCCGGGGAGGGCGCGGAGCAGCAGGCGCCGGGGGAATGACCGCGCGCGAATGGTACCGCCCCCTGCCGCCGCCACGCGAGCTCGTCTGGTCCATGCGCAACAACACCAACTACATGGAAACCGGCGTCCTCTCCGCGCTCGAGCTCACCTCGGCTTTTCCCAGGACGGTCCTGGAGAACTTCTACCTGAAGAGCCGCAACTCGATCAAATCCGGCGAAACTGAGGCACCCTACGGTTACGTTCTCCCGGCGGGCCAGCCCGATATGACCCGTGTCGCTTTCATCGTCAACGTCCTGCGGCTGCAGGGCATCGAGGTCGGCCGCGCCACCGCGGAAGTGAAACTAAAGGATGGCTCGTTCCCCGCGGGCTCACTAATCGTCAAGCGCAATCAGCCCTACGGCCGCCTCGCCAAGATCCTGCTCGAAAAGCAGGTATTCCCGAACGACGCCACCACCACCTACGACGATACCGGCTGGACCATGGGCCTCATGTCCAACGCCGAGGTCAAGGAAATCGCGGATAAGGCCATCCTGGACGTCAAAACGCAGCCCGTCGACCGGCTCGACATCACCGGCACCGTCAAAGGCGAGGGTCCCGTGCTGGCCGTTCTCGATAACGGCTCCAACAATCTCTTCACCTTCCGCTACCGCCTCAAAGACGTGAAATTCGAGGCCATCGAAAAGTCCGCCAAGGCCGGCGATACCGACCTTCCGGCCGGCTCGTTCCTCCTCGAAAACACCGCGCGCACTCGCGCCGAAGTCGAAAAACTCGGACTCCAGTCCGTCGCGCTGGACCAGGCGCCGAACGTCGCCAGGCATGCCGTCGATCTGCCGCGCCTTGCCATGTTCAGCACCTGGGGCAGCACGCAGGATGTCGGCTGGGTCCGCTACGCCTTCGATCATTTCGAGATCCCCTACGACCTCATCTATAAGGAGCGCATCCGCAAGGGCAACCTGCGCGCCGACTATGACGTCATCCTGATCCCCAGCCAGGGGCGCGGCGGCGGCAAGGCCCTGGTATTCGACGTCGAATCGCGCGGCAAGCCGATCTCGTACGTGAAATCGCCCGAATTCCCCAGTCTCGGCATGTACGGATCTTCCGAGGACATCACCGGCGGCATGGGAATCGAAGGCGTCGCCGAGCTCGATAAGTTCGTCAACCAGGGAGGCGTGCTCATCACGCTCGGGGCGTCCAGTTTCATGCCCGCGGAATTCGGCATCGCCCGCACCGTGGACGCCGCCCATACCACCCCGGCCTTCTACGCCCCCGGCCCGATCGTCGAGGCGCAGATCCTGCGGCCCGAGCATCCCATCTTCTATGGCTATACCCAGACCACGATCCCGGTCCGATGGGCCAACGGTCCGCTGCTGCGTGTGGGCCAGGATGATCGCCGGACGGTCCTGATGCAATTTCCCGGGCAGGACAAATCCGTCCTCAGCGGTTTGATGCGCGGCGTCGCTGAAACCCGCAACCGCCCCGCGGTGGTCGATATGCCCGTGGGCGCCGGCCGCGTCGTCCTGTTCGCGACCAATCCGTGCTACCGCTGGCAGAATCTGGGCGAGTTCGGCATGCTCGCGAACTCGATCCTGCACTTCAATGATTACCCGAAGCCCGCGCCGCCGCGCCCGCCCGCGCCGTCCGCGCCGGGCCAGTAATCAGCGGTCCAGCACCGGCGGCTTCGCGGGTTGCGCCGGCGTTCCGCCGTCGTCCGCCGGTTCGGTGTCATCGGGCGCGCTGCCTTGCAGAAAGAGGCCCACGCCAACCAGTACGACCGCCAGCGCGATGCCGATTATCCCGATGTACATCAGGATGCGCCGGCTGTCCTGGCCCTGCATCTCGCCGCAGTGCGGGCAGCGCCGCACGCGCGAATGGATCGGCTGCAGGCAGCGCTTGCATTTGCGGCTCTGGCTCGTGGGGCCGGGGTTCATGGATACCGATAGTAGCAGCATTGCCTATTGCCGCAGCCGCCGCCCCCATCGATCCAGGGGTGAGCAGTAATACCCGCCCGGTCCACCGTCACGGCGTAGGTCCCCGGCTTTTGGCAGCGTCAGATGAAACGTCCCGGCCGGGCTGCTATCGGATCTGCCGCGGGGCCAAACGAACGAGGTGGTCCCGCTACGGCTGGAAGTCCTGGCGGGCTGCCCGGTACTTAATTGGAACTTTGGTACTGTTCAGTTTTCCTAAATTGTGAAAATAATCCCAAAGAACTGGCCGGCTCCTATACTCACTCAACCAGGAGGATCAATGAAGTTCTGCACCCGGTTTGTGCTTCTCGCGTTCAGTTGCGGTGCCATCCTGCCGGCAACGACGATTACGATCACCGACACGAACTACACGACCGATACCGGCTGGAATGCCTGCGGCGCTTTAGCGGGCCTGTTGTGCCGCACGACCGCTTACTTCAACACCGGCGAGTCGTTGTATAGCCAGGGCAACTACAACAACCTCGTCGGCAACAATTTTCAAACCGAGTTTGACGCCTGGAATAATTCCGGCGGCGGGCAGGGCTGGACGCTGGAGGATGCCGGCGGAGCCTGGAACAGTCTCACCAACGGCTTCAATCTGACCGTGGCCGAGGCGCAGCAATTCGCCGGTGTAACACTCGGCGGCTTGACCATTACCATCCAGGTAACCGGCAGCCTGCCCGCTCTCGATCCGGGCTACCAGTACATGTGGACGCAAGGCCTTTACGACAATTACACGACCGGTATTGGCGGCGGCATTGTCGCGCCTTTCTATGAGATGGACGTCGCCTCGGGCGCGTGCTCGACGACCGGTTCCGGCGCCGGTGGCAATCGCTCCGGCGATACGATGTGTCCACCCGCTTATCCATTCCAGGACCAGGACGGCGTCAACAGCTTTTACGACCAGCCGAAGGCCGCCTACGTGGCGCCTCCGGGCCCTCAGGCATTCTTCGATGCCACGACGTTCTTCGGAGAGGTCAATTACACCACCAAAGACATGAAGCTTTACGACGGGCTCACCTACGGCTTCCAGAACTACGTCAGCCCGGAGCCGGGCGCCTGGATCCTCGCCCTGACGGGGCTGGGACTGGTTGTCCTCGCGAAATACCGCCGCCGCACGGCGTAATCTACTGCTCCCGCAGCGCCGCCGCCGGGTCGATCCGCGTGGCCCGGCGCGCGGGGACGTAGCTGGCCAGCGCCGCTACCGCGGCGAGCAGCGCCAGCACCGCGGAAATCGTCCAGGGGTCGTTTGACGTCACGCCGAACAGCAGCGACCCCATGGCCCGCTGCGCCGCCAGCGAACCCGCTACCCCAACCCCCAGTCCCGCCGCGACCGGCCCCATTGCCTGCCGCAGCACCAGGCCCAAAATGCTCTGCGGCCGCGCTCCCAGAGCCATACGGATTCCCATCTCGCCCGTCCGCTGCCCTACCGCATACGCCACCACCCCGTAGATCCCCAGGCTCGCCAGCAGCAGCGCGGCCGCCGCGAAGATCAGCACCAGCGTCATCTGGAACCGCCGCGGCGCCACGCTCGCCGACAGCCGCTCGTCCATGGTTTGCACAGTCTGCACGGGAAGCTCCGCGTCCAACTGCCGGATCGCTCCCCGCAACGCCGCCGCCACGGTTCCAAACGGCAACTCCGTCTTGACCGCCAACGAGAGTTTGTAGTTCGACTCCTGCCAATACGGAAAGTACACCGTGTTCGAGGGCGCCTGGCTCAAGCTCGCCCCGCGCACATCCGCCACGACCCCCACTACCTCGATCGGCCCCTGCCGGCCCGCCCCGAAGATGATCTGCTTCCCCACGGCGCTCGCGCCCGGCCACAGCCGCTCCGCCGTTTTCGCCGAAATCACCGCGACCGGCTTCCCGCGGTCGTGTTCGTCGAAAACCCGACCCGCGAGCAGCCGGATTCCCATCGTCCGGAAATACTCCGGATTCACATCGCGGTTGTCCGCCACCAGGCGCTCCGTCATTGGCAGATTCGCTCCTTCCGGCATGATGAGGTTATTGTTGCCCTCGCCCGCCAGCGGCAGTTGGCTGGAGATCCCCACCGACGTCACACCCGGGATCGCCGCCGCCTTCTCCAGCAGCGCCCGGTCGAACGCCGCCTGCTTTTCGTGGTTCGCATAGCGGCTGTACGGCAGCGTCAGGTCGGTGGCGACAACCCACTCCGTTTCGAACCCCTTGTCGACGTGCAGCAGACTGACGAAACTCCGCAGCAGCAAGCCGCCGGCGATGAGGCACGCCGCGCTCAGCGCGACTTCCGCCGCCACCAGCGCGCTTCGCGCTCTTCCGCTCGCCCGCGACCCCGTCGACCCCCGTGCGGCCGCCTGCAGCGCCTCCTGCGGATCGGCCCGCGCGTACCGCCACGCCGGCAGCAATCCGAAGAGCAGACCGGCTGCGAAGGAAATCGCGATGTTGAATCCAAGCAGCCGCGCGTCCGGCCGGATCTCGTCGATACGCGGCAGGTCCACCGGCGCGTACGCGACGATCGCCCGGACCCCGCCGTACGCCGCCGCCATCCCGATCGCCCCGCCGATCGCCGCCAGCAACAAACTCTCCGCGAGCATCTGCCGCACCAGCCGGCCCGTGCTCGCACCCAGCGCCGTGCGCACCGCCAGCTCCCGCCGCCGCCCGGTCGCACGCGCCAGGAGCAGGTTGGCGATATTCGCGCACGCAATCACCAGGACCGCCGCCACCGCCGCCAGCATCAGATCCAGCCCGCCGCGCGCCCGGCCGACGATCTGGTCCTGCAGCGGCACGATTTGCGCCCGCAGCTCGATCTTTTGCGGCAGCCGCGCCGTGATCCCCGCCTGGACGCCGTTCAGCTCGCCTGCGCCTGCGCTGCCGTCGCCCCGGGCCGCAGTTTCGCGATGCAGACGAAGTTGAAATCGCCCATGTCGTCTTTTTCGTTGTCTGCCAGCGCGAACGGTCGCCAGACGTCCGGCCGCTCGTCCGCGATGTTCATCGCAAAGAGAGCGCTCAGCTTCGGAAAATGGAACGAGGCCGGCAGCACTCCCACAACCCGGTACGGCCGGTCGTTGAGCTTCAGAGTCCGCCCC
>Ga0209062_1004239_pt1 | contig 15320 bp, 14 predicted proteins | sample Coa_R2_2_FD_187158 | JGI IMG/M metagenome (GOLD analysis project Ga0209062, IMG submission 187158) | Surface soil microbial communities from Centralia Pennsylvania, which are recovering from an underground coalmine fire - Coalmine... | ecosystem: Environmental > Terrestrial > Soil > Unclassified... | reverse complement strand
TCCGCCTACGTGCGCTTTACGCCCAGTAAATCCGAACAACGCTAGCCCCCTTCGTATTACCGCGGCTGCTGGCACGAAGTTAGCCGGGGCTTATTCTCCCGGTACCGTCATTATCTTCCCGGGTAAAAGAGCTTTACAACCCTAAGGCCTTCATCACTCACGCGGCATGGCTGGATCAGGCTTTCGCCCATTGTCCAATATTCCCCACTGCTGCCTCCCGTAGGAGTCTGGGCCGTGTCTCAGTCCCAGTGTGGCTGATCATCCTCTCAGACCAGCTACTGATCGTCGCCTTGGTGAGCCGTTACCCCACCAACTAGCTAATCAGACGCGGGCCAATCCTTCGGCGATGAATCTTTCTCCTCGCGGACGTATCCGGTATTAGCTCAAGTTTCCCTGAGTTATTCCGAACCGAAGGGCATGTTCCCACGTGTTACTCACCCGTCTGCCACTCCGTATTGCTACGGCGTTCGACTTGCATGTGTTAGGCCTGCCGCCAGCGTTCGTTCTGAGCCAGGATCAAACTCTCAAGTTGATTGAGAATTGAAGCTGGCCGGTCACTGAGCACATCGGCCACCCTCGCGGGTCTCCAATGTGCCATCTGACGAGTCCCAAGCACATCTGCTCAGGGCCGAAGCCCCGAACGCGATGAACTTGATAACGTGACCGCCAAAGTCTTTCTCCGGCGCGCATGAGCGCGCCGCGCAAGGACTTCGCCGTCCACGTTTCTCTTTCTTCCGATTCAATTGTCAAACAGCGGTCCGGCGACCCCAAACGGCGAAACATCCTCTCCCCGGCCTTACAGTCGGGTGGCTTTTGGCCCGAGAAACTCGAGAGAAATGTCCGCGTCTGCCGCATGAAGCGGCGTCGCCAGCGGAGGCCGGTTATAAGTCCGGCCCGATTGAACTGTCAACACGGTTTTGAAAAAAACCGCGCCGCTCAACCTGGCCGGCATTCGGCCGCGCCGCAGATGTCGAAATGCCACCCGCGACGCATCCGGCGATATGGGGAACATTGCTGCCCCCTTCAAGATCGCAAACGTGACGGCAGCGAAAAATTCGAGGCGGAGCAAAATGCGCAGCAAATAAAGTTCTCTTGCGTCCACGCGCCGTCTCGCCGCCGCACGGAGTTCCTTCGCCTCGCAGTGCGGAGGCGTTCCAGTCGCCGGGAACTCCGGGTCGGCCAAACACGGGTGCCGGCACTCTCGCAGCATCGAAGCAAGGGCCGCGCCGCTATCATCGCAGGGCGGCCGGCGAGACGAAGCCTCGCGCGTGCCACGCCTGTGTTGTGCGCTCGCCTCGGCAAAGAAGCTGCTGGCTGACCGGCGCCGCCGCCGCCGCCGCGATCGCCGGCCGCAAAGCTAGAACGTGAAGGCGTAGATCTTGCCGTCGCCACCGAGATAAAGATGGTCCTTGGTGGCGATCATGGTCACAAAGCGGTGCAGGCCAGCGAGCCCCGTCCCGCTGAAGAGAACTTCGCCCGTATCGCCCTTGAAGGCGTGGAGCTGGTTGTCGCCTTCGGCCCCGACGTCCCAGACGATCGGGTTGGATTTCCCGTCCGTGGTCGTCACGATCGGCGCGCCGAGGCCGGTGACTTGCGCGCACCAAGCGGTCGAAAGCGTCGGCGGAGACCCGGGATGGACGGCGAGTGCCGCAAGCCCCCGCTGCCCATCCGAGCAGCCGGTGCCCGCCGCCGGGAAGACGACGTAGACGGAATCGCCGACCGGATAGGCGGCGGCCGCGGCATAGACCCCGTGCGCCGACACTTTCGTGACCGCGAGCGCGCCGCCGATGCCGCCGAGATTGGTGCGGTCGAGCAGATAGGCCTTCCCGTCCTTGCCGAGCGCGACGACGAGCGGTTTCTGCCCGTCGCCATCGGGAAGATCGATCAGGACCGGCGCGATGCCGCCGAGATCGGAATCTTCCGCATCGAGATCGCGCCAATCCTCAGGCGTGAAATAATCGACGTCCTCGGTCGGGCCTTGCAGATCGAGCGGCAGGCGAATGACGGCTTCGCCATCGGCCCAGTCCGCCGTGTCGAACGTATTGCCGGTCGCCACAAAGAGCGACGTCCCGTCCGACGTGATTCCGCCCGGCGCCCAAACGCCGCCGCCCATGGCGCGCGAGACCCAGCGCTTCATGTTGTGCGGGTCGGAGATCGGAATCCCGATCACCGTGCCATGATAGGGCTTGCAATCGAAGAAACTGCCGAAGGGCACATAGACCGTACCGCCGGCGACCGCCAAAGCGCCGCGCTGGTTGTACCCGGTCGGCACAAAGGGCGGATCCTGGCCGGCAAGCGCCGCGCCGACGGCGACTGGCCAGCCCGGCAGGATCGATCCGTCTTTCAGCGACAGCGCGAAGACGAGATGGTCGGGTCCCGTGCTCTGCGTCACCGCCGCATCGAGAAAAAGCGTCTCGCTCGCCGCATCGATCACCGGAGTGCCGGTGACGCCGAGCGGGGCAATGTCGCCACACGGCAGCAAGGCGCGCGCGACGGGCTGGCCGAGCGAACGGCTCCAAACCGTCTTGCCGGTCTTGGCGTCGAGCGCATAGACGATATTGTTTTCGGTCACTGCTATGAGGAGCGCCGCCTCCGACCCCGGCTCGTGCCAGTAGAGAGGCTGGGCATAAAGCTGTCCGGAAATCTCGGCGTGAAAGGCCGGATCGAAGTGAAGCGAACGCGCTCGATCCCAAGTGAGGTTCGGAACGACGAAATGCCCGCTGCGCTCAGGACCCCCGTGATAACTCAGAACCGGAGTGGCGTGGGTGGAACAGGTAACCGCCATCAAGACGGCCGCGACAAGGACAGGTACGATACGCATTGCAGACCGTGGGGAAGGGTGGAGTCTGCATCAATAGCGCCAACGCTGCGCGTTCGTCACTAGGAAATCGCGGAAAACCTGAACGCGCGCCACATTCTTCATTTCTTCCGCATAGACAAGATAACATTCGAGTTCCGGCATCGGGGCCTGCGGCAAGAGCTGAACGAGGGCCGGTTCGTTCAAATAATCGGGCAAAATTGCGATTCCGACGCCGTTTTCGACGGCTCGCCAGAGCGCAGTGATGTTGTTAACCGATAAAACCGGCTCGCGCGGACTTTTGGCATCGCGCCCGAGAAGGAGCAGCGCGTTCAAATCATCGAGAAAACCGGAAGTCGAATAGCTGAGCAGCCGGTGGTGGTCGAGATCCTCGAGGCTTTGCGGCTGTCCATGGCGCTTGAGATAATCGGCCGAGGCGAACATGTGGTAATGCACGGTGAACAGGCGCCGGCGGATGAGATCGGGCTGCAAAGGTTCGCGCAGCCGCAAGGCCAAATCCGCTTCGCGCATCGCCAGGTCGAGCTCGTCGTCGCATAGGATGAGCTTTACTTTGACGTCCGGATAAAGTTCGAGGAATTGGCCGAGGCGGGGCGCGAGCCAATTCGTGCCGATTCCGAATGTCGCGGTGATGCGCAATTCTCCATGCGGCTTTTCGCGATTGTCGACCAAGCTCGTCTGCACGGATTCGAGCTTGCCCATCACCTCGCGCACGGTCCGAAAGAGAAGCTCGCCCTGTTCGGTGAGGATGAGGCCGCGGGCGTGCCGGTGAAACAGCGGCGCCGCCAGTTCGTTTTCCAAGGCGCTGACTTGGCGGCTCACCGCCGATTGGCTGAGCCCAAGCACCGCGCCGGCGCGCGTGAAGGATCCGGCTTCCGCCGCCGCGTGGAAAATCCGCAGCTTGTCCCAATCCATGAGTTCAGTCCGCGGGCGGCCAAAGCGAGAGGCGGATGGCCGGTTAGAGGATACGATGGTGCAATCTTAAACGATTGTAACCCCGTACCCGCTTATGCGCGAACAGCGAAGCCCGTTCTTCGATAGACTTTTGAAATTCTATTCTGCTGCGGCGCGGTGATGAGCTTGCGCGGCAAGCCAGCGCTCGGCCTCGAGCGCCGCCATGCAGCCCATTCCGGCAGCGGTGACAGCCTGGCGATAGATCTCGTCCGCCACGTCGCCGGCCGCGAACACGCCCGGCACATTTGTGGCGGTCGAGAAGGGCGCGGTCTTCAAATAGCCGTTCGCTTTAGCTTCGACCTGGCCGACAAAGAGCTCGGTTGCCGGAGCATGGCCGATGGCGATGAAGACGCCGTCGGCCGGAACTTCGGTGAAGATTCCGGTCTTCACGTTCTTCAACCGGACATGCGTCACGCGCGTCGGGCCGTCTTCGGAGCCGCAGATCTCATCGACGACGCTGTCCCAGATCACCTCGACATTGGGCGTCTTGAAGAGGCGATCCTGCAGGATCTTTTCGGCACGCAGCCCCTCGCGCCGATGGACGAGCGTCACTTTGCTGGCGATCTGGCTGAGGTAAAGCGCCTCTTCGACGGCCGTATTGCCGCCGCCGACCACGATCACCGGCATGCCGCGGTAAAAGAAGCCGTCGCATGTCGCGCAGGCCGAGACGCCATAGCCTTTGAACCTCGTCTCGGAAGGAATCTCGAGCCACTTCGCCTTGGCGCCCGTCGCAATGATCAAAGCATCGCACGAATAGGTTTCGCCGCTGTCGCCCTCGATGAGAAAGGGCCGCACGCCGAGGTCGACCTTGACGATATGATCCGCGACGAGCCGGGCCCCGACATGTTCGGCTTGCAGCCGCATCTGGTCCATGAGCCAAGGCCCTTGGATCGGTTTGGCGAAACCCGGATAATTCTCGACATCCGTTGTGATCATCAATTGGCCGCCGGCGTCGAAGCCGGCGATCAGAACGGGCTCGAGCAGGGCGCGGGCGGCATAGATCGCCGCGGTATAGCCGGCGGGACCCGACCCGATGATGATCAGTTTGGAATGAAGGGCGCCCAACTCGAGCCTTTCCGCAGGGCGCGAACTCGCCCTCGCTACGTGCTGCCCAATCTATGGGCGGGGCGGATGCGTCGCAACCCGGCGCTCTGCCCCGGGTTCGGACCGCACGCGGCGCTCAGCGCGGTGCCGGTTGCAGAACGAGGCTGCCGATGCCGGCGGTCACATTCAATCCGGTCTGCGCATTGACCGAGACGGGCTGCAGGCCGATCGAGTTTCCATTTCCGCCGACAAGCGCATTGGCGCCGAGCCCCGGACCGAAGGAAGCGTTGGCCGTCGCGCCTCCGTAGGATCCGGCGAGTGCATAGGGCTCCAAGGTGGGCGTGGCGGCGAAAACGGCCCAGACGAGCCGCCCCGGTCCCGTGAATCCGAGCGCCACCCCGAATGTATTGATCCCGCCGACGTAAAATTCGGGCGGATAATTGTGCCGGCTGAACCGGCAGGCGATCGTCCGGTTCGACGTGACGATGAAGCCGACGGATGGCGAGACATTGCAGCGGAGCAATCCGACTTGCGCCGCATCCGCGCGACCTGTCGGGCTGAGACATAGGGACGCCAGAAGCGCCAGGAATGCCAAGTGCGATGCGCGCAAAACCATGGACCGCCTCTCCCTCTTGCCCGTTTCCGCGCCGCGCCCAAGGCCCTGCGCCCAAGCTGCAGCGGAGCCGCTCGCCCAGGCATAGGCCGAAACCGCCGCGCCGGCAAGGCGCAGCGTTCGGATAGGGGTAAAGGGGCCGTCAGCGGCGCGGCGCCGGCTCCAAGGTCAAGCCCGAGACGCCGGCCGTTATGTCGACGCCGACCTGCGCATTGACCGAGAGGGGCTGCAGGCCGATCGAATTGGCGTTGCCGCCGACGAGCGCATTGGCGCCGAAGCCAGGACCGAAGGACACATTCGCCGAGGCACCGCCGTAATGGCCGGCGAGCGCAAAGCGGCCGATTTCGGGGGTCGCCGCGAAGACGGCCCAGACGAGCCGGCCGGGTCCCGTCGCGCCGAGGTTCAGCCCGAAATTGGTGATCGTGCCATAGTAGAATTCAGGCGGTCCATAGGAGCGGGTGAAGCGGCAGGCGAGCGCCCGGCTCGAGGTGATGATCAGGCCGACGCCCGGCGAGACATTGCATCTCAAAAGGCCGATCTGATTTGCCCCCGCCACGTCGACCGATGCGAGCCAGATGGGGAGAATGAGCGCCAAAAGCTTCAAAAAACGCATGATAATCCCTCCATGCCCGACAACGGTCGAGGTGAGGCTTAGGTTCCAAGCCGGAGCGGCCTATGCCGAGAAAGGCCTGGCCCGAATGGCAGATGACGCATTCGGAATGCCTCGGAAGTGCTTCGCTTGCGCTCCCCCGGCAGAGCCCCTCAAGGCCATTTCACGAGCGGCGGCATGGAAGAGAGGATGGAATCGACATTGCCGCCGGTCTTCAGCCCGAAGATCGTGCCGCGGTCGTAGAGAAGGTTGAACTCGACGTAACGGCCGCGCCGCACGAGCTGCGCGTCGCGCTCGGCCTCGGCCCAGGGCGTTGCAAAATTGCGCCGCACGATCTTCGGATAGATCGCAAGAAAGCTTTCGCCGACGTCGCGCACAAAGGCGAGCTCGGCATCGAAGCCCGCCGGTGTTGAAACATAATCGAAAAATATGCCGCCGATTCCGCGCGGCTCCTTGCGGTGCTTCAAATAGAAATAATCATCGCACCATTGTTTGAAGCGTGCGTAATCGGCAACTTCGCGATGGCGCAGGCAGGCGCCCTTCATTGCGGCGTGGAAGTCGATCGCGTCGGCATCTTCTTGCTGCCGGCGCGCGTCCAACATCGGCGTCAGATCGGCGCCGCCGCCGAACCAAGCCTTGCTGGTCGCGACATAGCGGCAGTTCATGTGCACGGTCGGCACATGCGGATTGAAGGGATGGACGATCAGGGAAATGCCGGAGGCCCAGAACTGCGGATCCTCTTCGGCGCCGGGAATTTGGGCAGCGAATTCGGGCGGGAAAGAACCATAGACCGTCGAGCAGTGAACGCCTGCCTTTTCGAACAGCCGGCCATTCAAAAGCGCCATCCGGCCGCCCCCGCCGTCGCCGCCCAGGTGATCGGCGCGCACCCAATCCGTCTCGACGAATCGGCCGGGCTGCTGGTCCGGTTCGGCAAAAGGACCGGGGCATTCTGCTTCCAGGGCCTCGAGCGCGGCGAGAATCTTCCTCCGCAGCTCTTCGAATGCGGCGCGCGCCTCCGTCTGGCGCATTTCGAGGTCTTTGGCTTCGCTCATCGGCCTGTCTTCGCTCATCGGGCCCGGCTTTTACTCCTGATCCAATGCCATTTGGCACAAAAGCCAATCGTTTCCGGCATAGGTTTGCCACGAGTGGCGAAAGGCCGCATTGCGGCGACATTCAAGTTCCGAATAAGGCGATTGCAAAGCTTTATAATCAATGGGTGAGGAACGACTTTGGCAGATAGCGCAAGCCTGCAACCCTCGCGCAGAGATTTCTTGTTCATTGCGACGGGTGCCGCGGGCGCTGTGGCGGTCGGCGCTTCGATTTGGCCGCTCATCGATCAAATGAATCCAGACGCTTCGACGCTCGCGGCCTCGACCACCGAGGTCGACTTGAGCGGCATTGCCGAGGGCCAGATCGTCACCGTGAAATGGCGTGGCAAGCCGATCTTCGTGCGCCACAGGACGGCGAAGGAAATCGCCGCGGCTCGCGCCGTTCCCCTGAACGAGTTGCGGGATCCGGCAAGTGATCAATCGCGCGTGCAAAAGCCCGAGTGGCTTGTCGTCATCGGCATTTGCACGCATCTCGGCTGCGTGCCGCTCGGCCATCAAGGTCCTTATGACGGCTGGTTTTGCCCTTGTCACGGCTCGGTCTACGACACGGCCGCGCGCATTCGGCAAGGGCCGGCACCGGCCAATCTCGCCATTCCGCCCTACAAATTCGTTTCCGACACGAAGATCCAGATCGGGTGAGCGCGCGCCGCCCTATCGCGAGATGAGTTGAGATCATGAGCGGCCAACCAATCTACGTTCCAAAGAGCGGCCTCGCCAAATGGTTCGAGACGAGGCTCCCCCTCTTCGGCTTCCTGCACCATTCCTTCGTCGCGATCCCCAATCCCCGTAATCTCAATTATTGGTGGACCTTCGGCGGCATTCTCGCCTTCATGCTGGGTTTTCAGATCGCGACCGGCGTGGTGCTCGCGATGCATTACACGCCGGATTCCAAGCTCGCCTTCCTCTCCGTCGAACACATCATGCGCGACGTGAACTACGGCTGGCTCTTGCGCTATGCACATGCCAATGGCGCATCGATGTTCTTCGCGGTCGTCTATATCCATATGCTGCGCGGGCTCTATTACGGCTCCTATAAGGCGCCGCGCGAAGTGCTCTGGATTCTCGGCGTCATCATCTATCTTCTGATGATGGCCACCGGCTTTCTCGGCTACACGCTGCCCTGGGGACAGATGAGCTTTTGGGGCGCGACCGTCATCACGAGCCTCTTCGGCGCCATTCCGCTCGTCGGCAGCACGATCACGACCTGGCTCTGGGGCGGCTATGCAGTCGATAATGCCACGCTCAATCGCTTCTATGCGCTCCATTATCTTCTGCCGTTCATGATCCTGGGCGTCGTCTTCCTCCACATCTGGGCGCTGCATGTGGTGGGCTCGAACAATCCGCTCGGCGTCGAAAAGAAGACGGAAAAGGACACGCTGCCGTTCCATCCTTATTTCACGGCGAAGGATGGATTTGCGCTCGTCGTCTTTCTCATCGTCTTCGCCTGGTTCGTCTTCTATATCCCGAGTTATCTCGGCGACGCCGATAATTATATTCAGGCCAATCCGCTGCAGACGCCGGCGGAGATCGTGCCCGAATGGTATTATCTGCCCTATTACGCGATCCTGCGTTCGATTCCCTCGAAGATCTTGGGCGTCACGGCGCTCTTCAGTGCGATCCTTCTTTTCGCCTTTCTGCCTTGGCTCGACCGCTCGCCGGTGCGCTCCGCATCGTTCAGGCCGCTCTATCGGATCTTCTTCTGGCTCTTCGTCGCCACAGTCGTCGGGCTCGGCTATATCGGAGCCAATCGGCCGGAAGGCGCCTATGTGATCGCCGGACGGATTCTGACGATCTGCTATTTCTCTTTCTTCCTCATCGTTCTGCCGCTTCTGCCTCTGATCGAAAAGACGAAGCCTTTGCCCGCATCGATTGCGGACGCGGTCCTCGGCAGGCCGGCGCGGCCGTCTCTCAACCCAGGGCATTCGAGCGCAAGCGAGGTTCGGTAGGACCATGACCTTTCGCAAATCCTATCTCGTGCTGGCCCTTGTCGGCGGGCTTGCCCTCTCGCTGGGCGCGGCGCGCGCCGATACGAGCCAGAGCAGTGCGCCGGAAATGCAGCCGCAGGTGGCGCGTCAGTCCTGGTCCTTTGCCGGCCCGTTCGGAAAATTCGATCCCGAACAATTGCAGCGCGGCTTCAAGGTTTATCACGACGTCTGCTCGGCTTGTCATTCGCTGAATCTCGTCTCCTTCCGCGATCTCGCCGATCCGACCGGCCCCGCCTTCTCCGAGGCGCAAGTCAAGGCGCTCGCCGCGACCTACAAGATCGAGGATGGGCCGAATGATTCCGGCCAGATGTTCCAGCGACCGGGCCGGCCTTCCGATCATTTCCCCTGGACTTTCCCCAATCCGGAAGCTGCCAAAGCGGCGCTCGGCGCGGTGCCGCCGGACATGTCCGATCTCGCCAAGGCACGCACCTATCCGCGGCCGTTCCCGCTCTTCATCTTCGACGCCTTCACCCAATATCAGGAGCAGGGGCCGGATTATATCGTTGCGCTGCTCAACGGCTTCACGCGGCCGGACGATCCGCATTGGAATCTCTATTTCCCCGGCCACAAGATCGCGATGCCCAAGCCGCTCACCGACGGACAGGTGAAATATACCGACGGATCGCCCGAAACACTCGCTCAATATTCGCGCGACGTCGCGGCCTTCCTTTATTGGGCCGCCGAACCCAAGCTCGACGAACGCAAGGAAATGGGTCTGCGCGTGATCGCCTTCCTCCTTGTCTTCGCCGCCCTTCTCTATTTCACCAAGCGCCGGATTTGGGAGGGCGTCCGCCACTAACCCGGACGTGCCGCGGACCTGCCGCACTCTCCCAAGATGCTGGCGTTTTGCACACAATCCGATGCTCAACCAAAGAGCATCGTGATGCACTTCGCATCCCCTCTATTAAAATCGCCTCTTGCCTGTTGCGGCCGGCGCGTCGAGACTGGCGCCCTGCAGCAAAGGGGAACACATGGCCAAAGCCATTGTCGGAATTATCGGCGGTTCAGGCGTCTACGATCTGCCGGGGCTCGAAGATCTGCACGAGGAATTGGTCGCAACCCCCTGGGGTGAGCCGTCCGACGCGCTGCGTTTCGGCAGGATCGGGACGACCGAGGCCGTATTCCTGCCCCGCCATGGCCGCGGCCACCGCCTTTCGCCCTCCGGCATCAATTATCGCGCCAATATCGATGCTCTGAAACGGGTCGGGGTCACCGACATTCTTTCGGTCTCCGCCTGCGGCTCGTTCAAGCAGGAGCTTTATCCGGGTCTCTTCGTTCTCATCGATCAATTCGTCGATCGCACATTCGCGCGCGAGTCCTCCTTCTTCGGCAATGGCTGCGTGGCGCATGTCTCCATGGCGCATCCGATCGCACCGCTCCTGCAGGCGCGGATCGCCGCCGCCGCGGACGCGGAGGACATCGCCTATGTGAAGGGCGGGACTTATGTCGCAATGGAGGGCCCGCAATTCTCCTCGCTCGCCGAATCGCTCACCTATAAGAACCACGGCTACGACGTAATCGGCATGACCGCCATGCCGGAAGCCAAGCTCGCCCGCGAAGCCGAAATCTCTTATGCGACGATTGCGATGGTGACGGATTACGACTGCTGGCATCCGCATCACGACAATGTGGACATCGCCTCGGTGCTTGCCGTTGTCGCGGCCAATGCGGGCAAGGCGGCGCGGCTCTTGGCGAGGGTATTGAAAGATTTTCCTGCCGAACACGAACCTTGCCCGATCGGCTCCGATCGGGCGCTCGACACGGCGCTGATCACGGCGCCCGCCGCGCGCGATCCGGCGCTCCTCAAAAAGCTGGACGCAGTGCTGAAACGAGTGACGCATGATCGATCTTAAAGACGCCATCCGCAGCATTCCCGATTATCCGAAGCCGGGCATCATTTTCCGCGACATCACCACACTGCTCGGCGACGCGCGCGCCTTCCGCCGCGCGGTCGACGAATTGGTGCAGCCCTGGTCGGGCGCCAAGATCGACAAGATTGCCGGCATCGAGGCGCGCGGATTCATTTTGGGCGGGGCAGTGGCGCATCAGCTCTCGGCCGGCTTCGTGCCGATTCGCAAAAAAGGGAAGCTGCCGCACAAAGTCGTCTCGATCGGCTATTCGCTCGAATATGGCATCGACGAAATGGAAATGCATGTCGATGCCTTGCTGCCGCACGAGCGCGTGATCCTGGTCGATGACCTCATCGCTACGGGCGGGACGGCCGAGGCGGCCGTCAAGCTGATGCAGAAGCTCGGCGCCGATGTCGCCGCCGCCTGTTTCGTCATCGATCTGCCCGATCTCGGCGGCGCGAGGAAAATCGAGGCGCTCGGTGTGCCCGTGCGCAGCCTCATCGCCTTTGAAGGCCATTGAAGGCCATTGAAGGCGCCGTCTCAGGCGGTCTTCGCGGCGACCGAGAATTTCGACACGTACCAGCGCACGTACCAGCGAAGCGTCCACGGGATTGGAATGATGAAGATCACCGTGAGAATGAAGACCCATGTTCGCCAGAGGATTTGCCAGCCGGTCGCATGGAATGAGGCCGTTCGCGTCGCATCTGCAATGTTGCGGCAGATCCAGCGCATGAAGGCGGTCATCACCCAGGCCCAGCCGATGATCGTGACGAACGAGAGCACCAGCAACAATCTCCAGCCGAGATAGGCCCACACGCTGCCGGTGAAGCTCAACCCCAGCGGCCGGCCTTCCGACGTAATATTGGCGAGCGTCCAGCGCAGGATCACCCAGGACAAGATGGGGAGGACCACCAACACGAGCAGCGAAAGAGCCGGTTTGCGCGCCATGCCTGCATATTCCAGCAAAGCGATGAGCACGAAGGCCCACCAGATGTCGCCGCCCTTTCCGGAAAAACCGATATGAGGCACCGTCGGCACGCGCAGATGCGAGATGAACCAGCGATAATAGCTGGTCATAGCCCAGGGCGCGGGAATGACGAGGATAAGCCCGAGGCCGGCGAGAAGGATGCGGCCGAGCAGGGGCCAGACGCCGAAATCGGCTTGCACGGCCTGCGAGCCGGCGAGCGCGGGCTCAGGCCACGCCGGGCCGCCGGGCAGCGGCACGGGAGGCGGTGCCCGGCCCATCCCCATCAGGCCCGGAATGTCGCCTGCCTTCTGCCAAGCCGACATGCCGCTCGTCCAGACGAGCGTCTCCGCACTGACGCGGCCGGTTGCGATGAATTCGCGAAACTGCGCTTCCGCGAACGGCCCCTCTTGCCGGCCTTCGTTGGCGATATACCAGGTCCGCTCGGCCATCCGGTGCGCATCCCCCTGCTCGGAGGATGCTAACCCAAGCTAGGCGGAGCGCAACTAGCTGTCGCGTAGAATCTCTCGCGCCGCATTATGTCCCGGCAGGCCGGTGACGCCGCCGCCCGGATGCGTGCCGGCGCCGCACATGTAGAGACCAGGGATCGGAGCGCGATAATCGGCATGGCCGAGCACCGGGCGCGCAGAGAAGATCTGTCCGAGATCGAGGCGCCCATGAAATATGTCGCCGCCGACAAGCCCGAAGGTCCGTTCGAGATCGAGCGGGCTGAAGATCTGCCGTGCGATCACCGAAGCTTTGAAATTCGGCGCGTAGGCATTGACGGTGGCGATCATGAGATCGGCGACCTCTTCGCGGTGCGCGTCCCAGGATTCGCCATTCGGCAGGCTAGGGGCGACATGCTGGCAAAAGAGGCTCGCGACATGCCCGCCCTTCGGTGCCAACGTGTCGTCGAGCGTCGAAGGAATGAGCATTTCGATGACCGGCTTCTTCGACCAGCCGAAGCGGCGCGCGTCGAAATAGGCGTGCTCCATATAGGCGAGCGAAGGCGCGACGATGATTCCGGCTGTGTGATGTTCGGCGAGATCGCGGCCGGGCAGGGCAGTGAAATCCGGCAATTCGGAAAGTGCGACATTCATCCGGAACGTTCCCGAGCCGCAGCGATATTTCTCCATTCGCTCCTGGAAGTCGTTGGACAGCGCGCCTCGCGCCACGAGATCGGAAAAGAGCAGTTTCGGATTGACGTTCGCCGCAACGACGCGTGCGCGGATAAGTTCGCCCGATTGTGTGACGACGCCCGCGGCGCGGCCCTTCTCGATCAGCACTTCCTTGACTGCACATGAAACGCGGATTTCGGCTCCGCGCGCTTTGGCGGCGCGCGCCATGGCCTCGCTGATCGCGCCCATGCCGCCGATCGCATGACCCCATTGTCCCTTGCGTCCATTGACCTCGCCGAAACAATGATGGAGCAGGACATAGGCCGTCCCCGGCGCATAGGGCGAAGCGTAGGTGCCGACAATCGCGTCGAAACCGAACGCCGCCTTGATCGGATCGCTTTCGAACCAATGGTCGAGATAATCGCCGGCCGAGGCAGTAAAGATTTCGAGGAGATCGCGCTGCCTCTCTATGCCGAGCCTGCGTAGCCGATTGCCGAGCCGGCCGGACTTAAAGATTTCTCCGATTATTTTGAGCGGCGAACCGGTCGCCAGATTGGGCGGCGCCTCGAGGGCGAGTTCGCGCAGGATATCGGCGAGCACGTCGAGGCGCGCTTCATAAGCATCGAGCCGCTCGGCATCGCGCGCCGAAAATTTGGCGACTTCGTCCTTTGTTCGCCCGGCGCCGAACTTGAGATAGCGGCGATCGCCGAGCGGCAGGAAATTGGCGAGGGCGCGCTCGACGATCTTGAGCCCATGGCCTGCGAGGTCGAGATCGCGGATGACTTTCGGATTGAGCAGCGAAACTGTGTAAGCGGCGAGCGAATTGCGAAAGCCTGGATGAAATTCCTCCGTGACCGCCGCGCCGCCGACTTTGTCGCGCTTTTCGAGCACGGCGACTTTCCAACCGGCGGCGGCGAGATAGAAGGCGCAGACGAGGCCATTGTGGCCGCCGCCGATGATTACAGCGTCATGCATCATCTTATTGGTTGAGCATCGATTGAACCCGAACCGGCACCCGCTTGGGCCCGATGCCTACATAAGCATGCCGGAGGCATCGCCCGCCAGATGCGGCGGAAGCCCAAGATGCGTCGCGCAGGCGGCGCCGATGTCGGCGAAGCTCTCACGCGCGCCGAGGAAGCCCGGCTTCAGGTCCGGCGCATAGGCGAGAACCGGCACCAATTCGCGGGTATGATCCGTGCCCGGCCAAGTGGGATCGCAGCCATGGTCGGCTGTGACGATCAGAAGATCGCCGGCTTTTAGGAGCGCGATGAGCGCGGCCAATTCCCGATCGAAGGATTCGAGCGCCTGCGCATAGCCTTCCGGATCGCGGCGGTGACCGTAAAGCGTGTCGAAATCGATGAGATTGGTGAAGATCAGCCCGCCATCGGCAAGGTCCGGCAAGGCTTCGCGCGTCGCTTTCATCAATTCGGCGTTGCCGCTCGCCTTCACTTCGCGCCCGCATCCGACATGCGCGAAAATATCGCCGATCTTGCCGACCGAGATCACCTCGCGTCCTTCGCCGCTGGCGAGCGACAGGAGATTTGGCCCCGGCGGAGGGACCGAATAATCGCGCCTATTTGCCGTCCGCACGAAAGAGCCCGGCGCGCCGGTAAAAGGCCGGGCAATCACCCGGCCGATCATCAGCGGATCGACGAGTTCGCGCGCGATGGCGCAGATGGCATAGAGGCGCTCCAGCCCAAAATGTCCTTCATGCGCGGCGATCTGAAAGACGCTGTCGGCGGACGTGTAGCAAATGGGTTTGCCGCTCGCCAAATGTTCGGCACCGAGGCGCTCGATGATCTGCGTACCCGATGCATGGCAATTGCCGAGAATGCCCGGCAGATCGGCACGCCGGCAGAATTCGCCGATCAGGGCATCGGGGAAACAGGGCTCGACTTCGGGAAAATAGCCCCAGGCGAAAGGCACAGGCAGGCCGGCGATCTCCCAATGACCGGAGGGGGTGTCCTTGCCGGGCGAAATCTCTCTCGCGAAACCGTAGCGGCCGCTCGGCGGCGCTCTGTGCACTAAACCGGGCAAGGTGCGGCCCGTTGCGCGCACGGCTTCGCTCAGCCCGAGCGCGGCGAGATGCGGGATATCGAGCGGCCGGCGGCACGAATTGAACCGATATGCGGCGATATGGCCGAGCGTATCGGCGCCCTCGTCGCCGAAACGGCGCGCGTCGGGCGCCGAGCCGATCCCGACAGAATCCATCACCAGAAGAATGGCCCGCGTCATGCTCGCCTCATGCTCGCTCGAGC
>Ga0209062_1004238_pt1 | contig 15323 bp, 14 predicted proteins | sample Coa_R2_2_FD_187158 | JGI IMG/M metagenome (GOLD analysis project Ga0209062, IMG submission 187158) | Surface soil microbial communities from Centralia Pennsylvania, which are recovering from an underground coalmine fire - Coalmine... | ecosystem: Environmental > Terrestrial > Soil > Unclassified... | reverse complement strand
TTCAAGCGCGAGAAGGACATGGAATTTCGCGACACGGTCGTGACTTTGCTGATCGATAATTCCGGCTCGATGCGCGGGCGTCCGATCACGGTCGCCGCAACTTGCGCCGACATCCTGGCCCGCACGCTGGAGCGCTGCGGCGTCAAGGTCGAAATCCTTGGCTTCACCACGCGTGCGTGGAAGGGCGGCCAATCACGCGAAGCCTGGCTTCAGGCCAACAAGCCCGCTGCGCCCGGCCGTCTCAACGACCTTCGCCACATCATTTACAAATCCGCCGATGCTCCTTGGCGGCGTTCGAGGAAAAATCTCGGCCTCATGATGCGCGAGGGTTTGCTCAAGGAAAACATTGATGGTGAAGCACTGGACTGGGCCCACCGCCGCCTTCTGGCGCGGCCAGAGCAGCGCCGCATCTTGATGATGATTTCGGACGGAGCACCCGTCGATGATTCGACTCTTTCGGTCAATCCCGGCAATTATCTCGAAAAGCATTTGCGCTACATGATCGAAGAGATCGAGACCCGGTCGCCGGTTGAACTCATCGCGATCGGGATAGGTCATGACGTGACACGCTATTACCGGCGTGCTGTGACCATTGTCGATGCCGAGGAGCTGGGCGGCGCGATGACCGAAAAACTTGCGGAACTGTTCGATGAAACTGCGGCACAGGCGCCTCGAGGGCAGCGGAGGATTGAACACGAGGCAGCCGGCGGAAAGGAGCGAATTCTCCATTAGAGAGGGTTTGGTAAACGCTAAAATCCGTGGCGGCGCTTCAATACGATTATCATGACATACGAATGCCGTGGCTGGAGGGATTAGCCTCGTCTTTTTTGCCGCAAGGAGCAGGCCTTTCGCCTTCTTGACGGTATCAAGCAGCAGTGCTTAGCATCGCCCCGGACGATTGGTTCTGTCCGTGCGGGAGGCTAAAAATGTCGTTGCCGACCGGAGAAAGCGCAACAAAGTCTTCCGCTGGAACATGCAGTCCAGATGCGGCGATTCTGACTGACCCGGACGGGCAGTTTGCGCGCAATTTCAATTCTAAGCCTTTTCACTTTCAACATGGGCTCAAGGATCACCCGCTTTTTGATCTGTCAAACCTGACCGGACTTGCCAAGCGGCTTTCTGAAAGCGGTGCTTATTGGTCGAATGGCGCGGCCAAGATCTCTGATGGATGGGAGGTGAACAGCGCGCCCCGCCTGACTCTGATCGAGACAATCGCCAATATCGGCGACGATAATTCCCTCGTTATTTTGAAGAACGTCGGGCAGGATCCGGTCTACGGTCCTCCGCTCCAGACTTTGTTTGATAAAATTGCTGAATTTGCAGGACCGCAGATCCGTCAAGACATTGTAAGGTGCCATGCGTCTATTTTGATCAGTTCGCCCAATCGCCTCACTTCCTATCACATGGATGCGGACTGTAATTTTCTCATGCAAGCCGTTGGGAACAAGACGCTCTGGGTTTACGACCACAATGACCGCGCGCTCGTCCCGCACGAGGCGCGCGAGGCTTTCTACGGCGGTAATCTCAACAGTATTTCATATCCTCAAGGCAAGGCGGCCGGGACCGCTTACGAACTGCAAGCCGGAGAAGGGGTGCACATGCCCTTGTTTGCCCCCCATTGGGCGCGCAACCATGACAATATCTCTGTTGCCGTGGCGATCATGTTTGATCTGCGCCCGGTCATTGAGCAGGGCCGGATTTACCGCGTGAACAGGGTGCTCCGTAAATTGGGGGCCACGCCAACGCCGCCGGGTGTCTCGTCCTGGCGTGATAGATTGAAGCTCGCCGCAGCGGATGGCTATTACGCGGTGAAGGGATTTTTGCGCCGCTCCTAGGCCATTCCGGCGCTGTCAACAGCGGATCATCTCTGTTTCCGGGCTTGGCTAGCCGGGGCCTATGCCGGGGCCTATATTGTAACAGCACGGCTCGCGGAGGACCGCCATGTCCAATCTTTACGAGATTTTACAAAATGCCAAAGGCAGCCAAGTAATCAAAAACTTAGCGGATTAATTTAATATTACGGCCGAAGAAGCTGATGCGGCGGTGAAAGCCATCTTGCCCGCCTTGTCCGAAGAATTCTTGAAGCAGGCATCGCAGCCGGTTGACTTCGCTTCCTTCTTTGGTGTGCTTGGAGAACAGCAGCATTTGACAGCTTTTACCGATCCTGCCGCCGCACTGGACCCCGCGGCAGCGTAAAAGGGTGGCGAAGTCCTTGCCCAAGTCCCCGGATCTGACAGCGCGTGCGAGAAAATCGCCGTGCAGGCCTCGAAAGCGGCGGGTCTAGGCTCCGGCTTAATCTTGGAGCAACTTGCCAATGCTGCGTGGCAGGGCGGAATTGGCTCTATTCCCGGCCAGATTCTGAGCAGGACACGACACCGGCGCCCCAGCAACCGCGGCCGGGCTCCGCCGGCGGGGCAGGGAGCCTCGGCTCCATCCTTGGTCAAATTTTTGGCGGCGGCCGCAATCCGCCACCAGCCGGGGAGCCTGGATCAGGGGGGCTCTGGGGGCTCAGGGGGGCTGTTAGGGTCCCTCATCTTCGGAAAACTTGCCAGCGGCCAGCCTGGAGAGGGGCCGGCGGAGGGGTCTGCAGCCGCCGGCCGCACTTCACAAATGCCGGGTTTCGATCCTGCCTCGATTCAGGTGAGCCTTGAGGGCCCTCATCAAAATGCTGCAGCCAGGAACGCTGCCTTCCGCAGGGCCGCCGCAAAGCGGGATTGAGGCCGAAATCAGCGGTATCATGAGCGGAAGGCGCCGCTGAGTGCTCCATCTCGAAGCCGCCTTAGTCTTATGCGATTGGCTCGCCGCTCGCATTGCGCCCTGGCTTTTGCTCGCCTATGTAGCTCCCCGGTATCTTGCCGGCCGTGAATTCTGGAAGAAGCGGCAGCGGCGCATTCTGCGCCAACCGCGTAACGATGGCTATCGAGTTAAGTGAAAGTTTGGCAATGGCTCGCGACGTTACGGACGAAACCCCCATCACGTTGCGCGATGAACTCGTCGCTTGGCTTGAGGCAGGAGCGAAGCCCCCGGCGGAATTCCGGATCGGCACCGAGCATGAAAAAATTCCCTTCTACAGGGATGAGCACGCGCCCGTGCCCTATGAAGGCAGACCAGCGCGGGGGCAGGGCGGCATTCGTGCACTCCTTGAGGGAATGCAAAAAAATCTTGGCTGGGAACCGGTCACTGATCGCTCCCAGATTATCGGCCTCTTCGATGCAACCAGCAAGGCGGCAATTTCCATCGAACCCGGCGGCCAATTCGAACTTTCCGGCGCACCGCTCCAGACGCTCCATGAGACCGATGCCGAACTCGACAGCCATTTTGCCACGCTCAAAGCCGTCGCTGAGCCGCATGGGATAGGCTTTCTGTCACTTGGCATGAGCCCTAAATGGAAGCGCGGCGAAACCCCGCTGATGCCGAAGCAGCGCTATGCGATCATGATGAATTATATGCCCTTGGCCGGATCGCTCGGGCTCGACATGATGTTTCGCACCTGCACGGTGCAAACCAATCTCGATTTTTCGAGCGAAGCCGATATGGTGAAAAAACTTCGCGTTTCGCTCGCCCTGCAACCGGTCGCGACGGCGCTTTTCGCCAATTCGCCATTTACGGATGGCAAACTCAATGGTTTTCTCTCGGCCCGCTCCGAGATTTGGCGTCATACGGACCCGGACCGGACCGGGATGCTTCCTTTTGCTTTCGAACAGGGGATGTCCTTCGAGCGCTATGTCGATTACGCGCTGTCGGTGCCAATGTATTTCGTCAAGCGAGGTGACGTCTATCACAATGTGGCGGGGGCCCGATTCCCTGATCTATTGCACGGCAGGCTCGCGCAGCTTCCAGGCGAGCGGGCAACCATTGCCGACTGGGCAAATCATCTCTCCACGATTTTTCCGGAAGTGCGTTTGAAGCGCTATCTCGAAATGCGCGGAGCTGACGCGACCCCCAGGTCATTCCTTCCGGCGCTTCCGGCGCTTTTCGTGGGGCTTCTTTACGAACCGTCCTCGCTCGACGCGGCTTGGGACATTGTGAAGAGTTGGAGTGCGGAAGAACGCGAGCAGTTGCGCACCGATGTCCCGCGCCTCGGTCTTGCGGCGCCGATCCAGGGACGCAGGCTCAGTAAGATTGCCGCTGAAGTCTTGCAGATCGCCCGCGCTGGATTAGCGCGCCGCAACAGGTGCAATTCCCAAGGAATTAATGAGACCATCTTTCTCGATCCTTTGGATGAGGTGCTTGCAAAAGCGAGTGAAGCTGAAAGACTGATCAACAGATTCAAAACGCATTGGGCGGGAAATATAGAATTCGCCTTCGAGGAATGCGTTTATTGACTTTGTAAATCTGCTCAACTCAATCGCATAGGAAGAAGACAGGATGAAGAAACTCCTCAAGAATTTGTTGCCGGGCGCGGTGATCTTTGGATTTTGCTGGGGAGGGGCGGCGGCCCAGGATCTCCACGTGGTCGAGCAATGGAAAGGCAAATTTCCGGTCGACAAGGTTATCGATGATAAGCCGCTTTGGGATCAGCCTGTTGTTCAGGCCGCGATGCGCGCCGCCATGGGGGAACAATATTTTGCACTCTCACAAAAAGCAGCGCACAGCCCGGAAGCGCCGGTGACAGACGACGGCAATGGCATTTTCGTTGCTTGGACGTGCATCGAGGGGGCCGATTGCAGCGGCAACAACATGACGGTGTTTTTTGATTCGGCTAGCGGCAATGCACAGGTTTGCTGGCGCAGTTCCGAAGGCATTGGCGGCAAGGTTCAGGATCTTTGGCTGTCCAATGGCACCGCACGCCCGCTTCCCATCAACGGCTGTGGCGTTGGCGAAAAAAATCCTTTTGCGTCTTTGAAGAAGTTTGGAAGCGCGAAGTAAGCGCAATCTGCTCAAGCGGGTTAAGTGAGTCGCGGAGGTACAAACGCGGGGAAGCGCGAGACGTGAGCACGATCGCGCTCTCTTGCTTGGCCCCGGACCTCTCTCCTTCTCACGGCTCTGAATCTGGCGCGAAGGTTCTCCGGATCAAGGAGCGGTTTCAACGGGCGAAGGTATCCATCCCAGCCTCGCCAGGCGGCAGCCGGAGGTGACTCCGGGAAGGTGTGCCATCATCTATACGAACGGCAACGGGCGAAGCCCCGGGACGGCCGTAGCCGGGCGGGGTCGCGAACCGGGGAGCCAAGCCGACGCGGACATGACCGCCGATTCGCTCGCAGCTATCAGCCACAACGCTGCCAGATTGAAGCGCCGTGCATCGCTCATTCCCGCGAGCCAAGGTATCACTGCCAGACTGAAGTTCACCGGCCCGTGCGGGCTTGCCGATACCAAGGCCAAGGGCGGCGGCGCAACAACCGATCGAAATGACAAGTTCGCGGAAATTCATCTTTAAACCAAATGATTCATTCACCGATCATGCGCAATTTTCTGATCCTACAATAAGGCGATATAATGATGCGTTAATGTTTATGCCTGCCAATCTCCCAATGTAGCTTGGACCAATGCGAGGGCCGCGACCGCAGCGGTGTCAGCGCGCAAAATGCGCGGGCCGAGCGGAAGGCGAATCACTGAGGGCAGAGCGAGAAGCGCCTCCCGTTCCTGGGCATCGAATCCACCTTCGGGCCCAACCAGGACGGCGAGCGGGCAATGTCCGGCCGCATTCGCACCTGCTTTCAGGATCGCCACAGGATCAGCGGAGGGGGCATCCTCGTCACAAAAAACAAGAAGGCGATCTTGCTCCCAGCTTTTCAGCAGCGCCTCAAGCCCGATCGCGGGAGCGATGTCAGGGACCGTCAGAATCCCGCATTGCTCGGCGGCTTCAATCGCGTGGATGCGCATCCGGCCGCTGTTGATTCGGCTTGCTTGGGTTCTTCGAGTCAGCACCGGCTGCAAAAGCCCAGCGCCCATTTCTACCGCTTTTTCAACCAAATAATCCTGCCGCGCGTGTTTAAGAGGCGCGAACAGGTAATGAAGATCGGGAGGAAACTCCTGCGAACGGGTCATCTCCCGCACAATGAGCGTCACTTCTTTGCGGCGAGACACAGCAATTGCCGTTTGCCATTCTCCGTCATGGCCATTGAACACGAGAAGCGAACCCCCTTCGGACAGGCGCAACACATTGCGGACATAATTTGTCTGCGCGGGGTCAAGCTGGATTTCTACCCCCTCTCTGAGCGGAAGGTTCACATATAGGCGTTGAGCGGTAAAATCATAGCGGGACATGCAGCCGCCCGTGACAGTTGGAGGCGCCCCCCGCCCCGCGAAAAGTGGTTGCGCTTGCGCGCGGGAGATGGTTTTTGCTAAAAACGCGCATAAGTCCGTGGCCCTGTTTTGGCATTTCTACTGCGGGGCGGTTCCGCCAAAAGAAAATGGCCATGATGAAAAGTGCTACAGAAACAAGTCTTTGTGAAGCAGAACTCTGTTGCGGCAACAGTGCCGCATGCTGTCATCGAAGGGCTCGGATCATGACACCACATGGGCACACCGGCTCCTTGCGCAAAGCCATCCTTGCAGCTATGGCCGCAGCCCCATTCGTGATCGGCGGCACGGCCTATGCCACCGACTGCAATCAGGATATCGGGACGCTCAGCAAGAAGCGTCAAGGCATTATTGACCAGCTCAACCAGCTCGCCCAAGGTGGAAAGAAACAGCTCGATCCCATTGCCTCCTGCCCGAAGCTGCGCGCGCTTGTCGCAGTCGAGCGCGAGCTCGTCGCCTATCTGGCGAAGAACAAGGAGTGGTGCGGGGTACCCGATGAAGCTTTCCAAAATCTTTCCATGAGCAGCGGCAAATCCGCCAAGGTCGCGGATCAGGCGTGCAAGGTTGCGGCGCAGATCAAGAAAGCCCAAGAGCAGCAGGCGTCGGGCGCCCTCAACGCACCACAACAGAAGCTTCCCGCCGGCCCGCTTTGACAGGTTCCCATCGGGCAGGGCACCATTGATCACCGCGATTCGTTCGCATGTGTGACGCCTGCCGCATCTTCCGGCAAAGATATGGACGCACCACCCGCCGCTCTTCCCGACTCTGTCACGGGGCAGCTTGTTTTCCGGCTTGCTCCCAAATCCTGGCATCCATTCCTCCAGCTGGCACGGCTCGACCGTCCGATTGGCTGGTGGCTTCTCCTCTTGCCATGCTGGTGGTCGAGTGCCCTCGCAAGCCTTTATCAGCATGAATCGCTGCACATCCGCGATCTCTTTTTATTTTTCATTGGTGCTGTCGTGATGCGCGGCGCTGGCTCGACCTATAACGATATCGTCGACCGCCGCATTGATGCGAAAGTGGAGCGCACAAAATGGCGGCCGCTCGCCTCGGGACGCATCGGTCTTGGCGCTGCGAAAGCTTTCTTGATTGCGCAGTGCCTCGCTGGTCTTGCTGTCCTTCTTTCGTTCAATCGATTCACCGTTCTTCTCGGATGCGCCTCGCTTGCTATCGTTGGCTTTTATCCTTTCATGAAGCGGATCAGCTCTTGGCCGCAGGCGGTTCTGGGTGCTGCCTTCGCATGGGGCGCTTTGGTCGGCTGGGCGGCAGCCCTGGGCTCACTCGCCTTGGCGCCCCTCCTGCTCTATTTCGGGGCAGTATTCTGGACCATTGGCTATGATACGATCTATGCGGTTCAAGACATCGAGGATGACGCGATCGCGGGCATTGGCTCGACGGCCCGGTTTTTTGGTGAGCGCATCCGGTTGGGTGTTGGATGCCTTTACGCGCTTGCCGCCGTCTGTGTTGAGGCCGCGGTTCTTGCTGCTGGGGGAGGCGGGCTGGCACAGGGCGGGATTGCCCTTTTTGCCCTGCATTTGGCTTGGCAGACGATTCGAATCGATTCTGCCAATGGCGCGCGTGCTCTGCGCTTGTTCCGTTCCAACCGTGACGCGGGATTGCTCCTTTTTGCTGGCCTAGCGGCCGAAATATTCCTCACATTGAAATAAGCTTTTGGCGCCTGAATTTATAAAAAGATCACGCATGGAACATTCCTTGTGCGCCGATGTCGAGCGGCGGAGCGTGAATGTTCCGCAAACAATGAACACGCAAATGTTAAGATGGGCACTAATTTTTTCGTGATCTCGATTGCCGCCGGAGTTTTGGGTTTACGGGCATCCGGCGGCAGCGGGGCAGATTACGCGGCGATCGCAATCAGCCCGCAATTGCGGCGTTGCATGAGACATCTCAGAAGGATCGCCGGCGGTTCACCGGCCGGCGCGGCTCTCGCTCAGCCACGCATCCAAATCACGCGCCGCGCGCAGGCTGATCGCAGCTTTGCGGGCTAGCCCTTTCCCAGTGCCGGGAACACTTTCCGTTCGCTCTGCGCTCACCGGCGGAAACAAGCCAAAATTGATGTTCATCGGCTGAAAGGAAGAGGGGCCTGTATCAATGACCTCAATATGGCCGCCGGTGATATGGTTGATGAGAGCGCCCAACGCCGTCGTTGGCGGCAGCGGCGGCAGCGTATCGCCTCTTCGCTCAGCGGCCGCCATGCGACCAGCCGCAAGGCCAACGGCGGCGCTTTCGATATAGCCCTCGCAGCCGGTGATCTGGCCCGCAAAGCGCAGCCTCGGATCGGCTTTAAGCCGCAAGGTTTTGTCGAGCAATTTGGGCGAGTTCAGGAAGGTATTGCGGTGCACGCCGCCGAGCCTCGCGAACGTCGCATTTTCAAGCCCCGGAATGGTGCGGAAAATTTCAACCTGCGCGTAATGCTTCAGTTTCGTCTGGAACCCGACCATATTGTAGAGTGTGCCAAGCGCATTGTCCTGGCGCAGCTGCACGATGGCGTAAGGTTTTGCGCTGCCCGCATGGGGATTGGTCAGGCCAAACGGTTTCATAGGTCCGTGCCGCAAGGTTTCGCGGCCACGCTCTGCCATGACTTCTATCGGGAGGCATCCGTTGAAGTAAGGGGTGTTCTCGAAATTCTCCGCGAGTGCATGCCCTTCGGATTTGTCAGCTTCAATGAGAGCTTCGACAAAAGCAATGTATTGGTCCTTAGTCAGCGGGCAGTTGATGTAATCGGCGCCGGTTCCGGCAGGCCCCGCCTTGTCGTAGCGCGATTGGAACCATGCCTTTTCCATATCAATTGAGTCCCGGTGGACGACGGGCGCAATCGCGTCGAAAAAAGCAAGGTCGCGCTCGCCGGTCAATGCACGCAGCGCGCAGGCGAGAGCCGGCGAAGTCAAGGGCCCTGTCGCAATGATCACATTGTCCCATTCCGCTGGCGGTAAGGCGCCAATCTCCTCCCGGCTGAGTGTGATTAGCGGATGTGCGCAGATCATCCGGGTGATGTAGTCCGAGAATTGATTGCGGTCGACCGCGAGCGCTCCGCCAGCGGGAAGCTTATGGGCATCGGCAGCAGCCATGATGAGGGAATCAAGGCAGCGCATTTCACGGTGTAGAATGCCGATCGCGCTCGTTTGCGGATCATCCGCGCGGAACGAATTGGAGCACACGAGCTCGGCAAGGCCCGCGGTGCGATGCGCTGGAGTCTGGCGCAACGGCCTCATCTCATGAAGCACAGCGGGAACGCCTGCCCGTGCGATCTGCCACGCAGCCTCGCTGCCCGCAAGGCCGCCGCCAATGACATGGATGGGAGTAAGGTTGCAATGCATTGGCACCGCAGCCTAAAGCATTTTCTTCATTTCGAGGCGAAATTGCCACGTTTAGCAGGCGCCTGCCAATAGCTAACGCAAAGCAGGCCCTACTGTTCACCAGCAGGGCCTCAACTCCGCCGCCCCTGCTCACCCGGCATCGGCGTGACGGCAGTGGCACGATTTGGGTCTCGCGCTTAGCCTAGCACAAGCGTCCCCGCTCTCTGAGCAGACAAATTCCGGCGTTGTCTGGATTACTCCGCGCTGACGTCCCGGCTGTAAGTCTGCGTTGATGGCGGCGAACCAGTTGATGGTGAGGTCCGTGTGGGATAGCGCTCGGAAGTCTCCTCCTTCATGAAGCCCATAACTGTTCCGGTCAAGGCACCTCCCGTCAACATAAGGGCAGCACCCAGAGCCAGCAGAGCGACGAGGATGAGCACCACGCTGTCGACTCCGGTGCCAACGAGAGCGAGGATACCGAGTACGCCCGCAGCCAGTCCGGCAAGAGCCTGCATGCCTGCGGAACCTGCGGCCATTTCACTGGCTATGATTTCTCCTCCCCGCGGTGTTTCGGTTTGGCTGCCAAGCATCGCAGCGTGCTTAAGCATATGAAGACGCCAAACGGCATTGCTGCTCAACACCAAAGCGGTACCGAAAGCGATAAGAGAAATCGCTGTGAGGGTTTCCGCATGGATTCCCAGCACGGCCAGCACGCCAAGAACGATTCCGGCCGCACCGACCAGGAACACTGCCGATAGGCTGTTGCCGCTGAACTGGTCCGCTGTGGCACCACTTGCGCTCGCAGGGAAGATAATGCTGACATATTCAGACAGCATGGTGCCGCCTTCGATCAGCAAGGCCACGCCGAAGACGATGGTTGCAATCGAAACAAGCATTTGCGGGTGCACACCTGCTAGTCCGATGATCGCCAAAACGATGGTAGCGATACCACCAATGGCATCAGCGAATCCGCCGTAGGAGGCGGTTTCGCGGGTTATGGTTTCTGCCATAGACATTTGTTTCTCCTTAGGGGAAGCTATTTCTTCCAGGCAGCGCCATCACCGCGGAAATGCCTTGGCACCCGCTGGCAGGCCACGAGATAGGGGCGCAGCCTTCACTTTCGATGTGACCATTCGCTTTGGCAAATCATCTCATCTGGCAACAGTTCCAGTTGCTTAGCTTTGTTCAGCTTTGTAATGAATCAAAACGTTGCGATCAGATTCGCAGGCTTTGCGCTAATTTCGCGGCAAAGGGGTCAGGTTGACCGGCGCCCGTAGAACGCACCCGATTTTCGATTCAACGCGTCCGAACCGGGAGATTTCAAGCCTGCGGCCGAAGCCCGTCAGGGGGTCGGCTCATTCGAGAGCCAGGACAAATCCTAAAGCTCCGGCTGCTGTATTTGCGAAAAAAATTTGATCAGTTTCTCGTAACCGGGAAACACAGCGGCGGGGATTCAAGGAGGGCTTAAACGGAGCCGATTTTGATTCACGATCCGTTTTGATTCACGATCCGTAGAAGGAAGCTAATATTTAGCCCTTACGGGAGCACCGCAGATCCAGGTCTCTTGGATCATTGGACCATCGGGAGTCTCGACCTCGCGGATGTCGTAACACTCCATTCTCGGCGGATGATAAACATATCCGTAAGGATAGGGCAGACCGAAAAAAGGCATTCCCTCGACGGTTCCGACAGGCTTTGCCTCGGAGGCGCCCGGCAAGATTACTGCAGCGAGGCACACACCAGCGGCTGCGCTGAACTTGAGCATTCCAGGATTCCGCAATTCCGAGAACAATAAGCGTTTTATGGCACGAGTTATAACCAAGAGCAAGCAACTTTGGGAAACACGATGACTTTGGCGTGCGCCGCGGCCAAGGCCGGTGTCTTTGAGCTGAAACCACGTGATCGACACAGGCCGCTTTGCGGCGATACCTGGGCCAGCGAGATTGCTGGCTCTGATTTGCGAGCAAATTCAACAACTGGCGAGCAAACTTCTGGCAACCGCGCGCCAGCAAAGCGGGAGGAAGGGCAATGAAGCGTGAAATCGCTTTCGTCGGCCTCGGCAATATGGGCATGCCGATGGCCGCCAATCTCGCTAAGGCGGGTTACGAGGTTCATGGCTTCGATCTTGTGCCTTCGCTTCGCGACAATGCGGCGAAGGAGGGCATACGGGTTGCCGCTTCGTTGAGGGAAACGATCAATGGCGCCGATGTTGCCATTACCATGCTGCCCGGCGGTAAAGATGTGCTTACAGTCTGGGCTGAGGCCATGCCATATGCGCACAAGGGAATGCTGTTTATCGATTGCTCGACCATTGATGCCGGCAGCGCACGCCGGGCCCATGAACTTGCCAGCGGTGCAGGCGTGCTTTCGGTTGATGCGCCTGTCTCCGGTGGCACCTCTGGTGCAAAAGCCGGGAGCCTTGCTTTTATGTGCGGAGCGGAGGAAGCTGCTTTTGCAGCAGCCAAGCCCGTTCTTGAAAAGATGGGCGGTAAAATTATCCATTGTGGCGCAGCAGGCGCCGGTCAGGCGGCAAAAATTTGCAACAACTTGATCCTCGGCGTCAGCATGATCGCGACCGCCGAAGCCTTTGTGCTCGCCGAAAAGCTGGGACTTTCCCACCAGGCTTTGTTTGACGCGGCCTCGGCCTCCTCGGGCCAGTCATGGTCGCTCACGAGCTATTGCCCGGTACCCGGCCCGGTGCCCGCCTCACCCGCCAACAACGGCTACAAGCCAGGTTTCACGGCTGCGCTTATGCTCAAGGATTTGAAGCTCGCGCAGGAAGCTGCTGCCAGCACGGGTGCCGCGATTCCGCTTGGAGCTGCGGCGGCACAGCTCTATGCCCTCTACAATGCAGGAGGCGAAGGCGGTGCCGATTTCTCTGGCATCATCAACATGATTCGCGGCAGATTGCCTATATGATCGAGACGGCAGCGCTCGTTCTGGCTTTAATTGGCCATTGGGACGATTTGTGATTGAGCCTCAGCCGCGCGCGTACTGGCCTGAGGGGAAGCCAACCGCCGCCTTTCTTCGGCCAGACTTGCACGCTCAAAAACAGACCAAAGTACCCTCTGGGCAGCCAGCGGGTTTCCAAGCTGGGCGGCGGCCGCACATCGCCGTCCGAAGGGTTCTTGATGCCTAGGCGTTTCTGTTCCAGCGTATTGTTGGCCGCTGTTTTCGCAGTTTCCTTCGCGAAAGCCGCAGCAGCGCATCCCCACGTGTGGGTCACGGCGCGGGCTCAGGTCATTTTCGATGCAAGAGGCGAGATCGAAGCCATACGCAACACTTGGACCTTTGACGAGATGTATTCGGCTTTCGTGACGCAAGGGCAGGGGAAGGAGGGACAACTTTTGACCAAGGAGGAACTCGCTCCGCTCGCCAAGAGCAATGTTGAATCCCTCGCTGAATTCGATTTTTTTACTTACGCCAAGGCGGCAAATCAGAAGGTTGAGTTCGAAGCGCCCACCGATTATTCACTTGAAGAGCGGGAAGATAAGCTCGTGGTTCTGCGTTTTACGCTGCCGTTGAAAACTCCCGCGAGCGCAAACAAGGCTTTTTCCTTCCAGGTCTACGATCCAACCTATTTTGTTGCTTTCGAGTTCGACAAGGACAATCCCGTCAGCATGGGCGGGGCCCCGAAAGGCTGTTCAATCAATATTCTCGGCTCTAACCCGCTGGCGGCAGAGGATGCCAAAAAACTCTCGGAGTCCTTTTTCAGCGGCCTGTCACCGGGCTATAATTTCGGGGTCAAACTCGCGAGCCGGGTCATCGTTGCTTGTCCATGAGGCCATGGTGAGTTCGCTTTTTGTCTCATTCCGGTGGGCATGGCTGCTGCCGTCCGTCCTGGTCTTGCTTGCCCTTTTGCTGTCCGGCCAAAGCTTCGCGCAGGGTGCTCATCACCCCTTCGCGATTGGCGCGAACGAGGGTGCTGCCAGTGTGCAAGGCATCAGCGGCTGGCTTCTCGCCCAGGAATCGGGCTTCTACCGCTTACTTAGTGGCGCCATCCGTTCCGCGAAGCAGAGCGGCACGGCGGCATGGGGGCTCGCCGCGTTAAGCCTTGGCTATGGGATTTTTCATGCCGCCGGTCCCGGACACGGAAAGGCGGTGATTGCGTCTTACATGCTTGCCAATGAGCGTGCCTTGCGGCGGGGTATCGTGATCGCTTTTGGCGCGGCTCTGCTGCAAGGCTTAAGTGCGGTTGCCATTGTTGGGCTCTGCGCCATCGTCTTCAAGTCTACGGCAGTGCAGGTGACGGCGGCCACAAACGCCGTCGAAATCGCAAGCTATGCCGGAATAGCGGTTCTCGGGGCTGTTCTGGTTTACGTGAAGGGCGCCGCACTTTTATCGGCCTGGCGGGCTTCCCGGGCTGTTAAGGCTGCCGCGGCGGGAGGCGTGGCCTCCGCCTTTCGTGCCGACGATTGCACTAAGGATCATGTCCACGGGCCGGGGTGCGGCCATTATCACGCTCCCGATCCGCGCATGCTCGGCGCCGGATTTTCGTGGAAGAGCGCGCTGCTGACGATGGTGGCAGCGGGAGCACGCCCCTGCTCGGGTGCAATCCTCGTTCTTATCTTTGCCTTGGCGCAGGGGATATTTCCGGCTGGATTTTTTGCCGTCGCGGCCATGTCGCTCGGAACCGCGATGACGACGGCAGCCCTTGCGAGCAGCGCTGTCTTTGTCAAAAACGCGGCAATCAAATATTCCAAGGCCGGGTCAGGACAGGCCTTGGTTGCGGGGCGTCTCTTCGAGTTTGCCGCAGCTGCTGCGGTTCTGGGCCTTGGGACTGCTTTGCTCCTGGCAGCCATCTCGGGCAGCGGAGGTGCTGTCAACTAATCCTACGCGGCCTCGTGCATGTGCTTTGACACCAGTTCCCGCAAAGCGTGCAAATCCCGGCTAAAGACGCGGATTCCTTCGGCGAGCTTCTCGGTCGCCATCGCGTCTTCGTTCAGCATGAAGCGGAACGTCTTCTCGTCGAGCGAAAGCTTTGCCGGCGGGTGGACCGCTGTCTTGGGATCGAGCTTGCGCGGCAGATCGCCCTTGTCGTTTGCGAGTTCTTCGAGCAATTGCGGCGAAATCGTCAGCCGGTCACAGCCGGCGAGAGCCTCGATCTCGCCCTTGTTGCGGAAGGAAGCGCCCATGACGATCGTCTCGATCTGGTGCGCTTTGTAGTAATGATAGATTTGCCGCACGGAGAGGACGCCGGGATCTGTTTCCGCCGTATAGGTTTTGCCCTCGTTCTTGGTGTACCAGTCGAGAATGCGCCCGACGAAAGGCGAGATAAGATACGCGCCCGCATCCGCACAAGCTGCGGCCTGCGTCAGCGAGAAGACCAGGGTCATGTTGCAGTCGATACCTTCGCGTTGAAGAATCTCTGCTGCCCTGATCCCCTCCCAGGTTGCGGCGATTTTGATGAGGATGCGCTTGTGATTGAGGCCCAGCTTTTCATATTCGGTGATGATCTGGCCAGCCTTGGTCACGGTTCCAACGGTATCGAAAGAGAGGTCTGCGTCGACCTCCGTTGAGATGCGGCCGGGAACGATTTTGGAGAGTTCGACCCCGAACATCAGCGCCAGCCGGTCCGTGATCTCGCTTGTCAGATGATTGCGGTCGCGGCCCCAGAGGATGGCTTCATCGAGAATACGCGCGTAATTCGGCATGCGCGCAGCTTTGAGAATCAGACTTGGATTGGTTGTCGCGTCCACGGCTCCGAAGCGGCGGATGGCATCAATGTCGCTTGTATCGGCGACAACGGTTGTCATGGCTTTCAAT
>Ga0209062_1004236_pt1 | contig 15325 bp, 13 predicted proteins | sample Coa_R2_2_FD_187158 | JGI IMG/M metagenome (GOLD analysis project Ga0209062, IMG submission 187158) | Surface soil microbial communities from Centralia Pennsylvania, which are recovering from an underground coalmine fire - Coalmine... | ecosystem: Environmental > Terrestrial > Soil > Unclassified... | reverse complement strand
CGGGCACCCGGAAGCCGAACGTGCCGCTGTCGCTGGTGTTCTGTCCGATGGTGGTGCCGCTCACGAGCACCGCCGCGGCGGCGATCGGCTCGTGCTGCTCGGCGTCCACCACCTTGCCCTGAATGCGCGTCCCCTCCTGGGCGCCTGCTCCGGCCGCCAGCATTCCGATGGCGACGAGCGCGCCGCCCAGTCGGACGCGCCACGTCGCGCCGACGACTGAAGTGCTCATGCGTCCTCCTGCGGTCCGTTGAGTGAGGGTGGCGCTCCCCCTGTGAGCGCCCGGCCCCATGTGGTCGTTCGTGTCGCACGGTCTACACGGCGTACACGGCGTCGACATCGCACAGCGCGTGGTCTCATGTGTCCTGGCCTCCCTCCGAGTGAGGTCGTGAGGGCGAGCGGCCGGTCGAGCCACGGCTGGCGAGGACACTCCGCAGTCCGCCGTGCGGGCGGCACGGCGGACCGCAGGCTCCGCCGCGGCGCGAACGATCGCGCGCCGACACTCGCGCGCGGCGCCGGCGCCGCGCGCGCATCTGGGGGCTGTGGTCCGCGATGGTGCGGGCCACTTATTAACGAGGTGTGCGAATGCTGTCAACGCCCGACGGCAGCCGATGTCGCTGCCGCAGAAACACATGGCTGCCGGCGGAGACCCGGTCCCGGAAAGTGGGATCGGGCCCGGGGTCACAGACAGGTCAGAGCAGCGACCGGATCCAGCCCCCGTCGACCGGAACCGACGTCCCGGTGATGTAGCTCGCCCGCTCGGAGGCGAGGAACGCCACGAGCGCGGCGAACTCGGCCGGCTCACCCAGCCGCCCCGCCGGGATCTGCGACTCCCACCCCCGGCGAACGACCTCGGCCGTGGGGCCGCCGCGCGCCTCGCTCGCGCGCGCGAGCTCCTCCACGCGGTCGGTGCGCGTGTAACCCGGAAGGGCGTTGTTGACGGTGATGCCGAACGGCGCCACTTCCGCGGCCAGCGTCCGCGCGAAGCCGGTCACCGCCGCCCGCACGCTGTTGGACAGCATCAACGAGTCCACGGGCTGCTTCACGGCGATCGAGGTCACGTTGACGATGCGTCCCCACCGCCGGGCCTTCATCCCGGGCAGCACTGCCCGCGCCAGCCCGACCGCGCTGCCGAGGAGCAGCCGCACGGCCGCGTCCCACATCTCGGAGGTCAGGGTCTCGAAGGTGCCCGCGGGTGGCCCCCCGGCGTTGGTAACCAGAATGTCGATGCGTCCGAACCGCGTCGTGCCCCGCTCGACCACGCGCGCGACATCCCGCGGGTCCGAGACGTCGGCCGGCTCGGCCACCACCTCCACACCGCTCGAGGCCGCGATCGCACCCCCCACTCGCTCCAGCTCCCCCGCCCCGCGGGCGCAGATCACGAGGTGCGCCCCTTCGGCGGCCAGCTCCTCGGCAATCGCTCGGCCTAGCCCTCGACTGGCCGCCGCGACGAGGGCGACTTTCCCGCGGAGGCCAAGGTTCACTTGGCGGGTCGACGGAGATACTGGTCGGTGCCGTCGAGCCAGTCCTGCCGTGGCGGCGAGAAGACGTCGAGATCCAGCGTGTCCTCGAGCGCCTCGGCCCGATGCGGCACGTGAGGCGGGATCACCAGCACCTCCCCGGCCCGCACGTCGTACACGCGCTGCTCGGGTGACCCTTCTGGGCCGAGCCAGAGCCGCAGGGCCCCCTGGAGGATGTACGTCATCTGCTCGTTCATGTGCGAGTGCAGCGGGACGACGCAGCCCCGCTCCAGGTACACCTGCGCGAGCATCATCCGCTCGCCGGTCACGAGTCGACGGCCGAGCATCGGCGAGAGGGTCTCGCGCGGCATTGAGTCCCAGCGGTATAGGGCTTCGCCCTTGACAGGTGGTGGCGCCTGGCGCTCGACGGTCATCGGATTCGACTTGGATTGAGAGGAGAAGGAGGTCACCGGGACGGGACGCTCTAACCTACCCGCGCTTCGCGCTCGCCCGCTATGGCGCCGGCGCCAGGATCTTGAGGTTGTCTGCCACGACGTCCTGGACCTGCGGGAACGACACCAGCGTGTGGATCGCGCGGGCGAGCGGCCCGGCCCCGCTGTCGGGGTAGGCCGGGAAGCGCACATAGTAGTACCGCTGCGCCGGCGCACCGTGCGGCGGCGGGTACCCGTTGCCGCTCCCGCGCGCGATGCCGCCGACGACGATCCCGCCGATCGCGTCGATCGCCTGCTGCCGCTGATCCGCCGTGGCGTCGCCCCGGAACATGAGCCACAGCTTGTCGCGCACGACGCGCCCCGGGAACCGTGGATCGCCGACGACGAGATTGGCCGGATCCCGGGAGTCCCGGAGCTCGTCCGAGGGGACCGCCGCCGGCGGGATCGCCGGGACGGTGTACACGTGCGTCCCCGAGCCATAGAGCGTGACGCGCACACCCCGCACTCCGGCCGGGATCGTGAGCGGGATACGGCGGGGGGCCGACGTGGCGCCCGAAGGGAGCACGGGACTCCCGTCGTCGGCGATGGTGGCTCTCTCGCCCGGCGGCTCGAGCAGGCTGTCCAGCGACCAGCGTGCCTCCACCCCTTCCCACGCCGGGAGCTCGTGACTGACGGAATCCGACTGCCCAAACCGTGCGGCGGGTCCGCCGGTCACTGCACCGCCGGCGCGCCCTACGATGACGACGCTCGTCGGCCGCCGCGCGCTGTCGGTGGCGGGAGGCGGCCCGGTCGATCGAGTCTCGCTCGCGCCGTTCGCCCCGCTCGTGTCGCCGGCGTCGCTCGCGGCCCGGCTGCCGGCCGGAGCCGGGCTGGCCGCCCCGGCCGCGCCGGCCGCGCCGGCCGCGCCGGCCGCCGAAGGTGCGGCGCCGGTGATGGCCGTGGTCGCGATACTCCCGGCCCGGGCGAGAACCGCCACCGGTGGGTGGAGCCGCACGGTGGTCCCGTTCCGAACCGCGACGGCGAGCCGGAGCTCGTGGCGTGCGGGATCATACATGGGCGCGCCGACGAGAACGGGGGTCACGCCGCCGCAGGGCGGCGACGCGACCGGTGTCGCCGTCACGACGCTCGTGCCCACCAGACGGATCTCGAACGTGGCGCAGCCGGAGACGGTCTCCGGTCGGGGCACGGCAGAGTCGCGCGGCGTCCGCGACCGCTCACCGGTGGCGGCGGTGCCGCTCTGCCCCGGCCGGCGCTCCGGGCCGCGCCCGAAGGCTTGCGCCTGCGCCGGATAGGGGATCGCACAGAACGCGAGGACCGCCGCGCCACGGCGGAGCCGCCGCCGGTGGTGCCCGGAAGGCCCTCGGCGGAGCGCGTGCGGCGCGGAAGTGGCTCGAAGCACGGAGGAGCTCGGCAGGGTCGGGTCGGCGGGTGGGGTCTTGCCTGGTGCGGCCAGGCGTCTGCACGGCAGGATAGCCGGTGGCCGCCGGCCGCGGCAGCGCCCGGGCCGCGCGCGGCCGGGCGCGACGGCTCACAAATTCCAGTTGGCAGCGTCGGTCGCCGGGAGTACCCGTCCGTGGGCGGTCTGGGCGCCCGAGCGCACTCGAGTGCGGCAGCGTGCCGGAGTCGATACCGGCCTGCCGAGGAGGCACTGATGAAGTGGCGAGTCCTCGTGTTCCTGATCGCGCCCGGCATCGGGGCGTGCAGCACGTCGGCGACGGCCCCGTCCGGTCCCTGCGCGGCCGACGAGCGGACGGCGTCCGCGCTCTACGGGCCGCCCCTGTCGGTGCACGTGCGCGGCGACACGACCACCTACACGTGGGGTGTCGGCTCCGAGACCTTCGTCGCCAGCGGCTCGACCTGCACCGAGCACTTCAGGAGCTGACCCGGGCGGTCGGCTCGGGATCGGGCTTCACGCGGGCTGCGATCGCGGGTCGTCACCCGGCCCGGCCAGCGCGTCACCGATCCGCGCCAGCTCCGTCACCACGGCCCGCACGTCGGCGTGCGTCGTTCTCGGATTCATCACCGTCACGCGAAGGACGCGGCGCCCGTCGAGCACGGTCGACGTGATCCACCCTTCGCCCGAGCGGTTGTAGCGCGTCCGGATCGCCTGGTTGAGCGCGTCCCCGGCCGCCGAGGCCTGCGGGCCACACGAGCCGTCGAGGGGAAACTCCCCGCGCCGCCCGACGTAGCGGAAGCACAGGATGTTGCACGCCGGCTCGTGAGCCGCGGCGAACGCCGGATGCCTCGCCACCGCGTCGAACAGCGCCCGCGCCGTCTGGCAGAGCCGATCGTACAGGGCGCCGATGCCGTCGGCGCCGTACCGCTGGAGGGCGACCCAGAGCTTCAGCACATCCGCGCGCCGGGAGCAGAGGAAGCTCCGGCCGCCGAGGTCCCACGTCCGCTCGTCCGCCCCGTCGTGGAAGAGGTACGGTGCACGCTGCACGAACGCGGCGTCCAATTGCCGCACGTCACGCACGAGGAGCGTCCCGGCCTGGAGCGGCAGGAGCATCATCTTGTGCGGGTCCAGCGCCACCGACCGCGCCCGTTCGATGCCGCGCAGCAGCTGTCGCGACCGCGGCGAGAGCAGCGCCGACCCTCCGTGCGCGGCGTCGACGTGCAGCCACACGTCGTGCGTGTCGCACAGCGATCCGATCGCCTCGAGGTCGTCGAAGCTCCCGGTGGGCGTCGACCCGGCAGTGGCGACGACGGCCAGCACCGCTCGCCCCTGGCGACGGGTCGTCTCCAGCGCCTCCGCCAGCGCCGCGACGTCCATGCGGTGATCACGGGAGCGTACCGCCCGGACCTGGTCGGTGCCCAGTCCCAGGGTCCCTGCCGCACGTCGGATCGCGTAGTGGGCGTGCTCGCCGCAGATGAGCACCGGGAGCTCGGCGCCCCGCCCGATGCCGGCAGTCCACACATCGGGCAGCAGCGCGCTTCGCGCGGCGAGCAGCCCGGTGGCCGTCGCCTCCGTGCCGCCGGTCGTGAGCGTGCCCCCGGCGGTCCGGCCCCAGCCGACCAACGTCGTCAGCCAACCGATCACCTGATGCTCCAGCACCGTCGCCACCGGCGACATCTCCCACACGGCGAGCGACTGGTTGAGCGCCGAGATCAGTGGCTCGGTCCAGATGGCCGCCGGAAGCGGCGCCGAGACCTGGTGCCCCATGTACCGCGGGTGATACAGGTGGTTGCAGTCCGGCAGGATCTCGTCACGGAGCCGTGCGAGCACGTCGGCGATCGGGCGGCCCTCTGTCGGCAGCGGTTCCGCGAATTGGGCCGCGAGGTCGGCCGGGCTCCGCTTCGTGCTGGCCTGGCCGCTCCGGTCCCGCGTCGCGGCGAGGTAGTCGACGGCGAGCGTCGTGAATGCGGCAGCCGTGCTGGCCTGGGCGTCTTCCTCCACCATCGCCATGACGTCCATGGCCCCGCTGCCCTCGGCTTCCCCGGGCTCCGGACTCACCCGAACGGTTGCTCGATCGACGGGCTCTGCGGCGTAAAGAACCGGGGGCCCTGGTCGGTGATGTAGAGGCAGTCCTCGAGGCGGACGCCGAACTCCCCCGGAATCGCGATCGTGGGCTCGTCGCTGAAGCACATCCCGGGCTGAATCGGTGTCCGATTCCCCCGCACGAAGTACGTCCATTCGTGGCCATCGAGCCCGATCCCGTGACCCGTGCGATGCGGGAGTCCGGGGAGCCGGTAGTCCGGTCCGAATCCGGCGTCGGTCAGCACCTTCCTCGCCGCGGCGTCGACCGTCTCGCACGGCGCCCCGACCGTGGCGGCCGCGAACGCGGCATCCTGCGCGTGTCGCTCCAGGCTCCACACGTCGCGCTGTCGCTGGGTGGGCCGGCCGAAGACGATCGTGCGCGTGATGTCGGATTCGTAGCCGTCGACCTTGCACCCGCCGTCGATGAGCACGACGTCGCCTTCCCGGAGGCGCTGCGGCTGGATGCTCCCATGCGGCGATGCGCTGTATTTGCCGAAGAGGACGAGCGCGTAACCGGGCGCGCCCAGCCGGTCGTACGCGGCGGCGATGCGCTTCGCCATCTCGACCTGCGTCAGGCCCTCGGTGAGCGTCGGAAACGTCGCCCGATAGGCCATGATCGTGATGTCGTTGGCGCGCTGGAGGAGCGCCAGCTCGGCGGGCGACTTGAACATCCGGCATCCGGCGGTGACCGCGTCCGCGCTGACGAACGTCGCGGCGCCGAGCGCGCGGCGAAGCCCATCGGCGACGAAGAACCGCACGCGCTCCTCGAGCCCGATGCGGCCCGTTGCCGCCCCCCGGGTCCGCAGGATCTCCGCGACCCGCTCGTACGGGCTCTCATCCTCCTGCCAGACGTGCACGTCATCGGAGAGTCGGATGATCTCGCGGGCGCGCCCCTCCTCGAACGCCGGGGCCACGTAGGCGAGCTCCCCCGCGGCCGGGATCACGGCCAGGAACGGCCGCTCGCTCAATCCCCATTTTGCGCCCGTGAAGTACAGCATCGACGAGCCCGGTTCGAGCACGATCGCGGCGAGTCCCTGCTCCGCCATCAGTCGCCGGGCCTTGTCGAGCCGCCCGCGCCGCTCGTCGTCGCCGATCGGGGCGACACCGGCGGTCGCCGGCCGCAGTGCGGCGATGGAGGGTGGCACCGCACAGGACTCGGGGTCGGGCACCGCGCGCGGCGTCTCGGCCTCCGCCAGGGCCGTCCGCGGAGCCAGGGCGAAGGTGCCAGCCGCCGCCGAGAGGGCGCGCGCGAAGGTGCGTCGGGTCATGCTCATCGGTCTCTCCTCAGTAGTGCCAGGTCGCCGCGGCCGCGCTGCTGCCATGCTGCGCGACGTGGTCGGCCATTGTGCGCACGAGATCCGCGTCCGACATCGGCTGCCACCCATGTCCCTTGAGCGGCCGTCCGTACTCGAACGACCCGCCGTAAGCCGGATTGGTCGTGCCCTCCAGGAACTGTTGCAGCAGGTACACCGACAGATCGAGGTAATAGTTGTCCATGTCGCCGCAGTACACGTGAATCTTACCCACGAGCGCGGGGCCCACGCGCGACCAGTTGCGCGCCAGATACTCGCGGATGTCGAAGTGCGCGCGCCAGTACTCCGCGACGGTGTGGTCGATCACCCCGGTACTGTCGTTCCAGATCGGCGCCGGATAGCCGGCCGCGTCCGTCGGGCCGAAGGTGGCTTCCCAGATCGCGAAATTCTCGCCCCCCCGGCGGTGGCTCCCACGGGCCGTGTTGAGCTGATTCTCCTCGTGGAGCAGGACGACCGGCTGGCCGTCGGCCCGCCGCTCCGATGGACGCTGCTGCGTGATCCACTCGTTGCGGCGAACCTCGAACGCGTTGGTGTCGTCGTAGACGTTCACCAGCTCGTAGCGCCGGAAGTCGACCGGGTCCGGATAGAACGTCCACGTCCCGCCGAAGAATTCGGGATGATAGACCTGAAGGGCCAGCGATTCCCATCCACCCGTCGACCCGCCGGTCAGCACGCGCGCGTACGGCTCGCGGATGGCCCGGAAGTGCGTCTCGAGATATGGGATCAGCTCCTCCATGATGGCGTCGCCGTACGGGCCGTTGTTGGCCGAGTTCACGGCGTAGGAGTCGTCGTAGTACGGCGAGGGGTGCAGGATCCGGATCGCGATCATCCGCGGGAACCCCGGGCCACGCCAGGCCCGTGAGAAGTCGGCTCGTGACTCGCGACCGGTGGTCCGCTCGATGCGCCGCAGCCGTGCGGCGTCGGACTCGGGGGTGGTGTCGAGGGTGAACCCGAACGGGGCCGCGAGGGTGAAGTGTCCCTGCTCCCAGATCACGGGATAGCGCGTGTCCGGATGCGCATCGTAGCCCTCGGGCAGCAGCACGACCGCCCCGAGATACATCGGGTGTCCCCACCACCGGGTGAGGATCCGGCTCTGGATGCGCACGTGCTTGACGTAGCGGTCGTCGGCGGGACCCGCGACCGCCGGGAGGACATGCGTGATCTCGATGCGAACGGGGGCCGTCGCTTGCGGGTCGATATGGACGCGCCGCACCGCGCTCACGAGCGTCCCCGGGGCGGTGTTGAACTGCTGTCCCTCCCACTCGTCCATGTGGGCCCAGATGGTGTGGCCGTCGGCCCGGGGGAATCGCGTGTAGACGCTGATGATCGCCTGGACGTAGTAGTCGCCGGACGCGAGGCCATCCAGGTGCAGCAGCGGGTAACCGACGGCGCGCCGGTCGACGACCGCCGGGGACCCCGGGGCGAGCTGCTCGACATCGGCGCCGAAGAACGGGACGCTCACCATGCCGCCGGCCTCGAGCCGCGGCTCGGGCGTCGAGTCGCGCGCGAGCACGACGAAGACGCGCCCGGTGATCGGTTCCGCGTGCACCGCGCTCGGGACGACGACCTCGAAGCGAAGCGACGCCGGCGGCGTGGCGCGCCGCGCGGCCGGCGCCGGCAGACGTAAGGTCGCGGCGGTCGCGGCCATCGCCGCGGTCGCGGCGAGCGTAGGGAGGGGCATCGGTGATCTCCTCTCGGCGGTCGGGAGCCGCAAAGCTATGACCGGGGAGCGGGCCCGAACAACGCCGGACGCGTCGGCTAGCAGCGCTTGCGCATCCGCACGATCGGGAGGGAGGCGCCATTGGCGAGCGGCACCTCCAGCGCCTCGACCGTCGTGTATCCCATCGCCTGGTAGAACGGGACGCCGGTGAGGGTCGCGCCCATCTCGAGGGCGGAGTAGCCGGCCTCTCGTGCGGCACGCTCACATGCGTCGAGGATCATCCGTCCGATCCCGCGCCGGGCCCACGCCGGATGGACGAAGAACGCCCGGATCTTGGCGGCGTCGTGGTGCGGGTCGAGCACGACATCCTCCCGACCCCCGAAGTGGTCCCCACCGAACAGCGTCCGCCAGCGACTCCAGCCGCCGCACCCGATGATCGCGCTCTCGCCGTCGACGCGTCCCGTCCCCTGCTCCGCCTCCCGTGCCTCCCCCTGCACGCCCTCCCGCGGCGGCCCGACGGTCTCGCCCGGCGCGCGCTCGACGGCGAAGTACGTTCCGTCGGCGATCAGGCGGCTGTCGACGCCGTACACGCTCGCGAGCGCCCCCTCGATCTGCGGCGGCGTATAATCGGTCGCCTGAAGTCCTCGGACCGACATCTCGATCAGGACCCGCAGGGCCGGGACATCGTCGGACACGGCGCGACGGATTCGCATCGGCCAATTCTAATCTCGGACATTCTGGCCCGCCGCGCGCCCGTGCCCGCGCCGCTGCGCGGCGACGGACAGGTTGTCCGCACTCCCCTGCGCTGTCTGAAAACTGTGTCTGGCGGGCTCGACCATTCGCCCGTAGAGTAGCGGCGTCGTGAGCGCCCGCGGTCCATCGCGCGACGCCCACGGCCCAGCGGATCGACGACCGAGGTCGTGGGCCGCTCGGTGTCAGCACAATCGCTCGCCCCTCCCGGGGCTGCGACAAGGGCAAACCCGGCGAAAGCCGGGGACGCAAAGCCACGAGGCTACCGTCCGCGCGCCACGCGTGGGCCACGCCAGTCGGGCCGCCGAACAGACAGCGGAGGGTCCATGCGCGCGATTCCGCGGAACGTTGCGGCGTTGTGGGTGGGCGCAGTCGTGGTCACGCTCGTCGCGACCGCCTGTAGCCGACTCGCCGATCCGACCCAGCCGGCATCACCAGGCGGGTCGACCGGGTACAAGCCACCCCCGACACCCCCCACGCCGCCATCGCCCCCCCCGCCGGCGCCGCCAGCCGTGTCCGGGCCGAGTGATGCGCTCTACTCGGCGGCCGACGTCACCTGCGCCGCGAAACAGGTCCAGGCGTCACGCAATCCGTGGAAGTCGGCCTTCACGCAGCTCGCCGCTCTGGCGGGCCCGCAGCGCGCGCACGTCGCCAGCCCGGTAGCCGACTACAACGTGCCAGGCATCTACATCGACCCGGCGGGCTTCTGGGCCGCCGTGAATGGCATCACGGGCGACGCCGACGCGGCATACGAGCTGTCGGTCATGTACTCGATGACCGGTGACACGTCGTACGCCAAGCCGGCGGCGGGGATCCTCCGCGCCTGGGCGACGACGAACACGATGGTCGAGGGGCATGACGGTCAACTCTCGATGGCCGAGGTGGGGGCCGGGTTTGTCCTCTCGGCCGAGCTGCTCGCCCAGTACCCCGGCTGGACGGCGGGGGATCAGGCCACCTTCGAGGGATGGGTACGGAACGTCTACTATCCGCTCGCCGCGGTCCAGATCCGCGACCGCACGAACAACTGGGGCGACTGGGGGATCTTTGCCTCGGTCCTCGCCCACCAGTACCTGAACCAGAAGGCGGGGCTCGACTCCGAGACGACTCGGCTTCAGTCGCACATCGACTTCCAGATCGCCAATGACGGAAGTCTCCCGGAGGAGATCGCGCGCGGTGCCGGCGCGGAGGTGTGGTACACCTACTTCGCGCTCGACCCGATGACCGCGGCGGCGCGCGCGCTGCACAACGCCGGCGAGCCGGACCTGCTGACGTGGACCAGTCCGGGCGGTCACTCCATCGGAGCGGCGCTCGACCACCTGCTCTACCTGACCCAGAACGCGGGCTCGCTCGGGCTCACCGGGCCACGGAGTCAGGACCCCTGGCCGGCCGATCTCTTCGAGGCCATGGGCGTGATCTCGGGTAGCGCGCCCTGGACGAGCTACGCCGCGACCAAGGCGCCCAACATGTACGTCGGGCACCACTACGCCTGGACGTTCCCCACGCTTCAGGGGATCCCGGCCGGGACGTGCCCGTAGCGTCCCCGGCCGCGGTCGCGCGCGCTGCCCGGGTGCCCACGTCGATGGCGTGGACACCCGGGCACCGTCGTTCCTGGGGGCGACGCGCTCGCGCCCCCGGTGTCCGGCGGGGGCGCGCCTGACGGTCGGTCCGTTCGGGCCGGGGCGCGGGGTGCGGAGGTCAGCCCCGCTGCGGCCCGTCCGACTCTCGCGCCGCGTCGAGCAGCGCCTGGAGGTCACCGGCCCGGATCGCGGCGAGTGCACCCGCGGGCAATGCCGTCGGCATCGCGCGCTGCGAGTCGGCCGAGCGGAAGCGCAGCGTTCCGGTCGGCTCCGGTGGAAACCGGGTCGCGTCGTACTGGGCGGCCCGAGTCTCGAGGGCGACGTACCAGCGGACCCCACTCCGGTCCGTAAACGCCCGCATCTCGACCGTGGCCTCCTCGGGACCCTGGGGCGAACGGCTCGCGGAGCCGTTCTCGTGCTCACTCATCGCCGCATCGGAACGCGCACCGCAGCCTCACCGCTCGAAGGTCCTCCGGCCGAGCCCAACCTGACAGGCTCGTGACGAGGTCGCCGTGCGCCGCGTCACACCCACGGGGACACCCACCTCGAGCGACGCTCCGCGCTGCAGACGTGGCGAGGTGGAGCGCCGCCCGACGCCCGCGACCGCACCGCGACCGTCCGAAGACCGCCTCGAGACCGCTCCGACCTGTTCCCGTGAGCCCGCACGACGATCGACCGCCCCGCAGCTTCGATCCGCGGACGTGGGAAGCGCTGCCGCGCTTCGACCCCAGCAACCCACCGGCCGCGGATCGCCCGCGCCCCGTCCTGCACACGGCGGGCGCGCCCGATGCGGCGGGGGTGCAGCGATGCGTTCGCTGCGCGTGGGAGTTCCCGCTCGTCTCGCCGCCGCACCGGCCGGGTACCGTGCTCTCGGTCGGAGAGGGCAAGGCCTTCGACAGCGTGGTCTGCTCGCCCCTCGCGAGCGCCGCGCCGGCGCCCCGCCGGCGCTGAGTCGAACGGCTCCGCTCAGAGCCGGTCGACGATCTTGGCCTTGATCGACTCGAACTCCGCGTCCGTGATCAGCCCCGCGCCCAGCATCTCCTTCGCCCGCTGAAGGCGAGCCACGGGGTCGGCCGGCCCGTCGCCGGTCGCCCCGGCGCCGGCACTCCCCGCAGCCCCGCCCCCGCCGCCCCCCAACTGGATCCCACCCGACCGGGCGCGCATCTCGTCGAGGTCGCGTACCCGCCGCTTCTCGCGCCAGGCCTGGCTCTGGGCCTGGCACACGCGGTAGACCTGCTCCGCCTGATCCTTCCGCAGACCGAGTCCGCCGAGGCTCCCGCCGACGTGGCCCGCGGTCGCCAGGTCCTCGTGGTGGAGCGCGGTGACGGTCACGTCGGCGCCGAAGATCCCGACGCGCAGGTGGGCGTCCTCGACGTCCTGCCATCGCACATCGGCCGGTGTGTATCCGCCGAACAGCCCTCGCGTGACCGCGATGAAGCGCCCGGTGGTCGCGGCGATCACGCTCCGGCGCTTGTGTAGCGCGAAGAGCCGGCGCTGCACCGCAAAGGCTTCCAGTGTCTCGCCGGGGACGAGCATCCCCTGGATATGGGTGACGGCACTCCGGATGCGCGGGTCCTCGGAGGCCGCGTGGGCGGCGGCGCCCGCGCCGCCATCCGAGGTCGCCGAGGCAGGGGTGGGTGCCGGAATCGTCTCGTTTGCCATGGCCGTGCCTCGTATCGACGGAGGAAGGACAGCGGCATCGCTCGGCGAGGAAGATGACCGTCCGGGGCCGCGTCGGCTAGCCGGTCGCCGGCGTGCCCGGGGGCGAGCGAGCGCGGGGGTTCTGGTATGCAGGTTGCCCTCCTCGAGGGCGATGGCCCGAACGGGGAAACGGTCTCCCGGCGTGATACTCACCGGACGGCAGTGGGTCGGCCTTCCCGTGCTGTACGGCATTCCGATCCTGGCCCTGACCGGCGTGCTCGGCCCCGGCCGCGGCGGTTTCGTCCTCCGCATGGCAGCCGTGTACGTCCTGGTGCTCGCCTGCTTCCGGGTGATCGGGAAGCGTGAGCTGGGCGAGATGTCGCCGGTCGAGATCGTCACGCTGATCTTCGTCCCACAGTTGTTCCGCAACGCGATCATGCACAGCGATCAGACGCTGCTCAGCGGCATTGTCGCCGCTTTCACCCTCTTCGCGCTCGTCTTCACGTCGTCGCTGCTGGCGTATCACGTTCCGGCCGCGCGCCGGCTCCTCCTGCCCGGGCCGTCCGTCCTCGTCCGTGATGGCGAGCCCGATGAGCGCGTGCTCGATCGCGAGCGGGTGACGCGCGATGACATCCTGGCATCGGCACGCAAGGTGGGACTCGCGACGCTGGAGGAGGTGCGTTGCGCGACCCTGGAGGACGACGGCCAGATCAGCATCGTCCCCTCCGCGCGGGCACCCTTCGTCCCGACTGTCGACCGCTGACGCGGGGCCCAGCTCCCGGCTCGTCCTCCGGCGGTCGCGATTGCGCTCTCGTGGCCGGCACGCCACACTCTCCGGGTGTCGACCACGGCCACCGAGATCGGGCGAGTCGAGGCACGCAGCGCCCATCTACGACGGGAGCTGGGGCTCGCGGATCTCGTCCTGACGCAGATCCTCTACGTCGTCGGCCTCTCCTGGGTCGGCGCCGCGGCCAAGCTGGGCCGTGCGCAGATCCCGTTCTGGCTCGCGGCGATGGCCCTGTTCTACCTGCCGCAGGCGGCGGTCGTGATCCACCTCAGTCGCCGGCTCCCGCTCGAGGGTGGACTCTATCAGTGGGCGAAGCTCACGCTCGGTGGCGGGGTCGCCTTCCTCGTCGCGTGGAACCTCTGGCTCTACGCGATCGTGCTCCTCGGCGGGCTGGGCCTGACGGTCGCGAACGCGATCATCTACGCCGTCGGGCCGAGTGCCCAGTTCCTCTCCGGAAACCACGTGTACATCGGGGCCGTCTCCGGCGCCATCATCGGCGGCCTCGCCGTCGTCTCCATCCTGGGGCTCGGGGTCGCCAAGTGGGTGCACAACGTCGGCGCCGTGTTGCTCCTGACGGCGTTTGCGCTGCTGATCGTCCTGCCGATCGTCGACGTCGCCCGCGGCACCCTGCGCTCCTACGACCCGGTCGCGATGACCGTGCCGACCCTCACGCTGCTCAACCTCAACATCTTCGGCAAGCTCGCGGTCGGCGGACTCTCCGGATTCGAGTATGTGGCGGTGCTGGCGGGGGAAGCACGGGACCCGGGCCGGACGATCGGCCGATCGGTGCTCGTGGCGGCGCCGATCATTGCTCTGATGTTCATCCTCGGGACCTCGGCCGTGCAGGCGCTCGTGCCCCAGGATCGCATCGATCTCGTGGGGCCGATCCCGCAGGCGTTCCGCCTCGGGCTCGGCTCCTGGGGCGCGGTCGCGATCCTCGTCCCATTCGCCGTCGGCGCCGTGAGCGCGCGAGCGGTCGCCAACTCCAGCGTGCTCTTCACCGCCACGACCCGCATGCCGATGGTCGCGGGATGGGACAGTCTCATGCCCGCCTGGTTCGCGCGACTCCACCCCCGCTACCGGACGCCCATCAACTCGATCGTCTTCATCGCCGTCTGCGCGATCTCGTTCGCGGTCCTCGGCATGACGAATGTCGGGGAGCAGGAGGCCTTCCAGCTCATCGACAGTGCCGCGGGCATCTTCTACGCCCTGACGTACCTGGCACTCTTCGCGGTGCCGCTCATCGGTGGTCGCTCGAGCCGGACGGACGCGCCGGTGTGGCTCCGGGTGGCAGCCGTTGCCGGGCTCGCGACGACCGTTCTCTACGTGGTCCTCTCCGTCGTGCCGATCGTGGCGGTCGTGAGCCGGCTCGCCTTTGCGTTGAAGATCTCGATCGTCGTGCTCGGCGCGAACGCCGCCGGGCTCACGCTGTATCTCCGCCGCGCCGATCGCCCGGCCGTCTCACCCTCCTAGCACGCCGCCCCGATGCGCGACGCCGGCGTGGGGAGCGAGTCCCCACGCCGGCGTCGACGACCGTCGGCCGGCGACCGGCTTCCGCCCGGCCCTACCGGGCGCTCAGAGACATCGTCGCCAGCTCGCGCACCGTGCGCGCGAGCATCCGTACCTTGGCGGCGTCGCCGCGCCCGGGCACGGTCGCACCGCCGGCACCCATCCGGGTCCCGGTGTTGGCGACTGCCGATAGCGCCGGACCGGCATCACCGTCCAGACGGGTCGCCAGGCGCAACAGTGCATCGCGCTGGTCCCCGCCCGAGGCCTGTTGGGCGTCGGCGAGCGCGGTGCGCGCCGCGGCGATCTGGTCGGCCGACAGCCCGTGCGACCGCTCGAGCTGGTCGAGATAGGCGCCCGCCAGTGAGTAGCTCGCCGGCCACACGAACTTCGGCTGCCCCTGGACATTGAGGTAGTCGAGGTGCACGGACTTGGCGGCGTTGATCTCGTTCTGCGAGAGCAGGCCGCTGGGCGTGAGCTCCCAGATGTCGAGCCCGCGGGCGATCTCCGACCCGACGATCACTCCGTTGTACCAGTAGGCCGACCACTCGCCGCCGTCAACCATCCGCGTCGCGTCGACCGGTCCGCGGTCGAAGAAGGCGATCTCCTTGGGGTGTGCGGCGTCGGTGAAGTCGAAGATCGAGATGCCGCCCTGGTACCAGGCCTGGACCATGACGTCGCGACCGGGGATCGGGATCAGCGAG
>Ga0209062_1004233_pt1 | contig 15335 bp, 12 predicted proteins | sample Coa_R2_2_FD_187158 | JGI IMG/M metagenome (GOLD analysis project Ga0209062, IMG submission 187158) | Surface soil microbial communities from Centralia Pennsylvania, which are recovering from an underground coalmine fire - Coalmine... | ecosystem: Environmental > Terrestrial > Soil > Unclassified... | reverse complement strand
GAGGGCTACGGGATCACGACGGACGACCTCGACCACGCAGCCGGGGCGAACGGCGTGGCCGTCGAGCCGGGCGACGTCGTGCTCGTCCGGACCGGTTACGGCGCCCAGCGCCACGCCTACCGCGAACGCGTTCCGCAGCTCGCGACCGCCGCGGGGTCGACCGACCGGTCGTCCCTTCCCCACCTGCCGGGCCTCCACGCGTCGACGCTGCCATGGTTCCGTGAGCACGACGTGGCGGTGGTCGGCACCGACACCGGCACCGACTGCCGGCCACCCACGCACGGATGGATCGCACCCTTCCACGTGGTGGCCATGTGCGCGATGGGCATGTGGGTCCTCGACAACTTCGAGCTCGAGGAGCTCGCACGTACCTGCCGCGAGCTCGGTCGCTGGACCTTCATGATCGTCATCGCGCCGATCCGGTTCAAGAACACCACGGGGTCACCGGTGAACCCGATCGCGATCTTCTGAAGCGGAACTCGTGTGGCCGACGTGCCGCGGCGGCCGCCACGCGGCGGGCGCACCGCGGCCGGCGTGCCAGTCTCGCTGGGGGACGCTGCGGGCCGTCACCGGCTCCGGCGGGCGGGGGCCGTGTTAGGGTCGAGCCGATGGGGGTTGTCGACGCCGGCAGGTTCCACCGGCTGGGCCTGGCCGTCCGCGACGTTGACGCTGCCGAAGGGTGGCTCCGCCGTACCTTCGGCGCGGCGCGGACCAAAGGCACGGGCGCCCCGCACCAGCGTGCCGAAGCCGGCACGCATGCCGCCGACGAGCCGGACATGCGGGGGGCCTCGACCCGCCTGCTGTGGCACGGCGGGTACCCGGCCATCCTCCTCGGTGCCGCCGACGAGGACAGCGTGATCGGACGGTTCCTGCAACGGTGGGGGCCGGGGCTGCACTCGGTTGCGTGGGAGATCGGGGACATGTGGGCTGCGGAGCACCGTCTGCGCGACCGGGGCATCCGCATCGCGGCCGTCAACGTTGCCGGCCGCCACTTCTTCATGCACCCCCAGGACACCCATGGGCTGCTCATGGAGTGGACGGACACGTTCTTCGTCGACGACCATCGCCCGACCGAACGGCTGGACCCGGCGCGCGTGACCGTCGCCCCCGCGGAGGGCGGGGGCGAGGTGGAGGGGGCCGCGCTGGCCTGGGTGACCGCAGTGGTGCGCGACGCTGCGTCGACGGCGGCCTTCCTGGGCGACCTCGCCGGGGCCCGCCCCGTGGCGGGCAACGCGCAGCGCGACGCACGGGTCGAGACGACCGTCGACGTTGCCGTCGGCGACGTCACGATCCGCCTGGTGACCCCCCGTACGCCCGCAAGCGCCTACCATGCCGTCCTCGAGGCCGGGCCCCGCCTGTGGTCCTACGCACTTCGCGTGCCGCACCTCGATGCCGCCCTGGAGGCGCTCGAACGGCACGGCGTGAGGGTCTGCGGGCGCGAGGGTGGCCTCGCGTGGACGGATCCCGCGTCGACGATGGGCATACCGATGGAGCTGACCGGCTGACCGCCGCGGGCGGCTGCTTGCGGGGGTGCGGCACGCCCATGGGCCGGGACCGCCGGAGGACCCGAACCGACGACGGAGGTGAGCACGCAGTGGAGCACCGGATCATCTCGGCCGACTCGCACATGCTCGTGCGCGAGAAGGAGTTCCTCGAGCACCTGCCGCACCGGTACCACGAGGTGTGGCGCGACACCCTCCAGTGGCCGCCCAAAGGGCCCGCGCCCGTGCAGGAGAACCGCTCCGAGCTGCTGGCCGCCGCCGGCAGGGCCGGCGAGTGGGACCCAGCCGAGCGCCTGAAGGACATGGACGCCGACGGTGTCGACGCCGAGGTGCTCTACATCGACAACCTGGCTGGCTCGCGCTTCTTCAAGCTTCCCCGCGAGGCCTGCCTGGCGGCCTTCGAGGCGCTGAACTCGGCAGCGGCTGACTTCGCGTCGGCCGACCCCGGCCGGTTGGTGCCGGTGTACCTGCTCCCCGTGAACGACGTCGCGGCGGCGGTGGAGGAGCTGCAGCGCCTGGCAGGGCTCGGGGCGCGGGCCCTCCAGCTGCCCCTCTACCCGACCGATGCCCGGATCCCGCCCTACTACGACCCCGTGTACGAGCCCCTGTGGTCCGCCGCCGAGGAGGCCGGAGTCCCCATCAGCCTGCACGTGTGCCCCCCGGGCGGACGGGGGCTCAGCGCCGACCCGACGCCGGCTCGCGGCCTCTTCCAGGCGATGCCGCCGATCTTCATGTCCCAAGCCCTGAGCGAGTGGATCGTGACCGGCATCTTCGTCCGCCATCCGGGGCTCCGCGTGGTGCTGGTCGAGGCCGGCCTCGGGTGGATCCCCTACATGCTCGACCGCCTCGACCGGGTTGCGGTGAAGAGCAAGTGGAAGGAGCGGGGCATGGATCTGCCTGAGCTGCCCAGCTACTACTGGCACCACCACATGAGCGCCACCTTCGAGGAAGACGAGCTCGGGCTCTCGCTTCGGCACCTGATCGGGGTGGACAACCTGTTGTGGGCGACCGACTACCCGCACCCGGACAGCACGTGGCCCGAGTCACAGCAGGTGATCACGATGCAGTTCGCGTCCTGTACGCCTGACGAGCGCGACCGCATGATCCGCGCCAACGCCGCCCGGCTCTACCGCCTGTGAGCCCGCACGGCGGCGGGGCGCGCCCTCGCCTCGCCTGCCGCCGGCCTGGGGTGTGGCAAGGTGGCACCGAGGTGGCACGGAGACGTCCGGTGCCGGCCGGGGCGGATCCCCGGCCCCGGCCAGCCGGCAACGCCGGCCACCCGGCCGGGGCGACGAGCCCGGGCGACGAGGGCCGACGAGCCCGGCGCGACGAGGAGGTAGGTGATGGTTCGGGAGCAGCGCAGAGGTCGGCGGATCGCCATGGACCGGACCGAGCTGGACGCCTTCTTGCGCGAGGAGCGCACGTGCCGGCTCGGCACCGTCAGCGTCGCCGGTCATCCGCACGTCACGCCACTGTGGTTCGCGTGGGACGGCACGTCGGTGTGGATCAACTCGATCGTGAAGAGCCAGCGATGGACCGACCTCCAGCGCGACCCGCGGGTGAGCATCATGGTCGACGCCGGCCGCGAGTACGGCGAGTTGCGGGGCGTGGAGCTCATCGGCAGCGTGGTGCAGGTCGGGGAGGCCCCGAGGACCGCCGCTCCGAACCCTGAGCTCGCCGAGCCCGAGCGCCTCTACGCGCAGAAGTACCAGGGGGGTGGCGACTTCCATCCCGATGGACGGCACGCGTGGCTTCGCATGACCCCGGACAAGGTGGTGAGCTGGGACTTCCGCAAGCTCGGCGCCTGATCCGCCGACCCCAGCGCCCGTGGACGTGGTGGATCGGGCCTTGCGGGACCAGGCCCCTGGATTTGCGTTTACGAACGTGTTACGTTGCCACTGGAAGGCCCAGTCGTGCGCCACCGGCGGCGATGGAGAAGGGGGAAGGTCGAGGGATCAGGTCTTGCAGCCAGCCGTCCCATCGGAGGGGGGCGCTTCGGCCGGCGAACGGGGGGGCCGGTGAGAGCGCTGGGACGAGGCGACGGGCCGGGGCTCACGGTCGAATGACCGGCGAACCCCGGCTCTGTCGCGATTGGGGCGTGCGCGCGGGGGCGTGCTAGGAGAAGTGCGGCACGTAGGCCATGATCCCGGCCACGTAGTGCCTGGTCGCCGGGAACATCCCCTGGCGGGTCACCGAGGCGAGGCCCTGGTAGTAGCCGGCCAGGGCCATCTGCTGGTTCCCCCCCGTCAGGACCAGCAGGTCGTGCAGGAGGGCGGCCGACATCTCGATGTTGTCGGACGCGGCCCGCGGATCGAGCGCCGGGTTGCCGAGCCGGACCTGCATCCGCAGGACGGTGCTCGGCTCCAGTTGCCCGATCCCGATAGCCCCGGTGGCCGATACGACGTTGGTCTGCCAGCCGGACTCCCACCAGCACAGGGCCTCGAGGAGGTTGGCCGGCACGCCGAAGGCGGCGGCCCAGCGCTGGAAGATCGGCCGCAGCTGCAGGCGGTCGGGGTGAGCGAGGAGGAGGGGCGGCAAGCCGGACGGCCCCTGTTGGACCACGTAGGCAACTGGGGCCATCGTGGCTCCGGCACCCGGCGCCGGCACCGTCAGCTTCGACCCGATGACGATGTGGTTGGGGTTCGTGATGCCGTTGGCGCTTGCCAGGGCGGCCACCGTGGTGCCGTACCGGTGGGCGATCGCCGTGAGGGTGTCGCCGGGGGCCACGGTGACCGTGCCCGACGCGGGGCCCACGCGCGCCGCGCCGGGATCGGGGAGCACGAGGGTGGTGCCGATGACGATGTGGTTGGGGTTCGTGATGCCGTTGGCGCTTGCCAGGGCGGCCACCGTGGTGCCGTAACGGTGGGCGATCGCCGTGAGGGTGTCGCCGGGGACCACTCGCACGGACGCCGCGCCAGCAGGTGCCTCCCAGCCGACGGCAAGGCACCCGAGGGCAATGCCCCCGAGGGCGATGCCGCCGAGCACCGTCGCCACCGCCGTGGCGCCGATGAGAAGCCGAATGCCGCCGTGCCGCGGCCCCGCCGCCCGCCTCACAAATCCCCAGTGTTGCCCAGGTAGGGGGCTCGCCACAAGGGCGCGCTCGCCGATTGCCGGGCTGCCTGGGGCTCGGTCCGGCTCAGACGCCGGGCGGGGCACCCACGCGGTGCTCGTAGCCCGGCAGCGGTGACCGGTGCAGGCACCCGTCGCAATTCATGTGCACGGGGCCCGTCAATGCCTCGTCATACCTGTTCCATACCAGTTGCACGAGCCGGTCGTCGGGGCCCATGTGCGGCGCGGTCACCACCGCGGCGGCCGGGTTGGCGGCGGCCCAGGCAGCGGCTTGCTCGGCGATCCTGTCCACCAGCACCCCGGTGAACAAGAAGTAGGGGACGACCACGATACGACGGGCGCCGAGCCGGTGGCAGCGGTCGAGGGCGCCGGCGACGCTCGGCCGGGCAAGCGACACGAACGCCGGCTCCACGAGTGCCAGCGGGGGTGGGCCCTCCGGCAGCTCTGCGCCCGCCTGGTCGCCTCGCGGCAAGCCGGTTCGCTCGTTGCCTTCCTGCAGCTCGCCGCCGGGCAGGTCGGGGAGCGGGCGCGCCAGGTGGCGCCCGTCGGCCAGGAGACGAGCCGCCTTGGCCAGGTCGGCGTTCGCGTCGGGGTCTGTCGAGCCCCGCCCGACGACCACGACGGCGTCGGGCGTGCCGCCCGGCAGCGACGCCGAAGCCGCTGCCACCCGCTCGCCGACCACCTCGAGGACGGCGGGGTGCACGCCGAGGTCCCGACCGTAGGTGAAGCGGATGCCTGGGTGCCGGCGCCGAGCCCGGGCAAGCGCGGCAGGGCCGTCGTCCTTGAGGTGGCCGGCAGCCAGGAGCACGAGGGGCACCGCCACGACCGCCGGCACGTCCGAGGCCGCCGCCAGCCCGGCAGCCTCGTCGAGGGCGTCGTCGAGGCCGGGCTCGACGAACTCGATCGCGCCGCTGGCCACTGGCACGCCGGGCCTGGCGGCGACGAGCTTCGCCACGAACCGCCGCAGCTCGGTCGCCCCGGCGGCGGCACGGCTGCCGTGGCCGATCGCCAGCATGGGCGGCCGCTGGTCGCCCCTGGACGGTGAGCCGGCCAGCCGGGCCAGGGCGTTCACGATCGCCGCCGCCACGGCCGCCCCGCCCCGCTCGCCGCGCAGGGCGATGACCGGCACGCCGGCCGCCGCTGCCACCTGCAGCAGCTCCTCCTTGGAGCTGGCGGCCCCCACGAACCCCACCGGCACGCCGACGACCAGCGCGGGGCGCAGCGAGCCGTCGGCCAGGCGCCGGTTGACCTCGGCCAGCGCCGTGGGGGCGCACCCGACCACGACGACCGCGCCGCTCGGGTGCTCGCTGGCCGCCCGGGCCATGGCTGCGGCCGAGCGGCTCGGGTGGCCTCCGGCGTCGGCAACGGCGGCGAGCAGGCACCGGGCGCCGGGCACCGACACCGCCGACCGCACCATCTCGACGTCGCAGATCACCGGAGCCTGGCCGCGCAGCGCCTCGACGCCGGCCGCCACCGCCCGCTCGTCGACGACGAGCGACGCGACGAGGCTCGGGTCGGCGGTGGCGTGCACCACCCGCGCCGCGACCGCTGCCGGACCGGGCGGCCAGGATGCGAGATCGACCCGCCGGTGCAGGATCCGGTAGCTCTCGGCCTCGATGGGGTGGACCGGGCGGCCCGGCTCCTGGCCGGGATCCTGGCTGCCGCTCGACGGGCTCGCACTCGACGGGCTCACACTCGACGGGCTCGCACTCGACGGGCTCGCACTCGACGGGCTGCCGCTCGACGGGCTCGCACTCGACGGGCTCACACTCGACGGGCTGCCGCTCGACGGGCCGGCACTCGACGGGCTGGCAGTCAACGGGCCGCCCCTTCGATCGCGCCCCGCGGGCAGATCTCGACGCAGGCGAGGCAACCGGTGCAGCGGTCGTCGACGACCGCCGGGCGCCGGGGGGCGGGCAGCAGCGCGCGGGTCGGGCACGTGGCGAGGCACGCACCGCAGGCAGTGCACGCTTCGGTCACGACCACCGTTAGGACCGGGGCGGTCGCAGCCGTCACGGCGACACCTCCTGCGCTTCTCGGGACGGGGCCATCCGGCGTCGCCCGTCGGGGGGCTGCAGGCCGCGGGGCGTGACCATCCGCCCGCCGGCCAGCCGGGTGCTGCTCGCACCCACGATCACGCACGTCGTCATGCTCACCTGGTCGCAGGGTAGGTCGCCGAGGGTGGTCCACAGCACGCGTTCGCCCGGTCGGGTGGCGTCGGTCACGAGCCCCACCGGGGTGCCGGGCGCCCGGTGCTCGAGGAGCAACGCCTTCACCCGCTCGATCTGCCAGGTGCGGCGCGACGACCTCGGGTTGTAGAGGACGAGGACGTAGTCGGCGCGGGCGGCCGCCTCGACCCGGGCCTGGATCGACGACCACGGGGTGTGGAGGTCCGAGAGGCTGACCACGGCATGGTCGTGGCCGAGAGGGGCACCGAGCAGCGCCGCGGCCGCCAGCGACGCCGTGACGCCGGGCACCACGGTCACCTCCGGGCCGCCGACGTTGCCGACGGACCCTGCCAGCTCGAGGAGGGGTGACGCCATGGCGTACACGCCCGGGTCGCCCGAGCACACGAGCGCCACCCTGCGCCCGGCGCCGGCCGCGGCCAGCGCTGCCTGGGCCCGATCCAGCTCCTCGCCGAGCTCGAAGCCCTGCACCTCCTGGTGAGGACCGAGGAGGTCCTCACACTGGCGCAGGTAGCCGTGGTAGCCGACCACGACCTCGGCGTGGCGGACCGCTGCGACGGCAGCGGGGGTGCGGTGCCCGATTCCCCCAGGGCCGAGCCCCACCACGGTGAGCTCCCCGCGGGGGTGGGCCCTGCGGGCCACGGCGAGCGTCACCCTCGGCGACACCGTCTTGGGGACGACCAGCGTCGCGCCCGGACCGCCGGCGGCGAGCGCCGCCGCCTCGGCGACCGACGGGGTCCCCACCGCTGCCCGGACCCGCTCGCTCGGGGAGGGCACCGCGACGGCCGCCAGGACGCTCGGAGCGAAGGAGCGCAGTCGGGCACCCGTGGCCTCGGCCAGCGACCGCACGGCCGGGTGGCCTGCCCGGCGGTCGATGGTCGCCACGTCCCCGATCGAGGACCTCGACAGGCTTCCCCGGTCGAGGGCACCCTCGAGGGCCGCTGCCGCATCTGCCGGCGTGGCGTCCGAGGCGGTGCCCACCCCCACCACGAGCGAAGGGGGGCGCAGGGCAACGGTGGGCGCCTCTTCGGCGTCGGTTGCCCGCACCAGGTCGGTGACGAGCACCCGGGGGCGCACCATCGCGCCGCGTCTTGGCGGGGCCGGCGCCGTAGTGGCCAGCGCCAGCAAGGGCGCGGGCAGAGGCCAACCGATCGGGTTCACGATCTCCACTCCCTGGCCGTTCACGAGGGCCGCGCTCACCGCCGCCAGGGCGCCCGGGGCCGCTTCCGCCACCATCCCGGGCAGCTGGTCGAGCGCCGGCACCCCGAGGCTGTCGGTGGCGGTGGTCACGACCGGCTCGCAGCCCAAGAGCCCGGCGACCTCGGTGGCGAGGTGGTTCCCCCCTCGGGCATGGCTCCCGCAGACGACCACCGCGTGGCGCCCGGCGTCGTCGACGCACACCACCGCCGGGTCGCTCGCCTTGTCGCCCAGCAGTGGCGCCAGCAGGCGGACGGTGGCCCCCACGGCCATCACGACGACGAAGCCGTCGACGTCGTGCCAGTGCCGGCGGAGGGTCGCGGCCGGCTGCCCGTGCACGGCGGGGTACGGGAGCCGTTCGGCGATGCGGCGGCCCGGCTCGGTGACCGACAGGGTCAGGACCTTCACTGCGCGCCGTCCTGCTCGCGGCCCGGACCCCACACCACGAAGACCGGGTTGTGGGCGGCCAGGCGCAGGCCCCCGTCGGGCAGGGTCTCGCCCCGCGACACCGACAGCTCGACCACGTTGCCGAGGAGCGCCGCCGCCGCCACCGCGCGGTCCATGGCGGCGAAGGTGGCAACGAGCCGGCCACCGGGGCGGAGCCGGTCGAGCACGGCCCGCAGGACCGCCAGCCCGCCGCCGCCGACGAAGGCGCGGTCGGGTGGCGGGAGCTCCCCGAGGACCTCGGGGGCCCTCCCGTGCACCACGTGCACGCCCACGCCCGCCGTTGCCGAGCCGGCGCTGACGGCGGCGGCTGCTTCGGCCGACTGCTCCACGGCCAGCACGGTCAGCCCCGGCCGGGCCAGGGCGCACTCGATCCCGACGCTGCCCGTGCCTGCGCCGACGTCCCACAGCACGCCAGCCGCCGGCAGGTCCAGCTTGCCGAGCACGACCGAGCGGACCTCGGGCTTGGTGACCATCCCGGCTCGCCGGCTCGCCAGCCTGCCCAGGCCCGGGCTCCAGGCGAGGACCTTGTCGTCGGCAGCAGGCGGCCCGTCCGGCGCCGGGCCGGTCGTGGACGGGCTCCACCCGAGGAGCGGCAACCCGGCCGGCCCGACGAGCACGACCACCGACAGGGGATCGAAGCGTCCGGCGGCCAGCTCCGCCAGCGAGAGCTCGCGGACCTCCTCGTCGCCGGTGCCGAGGCGGCTGCAGACCGCCACCAGGTCGGCGCTCGCCCCCGCCTCGAGCATGGCCGCCCCCACCGCCTCGGGCGGCGCGGAGGGGGAGGTCAGGACGGCGACCTTGGCCGCGGTCCGCATGGCGCGGGCCGCTTCGACCAGGTCGCGCCCGTGCACCGAGACCACCATCGCGTCGTCCCAGGGCAGCCCCACGCGGGCGAAGGCGAGCGACACCGACGAGGGAGCGGGCACGATCCGCAATGCCCGCCGACCGACGGCGCGGAGCAGGGCGCGGGCGATTCCGAAGAACCCGGGGTCGCCCGAGGCGAGCACGCACACGAGCTCGCCGGCGTCCACCGCCCGCCGCCGGACCTCGCTCGCCACCGCATCGACGTCGGCACCGATCTCGACGGTGTCGGCCCGGGCCGCGTCCCCGGCCCGGGCCTGGGCCCGCCAGGCGGCGAGCAGGCGGTGACCGGCCACGACCACCTGGGCTGCCGCCAGGGCCTCGCGTCCCTCTGGGCCGAGGCAGTCGAGCCGGTCGCCGACCACGCCCACGACGGTCACGCCACCTCGGGGGGACCGGCCCTCGGGGAGCGCGACGTCAGGCACGTGCCACCGCTTCTCGTCCGTCGAAGTCCACCATCGTCACCGTCACGTCCAGCTTCCCGCCGGCGTGCGCGTGGCAGCGATCGCGCGCCAGCTCGCACATCCGGACGAGGGGCGCGAGGCTACCGGCGGCCACGCAGGCCTCGAAGAAGTGGCGGGCGGTGGCTGTCGCGGTCGCCGCGGTGACGACGGCGTCGGGCGCGCCAGCCTGGCGGGCGATGTCGGCCAGCAGGCCCGTGTCCACGTCCGAGCGGTGGAAGTGGGTCATCATGACGCCTGCCGCGTACTTGGCGATCTTGCCTGCCATCGCCACCACGTCGGCGGCACGCATGCCCGCCGCCGCGCACTGCCGCAGGGCGATGCCCATGAAGTCGCCCACCTCGACCACGGTCACCGGGTCGGCGTCCGGCCACAGCGAGAAGGCGGCCGCCTCGGAGCGGCTCCCGGTGCACAGCACCATCCGGCGCTCTCCCTGCGCGGCGGCCACCTTCACCTGCTGCACCACGCTGGCCCGGTACGAGGCGGTCGAGAACGGCCGCACGATGCCCGTGGTGCCGAGGATCGAGATCCCGCCCACGATGCCGAGCCTGGCGTTGGTGGTCTTGGCCGCCATCTCCTCGCCCCCGGGGACCGAGATGGTCACGACCACCGGCCGGTCCTCGGCTGCGGCCCGCTCCGGGTCGCCCCGGATGCCGGGCACCTCGGACAGGGCGCCGAGGATCATCCGCCGGGGGACCGGGTTGATGGCCGGCGACCCGACGGGCAGTCCCAGGCCTGGCTTGGTGACCGTCCCCACGCCGCGTCCGCCCGCCAGCACGGTGTCGGCGGCGGGGTCCTCGGCCCAGCGGACCTCGGCGGTCAGGTGGGCGCCGTCGGTGCAGTCGGGGTCGTCCCCGGCGTCCTTCACCACGGCTGCCACGGCCGGTCCGCCCGGGGGCACAGATCCCGCCCCTTCCACGGCGAAGCGGACGCGCCGGCCCCCGGGGAGCGCTACTTCGACCGTGGGCGGCACTTCGCCCGTGACCAGCCCGGTCGCCGCGGCTTTGGCCGCCGCGGCGGCGCAGGTGCCGGTCGTGAACCCGCTCCGCAGGCCCTTGCGGCGGGCGGCGACCTCGTCGCTCAGCTCGGGCTCGACCGTTTCGAAGCGCTCCTCAGGCATGGCCGGTCACGTTCCGGCAGTCACGGTCGGCAGCGCACGGCGCGGCTCACGGTCGTTGACCACGGTCGTTGAGCACGGCCGGCGGTCACGGCCGCGGGTCACGGCCGGGGGTCACGGCCGGGGGTCACGGCCGGGGGTCAGGTCGCGGCCGGGGGTCACGGTCCGCAGCGCACGACGCGGCGCCTGGCGAGCCGCCCTGCCGGTCGTGGTGCCGGGAAGCGAGCGCCGCCGGTGGCCGTGGGCGAAGGTGGGATCGTAGAGGTGGCTCCGCGGTGCCCCGCCCGCGAGGGCAGGGCCCACGAGGACGAGGAGGGTGGTGGTGGCCCCCGTGCTCCGGATGCACTCGGCCAGGTGCCCGAGTGTTGTGGTCGCGACCTGCTCGTCCGGCCACGTGGCCCGGACGACCACGGCGGCCGGGGTGTCGGGCGAGAAGGCGCTTGGCGGCGCCAGCAGCTCGGCCTGCAACGCCTCGGGCCGCGCGCCGGAGAGGAAGACGGCCAGCGTGCAGCCGGTGGCGGCGAAGGCGCCGATCGTCTCGGTGCCGGGCACCGAGCGCCGGGTCCGAGCTGCGAGACGGGTCACCACCACGCTCTGGGAGACCTGCGGGACGGTGAGCTCGCGGCCCACGGCGGCGGCGGCGGCCCCCAGGGAGGAGACGCCGGGCACGATCTCGAAGGGCCTGCCGGTCTCGGTGCACCAGTCGATCTGCTCCTGCAGCGCGCCGTAGAGGGACGGGTCTCCTGAGTGCAGGCGGACGATCGCAGCATCGGGGTGGTCGCGGTAGATGCCCAGCACGTCCTCGAGGGTCATGGTGGCCGAGTCGTAGACGGCCGCATCCGGCCGGGCATGGGTGAGCAGCGCCGGCGGGACCAGCGACGAAGCCCACACGACCACGTCGGCCTGGCCGAGACGGGCGGCGCCGCGTACGGTGACGAGGTCGGCAGCGCCCGGCCCGGCACCGACGAAGCTGATCAACCCGGTGCCCGTTCCCCCTCCCGTCTGGTTCCTTCCGGCTCCTGTGCGTGGCTCCCGCGGCGCCACCGTCGTCAGGCCCCCTTCCGAGACGCTCGGGGGACCCTGGGCGGGGAGGTGACGGCCGATGCCGGGTGGAGCGCGCTCGGTGGAAGGTTGCCGGCAGGGGGGACGATGACCGTCGCCAGGTAGGAGGCCGGTGCCTCGGCGGCCTCGGCCAGCGGACCGCACCGCTCGCCCGGCAGGCCGATCAGCTCGCCCAGCACCGCACCGGTGAGCCGCCCGTGCGCCCCGAGCAGGGCTGCGATCGCCGGCAGGTGGCGGCCCCCCTTGTAGACGACGACGGACCTCGTCGGGTCACCGATGACCTCGGCGAGCGAGCCCGTGCCGTCGAGCGCGGTGACGAGCGACAGCGACTGGGAGCCGTCGGTGAGGACGGTGCCCGTGCGGGCCGCGAGCGCCTGGAAGGCGGTGATCCCCGGCACGGTGTCGACGGCCGGCCGCCGCCCGAGGGCCTCGAGGGCGGCCACGAGCGACGGGAAGGTGCTGTAGATGTTCGGGTCGCCCAGCGTGACGAAGGCCACGTGCTCGCCTGCGTCGAGCCATGGGAGCAGCCGCTCGGCTGCCGCCCGGTGGGAGGCGGCCCGGGCGGCGGCGCCCGTGGCCACCCCGTCGGGGGTCATGTCGAAGACCAGCCTGGTGACCGCCAGGTCGGGCAGGGCGTCGCGCACCACGGCCTCGGCGCGCCCCGGAAGGGAGGGGTCGGTGGTGGGCGCGACGACACGGTCGGCCGCCTCCAGTGCGACCATCGCGCCGCGGGTCAGGAGCAGCGGGTCGCCCGGCCCGACGCCGACCCCCGTCAGCCGGGCCTGAGCGACCGGGCGCTCGCGCTGCGGGCCGGCGATCGTCATCGTCGCCCAGGCTAGGACGTCGCGGGCACGGCGGCCGCCTGTGCCTCGGACGCTGGCGTGTCTGCGCCCGCCTGTGCGTCGGACGCCGCCGGGTCCGGCGCTGCGACGCGGGCCGCCGCCGGCGAGGCCTGGTCGGCGAACTGGGTGCGGTACAGCTCGGCGTACAGGCCACCGCGGGCGAGGAGCTCCCGGTGGGTGCCGCGCTCCACGACGCGGCCGCCGTCGACGACCACGACCTCGTCCGCCTCGCGGACCGTCGAGAGGCGGTGGGCGATGACGAGCGAGGTCCGGTCCGCCAGCGCGCTGCGCAGGGCGCGCTGGACGGCGGCCTCGGACTCCGAGTCGAGGTGCGCCGTGGCCTCGTCGAGCACGACCACGTCGGGAGCCTTGAGCATGAGGCGCGCCAGGGCGACCCGCTGCTTCTCGCCTCCAGAGAGCCGGTAGCCGCGCTCGCCGATCACGGTCTCGAGCCCGTCGGGCAGCGAGGCGACCAGGCCGCCGATGTGGGCACGCTCGAGCGCGGCGAGGAGCTCCTCGTCGGTGGCGTCCGGTCTGACGTAGCGCAGGTTCGCACCCAGCGTGTCGTGGAACAGGTGCGGGTCCTGGGTGACCACGCCCACCACGTCGCGCAGCGACGCCGCGGTGGCGTCGCGGACGTCGATGCCGTTGATGCGGACGGCGCCGCGCTCGACGTCGTAGAGGCGGGGGACGAGGGAGGAGATCGTGGTCTTCCCGGCGCCGGAGGGACCGACGAGGGCAACCATCTTGCCGGGGGAGATGGTGAACGACACGTCGTGGAGCACCTCGGTCCTGGGGGCGTCTTCGAGCACCGCGACCGCCTCGAGGGAGGCGAGCGACACCTGCTCGGCGCTCGGGTACGCGAAGTCGACGTGGTCGAGCTCGACGGTGGCCGGGCCCCGGGGGATGGGCACCGCGCCGGGCCGTTCGTCGATCATCGGCACGAGGTCGAGCACCTCGAAGATCCGCTCGAACGACACGAGCGTGGTCATCACGTCGAGGTTCACGTTCGACAGTTGCGTGAGCGGTTGGTAGAGGCGGGCGAGGTAGGCGGTGAGCGCGACGACCGTGCCCACCCCGATCCGGCCGTCGACGGCCGCCACGCCCCCGAACGCGTAGGCGAACGCCGTGGCCAGCGCGGCGGTCAGGGTCAGCGCGACGAAGAACAGCCGCGCGTAGAGCGCCTGGGTGATGCCGATGTCGCGGACACGCCCGGCCCGCTCCTCGAAGTGCCGAGCCTCGTCGTCAGGGTCGCCGAAGAGCTTGACCAGCATGGCCCCGGCCACGTTGAAGCGCTCCTGCATGACCATGTTCATCTCGGCGTTGAGCTGGTAGCTCTCGCGGGTCAGCGCTCCCAGCCGCCGCCCGACGAGGCGGGCCGGCACGAGGAAGACGGGCAGCAGGCCGAGCGCGACGAGGGTCACCTGCCAGGAGAGGACGAACATGGCCACCAGCACGATCACCACGGTCACGATGTTGCCCACCACGTTCGACAGCAGGTCGGTGAAGGCCTGCTGGGCGCCGATCACGTCGTTGTTGAGGCGGCTCACGAGCGCCCCGGTCTGGGTCCGGGTGAAGAACGCGAGCGGCATTCGCTGGATGTGGCGGAACACCTTGGCGCGCATGTCGAAGATGAGGCCCTCGCCGACCACCGCGGAGGCCCGGCGCTCGAAGAGCGACAGCGCGGCATCGGCCACGGCAAGGGCTGCTGCCAGCCCCGAGAGGGCCAGCACCAGGCCGGCTCGGTGCCTGAGGATGCCACGGTCGATGATGGCCCGCAGGATGAGCGGGTTGACGGCGCCGAGCATCGCGTCGAGCACCACGACCGGGAGGAAGATGGCCAGGATGCGCCGGTACGGCACCGCGAAGCGCAGCATGCGGCGCGTCGTGCCCGGCTTGACCCGGTGCTCCAGCACGGAGCGGTCCTGGCGGAACGACCGCAGGCCCCAGCCCGCAGCGGCTCCCATCGACCGACCGGGAGGCATGAGGGTGCTCCTTCCGTAGACGTGCCGGCCCGTCGTGCTGATCGCCACCACCGGTCGGCTCCGCCCGCCACCCTAGGATCGCCGGGCGCACCACGGTCCGCGTTCTCGTGCCGGGGCTCAATCGGAGGGTGGGAGCGCCCCCCGGTGCCCGGTGGCGGCGGCCATGAAGCGCTCCGCGGGTGCCGTGTCCCACCCCAGGTGCAGGTGCAGGTAGGACGCGAAGAGCGTCGGCCCCGCCCAGCCGGCGCGGCTGCGCCCGGCGCGCCCCTCGAGCTCCAGCGCGTCGCCTGGGGGGTCGAGGCGCGAGTAATGCAGCTCGTGGCCCCGCAGCTGCGTGCCCGCCGGGGCGATGGGGCTGTCGCGCCGGCACGTCGCCCTTCGGTACCCGACCGTGACCGAGCCGGTCATGGTGGCGTCGGCCGGGATGGCTCCGCACAGCCGGTGGCCGTCGAGCGAGGCTGCCAACCACAGGAGCCCGCCGCACTCCGCCCAGGTCACCATGCCTTGCGCCATCCCCGCTGCGACGTCGCGTCGCAGCGGCTCGTTCGCGGCCAGCTGCTCGGCGAAGACCTCGGGGAAGCCGCCGCAGGCGTACAGGGCGCGAGC
>Ga0209062_1004232_pt1 | contig 15337 bp, 13 predicted proteins | sample Coa_R2_2_FD_187158 | JGI IMG/M metagenome (GOLD analysis project Ga0209062, IMG submission 187158) | Surface soil microbial communities from Centralia Pennsylvania, which are recovering from an underground coalmine fire - Coalmine... | ecosystem: Environmental > Terrestrial > Soil > Unclassified... | reverse complement strand
GTTCGATCGGGATACCGCTTACCGGCTCGGGATCAATCCGCAGACCATCGACGAGACGCTTTACGACGCCTACGGCCAGCGGCAGATCTCGACGATGTTCACGCAGTTGAACCAATATCACGTGGTTCTCGAAGTCGCTCCGTCCTTTCAGCGCAGCCCGCTCGATCTCGCCAACATCTATATCGGTTCCGGAACCGCGCCCGCGTCCACATCGGCCATCACCACTGGAGGCGCCGTCGCCGGCGGCACATCGGCGAATCAAAGTTCCGGGCCATCGACCGTTTCCGTTCCCGTTTCGAACGCTGCTTCGGCCGCGTCGGGCGCCACCGGAGCTTCCGGCGCGGTCACCATAACCTCCGTCGCGCGCCCGGCCACTGCCTTCGGCGGAACCGGACCGTCCGGGCTCGGCGCCACCGGCGCGCCGGGAATCCTGCCGGCGGGGTCCGCGCCGGTTTCGCAGAACATCGACGGATCGCCAATCGCCTCTACGCTGATTTTCAGATCCGCGGGCACGCAGGTTCCTCTCGGCTCCTTCGTTCGCGCGGAAAATATGAACGTTCCGCTGGCGATCGAGCATCAGGGGCAGTTCCCCGCCGTCACTCTTTCTTTCAATCTGGCGCCGAATGCCTCGCTGGGAACGGCCATCAATGAAATCAACAAAATCAAAGCCGATATGCACCTGCCGGCGAGCATCAGCGCTGCCTTTCAGGGCTCGGCCGCCGCATTTGAAGCTGCGCTTTCGCACGAGCCGATCCTGATTCTCGCCGCCGTCATCACCGTCTATATCGTTCTCGGCGTGCTGTATGAAAGCTACATTCACCCGCTTACGATCCTTTCCACCTTGCCGTCGGCCGGCGTGGGCGCGTTGGTCGCTTTACGGATCACCGGCATCGATTTCAGCATCATTTCGCTCATCGGAATCATTCTTCTGATCGGAATTGTCAAGAAAAATGCCATCATGATGATCGATTTTGCCCTGGACGCCGAGCGGAATCAGGGCATGGAAACAGTCGAGGCGATCTATCAAGCATCGCTTCTGCGCTTCCGCCCCATCATGATGACCACCATGGCTGCCCTTCTCGGCGGCATTCCGCTGGCGCTCGGCTCCGGCATGGGAAGCGAACTGCGCCGGCCGCTGGGCGTCACGATCATCGGCGGCTTGATCGTCAGCCAGCTGCTCACGTTGTACACCACGCCGGTGATCTACATCTGGTTCGACCGGCTCTCGCGCCGTTTCGGCCGCCGGCCTTCACCGGGACCGGCGCGCCGTGAGCCGCCGCGTGATCAACTCCCGCCCGAGCCCGCGCGATGAATATCTCCGAGCCCTTTATTCACCGGCCTGTGGCGACCGCGCTTCTCACCGCCGCCATCGCCCTTGCCGGCGCCGCGGCCTTTCGTCTTTTGCCGGTGGCGCCGCTGCCGCAAGTCGATTTTCCGACCATTTCCGTCTCGGCTGCTCTTCCCGGCGCCAGTCCCGAAACCGTGGCCTCGTCGATCGCCACACCGCTTGAGCGCCAGCTCGGCCACATCGCTTATGTCACCGAAATGACGTCGAACAGCACGCTCGGGTCCACCAGCATCACGCTGCAATTCGATCTCAATCGCGACATCAATGCCGCGGCCGCCGACGTTCAGGCGGCGATTAACGCCGCCCGCGCGTATTTACCCGCCAATATTCCCAATAATCCGACTTATCGCAAAGTTAACCCCGCCGATTCGCCGATCTTCATCATCGCTTTAACATCGGATGTTTTAAGCCGCGGCGCGATGTATGACGCCGCCAGCACCATCATGGCCCAGCGTCTCTCTCAAGTCAGCGGCGTCGGGCAGGTGATCGTCGGCGGCAGCACGCTTCCCTCGGTTCGGATCGAGCTCAACCCCACCAAGCTCAACAAGCTCAATATCGGACTCGAACAGGTCCGCTCCGTGCTTTCAAGCGCGAACGCGAACACGCCGAAGGGTCAATTCTCTGACGGCGAGCGCACCTACGAGATTGCCGCCAACGATCAGCTCTTCAAGGCGGCCGATTACGCGCCTCTCATCGTGGCCTGGCGCAACGGCGCGCCGGTCCGCATCTCCGATATCGGCGAGGCCGTCGATTCCGTCCAGGACGTCCGCAACGCCGGCTTCTCCAACGGCAAGCCGTCGGTGCTGGTCATCGTTTTCCGGCAGCCGGGCGCGAACGTGATCAATACCGTCGATCAGATTCGCGCCGCCATGCCGCAGCTCGCCGCTTCCCTGCCGCGGACCATCGATCTTACCGTCGCCATGGACCAGACCGCCACCATCCGCGCCTCGGTTTCCGAAGTGGAGCGCACGCTGGTCATCTCCGTGATCCTCGTCGTTCTGGTCGTCTTTGTGTTTCTGCGCAGCCCGCGCACCACGTTCATCCCCAGCGTTGCCGTGCCGGTCTCGCTGATCGGAACGTTCGGCGCGATGTACCTGCTCGACTACAGCCTCGACAATCTTTCATTAATGGCGCTCACGATCTCCACCGGTTTCGTCGTAGACGACGCCATCGTGGTCATCGAAAATATCACGCGTTATCTCGAACAGGGGGTGCCCGCATTCCAGGCCGCGCTCAAAGGAGCCCGCGAAATCGGCTTCACCGTGCTGTCAATCAGCCTTTCGCTCATCGCTGTTTTTATTCCCTTGCTTCTGATGGGCGGAATCGTCGGCCGCCTCATGCATGAATTCGCCGTGACGCTGGCGGTGGCGATTTTCGTCTCGATGCTCGTTTCGCTCACCACCACTCCGACGCTCTGCGCCTATCTATTGAATCGCGAACCGACTCACGGCCGCCTCTATCGGCTTAGCGAACGCGCGTTTAAGGCGCTCGTCGATTTCTACGCCAGTACGCTGCGCGTGGCGCTGCGCTTCGCTCCGGTCACGCTGCTCGTCCTGATCGGCACGATCGTGCTCAATATTTATCTGTTCGTAATCGTTCCCAAGGGTTTTTTCCCCGAGCAGGATAACGGCCGCCTGATGGGCTCGGTTCAAGCCGATCAGGACGTCTCCTTCCAGGTGATGCAGCAGCGTCTTCTTGAAATTGTCAACATCGTCAAAGCCGATCCCGGAATCGACAACGTGATCGGCTTCACCGGCACGGGCGGCGGAGGAGCCACCACCAACACCGCGCGCATGTTCATTTCGCTCAAGCCGATCAACCAGCGAAAACTTACCGCGCAACAGATCGTCGCGCGGCTTCGCCCGAAGCTCGCCGTCATCCCCGGCGCCCGCCTCTATCTTCAGGCCGCGCAGGATGTCCGCGTCGGCGGACGGCAAAGCAGCGCGCTTTACCAGTTCACGATGACCAGCCAGAACCTCGCCGATCTCACCGCCGCTGGTCCATTGATGCTGCACAAACTGCAAACCCTCCGGCTGCTGCGCGACGTCAATAGCGACCAGCAAAATTCCGGCTTGCAGGCGATGGTCGATTACGACCGCGACCGCGCCGCGCGCTTTCTCGTCTCCGCCTCCCTGCTCGACAACACCCTCTACGATGCTTTCGGCCAGCGCGAAGTCTCCACCATGTACACGCCGCTCAATCAATACTTCGTAGTGATGGAAGCCACGCCCGAGTGGGACCAGTCGCCGCTTTCCCTCAGCCGGATTTGGGTCCATGCGCCCGCGGGAAATATCGCTCCGCTCGACAGTATGGCGACGCATGGACCGGCCGTGGCTCCGCTCGCCGTCAGCCACCAGGGACTTTTTCCCGCCATCACCATTTCTTTCAACCTGGGCCCGGGTGTCGCGTTAAGCCAGGCCGTCTCCGCCATCAGCAGCGCCGCCCGGCAGGTCCATCTTCCCGCCAGCATCCGGACTTCTTTCGCGGGAACCGCCGAAGCGTATCAACAATCTCTGGCCAACGAGCCTCTGCTCATCGCCGCCGCGCTGGCCACGGTCTATATCGTGCTCGGAGTTTTGTACGAAAGCCTGGTGCACCCGATCACCATTCTCTCGACCCTACCCTCGGCCGGCGTCGGCGCGCTGCTGGCGTTGCTGTTCCTGCGCGTCGATCTCACCATCATCGCCATGATCGGCATTATTCTGCTGATTGGCATCGTCAAGAAAAATGGAATTCTGCTGGTCGATTTCGCCCTTGCCGCGGAACGAAACGAGGGAAAATCTCCTGAAGACGCCATCTACCAAGCATGCCTGCTGCGTTTCCGGCCCATCCTCATGACGACCATGGCGGCGATGCTGGGAGCATTGCCGCTCGCGCTCGGCGCCGGCATGGGATCGGAGCTGCGGCGCCCGCTCGGCATCACCATCATCGGCGGCTTGCTGGTCAGCCAACTACTCACGCTCTACACCACGCCGGTCGTTTACCTCTATATCGACCGCCTTCGCGCGAGGAGGTCCCCATGAGGCGGCGCGGCGGGGGATTGCCGATTCGCGTGGCCCTATGCGGCGCGATCGTGCTTTCCGCCTGCCGTGTCGGACCGAATTACAAAACCCCGCCCGCTCCCGTCCCGCCGGCCTTCAAGGAACCGCCGCCTGAATCGTTCAAGGAATGGAAGCAGGCTCATCCGGCCGACGACGTGATTCGCGGAAAATGGTGGGAAATCTATCACGATCCGGCGCTCAACGCGCTGGAGGAGCAAGTAAACATTTCAAACCAAAATGTTTTGGCGGCGGAAGCCTCCTATCGCCAGGCGCTCGCCGCCATCCGCGTGGCGCGATCCGCTCTCGGACCAACGTTCACGGCCACTCCGGGGATCAGCGCCGCGCACGGGTCTTCGAACCTGGGCGCCGGGCAGGTCAGCTCGGTCTCCACCCTGCGCTCCGGCACCTTCACCACCTATACATTGCCCTTCGGTCTTTCCTGGACCACCGATATCTGGGGATCGATTCGCCGCGGCATCACCGCCGCGCGCGCCACCGCGCAAGCCTCCGCCGCCGGGCTTGAAAGCGCGCGTCTCGCCTATCAATCCATGCTCGCCGAGGATTATTTCGAAATGCGCGGTTTGGATGCCCAGCAGGCCCAACTCAGCAAAACGGTCGCCGATTATCGCGAATTTCTTCAACTCACGCAATATCGATACCAGAGCGGCATCGCCTCGGAGGCCGACATCGCGGCGGCGAAAACTCAGCTCGATTCCGCCGAGGCTTCGCTGATCGACACCGGCGTTGCACGCGCCCAATACGAACACGCCATTGCCGTTCTCACCGGACGCCCGCCGGCCGAGTACAGCGCCGAAGCCTCGCCGCTCAACGCGACTCCTCCGCCGGTCCCCGTCGCGCTGCCTTCGGAGCTTCTCGAGCGCCGCCCCGATATCGCCGCGGCAGAGCGCAATATGGCCGCCGCCAACGAACAGATCGGGATCGCCAAAGCCGCCTATTTTCCGTCGATTTCTCTTAGCGCCTCGGCCGGACTGGAAAGCTCGTCCATTCTCAATCTGCTGAATTGGCCGAGCCATTTCTGGTCCGTGGGCCCGCAAGCCGCCGAAACGCTGCTCGATTTCGGCCGCCGCGCCGGAGCGGTGCAGGAAGCGCAAAGCGCCTACGAAGCCGCGGTCGCAAATTACCGGCAGACGGTATTGACCGCGTTCCAAGGCGTCGAGGACAATCTCGCCGCGCTGCGAATCCTTGAACAGGAGTACGCAAAGGACCAGCAGACCATCGCCGACGCGAGGGAAAGCCTGCGCGTGACGATGGAGCAGTATCAGGCCGGCACCGCGAATTATTTACAAGTCCTCACCGCGCAGACCGCCCTGCTTTCTTCTCAAACCAGCGCGATTGCCGTTCTCACCCGCCGCATGAGCGCGAGCGTATTGTTGATCCAAGCGCTGGGCGGCGGCTGGAGCACCTCCGAACTGCCGAAAGAATGAGCAAGGCGCCGCGCCCCGCGGTGCACCCGCTAATCGTGCTCGTGCTCGTGCGGCAAGGTCGAATAGCGGTAGAATTTCACCCGGCAGCTCCGGCATCGGTAGGGCCATCGGCTGAAGATGCGCGCCAGCAGCGCGATCAAACCTTCTCCGCGCGACCGGCGGATGTCGGTTGAGCCGCATTTCGGACAAGCCGGTTTGGAAGCTACTTCATGACGCATAAAGCTCTTAACAGGAGCAGAATAACATGCGCCGCTGGTATTTTTCTAAAATCCGGTTTATAAATGAGTTATGTTGCAACGGGTTCTTCGGAGGGCAGGCCTGCTGCTTGCCATCGCCTTCGCCGGCGCCTACGCGTGGATGGCGCTGCGCGGGCCGCAAGGCATTCAGGCGCTGGCGGAAAAACATCGCCAGATTCGCCAGCTTCAGGAACAGAACGCGGCGATGTCGCTCGATAACGAGCGGCGGCGCGAGCACATCCGGCTGCTGAAGGAAAGTCCCAGCGAGCAGGATATGGAAATTCGCAAACAGCTCAAGCTGATCCGTCCGGGTGAAACGACGTTCATCCTGCCAGACATGCCGAAGGAAAAAGATCCCGCCACGGGTAAGTAGCGCAGGCGGCGCCCGTTACGCCGGCTGAAACCGCGCGCCCGGCTCCTGCATCCCTGAGAGCGGAAGCAGCAAGAACGCGGCGGGAGAAACCTCCCGCCCGTGTTCCCTGTTGCTAAAGGTCAATCCACACGAGTTGAAAGGAGGAATGATCTATGGCTGAGGTCAATGTCAAAAATCAACAGGAAAAAGCCCTGGAGAAAAGCACGGAGCGCGGGTTTTCGCGCCGTGGATGGGATCCGTTCTCCTGGTCGCTGATGCCGTCTGATTTCTTCAGCTCGGATCCGTTGACCTGGATGCGGCACTTCCACGATGAAATGAACCGCACTTTTGCGCGCTTCTTTGGGAAGGATTTGGACGGAGAATCGCGCGCCTGGGCGCCGGCGATCGAGGTGGCCGAGCGCGATGGACAGATGCAGGTCCATGCCGAACTCCCCGGTCTGAAACCCGAAGACGTGAAAGTGGAGGTTACCGATGAGGCTCTGATTATCCGCGGCGAGCGGAAATACGAGCACGAAGATAAAGAAGGCGGCGTGTATCGCTCCGAACGGCGCTACGGCCAATTCTACCGCGAGATTCCGCTGCCTGAAGGCGCGAACGTCGAGCAGGCGAAGGCGAACTTCAAGGACGGCATTCTCGAGGTAGTTCTGCCCGTTCCCCAGGCCCGAAGCCACCGCCGGTCGATCCCGATTGAAACCGGTTCGGCCGCGAAAGCCAGTTCCGCGGCTCAGAACTGAGGCGACATCCGGAGCATTGGCCGGCGGAAAGCGTTAAACGCCGGCCGCCGGCTCCGGCTCAAGGACTATGCGGGTGGCACAGCGAGGCCAGGAGGTTGAGGTCGAGGCGGCCTGTATAGATCGCCATCCCAACGACGGAGTGAATTGAAAGCGCGGAGAGCTCGCGAATTTCTTCAAGAGTGGTGATGCCCCCGGCGGCGGACAGCTCGAGGGGTGTAGCCTGGCGCAAGGAGCGGAACCAGTCCAGGTTTGTGCCTTGCAGCAGACCCTCCTTATCGACGAAAGTGCAAAGAAATCCGGAACAGAACGGCGCGGTGCGATTGATCAGTTCTTCGGCGCGGAAGCGGGTCGGCTCGCGCCAACCCTGGACGACCACGCGGCCGTCGCGCGAGTCGAGCGCGACGATCAGACGGTCGCGACCGGCGGCGGCGGAGATTTCCGCCAGCCGCGAAGGGTCGAGCGCGGCCGTGCCGACAATCACCTTATGCGCGCCGCATTCCACCAGTTGGCGCGCGCGCTCCGGGGTGCGAATGCCGCCGCCGATCCGGGTGAGAGCGCGCGAGGCGAGCATCTGAACAACTTCCTGGTTGGAGCCGGCGCCCGAGGCGGCATCGAGATCGACGATCTGAATCTGGGGAAACGCGCTGAAGCGCTTGAGCATGATCAGGGGAGCTTCGCCTTCGAGGGCTTTATCCCGGCCCTGTATAAGCTGCACCACTTTGCCACCTTGCAGATCGATGCAGGGGATGATCATGATTTCAGCTCGTGACAGGGGCAGGGCGCACGGGAATACCACGCGCCGCCAGATTGTTTTTTAAATCCGCGATGGCCCAGGTACCGAAGTGGAAGATGGAAGCGGCCAGCGCGGCCGCGGCCTCGCCTTGTTCAAAGATGCGCGCGAAGTCCTCGGGATGGCCCGCGCCTCCGGATGCGATGACCGGGACCGAAGTGGCGCGGGTCACGGCGCGGGTAAGCTCGCAGTCAAAACCGGCGCGGACGCCGTCCGTATCCATGGAGGTGAGCAGGATTTCACCGGCGCCGAGGGAGACGCCCCGGCAGGCCCATTCGACGGCGTCGAGGCCCTCCTCGTCGCGGCCGCCCCGGGTGAACACGTTCCAGCCCCCTCGGGCATTGCGGCGGGCGTCGATCGCCAGGACGACGGCTTGCGCTCCGAACTCCTGGTTCAATTCGGTGATGAGCTCCGGTCGGCGGACAGCGGCGGTGTTGATGCTGACCTTGTCCGCTCCGCAGGAAAGCACACGGCGGGCATCGCCAACCGAGCGGATTCCACCGCCGGCGGTGAGCGGGATAAAGACCTGGCGGGCCGTGCGCTCGATCAGGCCGGCGAGAATTTCGCGGGCGTCGCTGGAGGCGGTGATGTCGAGGAAGACGAGCTCGTCGGCGCCCTGTTTCTCATAACGGCGCGCCAGTTCGACCGGGTCGCCGGCGTCGCGGAGGCCGGTGAAGCGGACGCCTTTCACCACCCGGCCCGCAGTGACGTCCAGGCAAGCGATAATGCGGCGCGTTAACACGAAGCCTCCAGAAAATTCCGCAGGATGCGAAGGCCGAGCGGGCCGGATTTTTCGGGATGAAACTGCACGCCGAACAGGCTGCCGCGCTCGACAGCGGCGGTGTAGCGGACAGTGTAGTCGCAAACCGCGGCGGTTGCCTCGCCAAGGAGCGGCACGTAAAAGCTATGCGCGAAGTAAAAATACGGCTGCGTGCCCGTCCGGCGAAACAGAACCGTGTCTTCGCAGGGCGCCACCGGGCTCCAGCCCATGTGAGGAACGCGCGCGCCGGGACCGAACTTCCGGACGATTCCCGGAAGCAAGGCGAGTCCGGGAAGGCCGGGCGCCTCCTCGCTGCCTTCAAACAGGGCCTGTAAGCCCAGGCAGATGCCGAGGAACGGCGCGCCGGCTTCGATGCGCCGCTTCAGTGGCGTGCGGAGCCCCAGCGAGTCGAGGGAGCGGATCAGCTGGCCGAAGTGGCCGACGCCCGGCAGAATGATACGGGCGGCGCCGTAAAGCGCCTCGGGCGAGCGCACGCGTTCGTGCCGCGCTCCCAGCGCGTCGAGGGCATTCTCGACGCTGCGCAAGTTGCCGGCTCCGTAGTCAAGGATGGCGATCATCCCAGGAGGTCCTTGGTGGACGGAAGCTGGCCGCGCAAGCGCGGATCCCGGGCGCAGGCAAAGCGCAGCGCGCGGGCAAAACATTTGAACACAGCCTCCAATTTATGATGATTCGAGCGGCCATAGAGAACCCGGAGGTGAAGGTTCGCGCCAGCGTGATGGACGAAAGCGGCGAAGAAGTCTTCGACGAGCTCGCTTTGCAGGTCGCCGACGAAGCGAACCCGCACCAAATCTTTATAGACGAGGGCGGCCCGGCCGGCGAGATCAACGGCGGCGACGGCCAGGGTCTCATCCATGGGCATAACAAAGTAGCCGGCGCGATTGATGCCTTTACGGTCGCCGAGCGCGGTTGACACGAGCTGGCCGAGAACAATGCCGGTGTCTTCGACGGTGTGATGCTGATCGACGTCCAGATCGCCCGCGGCGCGGAGATGCAGGTCGAAAGCTCCGTGCCGGGCGAACAATTCGAGCATGTGGTCGAGAAAGCGGATGCCGGTGGAGATATCGTAGGCGCCGCGGCCGTCGAGACGGATGGTTCCGCGGATCCTGGTTTCGCGAGTGTTTCGTTCGATCGACGCTTTTCTCACAACACGGTCTCCCGGCGATGGAGGCCGGCGGCGCTGGCGTCGAACAGCACGCCGTCCGGGACAAAAACAAACATTTCGTATTTGGTTGGGACGCTCACGCCTTCCATATCCTTTCGAGCTCCTGGAGAAAGCGGCGGGCCTGAGCGCGAGTGCCGGTGGTGACGCGTACGCAGCCGGGGAGTTCGTAGCTGCGGTCGCGGACGAGGATCCCGCGGCCGCGAAGTTTGTGGCAAATCTCGGCGGCGCGCCGGCCGGCCCGGAACAGGACGAAGTTTGCCTGGCTTTTGTAATAGGTGATGCCGAGGCGCTCGAAGCCGGCGTAGAGCAACTCGCGGGCGGCGAGGGATTCGGCAACATAGCGCCGGACGAAAGAAGTATCCTTCACCGCGGCCGCGGCGGCCGTGGCGGCGAGCGTATTTACACTGTAAGGCGATTGCGCTTTGCGCAAAAATTCGACATTTTCGCGACGGCTGAACAAACAACCGGCGCGCATGGCGGCGAGCCCGTAGACTTTGGAGAACGTTCGGCAGACGAATAGGTTGGGGTAGGTCTCAAGAAGCGGAAGGGCCGTCACGCCGCAAAACTCGAAATACGCTTCGTCGACCAGAACGGCGGCGCGGCCGGCGCGGGTAAGGATTTTTTCGAGGCCGGGGCGGGAGGTCCCGGTGCCGGTGGGGTTATTCGGGTTGGCAATCATAACGCCGCGAGTGGCCTCCGTGATGCGTTCGAGCAGCTCTTCCAGAGGAAAGGCCAGATCGGGAGCACGGTAGCGGACTTCTTGAACGCGGGCGCCGGCAAGTTCGGCATAGAAGCGGTACATGGCATAAGACGGCGAGAGAGTAATAACTTGGGCTCCGTCATCGATATAGGTGTTGATGAAAACCTGGATGGCCTCATCGGTGCCATTGGTCAGCAATAAGTTCGCGGGAGCTACTTTGAAGTGGCGCGCGAGAGCCTGGCGCAGGCTGCCGTATTCGGGATAGACAGGAAGCAGGCTTGGATCGAGCGCCTGGCGGAGGCAATGGAGGACCTGGGCCGACGTTCCGATGGTGTTTTCGTTGAAATCGAGCCGGAGTTTGCCCAAGCGTCCGGCGGTGGGCGGCGAGTAGGGGCGCATGCGGCGGACCGCCTGGCGGGGTTCAGGAGGAACAAGACGCTTAGAGGCCAAGGCGCACCTCGACGGAGCGGGCGTGGGCTTCAAGGCCCTCGGCGCGTGCGAGCGTGGTGATAGACGGGGCAAGCAAGGCGAGCGCTCCCGCGGTCAGTTCCTGGATGGAGATGACTTTAACGAAGTCCGCGGCGGAGAGACCGCCGCGAAGGCGAGCGGCGCCGGCGGTAGGCAGGACATGATTGGGTCCGGAGGCGTAGTCGCCCGCGGCTTCCGGACTGAAAGGACCGAGAAAGACGCTCCCCGCATTCTGAATACCGGGGAGCAACTCCGGGTGATACAGACTGAGGTGCTCAGGGGCGAGACGGTTGGAGATATCGACGGCTTCTTCGAGCGAGTGTGTAAGGAGACAGGCCCCGTGGGTGCAAATCGAGGCGCGGGCGACGGCCGCGGTGGGGAGGGTTTCGATTTGGCGCTCAATCTCGCGGGCGGTGGCCTCGGCGAGCGCGCGGGAGGGAGTCAGCAAGATGGACGAGGCCTCGATGTCGTGCTCAGCCTGGGCGAGCAGATCGGCGGCGAGGTGCCGGGGGTCGGCCTCGGCGGCGATGATGACGATTTCGGTGGGGCCGGCGGCGAAGTCGATTCCGGTTTCGCCGGCGACTAACTTTTTGGCCGCGGCGACATAAATATTGCCGGGGCCGGCGATGCGGTCGACTTTGGGTACGGTGGCGGTGCCGAAGGCGAGGGCGCCGATCGCCTGAGCGCCGCCGATGCGGAACACACGCGTGACCCCGAGCAGATGCGCGGCGCCCAGGATCTCAACGCTGGGCCTGGGGCAAGCGACACAGATCACCGGGACACCGGCCACCTGCGCGGGGATGACGGTCATCAACAGTGTGGAAGGGAGCGGGTACCGTCCCGCGGGAATGTAGGCGCCGATGGAGGCGAGCGGGCGGACGATCTGGCCGAGCCGCCGCCCGGCGGAATATTCGCGCATCCAGGCGCGCGGCAGTTGTTCGGCAGCGTATTCCCGGATATTTTGGGAGGCTACAAGGATCGCGTCGCGGAAGGCGGGCGCCAATTGCGAGGCCGCCTGCTCAAGCTCGGCGGAGGAAACCAGCAAGGAGGGTGAGTCGAATCCGTCGAATCGCCGGCAGTATTCGCAAACGGCCTCGTCGCCGCGGCGGCGGATATCTTCCAGCATCGGCGCGACGATCTGTTCAATCTTGGCCATACGCAGAGCTTTCCGCTCGAGGAGCGATTCGGCGGCGCACGCGTCGAGGATAGGGAGCAGAGTAGCGAAGGTGTCCATGGCAGCGCTTACATCACGATCTTGTTCAGCGGATATTCGACGATGCCCTGTGCCCCGGCATCCTTCAGGCGGGGAAGAATGCTGCGGACCGTGAATTCGTCGAGGACGGTGTTGACGGCCAGCCAGTCTTCATCGCTGAGATGAGAAATGGTCGGTTTTTTGAGCGCCGGCAGGACGCCGAGCACGGCGGTCAAGTCTTCTTTACGGACGTTTAGCATAAGACCGACTTTGCCCAGGGCGTTGATGGCGCCTTCCAGCAGCATGCGCATGTCTTCGAGTTTGCGCCGCTTCCAGGCGTCCTGCCAGGAGCCGCGGTTGGCGATCAACTGGGTGTTGGATTCGAGGACCGTTTCGAGGATGCGCAGTTTATTGGCGCGCAGAGAAGAGCCGGTCTCGGTGACTTCGACGATGGCGTCGGCAAGGACCGGCGGCTTGACTTCGGTGGCTCCCCAACTGAACTCGACCTTGGCGCGGACGCCCCGCTGGGCGAGATAGCGCCGGGTGGCACCGACCAGTTCGGTGGCGATGACTTTGCCTTCGAGATCCTTGACGGAGTGAAACAGAGAGGACTCGGGCACGGCCAGCACCCAGCGGACCTTGGCGAAGCTTTGTTTGGCGTAGATGAGGTCGGCGACCGTGGCCACCTCCGCTTCGTTTTCCTCCACCCAATCGCGTCCGGTGAGGCCGGCGTCGAGGACCCCGTCTTCGACATAGCGGGGCATTTCCTGAGCGCGGATCAGCATGCAATCGATTTCGGGGTCGTCGATCGAAGGAAAGTAGGATCGCGTGCTGGTACTAATGTTGAAGCCGGCGCGGCGGAAAAGATCGATGGTTGAGTGTTCGAGGCTGCCTTTGGGAATTCCGAGCTTGAGTTTCATTTCACCACTCCGTATACGGCGGCGGGGTCGTAGGTTTGCGGCTCGCGGATCTGCCATCCGCCGCCGTCGAAGCTGCGGAAAAAGCAACTTTCATAGCCCTCGTGACAGACGCCGGGGCCGGCGGCGTCAACATGAAGAAGGAGGCAGTCCCCGTCGCAGTCGGTTTCGATGGCTTTTACCGTCAGCCGGTGGCCGGAACTTTCGCCTTTCACCCAGATTTTGTTGCGGGAGCGGCTATAGAAGGTGGCGTAGCCGGTGGAAAGCGTGCGGCGAAAGGCTTCCTCATTCATGAAGCCGACCATGAGGACGCGGCGCGAGGCCGAGTCCTGAACGACGGCAGGCAGGAGCCCGCCGAGTTTGGTGAAGTCGAGTTTTAGCGATTGAATATCCATGATCTGTATGCCCCAATTAAAAAGGCCCGCTGGAATGAACCAGCGGGCCGGATGAGATCACTTAAAAGGTGGTCGTCTAGTCGAAAGCCCGCCGGCGGCCGCGATGGCGGCGATGATGGTGGGCGTGATGGAGGACGGAGACGAGCACGAACTAAAAGTGTAGCAAATCGGAAAAGCCTACGGGCGCATGGGAATCGGACGCGGCTATGCATACCCCCGCGCCACGGCGCGCGGCTCTCATGTTCATGAGCCGCTTGCACGGGGGCGGGATGAAAGACCGCTTAGGCGGCCTTCGCCGGCAGCACGATCAGGCCTGGCAACATCTCCACCAGGACGTCTTCGACGCGCTCGGCGAAGATGAACGTCATCTCGTTGCGCACCTCCTCGGGAAGATCGCGCAGATCCTTCTGATTGCCGCGCGGCAGGATCACTCGCTTGATTCCGGCCCGGCGCGCCGCCAGCACCTTCTCTTTCACGCCCCCGATCGGTAGAACCAGACCGGTCAGCGTGACCTCTCCGGTCATCGCCGTGTCGCTGCGAGCCGCGACGCCCGAGTAGATCGAAGCGAGCGCAGTGGTCATGGTCACCCCCGCCGACGGACCATCCTTGGGAATCGCCCCCGCGGGGACGTGAATGTGCAGACCGGTGTTCAGGAACTTTGTCGGATCGATTCCCAACTGAACGGCGTGCGCCCACACGTAGCTGCGCGCCGTCTTGGCCGATTCCTGCATCACGTCGCCCAGTTGGCCGGTGATGATCAGATCCTTGCCATTCGGGAGCAGCGTCGCCTCGATATAGAGAACGTCGCCGCCGGTTTCCGTCCAGGCAAGTCCAGTCGCCACGCCGGGCGGCAAATCCTTGCGAGCCTGCTCGGGCAATACCGGTTCGGGTCCCAGAATTTCGACCACCTCATCCGGGGTCACTGTCACGTGCGCGGGTTCGCCGCCCTCAACGAACTTCAGCGCCGTGCGGCGGACGACGCGCCCGATGGTTTGCTCCAGCCGCCGCACGCCCGCTTCCCGCGTATAGCTGGTGATGATCTTTCGCAGCGAATCGTCGGGCAATTCGAACTGCTCCGGCTTGATCCCCGCCTGTGCAAGCTGACGCGGCAGCAGATAGCGGCGCGCGATCTGCATTTTTTCCTCCTCGCTGTAGCCGGAAAGCCGCAGAACCTCCATGCGATCGAGCAGCGGCGCCGGGATCGTGTCGAGCGTGTTCGCCGTGGTGATGAACAGCACCTTCGACAAATCGAAAGGCAAATCGAGATAGTTATCGCGGAACGTCTTGTTCTGCTCCGGATCGAGCACTTCGAGCAGCGCCGACGCCGGATCCCCGCGGAAATCGCGCCCCAGCTTATCCACCTCGTCGAGCATCAGCACCGGATTATTCACGCCGGCGCGCCGCATCGCCTGAATCAGCCGGCCGGGCAGCGCCCCGATGTACGTTCTCCGGTGGCCTCGCAGTTCGGCTTCGTCATGCATGCCCCCCAGGCTCATCCGCTCGAATTTGCGATTGAGCGCCCGCGCGATCGACTGGCCGAGCGACGTTTTGCCCACGCCCGGCGCGCCGACAAAGCACAGAATCGGAGCCTTTGCTTCCGGATTCAGCTTGAGCACCGCCAGATGTTCAAGGATGCGCTCCTTTACTTTCTTTATGCCGAAATGATCCTCGTCGAGCACCTGCCGCGCGCGCGGGATGTCGAGATTATCGTCGCTGCGTTTGCGCCACGGCAGCTCGATCACGTAATCAAGCCAG
>Ga0209062_1004231_pt1 | contig 15337 bp, 10 predicted proteins | sample Coa_R2_2_FD_187158 | JGI IMG/M metagenome (GOLD analysis project Ga0209062, IMG submission 187158) | Surface soil microbial communities from Centralia Pennsylvania, which are recovering from an underground coalmine fire - Coalmine... | ecosystem: Environmental > Terrestrial > Soil > Unclassified... | reverse complement strand
GGTGCGCGATCCCGCCACCGGCAAGCCGAGCGAGGTGCTCGCCGTAAGCCGCAACGTGACCGCGCGGCAAATGCTTCAGGAGCAGCTCGCCGCGGCCAAGGAGCAGGCGGAGCATGCGAGCCGCGCCAAATCCGAATTCCTCGCCAATATGAGCCACGAGCTGCGCACGCCGTTGAACGCCATCATGGGCTTCGGCGATCTCATCGAGAACCAGCGCTTGGGTCCGCTCGGCAACACCAAATACGCCGAATACGGCCACGACATCGTCGAGAGCGGCCGCCATCTCCTCGACCTCATCAACGAGATCCTCGATTTCGCCAAGGTCGATGCCGGCCGCCTCACCTTGGCGGAAGAGACCGTCGATATTCACGCCGTTATCGAATCCTGCGTCCACATGCTGGCGGAGCGCGCGGCGCACGCATCGCTCACGATCGAGACGCGGCTCGGCTCCGCGATCGAGGCGGTGCGCGGCGACGAAAGGCGGCTGAAGCAGATCCTGCTCAACCTCGTGAGCAACAGCATCAAATTCACGCCGCCCGGCGGCAAGGTCGTGCTCGACACGCGCCTCGAGCCCGGCGGCGGGCTCGTCATCCGCGTCGCCGATACCGGCATCGGCATTGCCGAGAAGGATATTCACAACGTGCTCGAACCCTTCGGCCAAGTCGACAGCGCCTTCAACCGCCGCACCGAGGGAACGGGGCTCGGCCTGCCGCTCTCCAAGCGCCTCGTCGAGATGCATGGCGGCACGCTCGAGCTCCAAAGCGCGCCCGGCATCGGCACGACCGCAACGGTGCGGCTCCCGGCGGAGCGCGTGCTCAAGAATGTGGCTTAGTTACTCACTATCGCTACTATGCGGACACGCCCCACCTCACCTAGCCTCTCCGCCCCTGAGGGGCGGAGAGGGAGGGACCCGCGACAGCGGGAGGGTGAGGTGGGGCCGATGACGAGCAAATAAACCGCGCCTCAATGACCGCCATGCCCGTGGCCCCCCTGCGCCGGGGCCTCGCCGCTCGCCGGGCCGGGGATGGCCAGAAGGCAGATCCCGACCAGAACCGAGCCGGCGATGAAGAGAATGATACCGAAGCCGAATCCCATCGCTTTCTCCTGCCGTGGCGGGGCGCTCAGCGCCGCGCGCCCAGCCATTCCATCATGATGCGGTTGAAGATCTGGGGATGCTCGACATTGGGGAAATGCCGGGCATTGGCGATCTCCTCATAGCGCGCGCCGGGAACGAAGCCGGCGATGCGCCGGTTCTCGCTCGCCGGCGTGCCCGGATCCTCGGCGCCGCAGACCACCAGCGCCGGCAGCTTGATCGAGGGCAGCCGCGCCACGAAGTCAAAGTTCAGAATGGCCGCGGCGCAGCCGAGATAGCCCTGCGGCGATGTCGCAGCGACGGTGTCGCGGATCTGCCGCCAGCGCTCCGGCTTCCGCGGCTTGAAGGCATCGGTGAACCAGCGCTCCATCGTGGCATCCGCCAAGGGCTCCAGCGAATTGGCTTGGCGCACCATCTGGACGCGCGGCGCCCACATCTCCTTGGCATTGGGCGGCGTCGCCGGGAGCGTGTCGCAGATCATGAGCGATTTCAGCAAGGCGCCATGATGAAGCGCGAAGGCCTGACCGATCATCCCGCCGATCGAAAGTCCGATGTAGTGGACCTGCCGCAGGCCGAGCGCTTCGAGGACGCCGGCGACATCGCCGGCCAGGGCCTCCATCGTGTAGTCGCCAGCGACGGGATCGCTGCCGCCATGGCCGCGCATATCGATGCGCAGCACGCGAAATCCCTGGGCCAGAAGCGGCGGCATTTGCTCGGCCCACATGCCGCTGTCGGAGGAGAGCGAATGGGTGAAGCAGACGACGGGGCCGTCCTCGGGGCCGGTCAGATCGTAATAGATGCGGCGTCCGCCGATCGGCAACAGCATGGCGTCCTCCCCTGATGACCTCGGGCGGCGAGCTTAGCCGATCCGCCGCGGTTTTCCATCACCACCGGTTCAACCCGCGCGTCAGCCGCGCAATCCCGCGCTCACGCCAAAGCGCGGGCGCGGCGCTGACGCGGCGATGGTGCCGTTGGCAGGACAGCCTCATAACGGAGTTGGACATGGTCACCACGATCGGCACCGAAGACAAGCTCGAAGATCTCCTCAAGGATCTCATTCAGCTCGATCACGACGCGATCGCCGCCTATGACGCGGCGGTCGAGCGCATCGACAGCGCAAGCTACAAGACAACGCTCTCGGGCTTTTGCGACGACCACCGGCGGCACACGGTCGAGCTCGGCGAGCATCTGACGCGGCTCGGCAAGACGCCGCCCGGCGAAGGCGACATGAAAAGCATGCTCACCAAGGGCAAGGTCGTGCTGGGCGCCCTGATGGGCGACAAGGCGATCCTTCAGGCGATGAAGACCAACGAGGACGACACCAACACCGCCTATGAGCGGGCGGTCGGGCACAAGGATGCGTCGGGCGATCTTCACGCCACCTTGCAACGCGCGCTCGAGGACGAGCGGCGGCATCGCGCGTGGATGGTCGAGACGATCGAGCTGCTGTAGCAAAAATTCGCCGCGGAGCCGCTCGCTTGCGGCTCCGCCGCTTCTCCGTTATCTCGTGACGCGTTCCCGCGAGAATTGGAAGGGCACGAGATGACAGAGGAAAGCGTATTGAGCGGCGCCGAGCCCTTCTTCCTCAAAGGCAACGAGACGGGCGTGCTGCTCTCGCATGGCTTTACCGGCACGACGCAGAGCATGCGCTATCTCGGCGACGCCTTGCATCGTGCCGGCTACACGGTGAGCGCGCCGCGGCTTCCCGGCCATGGCGTCTCGCCCGCGGCGATGGCGAAGAGCACGGCGCTTCAATGGATCGGCACGCTCGAAGATGCGCTGGGCGAGCTCAAGGCGCGCTGCCAGCGCGTCTTCATCGGCGGCCTGTCGATGGGCGGAACGCTCACCCTCTATATCGCGGGAAAGCACGCCGACAAGATCGCCGGGGCCTTTTCGATCAATGCCTGCCTTCACACGGACAATCCCGACCTCGCCGTGCTCGCCTTCGAGCGCCGGGCGCCGCCCGCCATTCCCGCGCTTGCTCCGGACATCAAGGATGCCGCGACCACGGTGATCTCCTATCCCGAGATACCCGTGGCCTCGTTCCGCGAGTTCCTCGCGCTCTTGGCGGCGACGCGCGAGCTGCTGCCGCGGGTGACCTGCCCGACCCTGATCATGCAGTCGCGCCAGGACCACCTCGTGCCGCCCGCCAATGCGCGGACGATCGCGAACCTCATCGGCGCGCGCCGCGCCGAGCTCGTCTGGCTCGACAATTCCTATCACGTCGCGACGATCGACTTCGACAAGGACGTGATCGCCGCCGAGGTGCAGCGCTTCATCGCTTCGGTTTAGATGTACTGCGCCGCTCCCGGGCGCGGCGCGCCCTCGCCCGGTTTCCTGCCCGAGAGCGCCGAGGTCGCGAGCCGCAGCACCTCGCGATAGTTGCGGCGCAGCTCCATCTGCGGGCCGTAGCCCTTCGCCAGGAGATGGCGATGCACCTGCGGCAGCCGCCAGCACGGCGCGAAGGGCAGCAGGTGATGCTCCAAGTGATAATTGACGCGATAAGGCGCGAGCAGCAGCCGCGCGAGCGGGCCGGCCCGCGTCGTGCGGGTGTTGCGCAAGGGATCGTCGTCATCGGGCACTACCGCATGCTCGGCGATGTTGCGGATGCGGCTGACGAGCTGATACCAGGTCAAGAGCGGCAGGAGCCAGAGCGCGGGATAGAGCCACCAATATCCTGCGGCGGCCAAGACGGCGAAGAGCGCGAGATTGACCAGCGTTGCGCCGCCGAGCTTCTCGCCGAGGCGCCGCGCGCGTTGGGATGCTGAAAGCACCGGCGGTCCCCACGCATCCAACCATTGCGCCTTGCGCCGCTGATATCCCGTCTGCCCCGTGAGATCGCGAATGATCTTGCGCCGGAGGCTCGCCCGCGTGATGGGAAAGGGCGCGGAGAGCACGAGATCGGGGTCGTTCTCCTGCTGCGTGAAGCGGTGATGCTTCAAGTGATAGGGCCGATAGAGGCGGAGATCGGTCGCGACCGGATAGGCGCAAAGCCATTGCGCCACCCCGTCATTGACCCCCTTCCGCCTGAAGAGCAGCCCGTGCGCCGCGTCATGCATGAGAATGGCGAGCCCCAATTGCCGGCCGCCGATGATCATCACCGCGAGGAGAAAGGTGAGCGGGTTCGGCCACAGCACGACCATCGCCATCGCGGCAAAGATGATCGCCCAGGCATGGAGCACCAGGAACGCGCCCATCGCGTCCGAACGCGCACCGAAGGCGCGGATCTCCTCCGGGTCTAAAAAGCTGCTGGCGCGCAGCATGACAATCCGTCTCTTGTGTCGCCGGCAAGGAAGTATAGCACGATTGTCAGAAATCCCCCTCCCTCGGGGAGAGGTTAGGTGAGGGGGCGATGCCGCTGCACGCCGCTCGAAAGCGCAGCCCCTCACCCTTCCCTCTCCCCAAGGGGAGAGGGTAAAACCAGGCGAGACGAACGGCAGGGGCTCATCATGGCGACATGGCGCATCGGCGAGGTCTCGATCACGCGGATCATCGAGCTCGAATTCACCGGGGGCACGCGCTTCATCCTGCCGGATGCGACCTATGATGCCTGCCGCGAGATCCGCTGGCTTCAGCCGCATTTCGCCGATGAGAACGGCAAGCTGCGCATGAGCGTCCAGGCGCTCGTCGTGGAGACGCCGAGCCGCCGCATCGTCGTCGATACCTGCATCGGCAACGACAAGGAGGGCCGCGGCGTGCCGCGCTGGAACAATCTGCAAGGCCCGTTCCTCAGCGATCTCGAAGCGGCGGGATATCCGCGCGACAGCATCGACACCGTGCTCTGCACCCATCTCCATGTCGATCATGTCGGCTGGAACACCATGCGGGTCGACGGCCGCTGGGTCCCCACCTTTCCCAAGGCACGCTATCTGATGGGCCGCGTCGAGTTCGAGCATTGGCGCGATCAGCGGCATGATGAAGGCCATCGCGCCGTCTTCGCCGACAGCGTGGCGCCGGTCTTCGAGGCGGGGCTCGTCGATCTCGTCGAGACCGATCACCGCGTCTCGGACGAGGTGAGCCTCACGCCGACCCTCGGCCACACGCCCGGCCATGTCAGCGTCAAGATCACCTCGCGCGGCGAGGAGGCGCTCATCACCGGCGACTTCATCCACCATCCCGTCCAGCTCACCCATCCCGAATGGTGCTCTGCCGCCGATTACGACAAGGCCGAGGGCGAGCGGACGCGGCGCGATGTCTTCGCGCGGCTTGCAGGCACGCCGACCCTCGTCATCGGCACCCACTTCGCGATGCCGACCGCGGGGAAGATCGTGCGCGATGGGGAGGCTTACCGGCTGGCGGTGTGAGGGCGCTGCGAGGCGGGCGTGCGTCCTTCGAGACGCCCGCTTCGCGGGCTCCTCAGGATGAGGAGCACCGGTACTGGCATCATCGCGAGATGCCACGCGAGATCTCCCTCATGCTGAGGAGCGGTGCGAAGCACCGCGTCTCGAAGCACGCACCCTGCCCTTGCAGCGCGCTTACACAATCCCCTTCCGGAACCCGCTCCAGCAGCTATCGTAATCCTGCTGCAGCGCCGGCGTCTCCAGCGCGAAGCGGGTCGGGCGGATGACCCAGCGGCTTTCGAACATGCAGGAGAGATTGCCTTCCATCTTCACGGGCTTGAGCTCGGCTTCGATCGCCTTCTCATAGCTCGCGACATCGGGGCCGTGGCCCGCCATGCAGTTGTGGAGGCTCATGCCGCCCGGCGCGAAGCCCTGCGCCTTCGCGTCATAGACGCCGCGGATATGCGTCATGAACTCGTTCATGACATTGCGGTGGAACCAGGGCGGGCGGAAGGTATGCTCCGCCACCATCCAGCGCGGCGGGAAGACCACGAAATCGACATTGGCGGTGCCGCGGATTTCGCTCGGCGAAGTCAGCACCGTGTAGATCGAAGGGTCCGGATGATCGAAGCTCACCGTCCCCATCGCGTTGAAGCGCGCGAGGTCGTATTTGTAGGGCGCGCAGTTCCCGTGCCACGCCACCACATCGAGCGGCGAATGGTCGAGCGTCATGGCCCAGAGATGGCCCATGAATTTCTGCACCACCTCGGTCGGACGGTCGAGATCCTCGAACCAGGCGACGGGCGTCGCGAAGTCGCGCGGATTGGCGAGGCCGTTGGAGCCGAGCGGGCCGAGCTCGGGCAACCGGAACATCGCACCGTGATTCTCGCAGAGATAGCCGCGCGCCGCGCCGTCCTTGAGCTCGACGCGGAAGCGGATGCCGCGCGGGATCACCGCGACCTCGCCGGGTGCCAAATCGAGCCGGCCGAGCTCGGTCGCGAGCAACAGCGCCCCCTGCTGCGGCAGGATCAGGAGCTCGCCATCGGCGTCCAAGAAGACGCGATCGACCATCGAGCGGTTGCAGAGATAATTGTGGATCGCGATCCCCGCCCCCAGGGCGGGATCGCCATTCCCCGCCATCGTCACGAGCCCATCGACGAAATCGGTGGGATCCTTCGGCAGCGGCAGCGGGTCCCAGCGCAGCCGGTTGGGCGGCGTCTCGATCTCGGTGAATGGCCCGCTCCGGAGCAAGCCGTCATCGCGCCGGCGATAAGGCCGATGCGCCGCGGTCGGGCGCAGGCGATAGGTCCAGGTGCGGCGCTGCTCGCCCCTCGGCGCGGTAAAGGCGGTGCCCGAGATCACCTCGGCATAGAGCCCGAACGGCACCTTCTGCGGCGAGTTCTGCCCCACTGGCAAGGCACCCGCGACCGCTTCGGTCGCGAACTCGTTGCCGAATCCCGTGAGATAGGCAAGCGCGGTGATGGCGGATGTGTCGGGCATGGAGCACCTCTCGAAAGCGCGGAGTCTAGCCCTGCGTCGAGCCGAAGCAAACGCCCCCTCACCCTCCCCATCGCTGACGCGATGGGTCCCCTCCCTCTCCCCAGCGGGGAGAGGGGGAAAACTACGCCGCCCGCTTCCCCCAGAGCCGCTTCGAGGCGATGTCGGCGCCGGCGCGCAGCGTGCCGAGCTTCGCCCAGACGACATCCTCCGTCACCCATTCCCAGCCGACGAAGGTGCCGAAGCCGCAATCGACGCCGGCAATGACGCGCTCGCGGTCGCCCACGGCGGCGACCGCCGCCTCGATGCGCTGCGCCACCACCTCGGGATGCTCGACGAAGTTGCTCTTGCTGTCGATGACGCCGGGAATGAGGACGAGGTGGTCGGGAAGCTTGTGCTTGCGCAAGGCCGCCGTCTCGTGCTGGCGCCGCGGATTGGCGAATTCGAGGCTCAACGCACCGACCTTCGCCTCATACAGCGCGGACAGGATCACCTCCATCGCCACGTCATGCGTGTGCGGCCCCTCCCAATTGCCCCAGCAGACATGAAGCCGCACGCGATCTGCAGGAATACCCTCGAGCGCCTTGTTGAGCGCCGCCACATGCTGCTCGACGAGCTCCGCGTATTCCTTGTCGCTCTTGTCCTGGAAGAGCAGCACGCGCTCCATCGCCATGTCGGGTGCGTCGATCTGCAGGATGAATCCCGCCTTGGTCACGGCGAGATATTCGGTGCGGATCTCGCGCGCGATGGCGTCGAGATAGGCCTCGTGCGAGGCATAATGCGCGTTCAGCATGGTCGTCGCGATGATCCCCGGCGAGGGCGCGTTCATGAAGAACTCGGTGACGCGCGGCTTGACCGTCTTTCCAAGCTCCTCAAGCCGCGCGATGAGCCCGGCATCGCGATACTTGACCTCGGCCACCGCCTCGGGCGCGTCGAACACCTTCGAGATCTTGCCGAGCCGCTCCATCATGCGCTTGGTGAATTGCGGATACTCCTGGAACTCCTTGCCGAAGGGTCGCTTCGAGACGCCGCCGAAGCCGCTCATGCGCTGCGTCACATAGGTCTGAAACCCGACGCGCCCCTGTTCGCCGTCATTGACGATGTCGATGCCGACTTCGGCCTGCTTCTCCAGCACATGCTGGACGCGCTGGCGGATCGCCGCTTGCAGCGCCGTCTGATCGACCGTCTTGCCCGCCTCCTGCTCGATCAGCATCGAGCCCAGCGGCTCGCCGCGCGGGAGACTGCCGGTATGGGTCGTCAGAATGCGATCCGTGCTCTTGTGCATGATCCCTCCTCCCCGGGCCGTTCTCGCGCCAATGGCGCGGCGGCGGAAATTTGTCCGGATAGAGAACGCCGGACCGGGCTTTTGCTCTCAACGAAGGTCCCTCGCGCCCCAATGCGGGTAGGCACCGCCCGTCATTGCAGACAAGCGGGATCTGCACGGGCTGGCGCTATTGCGCCGGTCCCGGCTGCGGACCCAGGCGGCGGCGGTTGTGCTCGATCGCGAAGATGTGGCCGTAGAGGGTGGCGGTCCATTGCTTCCCCTCCATGGTCATTTCGAGATAGCGCAGGGCGTCGCCGATATAGCGCTCGACCTGGCTCCAATAGAATTGCGGATAGTGCTCGACCATGTCGGCGGGATTGCTGTAGCCGAGCTTCTTGTCGGCGCCGATCTCGACGAATTCGTGGTAGAGCGCGTTGAGCTTGCGCAGATAGAGGGGATCGCCGAGTTGGCCGATGAGGTCGCCGGCACGAACGAGCGCCGCCTCCGTGTCGGTCGCGGCGTAGTCCTCGCCTTCGGGCACGGGGAAGCGCGTCAGCTCGATGGCGCGCGCGAGCCGCTCTTCATCGATATAGGCGACGGCGGCGAAGCGCTCGCGCACGAAGATCTTCGAGCGGTCGACGTGATGGGGCGTCAGGAAGGCGTCGGAGGCGCCGCGCGGCGGCGTCACGGTGCGGCCCTTGTCGTCGATGACGAAGCGGTCGGCCGTGTCGCCGGCGCAGATGCCGCGGACATAGCCGATATCGTGGTTGAGCGCGGCCAGGATGGCATGGACCCAATCGATGGGCGCGACGGTCTGCTCCAGCCGCCGCCCGCGCAGGATGTCCTGGACGCAGAGCGTCGCCAAGGCGGTGTGCTCGCAATCATGATAGAGCGCATCGCTGCCGCCGATGCGCTCGATGACGAGGCGCGCGGCCTCGTCGAGCGCCGCCGCCATGCGCGGCTCCTGATCGCCATAGATCCGGCGATAGGTCTCCGCCAGGTTGCGGCCCAGCGCATCGGCGAGAAGGCTCGTCGGGCTCAGCATCACGGCCTCCCTCGAGAGGGCGACGAGATCGCCAGTATGACAGGTAAACGACTGGAACGGCGGGCGTTCTTCTAGCGCCACATGTCCGCGTCCTACCCACCTCACCTAACCTCTCCGCCCCACTGGGGCGGAGAGGAAGGGACCCGACGCGTAGCGGCGGGAAGGTGAGGTGGGGGCCGCTCGATGGCAGCCCTAAGCGCTTGAACCTCGCTCCGACCCCGGCAAAGGCCGCGGCACTCCACGCCCTCCTCGGCGCTCCGCAGCACCCCCTGCATTGCGACTCTTGACGGGCTGAAGCGTAACACGTCGCCGCGCGATGACGCGCGCCATCAGAGTCGGACGAAAATAGCTCACGCTCGTCTGCAAGATCGGCACGATCACCGCAAGCCGCTGCGACATGCTCGCCGCGACCGAGATCGCATAGTCCAGCATGGCGCAGACAAACCCGACCTGCATCGGCCCCGCCGGATTAGCAAACTCCGCCCGCGGCAAAAACGCCACCTCTGCCTACCCATCTTCGAGCGAGAAATCGACGAGCTCAATGACGAGATGCCGCGCAGAGCGGGTGGTTCGCGGGCCGCAGCGGAGGGAGCGGTGAGGGCCGTCAGTCAGTACCCGCGCCCCATTTTCAAGAGGAAAATCGTAGTTAACTGCAACTCAACTTGCCCCCAAAAGGGGAAGGGCGTACACATTAAGATGCTGGTTTTCCGATAAGTCTGCGGTAGTGCTGGGCGCATACATGGACACGGGCACATCCGAACCAAGAACTTTACGCCTTGCTCGCTATCTTAAAGAGTTCGTGGGCTTGCGAAGCACCACGGTTCGTGATGTCAGCAAATACGAATCGGTGATGTGGCTTGCGGACGCGCCACAAGAACCTGAATGCAAAAGTCCAGCCTGGAATGACGATTTTGAGCCCGGCGAGCCGTGGCTCGAAGTTCGTAAACAGCAATTCCCGCGCCCACCTGCTCCCCCAGAGATTATCACTCCATGGATCGACGTCGTGGCGTTAAAGCGGGCGAGCATAGCTCCGCCACCGCTTCAACAAACGAGGTTGGAACCCGATGGCAACGCCCAAGAGGAGGACGGGGAAGAGCGCCCACTGGTCGAAAGACATCTCGGTGATTTTCCCGAGGTTATCAGCGCCTACGAGCGCTTTTGTCCGACATGGCAATCTTGGTCGGACGAATTTCGCCGTCGAGAAAAAATCCAGGGAGTGTATGCAGAGCTATTTGCATTGCATAATCAGATACAAAAGCAAGGCGAGATTCTTGAACTTGTCCTTGGCTTGGGTTTGCTCGACTGGCCGGGCTCCTCGGAGCTGAAGCAGATTTCGGTAAAGCGGCACGTCGTTACCGCTCGCGTCGATCTACGATTTGATGCCGCCTCTGGCATCATCCGAGTAGAAGCAGCCGGGGATGGAGCGCAGCTACGCATTGAAGACGACATGCTTGAGGCGGAATTCCGTCCCGAGCGAGGACATTATGCGAGCGTCGACGAGCAACTTAAAGCAATCGACGACGACATTTGGGACCGGCCAAGAATGTTTCGAGCTATCAGGTCGTGGGCCGAAGCGCTACATCCACATGCTCAATGGTCGTCCGATTTACTGCCCGTCGCAGGCACGCCAGATAGACCAGCAGTAACCTTTGCGCCAGCTTTGATTCTCCGCAAGCGCACACAAGTGGCAATGGCGCGCGTCTACGAGACTATGATCGCACGGCTCGCCACCTGCGCCGACAAAGTGCCTGAGGGCTGGGCTAACCTTGTCGATGACACAGATGATCGGGACAGAGCTGAACCTTCACAGACATCGGACAACACTACGACCCAGCTAAGCGCAGCTTCCAGCGAAATCTACTTTCCCTTGCCCGCAAACCGCGAACAGCGACGCATCGTGGAGGCAGTAGAAAGGCGGAGAGGCGTTCTCGTCCAAGGGCCGCCCGGCACTGGCAAGAGCCATACAATCGCAAACCTCATTTGCCACCTGCTGGCAACGGGCAAACGTGTACTCGTCACCGCCGAAACAGCCCGAGCCCTGCGGGTTCTCAAAGACAAGCTTCCGGCTGACATTCAGCCGCTTTGTGTGAGTCTGCTCGGGCAAGGTGGGGATTCTTTCGCAGAATTGAATGCCGCCGTCCAAGGCATCACTACACGACACGCCATATGGAGGCCCGGGCTATATGATGATCGGATAATAGAGATCGGTCGCGACCTAACTGAGAGAAGAGCGTTGCTGGCAAGCATCGATACCGAGCTGCGGAGCCTGCGAGAATCGGAAACTTGGCCTCATAGCTTGGTGAACGGAAAGTATAGAGGGACTGCATCGTCGATCGCAAAACAAGTCGCCAGCGAACGAGAGCAATTTGGCTGGCTGCGGGTGCCACTGGAGGCGGGCGATCAGCCGCGTGTGAATTCGCATCAACTCCTTGCTTGGTTGCGTATTTCTCGATGCCACGACGCCGATACCATAGATCGAGCGAAGCTCCGGGTGCTCGATTCTAATCTGTTGCCGATGCCACAGGATTTTAGCACTGCCGTGGTTGAGGAGCGGGAAGCAAACACGACATTCCTGCAACTCGCTGCCCTCCGGAATCACGTGATCTACCGCTGGGCTGCCAAGCTGAGTGTCGCGGAGCGAGCGCGCATCGGGCATGAGCTGGACGAACTCAACCGGCGCCGCAAAGCGCTACTACAGCATCGCTTCGAGTGGCTACCAGTCGCACTTGAAGAATTGCTCGCTGGCAGACAGGCGCGATGGCAGGCGCTCCTTACAGAATCTAAAAAGCTTCTCGAGCGAATCGAGAACCGCATTGAGCATTTGGGCGCATCGACGGTAGTGGTTCCTCCCGGACGAGACCCTACGCGCGTTCGCGCCGACGCCGAGCTACTCGCCGCACATTTACGCGCGGGTGGAAAGCTCAAATTCCTCCGCTTTATGATTCCGAAGGTCGTTCGCGAGCGGTCGTATCTTTATGAGCAGGTAACGATAGACGGGCAGCCTGCAGACACCGAGGAACGGCTGCTGCTGGCGTGCGACTACCTGGACCTCAACCTTGCATTCAATGCCATGGACAAGGTCTGGGCCGATTTCGGAGGGTTGCCGAGTGGTTCACAATATAAACTCCGCTTTGCTGCGATCAGCGAACAAATTCAAACTCTAGCGGAGGCGCTATCGTACTGTCGACGATGTCTGGAGTTGGGCGGCGGTCTCCCCGAGCCGGTTCCCGCCACCGATTGGCTGACAAGCGAATTGGAAAAGTGGAAAGACATCGTAGTAGCGACTGCAATCGAGGACCGTTGTCGCGTGGCAACTGAGCGCGTAACCTCGTGCCTGGGCAAATTGATCGCCATATCTGAGCTTCACGATACGCACCCGACAATCCACGCATTGCTGAGAGCCGTGGAGCAGCGCGATGCCGCGGCATATGGCGAAGCGTTTGGGGAATTGCGACACATCGAACAGATCAGACGCGATGAAGACCTTCGCCAAGGCGTCGAAGCTGCCCTTTCTTCCGATGTTCCTGGGCTGCTTGGCGAGGTGACTGCCTCGATCGACGACCCAATTTGGGACACGCGCTTTCAGATGTGGGACAAGGCGTGGAGTTGGTCCATTGTCGATAACTGGTTGCGCAAACGCACAGATACAGAATATCAGGCGCGTATTTGGGAACGCCGCTATTCGGTTGAAAAGGAGATCGGAGAACTGCTCTCCGAATCGGCGGCGCTTCGGGCGTGGACGCATTTTTTTGCTCGACTGTCGGATACGGAGGCCAAGGCGCTCAGAGCCTGGCGCGAGGCCGTCAAGGCTATACGCAAAGGTACCGGTCAGTCCGGCAAAATCGAACGGCTGAGGCGCGAAGCGCGCCAGCACATGGACAAATGCCGCCAAGCAGTACCCGTATGGATTATGCCTCGCCACGTCTTGGCAGAGATGCTTAACCCAGCGCCGGATCGATACGATATCGCCATTGTCGACGAAGCGAGCCAACTCGGTATCGAAAGCCTTTTTCTGTTTTATATCGCAAAGAAGTTGGTGGTGGTGGGAGATGACCAGCAAATCAGCCCGTATGGCATTGGCATTCCCGTGAGCGCCATCGAAAATCTACAGCACCGATACCTTCAGCCGGACATTCCTTATCAGGTCGCGCTCTGGCCTCAGAGCAGCCTTTATGCAAACGCAAAGATTCGCTTTGGCCAAAGTGTTGTGCTCCGCGAGCACTTCCGTTGTATGCCGGAGATTATCCAGTTCTCAAACGACCTCTGCTATGCAAGCAATGGCACGCCTCTAGACCCGATCCGTGCTTATACTACAGATCGACTACGTCCCCTCGTTGTGCGTCACGTTGAGGACGGATTCAGAACCGGAAGCCCCGAGCATGCGATCAACGAGCCGGAGGCCGACGCAATCGTCTCGCAAATTGTCGCTTGCGTAGGCAACAGTAGCTATCGTGGTCGCACGATGGGTGTGATAAGCCTTCAGGGAGAAGCGCAGGCCAAGCTAATCGCGCGCAAGCTTCTGGATGTACTGGCACCCGAGGTTATCGAGGAGCGTCGCCTGATCTGCGGGGACGCTTATGCCTTCCAGGGCGACGAACGACACGTGATATTCCTGAGCATGGTAGCCGCGCCAAATGAGCGGATCGGAACTCTGTCCGACGATTCGGCGCGTCAGCGTTTCAACGTAGCGTCAAGCCGTGCTCGGGACCAACTTTGGCTGTTCCATTCAGCGACTTTGGATGTCCTAAGTCCACGCTGTCTGCGGCATCGGTTGCTCAGCTATATGCTGGCGCCCGAACGTCACCCAGTTGGTTCGGCCGGTCAACACTTCGATTCTCAGTTCGAAAAGGATGTCTGCAAGATCATCGAGGAGAAAGGGTTTCACGTCCGCACGCAGGTCTGTGTTGGCGACCCGACAAATCATCGGTACCGAATTGACCTCGTCGTAGAGGGCATGCAAGGCCGGCTCGCCGTCGAGTGTGACGGAGACGAGTGGCACGGCCCGGAGCGCTATGAGCAGGATATGGCGCGTCAACGTGATCTTGAGCGCGCCGGATGGACATTCGTGCGAATTAGAGGAGGAGATTTTTACCGCGACCCGGTCAGGAGCATGGAGCCGCTTTGGAAGGAATTGGAGCGCCTTGGGATACGAGCTAGTAGCGAGGATGAGTTTTCCCCTCCACCACCTTCGCCTGTGGAACCCGTGAAACGTGATCAAAGAACAGTCGATTTCGACCGCAACTCGGCCGGCCCCGATACGAAGAATGACGTCGGCGGGCGCGGTCCGACCCAGGATCACCGACGCGACTCAGTGGAACCGGAGCCCGATCTCTTTCGACCAGGATCGAATAATGGCGAGGAGCCCGAATCTGATCGTCCCAAGGCAACAAGAGCTTTACTTGCCGAATATATCTCCTATCAGGGTTTTGCAGGCCCTGATCCGCGCACCGCAAAAAAAGAAGCTGTTACCGAAGGACTTCTGAGGGTCATAAAAGTCGAAGGGCCGATGATTGCCAAGAGAGCTTACGACATCTACCTGCGTGGCTGCGGCATAAGGCGCCTTGGGCCAGAATTGAAAAGTGCGATGAATAAGGCGCTTATGAGCGCAATACGAGACGGGCGCATCGTGTTCGAGAATGAACTTGGCAGTAGTGGCCTGATATTCTCGACGGTGAGGCTAGCAGGCACCCCGCGCGTCAGATCCCGATTAAGAGGGCCGAGGAGTTTCGACGAGATACCAGCGGCCGAATTCTGCCACGTTGCTAAGGTTATCGCGGATCAAGGGGAACTGGCCGTCGGCAGCGATGAGTATTTGCGTGCCATTCTCGAAGCCTTTGATCTAAAGCGTCTGACTGCGCAAGTAGGAACAACGCTGCTGGAAATTTTAGAGAGATGCGAGGCGGATGAACCGCCGGGGCACTCATCGAGGACATTGCTGTAGTTAACCCCTCACCCTCCCTCTGCCGCTTCGCGGGCGAGGGGCTTACTTTATTGCCCATCCCCTCACCCCTCCGCCATCCCCGCGCGCCGCAAACCTTCGATCAGCCGCTCGCGCTGGGCGAGGAAGGTCGGGTCGGTTGAGCTTGGCTCGGCGCGGAGGTCGGCGATGGTCTTGATGGTGGTCGAGCCCTTGAGAAATTCGGCGAGCGCGGCGCGCG
>Ga0209062_1004230_pt1 | contig 15342 bp, 10 predicted proteins | sample Coa_R2_2_FD_187158 | JGI IMG/M metagenome (GOLD analysis project Ga0209062, IMG submission 187158) | Surface soil microbial communities from Centralia Pennsylvania, which are recovering from an underground coalmine fire - Coalmine... | ecosystem: Environmental > Terrestrial > Soil > Unclassified... | reverse complement strand
GCTCTTGCAGGTCGTCAGGAAGGGTACTGGCGGCGATGAGATCGGCGGCCTGTGGGGCGGGCATGGTGATGAGCAACCGGTCGAAAGGGCCAGAAGGCTGGTTGGCCTGCGAAAAGAGTTGCCATCCCTGCGTGGTATGCTGCACGCGAGCGATGGGAGTATGCAGGCGGGTATCAAGCCCCTGAGTCATGCGCCGGGCGAGGGCGATGAGGCCGCTGCGATAGCTCCATTTTGCTTCGGCGTTTTGCAGCGGGTCGCCTTCCTGAATAGTACCCTGCTGATCGAAGATCCAGACCGGTTTGACAATATCGATGAGATCAGGCAGGGCAAAGCGTTCGGTGACGAAAGGCGTGCTGACGGGACCGGGCTTGATGTATTGCGCGCCGGAGTCGTAGATGTAGCCCTCGCGCCGCTGCGTTGTTGCCCGCCCGCCAACCTCGCCCGTTTGCTCGAAGAGGGTGACGGTCTGGCCCATGTCTTGCAGGGTATGGGCGGCAGCAAGCCCGCTCATGCCCGCACCGATAATGGCGATGGTGGTCATATGTACCTTTCCAGGCCATCCGCCAGGGGTGGCCCTACTATATACGGCCTGCTCACCCGGTTCCGATATAGTTGTGGAGCGAGCGGACTGACTCATGTATAGTAGGGCCACCCCTGGCGGGTGGCCTGCTAATGGCCTGCCTGCTAATGGCATATATCAATATGATGATTGTTCTCGTTCTGCCGGGCCATCGATGACGATGGCTTCGAGCGGCTCGTCTTCTGTCCAGATTTTGTGGTCAAGTCCTGCGGGCCAGAGAACGGCATCACCGGCGCTGACGGCGCGTGTTTCCCCATCGGGGCCGCCAATACGCACAAAGCCGCTTCCTTTTGTGACCAGGAAGAGGACGGGCTGATCTGCCGAATGCTCATCCATTGAACCATGAGGTTCCAGGTACATTGCCACGACGATCATTGGCCGGTTGAGCAGGATGGGCAGGCCGTTGAACCGCCGGGCGAGTACCTCGCTATCTTGAGTGTTCAATAGAGCGGGATCAAGCTGGATAGGGACCGCGTAGAGGCCGGGATGGCCGCCGGGAACTTTCGTTTTCAGGTCGATGGAGAAACGGCGAACTTGCATGAGTGTACCTCCCTGGTCTTTGTGTATTCAAGCTATTGCGCTCCCAGAAAACACCATCAGAATATCCTTGAATACTCCTGTCTGTATCCACGCCTTCTAGCCTTTTCTCAGCGAGTAGAGCAAAATGCTCATCGATCTCTACACCGCAGTATCTTCTATTGAGCTTTTTTGCAACAACCGACGTAGTGCCAGAACCGAGAAATGGGTCAAAGACAAAATCGTTCTCGTCAGGGCTGGCAAAGACACGAAACCGGTACAGCTAATCATTGACCAGCGTGTCGTTGCCCCCGGTTTTCCTTCCATAAAAACGACCTGGCGAGCATCTCTTCGGCGCTTTTCATGGCGTTTTCGGTGACGCTGCCGCCCATGATGTGGGCGATTTCGCGCACGCGCTGGTCGGGGCGCAGTTCGTTGACGATGGTCATGGTGCGGTCGTTGAAGATTTGTTTGTTGACGTTGTAGTGGGTGTCGGCGAAGGCGGCGATCTGCGGCAGGTGGGTGACGACGATGACCTGGTGGTTGGCGGTGAGCATCCAGAGCTTTTCGCCGACGACCTGGCCGCTGCGCCCGCTGATACCGGCGTCGATTTCGTCGAAGATGAGCGTGGGCGTGGCGTCTGCCCTGGACAGGATGGTCTTCAGCGCGAGCATGAGGCGCGAGGTTTCGCCGCCGGAGGCGATTTTCGTGAGCGGCTTGAACGGCTCGCCGGGGTTGGGCGCGATGAGGAACTGCACGCGGTCGATGCCGGTCAGGTCGCAGGCGTAGCATTGCTCCGGCTCGCCGTTGATGCTGGCGGGGACGCCGTTTTCGTCGGGAACCTGCTCGATTTCGACGGAGAAACGCGCCCGCGTCATGTTGAGGTCGTTGAGTTGCTCCTCCATAGCGGCGGAAAGGAGTTCGGCGGCCTCGCTGCGGCGTTCGGAAAGCTGCTGCGCCAGCGCGCCGATTTCGCGGCGGAGCTGGCTGTCCTTCTGTTGCAACTGCGCGATGATCTCGTCGCGGTGGACGATGCTTTCCAGCTCTGCCTGCGATTTCGTGGCGTGGGCGAGAATTTCTTCGATGGTGGCTCCGTACTTGCGTTTGAGCTTGTTGATGAGGTCGAGGCGGTCTTCAATCTCGGCCAGGCGGCGCGGGTCGTCTTCGATGTCGGCCTCGTAGCTGCTGATGCCGGTGGCGACATCTTCCAGGCGATAGAGGGCCTCGGAAAGGCTGTCGGCGTATTCCTGCATGCTGCTGTCGAGGCGTACCAGTTCGCTGAGGCTGCGCTGTGCCAGGCGCAACTGGTCGAGGGCGGGCTTGAAGTCGTCGCCGCCGAGGTCACTGCCTTTGATGGTGCCGTAGATGAAGGTGCAGAGTTCGCGCAGGCGCTCGGCATTGCTAAGGACTTTGCGTTCCTGCTCCAGTTCCTCGATCTCGCCGGGCTGGAGCTTCGCGCTTTCGATCTCGTCGATTTCGAAGCGCAGGAATTCGGCGCGGCGGGCCTGCTCGCGTTCATTCTGTTGCAGGCTCAGCAATGTCTTGCGGTCGCTGCGCCACTCGCTGACCTTTGCGGCCAGTTGCTCGCGCAGGGGCAGCAGTTCGGCGTAGCGGTCGAGGAAGTTGACGTGCTGTTCGGGTCGCAGCAGGCTCATGTGTTCGCTCTGACCGTGAATATCGACGAGCCAGCTTGCCACCTGTTGCAGCACCTGTTGCGAGACGGTGCGCCCGTTGATGCGCGAGACGGTGCGGCCTGAGCGGAAGATGTCGCGGGTGAGAATCAATTGCCCGTCTTCCGGTTCGATGTCGTACTGGCGCAAGAGCGAGGCCAGGGCGACGGCGGCATCGGCGCTGCTGTTGTCGATGCTCTGCTGGCTGGCCTGGGTTGTCTGTTCCATTGCCTCGATTAAGGAATGGCTGCCGTTGGAAGAGACGGCAACGGTTTCAAGGACCTGCCAGTCGCTGGTGACGGGGGGCAGGGGGTCAATGGAGAAGATGCCCTCGACGCTGGCGCGTTCAGCCCCGGCGCGCACAAATTCCGCACCGATTTTGCCGCCGAGCAGGGCATTCACCGCGTCGATGATGATGGATTTGCCCGCGCCCGTCTCACCCGTAAAGACGTTGAACATACGGCTGAGTTGCAGGCGCAGGCTGTCGATGATGGCGAAATCTTTGATGCTTAATTCAAGTAACATAGTAATCTACTGATTGCTCCCTACCGGGTCCTCACTTCTAAGCTTGGCGTTGATGATCTGGTAAAAGTATGTTGGCGGGCGACGCCTGAGAAATTGCGTGATGTATTTGCTCTTCTGCGCGATGATCGTTGCTCCGTCCTTCACCTCGCGGTTCATCTGTCCGTCGGCGGAGAAGACGCCGTTCTGTGAGCCGGTAAAGATTTGCAGCTTGACGCAGGCTTCGACCGGCAGGATCAGGGAACGGTCAGAGGCGAGATGCGGCGCGATGGGCGTCAGGACGCTGTTTTGCACCTGCGGGTGCATCAAGGGGCCGCCAACGGCCATGTTATAGGCAGTTGAGCCGGTCGCGGTCGAGAGAATGATGCCATCGGCGAAGGTTGTATTGTAGAAATATTCGTCGACCCAGGTGCGAATCTGTACCACGTGCGGCCACATGCCGCGCGCGACGACGATATCGTTAAGCGCCAGGAAGAGGTCGTGTGTCCCATCCTGATCGAGCGTGGCCTGTAGCATGCTGCGCTTATCGATCCAGACGGATGGGTCGCGATTGAGATAATAGGGAAGCTGTGAAAACACATCCTGCGGCTCCAGTTCGGTCAGGAAGCCGACGCGCCCGAAGTTGACGCCGAGGATGGGTGTGTGGGTGAAGGCGCAGAGGCGAGCGGCATGCAGAATAGTGCCATCGCCCCCCAGCACAATTGCCAGTTCGCAGCCCTGCAGAGAGGGAACAGGCTCTTCCTCACCCTCTCTGCGAATATCGATATTGCGTACCTCATAGCCGTGTTCCTGTAAATACGCATCGAGTTTTCCGGCGACGGCTGAGGTATCCTGCTTGCGACCCTGGTAAAAAATGGCGATTGCCTTCACAATTCATGGTCTCCCAGAACAGATAAATGAGGGCGTCCAGAGAAGGTACGCCCTTTCATGTGTAGTTGTTGTAATGGTACGCTATGCTGCTATCCTTGTCAACATTCTTTCTGGAATGCCAGATTCCGGTAACGCATGATGGATCCCGTTGGGCTGATAATAAAGTTTTCCAACCAGAAGCGGGAATGAGGGGTACTGTAGGGACAGCGCCTTGTGCCTGTTCCTCTCAGTACCCCTCATTCCCGCTTCTGGTTGTCAACGTTCATCAGGTGTTGTTTGTAATATTCTTCGGCGAGCCAGAGGGCCTCTTCTTTAGAGTGGATGCGCCCCTCGGCCTGGGCTTCGGCGAGGTGTTCAAGGAGCTGGCCGACGAGGGGGCCGGGTTCGAGTTTGAGGCGGCGCATGAGTTCCGGGGCGCTGACGAGTTGCGCGGGCAGGATGCGCTCGCGTTCGCGGATGTAGCTGGTGAGCAGCAGGCGCACGACGGAGAGGTGGCGCGTCCAGTGTTCGCTGAGCGGCTGCGGGCCGAGGGTGGCGAGATGGTCGGCCAGCGAGAGGATGGCGATGAGGATGCCGCTGCGGCCAAGATCGACGAAGTAGCGGCGAATGGCGCGCGGCGTGACGGGGCCGACCTGTCCGAGCTGGCCGGGCCGCATATGATGCATCGTCACCTGCTGGATGAGGCGCTGATCGGCGGTGCTGGCGCTCAGTCGCGTGAGAATCTGCTGCGCCAGCGGCACCCCGGCCTGTGGATGCCCGTAGAAATGGATGGCTCCCTCTTCGTCGATGCTCCAGGTGGCCGGTTTGCCGATATCGTGCAGCAGGGTGGCCAGCTTCATGCGAGGCGCGATGAGCAGGGAGAACTGAAAAATCTCCTGCTCTTCCGCTTCACGCAGTAGCGCGGCAATTTCCACAAGATGGCCCTCTCGTTCCAGTGGAGAGCTGCTGATGACCCCGGTTTCCGCTTGCAGCAAGGCGGCCAGTTGCTCAAGCCTGCCGACAGCTTCAAAGGAATGTTCCAGTACGTCCCAGTAATGCGGAAAAGGCTGGCGCATGCCGCGAGCCGGGATAAATTCGGGTATGAGGACGGTGAAGAGGCCGTAAGCATCCAGTTTGCGCAGGCGTTCCGTTGCCCCGTTGGGCGCGAGGATGGCATAGAGTTCTTCATGGATGCGTTCGGGCGCGACCTGCGGCAGCAAGGCGGCATCGCGCATCAGCAGGCCCTCGGTAGAGGAGTCGATGGTCAGGCCGTAGCGCATAGCCAGGCGAATGGCGCGCAGCATACGCAGCGGGTCGCGGCGGAAGACCTCGCTATCGACGGCGCGCAGCACGCGAGCCTCAGCATCGGCCAGCCCGCGCAGGGGATCGATGAACTGGATGGGCGCGCCGCTTTCAAAATGCTCAACCACGCTGGCAAGCGGCGCGGCAAGAGCATTAAGCGTGAAGTCGCGCAACCGCAGATCGGCCTCCAGCGAGCCGCCGACCAGCGGGGAGACATCGATGACCGTCTCCTGCTCCCCCTTCACGACGACGCGGCTGGCCTTCTCATGCATATACGCATAGTGGCCGCCCAGCCTGTTCGCCAGCTTGCGCGCGTGTGTTGCCGCCCCACCCTCAACCACGACATCCCAGTCCACACACGGCTCCCCCAGCACAATATTCCTCAGCGAGCCGCCCACCAGATACGCCCTCTGGTGCTGCTCCTCAAAAAACCGCGCCGTCTCACGCAGCAAAGTACCGCTATCCACCAATGCTACAGGCTCTCCATGCTCAAACGCTCGTCCTCAATTCGCAAAAAGTGCCGCCAGGCAGAGACATTCCCCCTCATTATAGTATGGCAGGCAAGAGGGGTTATCAGGGCAGCAGAGAGCGTAAAGGGGGTGGCAGGGAGAAGGCCAGCTTCGCCCCTTGCACACTCGCTCTGACCTGCCTGCTTCTTCCAATCAGGAAATAGACAGAAGTACCGGATATACTTTACAATAGGAAAGGAAGTGGTAATATGAGTCAGGATAGACTTTTGATTGCTTGTGTAGCTAATGATATACAAATATCTGTACCTTCGAACGGGGCTTATCTAGTTAGTGCCTGAATGGCGGGGCGATTTTCATGGCTTCTAAGCAAACGGCGCGGGATAAAGGGTATCCTGAGAGCGAAGTTGATCAGGGTTCTGAAGCGAGAGATGTTTTTGTCGATAAGCCACATACTGGTTCCGAACCGCAGTATGAAAATGCTGAGCGTGTTCTTCGTCTTCTCTATCTACTTAGCGGAGGTGATTGCACGCAAGAGGATATTTTTGGACGCTTGAAGGATTTCTACCGCATTGAAGAGAATGATGATCCGAAAGTACGCACGCCCTCCGGGAGAGCCGGGAAGATGTTATCACGTGACTTACGGGTGCTTGAGAATATGGGATATGAGATCAACAGGTCGGGCAAGGGGCAGACGACACGTTATAGTCTCGTTAAGGGGTCAGGGCCGTTCAGTCCATTCATTTTCAGCCAGGAGGAACTGGATACCTTCATTCTTTTGCATACGTTGTTTGCCGATCCGGCAAAGTATACGCCTGCCGACAGAACTCACCCACTTCCTGCCTCTCTACCGCACAATCCCTTTGCCGAACAAATTGCGCTGCTGATCGAACGATTGGTAGGGACATTACCTGCTGAGCAGAGGCGGTACTTTGATAGATGGGTGCGCAAGCCGTTTGTTTATCTCAATATGGATACAGTGACAGATTATCTCCCCCATCGAGCAACCATTGAGGAAATTGTTAAGGCCATCTCCCATCGCCAGCAGATTCGTTTTGAGTATAGCTCTTTGCAGCGCCAGCAAGGAACAATGCTTCATGAGGATATAGACCCTTACTACATCATTCACCAGGATGGCCATCTCTATCTTATCGGTTTTAACCACAAAAGCAATTCATTTCTGGAATACCGTATTGACCGCATCAAAGAGGGAAGCGTCAAAATGCAGCAGCGCATGATCGATGGGGAGAGGCGCAGGCGTCCTATTGAGTTCAGTTTTTGGCTCGACAGCAGCCTGGCAAGAAGCGGTCTCAGCCAGCGATGGCTTTCTCAGACAATAGAGCGTGAGGAACCATACATCGATGAGCAAGGGAAACAGAGAAGCCGGATACTGGTACGAGCAAAGGCATACAGCGAATGGCGCATTCTCCAGCAAATGCATAAATACGGCGATAAGGCTGAACTGGTTGACCCGCCCGAATTGAGAGAGAAGATGAAAAAGGAGGTGGAAAGGATATATCAGCTCTATCACAGGTAATGCAAACAAATTTGTTTTGGTAAAAAGAGAGGAAGTGACATGTGGAGTCACTAACCTGTTTTATTATTAACTTTAGCGAGTGACTTCAGACAATGAAGCACGCAAGGAACTTCTGTTCAGAAGGGTGGGCAGGAGACTGTGCGATACAGAGGAGGATGGTATGCCTTCGGATATCGGTTTTCTGAAATTTGAGGATGAAGAGAGGCGGGTGGACAATAGCCAGGATAGTACGAGTGTCTATGCTGACTATCTGACTAAGGTAGCGAATGGCAAGATGCGAAGCTACAAGCAAATTATTCATGATCGTGGGGAAAAGCAGGGTCAGAGTTATTATGGGCATGTGATAGATCTCACATCAATGGCTAACCAGTTGCGTCCTGCCCTTGATCTGAATGCAACAGAGATGCGTTGTGTTCTGCTGGCGCTGACTATCCACGATATGAACAAAATCCCACCTTATAATAAGCGCGCTGATGGGAGAGATGCGAAGTATGCCGACGCTGCTACAGAGGAACATATCCGGAGAGAACTGGAGAGACTGGAAGTGGCTGAATTTTTTCCGCAGTGGCGCGATTATTTGCTCGATATTGTTGTGCTGGCCCATTTTCATCAGGAATCGGCAACGGGCACTATGCTGGTGATTGACAATCGTAAGATTACTCAATGTCGACTGCCCCAGGAACGAATTAAGGGGCCGCTCAAGTTCTTGATGAAGGCGGTAGACAAAGCGGATAACTCGCATTCTGGCGATTACGCTGACCATCATGAAATGCACCTGCGTGATGTGGTGTTGCAGCACATTAATGCTGCTATGCCGACACGACAGTATCGTTTCGTGGGGCATCGACTGGCCGAACTGCGTGGGTTGTTCACTAATGTCATTCACAATCAGATTGTGGAGTATTTCCGAGAGACCTATGGTGAGGAGGCATGTATCGATTTGCTCTATTACCCAGAAGGAGTGAATTACCTGCTGGATAGAACGATGGCGCTGAACTGGAACGAACAGACATTGCAAGCAGTGGCGACAAGAATCCATAAACGTCTGGCCGAAATGCAGCTAGATGCGCTGACACAGTTCATCAAGGCTCGTCAGTTTGGTATTGATGTAGACGATGCTGCGTTCGACAGTGGAGCGACTCTGGAACAGATATTTGAGGTAATTAGTGCAATTGTATATCGGAAATCCTACAAGGGTGACCGGGCTGAAGAGCGGGAGAAAAGCGTTCGTAGTGATTTGGAGAAGGCGCTTGCTAATCCTAAAGTTGACGTAACACTCAAAGATGAGGTCCGTGGGGTGATGGGTCAGGCAGCCAATCTGGTTTCATCTAACGAGAATATACTCAAACGCGGCGAATTTGTATCAGCTTATCGCCAATTTCTGGAACATCATCGTAGCGACCAATTGAAAGCAATCAAGGAAGATGCCTGGACACGTACATACAGGCTCTTTCAGTTGCCAGAGGCTCGTTATGCATTCTACAATCTCGTTAACTCATACCGACGAGGGTATTTCCTTGCCACTGACTTGCCATCTTTTGAGATTGAGGAGATGGAGCGTATGGCTCTTGGCGACTTGGCCGAGTTAGAGCAGCAAGCCAGCGCCGCGTTGTCGTCCAAAAAAGGGAAAGCGGGAAAAAAGGACACAGCCCAGGAAGATGTGGCAGATGAAGAAGCTTCGATTGCTGATCTGGATAGTGCATATCTGGTTGATTATCTCAAACGCAATCTGGAGGTCTGGGATAGCCAGTCTGGGCAATCGTCGCAGGCTCGACCTGTGGGGATGCCCGATTTTCAGAAGCATTTGCGCCAGTATAGCAGTCTCAAGCAACAGCATAAGCAGTGTTGCCATTGCGGTAGCCCGTTACCGGCGAAGGAGTGGATGTCGGTACAGGTTCCAGCCAATATCAGCGTACAAAGTTTTTCCAATCGGCTGGAAGGGGGAAGTAAGTACGAACCCAAGCGCAACGTTTGTGATACCTGCCGCATGCAGTTTATCCTGGAAAAGCTGGCATGGCGCAGTCATGGCGATAAGCAAGGGGCGAAGCAGTCGACCTTTTACCTGCACCTGTTTCCTTTCGCGTTCTTCACGAAAACACAACTTCATGCCTGGTGGCGCAGTATCGATCATCTGCGCGATAGCGACCATACCGCCTTTTTGATCGATACAAAGAAGTACTTCCGTGATGTAAAGAGCGGAACAGAGATGCCTGATATTCAGGGATACAGGACTGCCGTTAATGGGCTGGGGTTACCGGTATTCTCGGAGACAGTGAGTAATACGCCTGTTTTGCCGATTATTGCTCCTGGCGAGAACTATGGATTGCAGTTTTTGCTGGCTCTCGAAAAGGCGGTGGTACTCTCTCGCTGGTTTGAATGTCGCATCATCCTTTCGCGTTCGCTGGTGCCGCCTCTCAATCTTGCCCGTGAATCTATCGATGGCAAGCCAGTGGTTTTAATGGTTGAAGGGATGCCGCGCAATATGAGTTGGCTGCTGCCAACCACGAGTCTTGATCCCGACGGAGTTGCAAAGCTCTATGAGACATTGGGTCACCTGCATCACATTGCTGATGCGCTCTACTATAAGGGATCAGATACCGATTCGATCATTCACGATTTTGCAGCAGCGGCGGCAGATGACCCGCTCGCACTTTATTATGAGGCAGATCGCCTGATAGAGCAGAAAATTGCTCATGAGAAAGGCTCGCGCGCGCAGCCATCTTCGCCGGAGCAGCAGGCCATTTTCCTGAGCCGACAGGTAGCTCCCCTTTTACATACCCTGGTCGACCAATCTGAATAACCTTAGTAAAGGAGTGTTCGCATGCAAGAACTCAAAGCAATGGCTGTCTATGCCGCCGAAAATCGCATCAAAGGCGGTACAAACAAGCGCAATTCGTTGCTAAAACCGCTCGCTATCATTCTGGATGAATTGGATCGGTGTCCGGCACCTGACAATCCCAACGAACTGGAGTTGATACGGGCCGGGGCGAAAGAGATGATCTTTGATCACCTGGAACGCATTGCCGATGCTGAGTACAAACCGGGGCGTACCAAACAGGAAAAGATCAGCCATTACGTCGACCTGTTTTTTGATGAGGTGCTGAAGAAGGCACATCACAATAATGTCAACCGGCTTCTGGCAAGAGAGCGACTTATCAGAAGCGCCTATCTCTTCTACTTCCGTGAAGCGATGCCCCAGAAAGCGAAAGGGGCGGCTGCTGACGCAGAAGCAAATGATTCAGGGAATGAGGGAGAGTAATTTCAGGTAGCCATTCCGGTGATGGCAGAGACAACTTGAGAAAGAAGGAGAACACCTATGATTGGTAATGTAAGCACTCTGGAGCAGTACAGTGATTACCTGCTGCCCGGGTACAGCAATTTCCCGCTCGGCAAATATGTGAGCCTGCTTATCGTGCGGAAAACAGAATCAGAAACCATCTTCCGCACTGAAGGTAGCGGCGAGGGGCTGGTCAAAGAGACGGTAATTGCCGGAGTTCAGAATGCCAGACCTATCCGTCGTGTTGTGATCAGCAAGCGCAAACAAACAGCGGTAGAGCGCAGGGTGGGACGCGAACTGTTGCGCGAACACAACATGCTCAAAAACGCTGTGGTCAACAAGGTGGAGCAGGTTTGCTCGCTCAACACGAATGCCCCATGTGGCAAATGTATCGATTGTATGTTGTACGGCTACGCTGTGGGCGGTGAGGGCGCGCAGAAGAGCCGTGTGATGACTGAAGATGCCTATTCTCTTGGTCCGGTTGCACAGGTGACAGATCGCCGCACGTTCAATGCCACATTCGATAACGGCACTATGCGCAATCCGATTACCGGCGAAGCTTCTGCATCTATCAACGAAGATGAGTTTGTGGTGCCGGAGACGCATTTTCTGGATATTGAGACGTTGAAGGATGTCACCGTAGGCGAATTGCAGTATGTTATCGGCAATGTGTTGCGGAGTAGCCGCTATGGAGCGATTAGCAGCCGTATGGGCAAGGTGCGCAATATTCTGGCGGCTATTATCTTCAGCGACGCTGAGATTTTCTCCAATCTGGAGTTGACCCAGCATGTCTATGACCGTCTGTTAGGTAACAAAGACGAACTGGATTTCCCACTTGCCGATGACGAAGTTCTCGCAGCCGTACAAGATGCAACGGATGAACTGCTCAAGCAACTGGTCAGCCGGACACCGGTAGTTGTGCGCGGGGAAACCTTGCAGCGAGTCCGCGAGGAAACCATCGCACTCTATCGAGATACAAACAGCATTAAGAGTCTGCTGGAGGAGATAGAGCGGGGGTATCCTGGATAGGAGGCCGAAGCGATGGCCGTAGAGATCTATCGAGCCGACCTGACACTGATGGAGCATACCTTCTTCGCCAGTCGGGAAGTGAGCAACTACTATGAGACTGAGCCATTGATCGGCAATTATGCCCTGGCTTATGCGTTGGGATTGTGTGCCTCTCCCTATTACTGGAACGGGCCACCACGCTATAAGCTGGATTTAGGGCCACTCAATGCCAGAGGGGTGTATGTCACGCCTGGGACATTTCTGCCGGGCCATGTGCGCTACGCCCTGAGCCAGTTCAATGCTCAGACGGATAGTTACTTTTTCCGCTTCGATCAGAATGCTATTGGGACTGATCGAGCAAAGAAGGCCAGGGCGGCAAACTTTCCTCAGAGCGGCAAGATTCGTATGCTGGGACATGGGAGCCGGGCTTTCTTCTTTCTGATCAATGAGCAGGAGAGTACGCTACGTCTCCCCACGTATATTCGTCTGGGAAAGTTCAACAGTAAGGCCCGACTCGCGTGGGAGAAACTCCGTTTGCAGTCGACAGAGCCGGTAGAACGGCAGAACCAGCAACTGGAATTCCTGCTCAATGCTGCCGATTTGCCAACTGAGGTTGTTCAGCGTTTACACGGCTTCTCCATGTACAATCTCTATCCTGCGCCGCTACTCAATCGCTGTCACCTGGATGGGAGTTTCTGGCACTGCGTCAGCCGTGCTGATGGAGATGTCTATCTACCGACTGGCATGCGCTTCGGTGTGGAGACGCTGGCATGATGAAAAGGGAACATAACCATGTTTACCGTGACATTAGAACCGCAATTTGAGAGAGTGTGGACGGGCGAAAATCCCTCGCCCGCCACCTTTCCCCATCGTCCCCTGCTTCACCAGTGGCGAACCTACTGTGCGGAACAACCACTGATTGTTAATACGTACAACACAGGAACAGGCAAGACGAAAGCCGCTTTGCTGCGCTTGCTCAAACGAGCCAGGGACAAGGGATTCCACAGACTGAATAGTACAGAGGACAATGCACTTCTGATTGCTCCAACAAATGAACTCCTGGCGCAGCATGAACGTGATGCCAGGAAATTCTGTGATGAAAACGAGCTACCCTACCGGGTTGTTCCCGTAAGCCGCGCTGATTTGGACAATTACAGACTGCAAGAAAACTTCAGTGAGACAGATGTGCGGCGTGGTGCAGCTTTGCACTATATCATGCAAAATGCCCGCCGTCTGGATGGTGACAGTAGCAAGAAAGCCAACCTTTTCGTCGTCAATCCTGATATTTTTTACTACGCCCTCTACTTCTGCTATTGCAGAAACGACCGCATTCCGTTGTTCCAGGATATTCTGACACTGTGTAACTACATCATCATTGATGAGTTTCACTACTACACTTCCAAACAACTTGCCAATTTTCTCTTTTTCATGAGGCTCTCGCAACATTACGGCTTTACCAACAGGCAATTCTGCTTGCTGACGGCAACACCAAACGAACGAGTGAGGGAATATCTCAAGCGGTTAAATGTGGACGTTGCCTGGATTGAGCCAGAATCTGAAGAGGGTTTTGTGGAAACGGAGGAGGTACAGGCGCTGACAGAGGTCACGCTAGAGGTTTATAGCGAGCAAGACCTGCAGGATGGAGTGCTGACACTGGTAGAAGCGAAGCTAGGAGATCTCAGAACATGGCTCAACAATGAAGAGGATGGAGCTATCATTTCCGGGGCCTTGTGGCGTGTTAACCAGGCGTTTGATCTATTGAGACCTTCAATTTCTCTTAACGATATGGGGCGTCTTACCGGCGCTGAAACACGAACGGGGCGTGCAGATGCCCGGCATAAACGCCTTATTCTGGCGACACCTACCGTTGATATTGGCTATAACTTCGACCGGGATGATAAAGATCGGCAGAATATCGATTTCTTGCTGATCGATGCTCGTACCAGTGATGAGTTTATCCAGCGACTGGGCAGAGCAGGCAGGGTACTGAGCAAAAGCATCAAGCATCTTCCCAGCCGGGTATATGCTGTCGTCAGCCAGTCATGTTATGAAGCTTTGAAACCATTTGCCGGGCAACATATGGAGCGTACAGCGTTCCGTCAGGTTGTAGAGCAGGCGATGCCGCAGCGCAACATGCTTTACTCCTATATACAGAGCGGCGCCATAGCCGAAGCTTTTTTGCCTATCTATCGGTTGGAAGGCATGGCGTCGGAGGCCGGTAAGCCAGATATTGAGCAACTTTTCGAAGAGGTGAAGAGCCTGTTTGCATCTGGAGCGGTATTCACATATCCGCGCATGCGTGCAATGATTAGCCGTTATGTGCAGCAAGATCAGTTCTACCAGGGTATGGATACTTTTCCTACTGAACTGACTGATTGCCTGAAACAATGTGAAAAGCGGCTAGTAGATCAGCAAAACAAAGGTAAGAAGTGGAAGAATCGTCAGGAGGCGTATGAGTGGCTGCAAGAGGATCTGCGTGAATACTTCACGGAAAAGGCACGCTTCAGTTTTCGCGAGTCTTTTCAGCCGCCGCAGGCTCTGATTAGCGACGGTGGAGCTTTACTTTCTAGCGAAGCGGTAACTTTCTATGATGTCTTGCATATTGTGAAAAACTATCGTGCCAGATTTTTCGGGACAGCCAGAGAATGGCAAGAGAAGACAGGTCAGCAACTTCCAGAAAAAGCAAGGGAGGCGCTAGTTTATTGCGATCTTACTGAACTTCGTGAGCCACGAGATCGTCTCCAGATTGGCTTGAAACTAGATGCTCGTGGCGATAGGAAGCTTGATTGGGAAGAACGTTTTGTCTATCGCACCAGAGAATATAAGCCTACGTCGCTCTATGGTCTGGAAGTGGTCGTACTCAATAATAGCCGCGCTCTTGACGAGCAAGTAAGAACAATGTTTAAAGAGCGGTTCATTCCGGCTTTTGTTGCTGCTGACGGGAGCCGTGCTGCTGCTCGGCTCTGGCAAATGCGTCGGCAAGGGCAGGTTATGTGCTACCAACTCAAGGTGACGTTTGCCGATGAGCGTGTGGGCAACTACTATGCTGTACTGGGAACGCAAGCTTTGCTGGCCTGGACAGAGGTGCTTTTTTTTTATAGAAGGTTAGACGAACGCAAAGCGCAGAAGAATGATAGTAGTTTATTGATGTATTGAGAAGGAAAGGCGGTTTGCTACCAATGAACACTCTATCACAGAACAGTACACCGGCGAAGTTGTATGCGTTGGTGTTGCGGTTGAGGCCGTTGGAGCGGGGGACGTTGATGCCGTTTTCGGGGGAACTGGTGCATGGGGCATGGCTGGAGTGGATCCGGGCTGCCGCTCCCGATGTGGCTGCCATGCTGCATGATGGCAATAAGCAGCGGCTGTTTACCTGCTCCAGCGTGCAGTTTCCATTGTCGCAGGAGCGAGTGCGGGAGGCGGAACGGGAGAATACGCATCTGCCCCTGACGCCGGAGAAGACGTATAAGGTGCGGGTGACGTTGCTGCTGGGCGAGCTGTTCCCGCTGTTTTACAATACGCTGCTGCATTTCAATATGACGGAGTTCGGGGCGAAGAAGCCGCCGTTTATGCTGATCGGGAAGCAGGCGTTTTTGCTGGAGGAGGTGATCGCA
>Ga0209062_1004227_pt1 | contig 15348 bp, 13 predicted proteins | sample Coa_R2_2_FD_187158 | JGI IMG/M metagenome (GOLD analysis project Ga0209062, IMG submission 187158) | Surface soil microbial communities from Centralia Pennsylvania, which are recovering from an underground coalmine fire - Coalmine... | ecosystem: Environmental > Terrestrial > Soil > Unclassified... | reverse complement strand
GATGGTGTGCATGACCCATGACTCGCCGGCGATGAGAACGCGACGATCAGGTGACATAATGGTGCCCTCTCAGTGCCGGAGTGGACCACGAGGCGGCTCTCGCCGTCCGCTCCGACCGCGTCAATCAGTGCAAATAGGCGTTGGTGTAAAGCTGATCGACCGGCATCGTCTGATCGATGATGCCATAGGTCTTCAGCGTCTGCTGGGTCTGTTGCCACACCTGCGGGATCTGCCAGAAGAAGCCGTGGGCGCGCGTCTGATCGCTTGTGTAGAGGGGCACGGTGTTGGCCCACGACTTGATGGCATAGGTGCGATCGAGCGCCGTGGGGTAGCGCTTCATAAAGATGGAGACGACGTCCCGCGGGTGGGCAAGGGCATAGGTCAGGCCGCGGCGTGCCGCGCGCAGCCAGCCGCGCGCAACGGCCGGATGGCTGTGCAGGAAGTTCGTGTTGGCGGCGAGCACCCAGATGTAGGCGTTCGGCACGCCGTATTTGTTGGCCAGATACATGGTCGTGGCGCGCTTGCCCGTCACCTCGGCCTCGGTCTGCTCCGCGTTGGTCACGCCCGTGATGACGTCCACCTTGTGCGTCAGCAGCAATGGGACCGTATCGGACGACGTGTAGACCAGCTTCACCTGGTTGATGCCGATGCCGACGTGCTTCAAGAAGATGGTCAGCTGCGTCTTGCTCCACGCGTCCGGATAGACGCCGATGCTCTTGCCGGCAAGGTCTTTGGGTGTCAGCTTGCTGTCTTTCCACTTGATGATGCCCCAGTTGTTGTACTGGGCATAGGCGCCGACGCCGATGATCGGCGCGCCCTGTGCGCGGCCCTCGATGACGTCGAGGATGGTGGTGAAGGCGAAGTCGGCGTGGCCCGTGCCCAACACCTTGGCCGGATCGGCCACGGTGGCCGGGATCACCAGGTTGAACTTGATACCCTCGGCGGCGAAATAGCCCTTGGCGTCGGCGACCAGCCAGGGCGTCCAGCCCATCCAGGGCGTCGGCCAGTCCATGACGGCCGTGACAGTGGTGAGGGAGGCGCGTGGCCGCGCGGCATGCGCGGGCGCGGCCATGGTTGTCACGACGACGAGAGCCAGTACGAGGGGGATAGTGAAGCGACGCAGAATGGCGCGACGTGAAGACATGGTTATACCTCCATTCAACGAGATGCCGATTAAAGCACTGCGGCGTTGGATCAAGATCTTGTTCAATCGCCTCCTTTATTGATTCACCGCCCGATCGCACGGGCGCTACTTCGTCGTACGGTGGCGCCAGGGTGTCGTGAAGTATTCCACGACGCCGGTAAGGATGAATAGCAGCACGCCGAGCGCAGACAGGACGAAGATATCCGCGAAGACGCGGTCGATACGCAGGTTGGCGTTTTGCTGCAAGAGATACGCGCCAAGGCCCTGGTCCGAGCCGACCCACTCGCCGAAGACGGCTCCGATGACGCTATAGGTTGCCGCCAGCTTGGCGCCCGCGAACAGGAAGGGCAGCGACGAGGGGAACCGCACGTTCCAGAACACCTTCCAGCGAGACGCGGACATGGAGCGCATCAGGTTGAGCAATTCGGGGTCGACGCCGGTCAGGCCGACAAACTCGTTGACGACGATCGGGAAGAAGACGATGAGCACAATCACGACGACCTTGGGCAGGATGTTATACCCCAGCCAGATGACCAGCGGTGAGGCGATGGCCGGCACGGGCACGGCCTGGGAGGCGATGATGATCGGGTACAGCCCGCGCTCCAGGGTCTTGGAATGCGCCATGGCCACCGCCAACAGCATGCCGGCGGCGACGCCGCACACGAAGCCCAGCGCGATCTCCTGCAAGGTGACGCCGGTCTGCGCGATCAGGTTGTCGCGGTCCACGTTCATGGCGCTTAGGATCGCGGAGACGGACGGCAGCACGTACCGCGGGACGTTTAGCAGGCGGGTTAGAGCCTCCCACAGGCCCATAAAAGCCAGGAAGATGATCAGGGCCAGCCAGTAATGCCGGATGACGCGGGCGCTATTGCGCCAGACGCGAGACCGGACGCCGGCCGGGCGCATCCGGTCATGCGCCAGTACGTTCATGCATACCTCTCATGCCCCGCGGCGGATAGGGTGTCCTGCTGCCAGACGCGAGACCGGACGCTCATGCGTACCTCTCCGCGGCGGATAGGGTGTCCTGCTGAGTGAGCGTCCGCATACTCTCGTCGTGTAGCAGCGCGAACAGGCGCGCCTTGACGGCCGTGAATGTAGGTCTGGTCAGCATGTCTAGAGTGCGGGGCCGCTCGAGCGGGACTTCGCATTCCTCCTTGATCGTGCCCGGCCGGCTGGACATGATGAACACGCGATCGGAGAGGAAGATGGCCTCGTCCACGTCATGGGTGATGAACAGAATCGTGCGCTTATTCTCTTGCCAGACGTCGAGGAGCCATTGTTGCATGATGAAGCGCGTTTGTGCGTCAAGGGCGCCGAAAGGTTCGTCCAGGAGCAGCACGTCCTTGGCGTAGAGGAGAGTGCGCATCAGGGCAACACGCTGGCGCATGCCACCGGAGAGCGCGTGCGGGTAGTGGCGCTCGAAATCGCCGAGCCCATAGCGCCGCAACAACGCGCGTCCCTGCTCCCGCGCGACGGCGGGCCGTACGCCGGCCAACTCCAGGCCCAGCGCCACATTCTCCACCACGGATTTCCACGGCAACAGCAAGTCTTTTTGGAGCATGTAGCCGACAAGCCCGGTCCGCCCGGTCACATCTGTCCCATCCATGTACACCCGGCCGGTCGATGGGAGCACAAGGCCCGCGATGATGTTGAACAGAGTGCTCTTGCCGCAGCCGCTCGGCCCGACGACCGTGACGAATTCGCCGTCTCTCAGCCCGACCGACACCTTACCCAGCGCGGGAACATCCCCACCCGCGGGCCCCGTGAAGCTCTTGCTGACACCATCGATGTAGACCTTGTAGGTAGCCGCACCAGACGCAGTCGCCGCGGAAGAGGACCACGCAGCGCTGTTTGTCATGGCATGGCCCCTTCTTGCCACCTGAAAGCGGGCGCGGGCCCAGAGGAAGCCCGGATGCGTAACGCGGTGTCCAGCACGAGGCGAGTGCGCGGTGCATCGCGTTCCTGGATGACGGCAAGGAGGGGTTCAACGGCTTTGTGGCCTATGGTCTGCATCGGTTGTGCGACAGTGATGAGCGTCGGCGTGATCACGTCCGTTAGCTGATCATAGCACCCCCCGCGCGCCGCTGTCAATTTGGCGGGTCTCCGGGTCTCCGGCTCTGCGCACTGCTGCGAGACCGGGTATGCAGAATAGAGCATCTATGCTACACTAGGCGCCGGGAGCACGCGATAGAGGATGGTAAAGAGCGACGTGAACGACGATCTGCGCACCCTGGCGCGGGATCTGAAAGACTTCATGGTCAGACAACACGGCATCCGGAATATTGATGGCCCCACGCCGCTGGCGGATGACTGGCGCAGTTGGGAACTCTCGTTTAGCTACAAGGGGCATCGCCGCCATTACGTCTATCACGTGCAGCGCCAGGACTCGCGCCTCGATATGTGGCGGGCCTTGCAGGCCGAATCGACCGGCGAGCTGATGGTGACCATCCCAACTGATGACGGCAGCGGCCTGAACACCAACGAAATCTACTATCCGCCTCACGGTTAAGGAAAGGTCAGAGAGTATGGAGGCGCCCGCACCGGGATTGATGTACCCACACATGCGCATGGGCGTCCTCTGCGACCATGCCCTCGTTAGCCAGGATGGCAAGCTCAGCCTGATCGGCATCTTCGACCGTATCGTGGTGCCGGGCTTGCCGATCCACCATCCGCGCTTCTTCGTCGTCGCGGTCTTCGATATGCTGCCGGGGAACCATATGGTGCGGGTCGACCTGATCGACCCGACGGGGCATAACGTGCTGCGCGACCAGAAGGTGGAGATTCCGGTGAGCGTACCCACCCTGGGACAGAGCGGCAACCTGCTGGCCGAGTTGAACATGCTGCCCCTAGAATTTGTCGGGCGCTACGACTTCAATCTCTACGTCGGCGATAGCCTTGCCGGAACGATTTCCCTGAACGTGGAGGTTGGACAGACGGGTAGCTTCGGCCCTGGACCGGGCCAGCAGCAGATTGGGCAGGCCTAAGTGGTACTGGCGTTTCTCGATCCGGGTCCGGCCCTGGAGATTCAGGTGCTGGTCATCACCCTGATCTTTGCCTTCGTGCTGCTGGTTCGCCCCTCGGGTAAGGACAAAGAATAGCCCTAGCGCTCTCGGAGGCACACTCAGCGCGCGGCCCTGACGCGGGACACGCCATACTCTAGCGCCCTTTGCCGGCGCGCACCTGGCGCACTATCTCGAAATAGGAGCGCGTCTCGACCGGCGCGCGGTCTAGACCGAGCGTGGTGCGGATCGCGCCGATCTCCGCGGCCGGGGCCTCTATTTCGGCGTAGCAGGCGCCGCCGTCCGCCAGGACGTCGACGTCGATGCGCGCCTGGCCCAGCCTCCACGAGGTGCGCGTCTTGTCATAAGCCAGGCTCTCTCGCAGCCCGATGCTCTGCAGCAGGCGGCGCATGGTGGCGCCGGTATCCGCCGGCAGCGGTATGTTGATCTCCTCGCGCACTTTAGCCTGCCCGGCATCCTCGTCTGCCTGCGAGGTGAGCGGCACCTTGGCCGTGAGCGTGGTGCCCGTCCAGTCTTCGCGCAGGCGCAGGGTCTGACGGGCATCCTGCAGCCGGCCGTCCGCGAAATCAAACGAGGCGGTGCGGACCAATCCCTGCCCGATGACCGTTGCCCCGGCCGCCTCCAGTGCCCTGTGCAGTTGCTGTGGATCGCTGATAACCAGGCGTAGCTCCACTTCATGATAGGAGTCTGACATGGGCGATTTTCCTGCGTTGCACCTCAATCACGCTGGTCGCGTTGACAATTGATGTCTTCGTGACTATAGTAAAGCGGGCCATTCTTGTAAAGGCCGTCTCTTCCAGACGTCCCACCCTATACGTCTACATATACCCATTTGGCCACGCATTATCGTTGGCGAGGTGAGTATAGTAAGGGTATCGCGGTATCGCTAGAAGGTGAGCTAATTCATGCAAAACACAGCCCTCCACACAGCCTCAAAACAGAGCGACAAACTGAGCGATTTGGTCCACTCCGTGGTGTCGCTAAACGGTGACTTGCGGCGCCTGATGCTGGCCGGAGATTCCGACGCCTGGATGGACCTCCAGCACGTCACCGTGAAACAACTCAAGGTCATGCTGCTGCTGTCGCGCCACAAGCAGGAGACCGTGACCACGCTGGCCAGGCAGCTCGACGTCCATATCTCCACGGTCACCGGCATCCTGGATCGCCTGGTGCAGCAGGGGTTGGTGAAACGAGAGGAGGATCCCGACGACCGGCGCCACGTCATCAGTCGCCTGACCCCCGAGGGCGAAGAGGTGCTACGGCGCCTGTACGGCGCCGGCGAGCAGGATCTGGCCGGTCGCCTGGAACATCTCAGCGCGGACGATCTGCATGCCCTGGAGCGCGGCTTGCGGGCCCTGGTCTCCTCCTGGTAGGGCATGCGCGATCCTTTGATCCTGGCGTCGGCGTCGCCGCGTCGCCGTGAGATCATTGGCCGCCTGGGCCTGCCATTTCTGATAGACGCCAGCTCGGTCGACGAGACCCCGCGCGAGGGCGAGCCCGCCGCGGACCTCGCCGTTCGCCTGGCCCTGGCCAAGGCACGCGCGGTGGCGGCGCGCCACGACGCCGGCCTGGTGATCGGCGCCGATACGGTGGTGATGCGCGATGGGCGTCTCTTCGGCAAGCCGCGCGACAAGGCCGAGGCCCTGGAGATGTTGCGGGCTCTCCGGGGCGGCCCGCACACGGTGATCACCGGGATCGCCGTGGTGCGCATCCGGGACGGCGCCACGCGCACCGCCGCCGTGCCGGCGACGGTGTACATGCGCCCCTATAGCGATCAGGAGGCGGCAGACTACGTCGCCACCGGTGAACCGATGGACAAGGCCGGCGCGTACGGCGCGCAGGGCCACGGCCGCGACCTCATCGATCGCGTCGACGGCCCCTTTCTCACCGTGGTCGGACTGCCGCTCGACGAGTTGCGCCCGTTGCTGCGCGACCTCGGCCTGTGCGAGATGCGAGCCCTGGCATGAAGATACTGCACACCGCCGACATCCACCTGGGCACGGAGATCTACGGGCAATACGATCCCCAGACCGGGGCGTCCTCGCGCCTGCAGGATTTCGCAGCGGCGCTCGACCGCGCCGTGGATTTCGCCATCGACGAGCGTATCGACCTGTTCTTGCTGGCGGGAGACGTCTATAAGTCGCGCGATCCCAACCCCACGCAGCAGCGCGAGTTCGCCACGCGCTTGCGGCGCCTGCTCGACCACGAGGTGCCGGTCTTCTTGCTGACCGGCAATCACGATATGCCCAATGCCGCGGTGCGCGCCACCTCGCTCGACATCTTCGGCGCCCTGCCGCTCACCAATCTGCACGTGGCGCGGCGGCCGGGCATCCACGCCATCAACACCCCGTCCGGCCCCTTGCAGATCGTGGCCGTCCCCTGGATCATGCGCTCCGAGCTGATGACGCGCCAGGAGCACAAGAACAAGACACCCGATGAGATGAACGAGGAGCTGCTGCTGCGCCTGGAGCAGTTCATGGACGACGCCGTGAGCCGGCTCGATCCGGACGTCCCGGCTATTCTGACCCTGCACGGTTCGATCGCCGGCGCGACCTACAGCAGCGAGCGCAGCACGCTGCTGGGCGCCGACCTGGTGATCCCCAAGAGCCTGATCGCCAGGCCGGCCTTCGCCTACGTGGCGCTCGGCCACATTCACAAGCATCAGCAGGTGGTTGACGATCCGCCGGCCGTCTATTGCGGCGGCCTGGAGCGTATCGACTTCGGTGAGGAGCATGACCGCAAGGGCTTCGTGGTGGTCGAGATCGAAGATCTGAAGGCCCGCTGGCGTTTCGTTGAGAGCGGCGCACGCCCCTTCAAGTCGATAAGTATTCAGGCCCATTCGGACGACCCGACCGCCGAGGTCCTGGATGCCGTGGCGGGGCGCAACCTTCAGGGCGCCATCGTCAAACTGGAAGTACATCTGCTCGACTCCAACCAGGCCGCCTTCCGCGACGCGCGGGTGCGCGAGGCGCTACGTAGCACGCGCTACCTGAGCATCATGCGCGTGATCGACCGCACGGGACGCCGGCGGGGCGCCGGCTTCTCCACCGCGCGCACCCCGTTGCAGAACCTCGAAGCATGGTTCGCGCAACACGAGGTGCCCGAAGAACGCGCCGCCCTGCTGCGCGAGTATGCCCGCCGCCTCGTGGCCGAGAGCGAGGGTGAGCGTCACGACGCACCGGCACGTGGCACGCAGCAGCCTATCGATGACGGCTCATTGACCCCGGCACAGCCCCAGGGATAGCATTCTCACCCTGCCGTCGTAGCGCGTCTGCCTCTCGGAGCGCGGGCGAGCACGCGTGCTCTCGCCGGCCAGCGTTTGCGGGCGAGGACGCCCGCGCTCCGAAGGCCGATCTTCCTCGTGCGCCGCGCGGGCCTCGGCTGCGACGGAGTCACACCTGTGGCCAGGTCTCAAGCCTTTCCGCGGCCGCGAGACCAGGGTGCTTCAAGCTGGGGAGCACGTCATGTTCGGCCCGCCCGCGAGCCCGTCGAGCGGCTTGGCGGGTCCACGAGTGTGCCGAGCGGCCCAGCGTCCGCCCGCGGGCGTCCGCCCGCGGGCACAACCGGGGGTTTCAACCCGCTCCTCCACCCGTCGACAGGCGGTCTATCGGGGCGTTTTGCAGGATATCCGGCAGGACCAGCGCGACTATTTGTCGCGGGCCTCCAAAATCCTGCAAACTGGCGTTTAATGAGTATAGTGGTGAACTGAGTTCCATATAGATTGGCGACTGGGCGAATCTCGCGTTATCTGATCTCGCGGCGGGTACGCATCGTCCGGAGCTTGTGCCGGGCGACCGCGTGATCGCGTTCGAGGACGCCGCCATTGGCAGGACGTCACAGTAAGAGAGGCACACATCAGCCATGGCACTTGCCGCCTCACCCACGGATCTTGAGGCGCTCGTCGCGCGCCTTGCCGCTGCCGAGCACGAGGACGAACGCCGTCAGATCCTCGCCACGGTACAGGGTCCACAGGAGGCTGTGCGCCGCGTCGCGGAACGCCTGAAGGAGGAAGCAGATCGGGCGCTCTATCAGGACGCACAGCTCTCCCTGCGCTGGTCGCGCGACATCATCACCCTCGGGAAACTGTCCGGTGCGCCGACCGCCGTTGCGCTGGGTCAGGTGGCCGAGGCGTTCACGCTCCATTGGCAGGGGCAGTATGCTGAGTCCCTTCGTCTCTATGATGAGGCCTCGGCTCTATTTCGCGACCATGACGACGCGGTAGGCTGGGCACGAGCTCAGATTGGCCGTACCGCCCCATGTATGGCCCTGGCCCGCTTCGAAGAGGCGCTGGAGCGGGCGGAGGAGGCTCGCGCCATCCTAGAGCGGGCGGGAGAGACCCTGCGCCTGGCCAGTCTCGACACCAATCTTGCCCTACTGCTGGAGCTCATGGATCGACCGGCGGAGGCCCTCGCCTATAGCGAGCGCGCACTGGCGGCATATCGACAGAGCGACGCGACCGTCTACAGGGTGCACACGCTGAGCAATCACGCGCTGCTGCTGTGGCGAAACGGGCGCGTGCGCGAGGCGCTGGCCGCGCATCAGGAGGCGCGGCAGGGATATGTCGCCCTGGGCGCGATGGCTGATGCTGCGCGTGAGGATGTAATCATAGGCGCTGTCTATGTAGTCCTAGGGCGCTACGCCGAAGCCATAAGTGCGCTGCTTGGTGCCCGCCGTGATCTGATGCGGCTTGGACAACTGCATACGGTTGCTCTCGCCGGCCTCTACCTGGTGCAGTGCTATGTGAGCGTCGGTCGTTTTCGCGATGCGCTGGAGATTACGCCGTCATTAGTCGAGGAGTTTGAGCGCTGCGAGCAGGTTGTCAGAGCGGGGCAGAGCCTTGTTTGGCAGGCCCTGGCACAGGCAGGCTTGCACGCCTATGACGCTGCTCTGGGCAGTCTGGACAGAGCGGCGCGCGTGCTCTCGGCATGCGACGGCCTTGAGGCGCACCGCGCGAGTCTGGATGTCTCGCGCGCGCAGCTGCTGCTGGAGCATGGGTCGGTCGCCGACGCCCGGGCCCTACTGGAGAGCGCCATCCCTGTGTTGCAGGGAGCGGGTCTGCGCATCGAGGCGGCCGCGGCACGCCTGACCCTGGGACAATCGCTTCTTGACGGCGACCTCGACGCGCAGGTCCACACCGTGGTGAATGCTGTCCTGGCCCTGGCAACGGAGGAGCGGCTGGATGGGCTGGCAGCGATGGCCTGGCATCTACGCGGACGTGCGCAGGAGCGTGCAGGCGATCATCAGGGCGCACAAGGATCTCTGGCCACCGCGACGCGCTATCTCGACCGCGTCAAGCGCCGGGTGACCTGGGACGATCGCGCGACGTTCGGCGATAGGACCGGCGCCATTTACGCCGATGCCATGGCCCTGGCGCTACGCCTGGAGCAACCCACCCTTGCGCTCTTTTACGCCGAGCGCGCCAAGGCCGGCGCGCTGGCCGATCATCTTCGTGCGCGCATCGACGTGCGGCCGCGCGCGCGGGACGACCGCTCTCAGGCCCTGGTCAGAGAACTGGAGGAGCTTCGCGAGCGGCAAGCCTGGCTCGCCGCCGGCCCGGTTGCATCCGGAGAGCGCGAGGGGCTGGCCGCCGCGGTACGGTGGGCCGCCACACCGGCGGTGCCAGCACAGGCAAGAGGGGAGGTGGAACGCATCGAGCGACGAACAGTGGAGATATGGCGCGAGTTGCAGGCGCGCCATCCGGCCTATCGTGGAGAGGCCGCCGCGCTTGACCCGACCGGGATGGAGGACAATGCCACGCTCGAGGACACTGACGATGAGATCGCCTTGCGCTGGGTGAGCAAGGTGCACACGGCCATCGGGCGTGACGCCACGGCGGCGCTGCTGGAATACGCGGGAGCCGGTGACGATCTGGTCGCGTACATTCTGCGGGCCGGCGAGGTACGCGCCATCCGTCTGGATGGCGCGATGGTGGACGTGCAGCGCCTCGTTCATCTCCTTCGACTGAACGTGGAGCGCTGCGCCCTGTCCGTGGCCGAGGCAGGCCGGATACCGCGGGCGCTGTCGGGCAACGCACGCGGCCTCCTGTCCCAGTTGCACACCGTCCTGCTGGCTCCCGTCCTTCCGTTACTCGACGGCAGCACCCGCCTGGTGGTTGTGCCGCATGGCGCCGGCCATCACGTCCCCTTCCACGCGCTTTTCGACGGCCGGCACTATCTCGCGGAGACGATGGAGGTGTCGTACGTGCCATGCGCCGGGTTGATCGAGCATTTTGAGGAGCGGCAGCGCCTGCTGAGTTCGCTGCGCGCGGGGACGGCGCACGAGGCGTTGGTGCTCACCTGCTCCAACTCCGGTGCGCTGTCGCAGGTCGAAGCAGAGGGGCGGGCCGTCGGCGCAGCCATGGGAGGGCGCGTGCTACACGAGCAACAGGCCACGCTGGGGGTGCTGCGCGCTCAAGCCGGGGAGTACGCAGTGCTGCATATCGCCGCGCACGCCCGGTTTCGCCCGGACGAGCCGTTGTTCTCGTCCCTGACCCTGTGCGATGGACAGCTCACGGCGCTGGATGTCTTTGACCTAGAGCTGACCTGCTCGCTGGCCACGTTGAGCGCTTGCGAGACCGCGCTCGGCCACGTTGGCGCCGGAGATGAGCTGATGGGGCTCAGCCGCGCCTTTCTCTACGCCGGCGCACCATCGCTGCTCCTGACCCTGTGGAAGGTCGAGGACCGCGCCACGGCAGCCCTGATGGAGGCATTCTATCGCGCACTATGTCGTGGCGCCGGCAAAGCCGCGGCGCTGCGGCAAGCGCAACTCGCCTTGCTGCACAACGACGTCGAGGGGGGAGGCGACTGGAACGCGCCATTCTTCTGGGCGCCGTTCACGCTCATCGGGCATGCCGGATCGCTGGCGAGCGCACGGTAGGACCGGCGCACGACCGTGGGTGCTGGATAGGGCCCCGCACCCGAGTTGACCATGGATTTTGAGAGGTTGATGAATGAAGGATTCGCCGGCACGTGATATCGAAGACCCACGCTATATCCCCCACGAGCTGCTGCTCACTTTTACCGGCCCGGATATCCTGACGCAAGACGATGTGCGGGTCGAGCGACTGCACGGCATGGCTCGAATGATCGTCGACGGCGCGAGCATCGAGCATGCCCGCGAGCACGCCCGGTTGCAGGAACAGCTTGACGCCTTGCAGCCCGAACGGTCTGGCGGCCAATCGACCGCGCCGGGAAGTGGCGGACAGCGGCCGCACCTGCCCATGACACGGCGTTTGCTGCTGACGCCGCGACGCCCGTCGCCCAACGAGCGAGACCATGTCAAAGTGGCCGTGGATCGCATCAACAGCAACCTGGATGGGTTGCGCCACGGTGACGTCGCCATCGTATCGGCCACGCCAAATTGGATTCTCAGCAGCAGCTCATTGGGCGGCCCACACAACGGGCCGGCGACCATTGCCGGTCCGATCGCTGGGAAAGGCGTGTGGGCGTTCTCACGAGCAGAGGTAGCCGGATCATGGCAACACCTCGGGCAGTCAACGGGTGCAGAGAACGTTGTCGTCGCCGTCCTCGATACCTGGCCGGGACAGGATAGGCTGGACTGGGCCGCCGCCAACCTCGACAATGAGCTGATGACGACCATTCGTACGATGGTGGTCAATGGGGAGATTAAAGTCATAGATCCGCCGGCGGGAGCGGCGCCGGTGCCCCCGCGCCAGACCTACGCCGAGCTCGATCACGGGCTCTTTGTGACTGGTATCATACACCGCATCGCTCCGAGCGCTCGATTCAAAGTCTTTCACATACTGAATGAGTATGGTCTGGGGAGCACCGATCGGCTGCTATCGGCTTTGAGATCCTGCGTCGAGCTCGCCCACGAGTACAAACAGGTGGGCACACGGCTGGTGGTCAATATGAGCCTGTACCTCATGATCCCGCCCGATGACGCACCGGAATCCCTGTGGGACGTCTGGTTTGCCCACCATCCCGAAGACAACGCGCTCGCCGCCCAGGATCGGGCCTCGTTAGTCGACAAGCTGGCTCTGGCCGTCGAGCACTACGTCGATCTGCTGCTCGACGCCGGCGCCGTCGTAGTCGCGGCGGCCGGCAACGACGCCCTGGCCTACGGCAGTGCGGGGCACCCAGATCACCTGCAGCCGCGCATGCCCGCCGACTACGACAAGGTCATCTGCGTGGTCGCGACCAACCGCGAGGGCAAAATCGCCGAGTATTCCAACCGCGCCGACGTACCGATGAAAGGCAACTGCATCGCGACCTGGGGCGGAGAGGGCGTGGTCAGCGCCTCGCCGGACAATCGAGGGACGGTCGTGGTGCCCAGCAATGGAGACGGCGTGGTGGGCCTCTTCACGCGGCCCGGGATGGTCATGAACCAGGAAAACAAGACAGGCTGGGTCTACTGGTCGGGCACCTCGTTTGCCACGCCGATCGTCTCCGGTCTGGCCGCCGTGCTGCTGGGGAACGATCCGACGCTGACGCCACGGGCGGTGATGGCCCGCCTCTATGCCATGGCGCAGCCGTCGGCAGAAACGGACCCGGCCCTGGGTTGCCCATATATCAAGGTTAGGCAGAGGCGTGAGTAGCGCGTGAGCTTGCGGCCCGGTGCTGCCGCTCTCTGAAGGTGAGCCGAGAACTGTCATCTCCCGCGGCTGTCCAACCCAGCTTTCCAGACTCGTTTGTAACGGATACTCTTAAGGTAGAGGAAGCAACGCGGTAACGGCCGTGGCGAGACGGTCGAACCCAGCACCGGCGCGCCCCGTGCCGTTGCCTCGCCTGGTCCGTAGCAGCCCCACAGGAGCCGGAGACGACAATTCATTGCCCCCCACACAGGATAGTGATCGGCACGCGCCGCAGCCGCCTGGCGCTGTGGCAGACGGAACACGTGGCCGCCCGCTTGCGGGCCCAGTATCCGGACGTCGAGATCACGCTGCAGACGCTTGTCACCCAGGGCGATCGCCTGCTCGACACGCCTCTGCCCGCCTTGGGCGGCAAGGGCGTCTTTACGGCCGACCTGGAAACCGCCCTGCGGACCGGCCAGATCGACCTGGCCGTGCACAGCCTCAAGGATCTGCCGACCGAGCTGTCGGAAGAGTTCGCGATTGGCGCGGTGCTCGAGCGCGGCTCCCCCTACGATGCGCTGTTGAGCCGCGACGGGCAGGGCCTCATGGCTCTGCCAGTAGGAGCAACCGTCGGCACCAGCAGCCCGCGGCGCGTTGCCCAGGTCAAGGCCGCCCGTCCCGACCTCTTCACGTCGTCCCTGCGCGGCAATGTGCCGACGCGCATCGAGAAGTTGCGCCGACCCGGCGGACCGTATGACGCCATCGTGCTGGCCGTGGCGGGGCTGGAACGACTGGGGCTGCGGAACGATATCACCGAGACATTGCCGCCGGAGGTGATGCTGCCCGCGCCGGGGCAGGGGGCGCTGGCGGTGCAGTGCCGCGCCGGGGATCGCGCGGTGGAGGAGATGCTGGAGCGCATCGACCACCCGGACTCGCGCCGGGCGACCGCCGCCGAGCGCGCGTTCCTGCGGCGTCTGGACGCGGGGTGCCATCTGCCCGTTGCCGCCCTTGGCGTGGTCGAGGGGGAGAGCATGGTGCTGCTGGGACGCGTCTGCAGCGCGGACGGCCGCCGGGTGATCGACGTGCGGGCCGCGGGGCCGGTCCGGGACGCCGAAGCGTTGGGGCACGACCTGGCGGGACAGGCCCTCGAGCGGGGCGCCGCCGAGCTGCTAGCCGCGGCCGAAGGAGCGGTGGCGAGATGACGCATCCATTGGCCGGCAGGCGCATCGTGGCCACGCGCGCCGAGGGGCAGACTGAAGAACTTATCGCCCTGCTGCGCGAGAACGGCGCCATACCAATCGTCTTTCCCACCATCGGCATCGCGCCGCTGGAGGATTACACGGCCCTCGATGCGGCCCTCGGGCGCCTCCCGGCGTATGATTGGGTGATCTTCACCAGCGCCAACGGCGTGCGACACGTCTGCGAGCGCATGCAGGCGCGCGGCCTAGCCCCCGCCGCGCTCAATGCCTGCAAGGTGGCCGCTATCGGTCCGGCGACCGAGGCTTTGCTGCGCGAGAACGGCGTCGCGGTGGACCTGCGCCCCGACGAGTACGTCGCCGAAGCCATCGTCGCGGCGTTGCTGGAGCGCGAGGAGGTGGCCGGCGGACGCTTCCTGCTGCTGCGCGCCGATGTCGCACGCGCCGTGTTGCGCGACGAGCTGACCGCCCGCGGAGCGAGCGTGGACGAGGTGCCCGTCTATCGCACGGTGTTGGGGCAGCCCGATCCGGCCGCCTACGCCGCCCTGCGCCGTGGGATCGACGCCCTGACCTTTACCAGTTCCTCGACCGTGCGCAACTATTGCACGCTGCTCGGCGACGACGCGCTTCCGCTCGCCACGCGCGCCGTTGTCGCCTGCATCGGCCCGATCACCGCCCGCACCGCGCGCGAGCGCGGCCTGCACGTCGACGTGGTGGCCCGCGAGTACACGGTGCGCGGCCTGATCGCCGCGCTGGCGGAAGCCCTCGATTCTCGGTTGCCCCAGACACCAGGAGTAGACAGACCATGACCTTTCCCGTTGCCCGGCCGCGGCGCCTGCGCGCCAGCCCCACCCTGCGCGAGATGGTGCGCGAGACCCAGCTGCGGCCGGCAGATTTCATCTATCCGCTGTTCATCGTGCACGGACGCGACGTGCGTGACGAGATTCCTTCCATGCCCGGCGTCTACCACCTCTCGCTCGACCGGCTGGCGGCCGAGGTGCGCGAGGTCGCGTCATTGGGCATCCCGGGCGTATTGCTCTTCGGCTTACCGGCCGCGAAAGACCCCATCGGCAGCGAGAACTTCGCGCCGGACGGCATCATCCAGCGGGCCGTGGCCACGATCAAGGACAGCCAGCCCGACACCATCGTGATGACCGACGTGTGCATGTGCGAGTATACCGATCACGGCCACTGCGGCATCGTGCGAGACGGCCAGATCGTCAACGACGAGACGCTGGAGATCTTGCAGCGCGTGGTGCTCTCGCACGCCGCGGTGGGCGCCGATTTCGTCGCGCCCAGCGGCATGATGGATGGCATGGTCGGGGCGATCCGGCAGGCGCTGGACGGAGCCGGACACCAGGGCGTCGGCATTATGTCGTATGCCGTGAAGTATGCCAGCAGTTTCTACGGCCCCTTCCGCGAGGCCGCGCAGAGCCCTCCGCGCTTCGGCGACCG
>Ga0209062_1004223_pt1 | contig 15362 bp, 11 predicted proteins | sample Coa_R2_2_FD_187158 | JGI IMG/M metagenome (GOLD analysis project Ga0209062, IMG submission 187158) | Surface soil microbial communities from Centralia Pennsylvania, which are recovering from an underground coalmine fire - Coalmine... | ecosystem: Environmental > Terrestrial > Soil > Unclassified... | reverse complement strand
CGAGTTCCCCCGGCCGTTAGCCGGCATGCTGCCCTATGGAGACCGGACTTTCCTCCCCTCGGAATCCCGAAAAGGACTTCTCGGGGCGATCGCCCATCCGGCAAGCCCATACCTATTATGGGGGGGCGGCGGGCGGATGGCAACCGGGGTGGTGAAGCTTCAGGCCAGCGGATAAAAACGTGAAACATTGATGAGAAGTGGCGTATCTACAGCCAGTTGATATATTCTGTAACGAGACGGGCTTTGGGTTTTGGGCGGCTCGTTTTTTCGCACGCTTTTAGGAAGTTATAGAGACAGCCAGTCCCGCCGGTTACCGGAGATCAGCGAACCGGGATGGTAAGTGCAGGGCGCAGCGGAACGCGCGCAGGGACGTAAACATTTCGGAGGATGTTTTTTTTGTTTGCTTTTGGAGGATATAAATGCTGAACGTAACTACCCGTCTGCTCGCATTCGCCGCACTGGGCGCGATGGCGCTTTCCGCGCAGGGGTTGAACACCAACGCGAGCAAGGATGACTGGGAAGAGATCAATTTCGAATTCAACTCCGCGGTGCTCTCAGACGGTTATCCGAGCCTGCTTCGCCTGGCGGAGCTTCTGCAAAAGAATCCGGGTTACCATGTGCGCCTGGAGGGCCACACGGACGATATCGGCAGCGGGCAGTACAACGACAAACTCGGCCTGGCTCGCGCCAACACGGTGCGCGATTTCCTGATCAAATACGGGGCGCGCGCCAGCCAGATTGACGTGGGAACGCGCGGCAAGGCGGATCCGAAATATCCCGGCCAGAAGCCGACCTACAGCAAAACGGATGTTCCGCGCTGGATGAACCGGCGAGTGGTGATGACCGTCACCGACGATCAGGGCCGCACGGTGAGCGCGGCGGGCGTCGGCGAGGCGATCCGCGCGATCGAGCCGCCCAAGCCGCAAGGCATGACCGACTGCTGTAGCGAAGTTTTAAAGCGGCTGGACAAGCTGGACGACATCGCCCGGCTGCTGCAAGGCTTGCAGGATCAGAACGCGCAGTTGCGGCGCGACCTGGACGCGCTGAAACAGCAGCAGCAGGTGCTCGAATCGAAGGCCAACCAGCCGGTTACGCCGCCGCCGTCGGCGACCGAGGTGGCCAAGGCGGTCGAGGAAGATCTCAACAAGAATAAGCAGCCGAAATTCCAACTGCTCGGCGTGAACGTCGGTGCCGACAACACCGGTCACGTGACGGCCACCGGCCGGGGACGCTTCTTCGGCGTCTTCGAGGATCACTACGCGATTCAGGCGCAGGCCGAATACATGTATTTCCATACGCAAAAAGAAGGCCAGTTCGATATCGGTCTGGTGGATCGCATCGGACGTTTTCAGGCGGGGTTGTTTTCAAGCATCAAGAACGTTTCGCTCACGGTGGCGTCTCCCAACGGAGCGACCATCGCGCCCGGGCTGAACATCGTCCCGGTGGGATCGTCGCCGACGGGGGGCGTGCAAGGCAACGGGACGCTGGGGCAGGCGGCGTTCGTGATGGATTACATTTTCAAGCGCGGCAAGATCGGCGTTTTCGGGACCTACGGGTATAAAAACACGGCGATCATCAACAGCCAGAGAACGGTGCTTCCCAACGGTCTGCTCTCGCCGGATCTGTTTACGCAGACCTATCTTTCGATCGTGAACCAGGCGGGCGTCAGCGCGACGGTCGGCCTGTGGGGCAACAACTACGTTGAAGGCACGCTGAGTTATCTGAAGAGCATGGCCTATGGCGACCGCGCCGGGGCGACGCTGCGCTTCGTGTTTCCGATTAACCAGCACGTTGGAATCAGCGTTGAAGGCGATCTGAATCCGACCATGGTCGGGCCGAGCAACAACGGCCAGGGCCTGGTCGGGGTGATTTTCGGGAACGCGATGCGGCCGAAGGAATTCGCGGCGGCGACCACTCCGGTGCCGATGACGGTTCCGCGCGTGCAGTGGGAGCAGGTGACGCGCACGGTGCGCACCGGCCACACCGCGCCGGTCGCCGACGCGGGCCCGAATCAGATCGGCGTGCCGCCGGGACCGGTTACGCTCAACGGCTCGCGGTCCTATTCGCCGGACGAACTTCCGCTGACCTACCTTTGGACGCAGGAGGGCGGCCCCGGCGCGACCCTTTCCAATCCGAGCGACGCGATCACGACGTTTGTGGCGCAGCCAAATTCGAGCTATCAGTTCCGGCTGACGGTCACCGACAGTCTGGGCGCTTCGGGCACGGCGCGGGTGACGGTGACGACGAGCGCCGGCAATCAGGTGAACATCAGCTACTTCATCGCCAATCCGGCGACGATACAGGCCGGCCAAGCCTCCACGCTTTCCTGGAGCGTGGTGGGCGCGACCACAATCTCGATCAGCGGTATCGGCGCGGTGCAGGCGACGGGCAGCTCTTCGGTTGCTCCGACGGCCACCACGACCTACACGATGACCGCCTCCAACTCGCAGCAGACGGTGACGGCGCAGGTGACGGTTGTGGTCAACGGATCGACGACGCAGGTGACGTACTGCTACGCGTCGCCGGCGACGATCATCGCGGGCGAATCGGCTACGTTGTACTGGCAGACGATGAACGCCAATTCGGTCTCGATCAATCCCGGCAGCGGGACTTACGCGGCCAACGGCAACACCGTGGTGACGCCGACCAGCAGCACGACCTACACGGTGATCGCCAACGGCGCGAACGGCAACAGCAACTCGTGCAGCGCGTCGGTGACGGTCACCGCCGGCCAGCTTCCGCGCATCATCCAGTTCTCGTCGTCGCCGCAGAACATCATGGCGGGCCAGTCCTCGACACTGGTGTGGGCGGTGGATAACGCGACCACGGTAAGCATCAACAACGGCGTCGGCAACAGCCTTTCGCTCGGCGGAACGCAGTCCGTCTCGCCGGCGACAACCACGACGTATACCTTAACGGCGACCAATGCGGCGGGCAGCGTCACCTCGACGACGACGGTCAACGTCTCGCCGGCCGTGACCATCACTTCGTTCACGGCGAGCCCGAATCCGTCGCCGTCGTCGGGCGCGAGCGTCACGCTCACCTGCCAGGCGGCGAACGCGGCTTCGGTGACTCTGAATGGCACCAACACCAACGGCAACAGCGCGACCGTCAACGTCGCGCCGCTGGCGACCACAACTTACACTTGTATCGCCACGGCGGCGAGCGGGCAGACCGCGCAGCAATCGCTGACCGTCACGGTTCCGGCTCCGCCGGGCGGCGGCGGCACCAGTCCCAGCACGCCGGTCATCGTGATCCAGGGCGGAACGACGGTGAACACCAACTTCCGCTTCATCACGCTGAACGCGATGGGCAGCTACAGCCCCAGCGGCAACAATCCGCTGAGCTTCGTCTGGACCTCGCTCAACGACAAGGCGTTCATTACCAACCCCAATTCCCCGACGCCGAGCGTTACGCTCGGCTTAACCAGCGGAGTTTATCTGTTCCAACTCACGGTCACCGATAGCAAGGGCAACCAGGCTACGGCGATCGTGACGGTGAACTTCACGATTTAAGAAGTAATCGCAGACAAAAATGCGCTCCGGACCTGCACTTCCGGAGCGCATTATTTTTTGGGGCAGGCAAGCCGGCGCGAAGCTTCAGGCGATATCGGGGCGCAAGAATTTTTTCGGCGATCCGGTTGCGTCGCTGACGGCTTCCGCCGCAAGATATCCGCTGCGCACGGCGCCTTCCATGATCGCGGGCCAACCGGTACGCGTCCAGTCGCCGGCCAGGAACAGATTGCGATACTGCGTTCGCGCCGGGGGACGCTTTTTCTCCAATCCGGGCTGGGGCGACAAAACCGCGCGAACTTCTTTCACCACATGCGCTTTTTCGAGCTTGGCCTCGCCGGCGGCGGGAAAAAAATCCGCCAGCTCGGCGAGAGCCAGCGCGATCACATCCGAACGCGGCATCTCGATCAGCGAGTGCGAGGCGCTCACGACCAGTTGAACGTAGCGGCCTTGGTGCTTGTTGAAGATCCACTGTATGGTCCGGTCGAGCAGCGTGGCCTGCGGAAAGTCGATCACCGGGCGATCGAACCACAGATGAATCCCGGTGATGGGCGCGTGGGTGAATCCGGCGACGTCGATTTCAAGATTGAAGGGCGCGAGTTTTTCAAAGGGCAGCGCGCAAACGTAGTAATCGGCGCGATGCTCCTCGCCGCCGGCGTGTATGGAGCGCACGGCGCCGTCTTCGATCGCGATTCGCCCGACCGGCGCGCGCAAGCGCATTTCGACTCCGCCGATTTTCCGCCATGCTTCGGACGCGTAAAGCTCGCCCAGCGGTACCGAGGGGACGCCCATCTCGTAGGCATCGCGCGTGGCGAGAAAGGCCAGACGGAAAACCTGGAAGGCGTGCGCGGCGGCCGTGCGATCCAGCTCTTCGCTGATCGCGCTTACCAGGATCTGGCGCCAGAATCGTTCGATTGCGCGCGGCGGCTGGCGATGCTCGCGGAGCCATTGCGCCATGGTGATCTGATCCAGATCGCCGCGGCGAGCCTCGCGCCGGATGGCCGCAAGCCCGCGCATCACCGCGAGCTTTTCGGAAAAGTTCAAAAACTTGAGCGAGAAGAACGATCCGGTAAAATGCGCCGGCGCGGGCAATCGCCCGGCGCGCATCACGCTGCGGCGCCCGCCGGGTTCGATGAAAACAAACTCGTCATACCAGCGGATCCTGTCCGCAACGCCTAAGCGTCGATAAAAATCGATCAGGTTGACGCAGCATCGCAGCAGGATGTGCTGGCAGTTATCGATGGTTTCGGTTCCGGATTCGTAGCTGGTGGCGCGCCCGCCCAAAAAGGGCCGCGCTTCGAACAGCGTCACGCGATGACCGGATTCGCCGAGCGCGGCCGCCGCGGCCAGGCCGGCAAGCCCGCCGCCGAGCACGATCACCTCGGCCATTGCGCAATCTTACGAACGAGCCGGAACTCGCGCGCGATGCCCGCCGCCCCAATCCCCGTTGATGATCTCGAGAACGATCCAGATAATGATGGCGATAAAGAGAACGTCGCTGGGTTCGACTCCCATAGTTGATTACGTTGTACAAGTATGACGGAAGTACGGCGCATCGGCAAGTTCTAAGGTGATTATCCTAGAGTCCCAGGACTTTTTGGAAGTTGGGCGATGCGCGCTAGGCGACGACCTCGGCCGGCGCCAGGCGTCCTTCGACGCTCACCTGCGCGGTATCGCCGTTGTCGAGCAGGTACCGGCCGGAGATCCACGGCACGATCTGCTCCACGCGCATGTGCGCGATTTCCGGCGGCCCCTGAAACAGCACCATGAATTCGGCGTTGGTCCAGCGCGCGATGAAATCCTTGTGCCGGAAATGCGAGCCCAGGCGCGTCGCCACCTGCTTCATGACTTCATCGTTCACCTCGCCGGTGAGCTGGAAATGCAGCAGCACGGGCGGATTTCCCGCGGCCTTGCGTGACTCGATCTGCCGTTCCATCTCGCGCCGGTTCATCAGCCCGGTGAGCGGATCGGTCACTTCAGCTTCCCGGACGCGCAGCTCGACCGATGCGAGTTCGTGATTCATGCGGGTTGCGAGCGATTGCGCCTCGTGCGTCATGCTCTCCACGCAGCTCAGCAGTCCGGCCACCTGAAGCGCCACCACTTCCTGCAAAGCTTCCGCGTCGGTCGGATATCTGGTGGCTTCCATTTGCGCGGCGAACTGCCGCAGGCGAGCGCTGTAAAAATCCTGCCGCTGCGCGAGCGACTTGACGATCTCCTGAATCGAAGCGACCGCCGCGTTCAGCTCCAGCCGGTGCCGCGCGACGTATCCGGATGCGCGCTGCGCGTACTCCCGCAGCGCCTCTGCAACGGCGGCGCAGCTTTCCTCCAACGCCGGGGTGGAAGAATCGAACGCCAGACGGGTGCGCAGCCGCCCGAGCCGGTGTTTGTAGATCCCGCCGATTTCCGGGCAAGCATCGCCAATGCAGTCTCCCATCGCGCCGAGCGTCGACAGGTAACAATTTACTGCGGCGTGGAGAGCCTGAAGATGCGTATCATCGGGCACTGTTTTCTATCGGCGGAATGGTTCAGCGATGTATCAGGGAAACGCCTTAGCGGCGAACTCGAGTCAGGAGTTCACCACAAGCGGCTTCAATTCCTCGGCGACGCGGCGCAGTCCTTCTTTCAAATAATCCTCGCGGCCGCCAAGCCAAATCCGCACGTGGCCCTCGATCCCCAACTGCTTGCCCGGTACGATCAGCGTGCTTTGCCGCTCGCGAATTCTTTGGCACAGCTCCAGCGATGGCACGGAGGCGTGATACTTCATCAGCGCGATCGCGCCGGCGCGCGGCTCGCGCCACTCCAGGAACCCGCCGAAGCCGCGAACCCATTGGCGCGCGATCTCGATATTTTTCCCCAGCAGCTCGCGCGTGCGCGCGTAGCATTTTTCCCGATTCGCCGGCTCGACCGCGACCCGGGCCAGCCGGTCCGACAACTTGTTGGGGCCGATGGTCAGGTAATCGTGCTGCGCCCAGCATTCGGCGATCAACTTTTTCGGCCCCACGATCCAGCCGATGCGGACGCCGGGAATGCCCCAGGCCTTCGACAATCCGCTGGTGACGACCACGCGATCGCTCATGCCCCAGAAACTTTTCGTGCGCGGCCCGGTGATCTCCGCGCCCTGATAAACTTCATCGGCCAGCAGCAATGCGCCGGCGCGCTCCACGCCTTCGACGATTCGTTTCATGGCCGCGTCGGAAAGCACCGATCCGGTCGGGTTATTCGGGTTTGAAACGTACACCATGCGGGCGCCGCCCTCGATCGCGCGGTCGAATTCGTCCCAATCGGGCTCCCAGCAGGCTTCCGGACGCAGGCGAAACGTCCGTGTATCCGCGCCGAGCGCGCGGGGAACGCCCCAAAGCTGCATATAATTCGGCGTTTCCAGCGCGAACCGGTCGCCGGCGCGGATCTGGCTGAGCGCCACCAGAAAATTCGCCTCCGACGTGCCGTTGGTCACTTCGATGTGATCGACGGTCGAGCCTTTATAAAGCGCGGCGAGGGCCTCGCGCAGCTCCAGCGTGCCGTTCGACTGGCTGTAGCCAAGCGGCACGTCGAGAAATGCATCGAGATCGAAGCCCATCTCCATCAGCTCGCGCAAGGTGAGCGGGCGCACGCCGCTTTCGCTCAAATCGTAGTCGACGATGTTTTCCCAGGTCGACTGCATCCGTTCCATTTCAAAAATTTCAATTGGCATCTAAAAGTCCCTTAAGAAATTGTTCCCTTTCCAGCGCCGCTTCGGCGATGAATAAATCCTCCACTCCCAAACCGGTCAGATCGGCGACCGTCTGTTTCAGACCTGACGTGTCTGGGGCCGGCCGCGGTTCCTGCAAAAATTTTCCAACCTCCACCGCGCGCCGCCGCTGGTCCGGGGCGTGCTGCAATTCTCCGAGCATCTCACACTGCCGCAGCGAATCGACCAGCAGCAGATCGGCGGCGCGGAGAATCTCCGGATCGAGCTCCTGCTTTCCCGCCGAATCCGCGCCGACCGCCGATACGTGCACGCCGGCCTGCAAATCTCGTTTCATCAGCAGCGGCGCGCGCGAGGCCGTACAGGTCACGATCAGCCGCGTTGCCGCCGCGAGCGCCGAAGGCGACGGAAGAATCGCCACCTTCTTCACAAACGCCGAAATCTCTTTTGCGCAGCGCTCCACGCGCTCCGGATGGCGGCCCCACAAATAGATTTGTTCGAGCGGCAGCACGCGCGCATGAAATCGCGCCGTCAAGCGAGCCTGAATTCCACTGCCCAGAATTCCGATGGTTCGATCCGCGCGGCCCAGCTCGCGCGCGATCATCGCCGAAACCGCGGCGGTGCGAACATCGGTCAGATGACCGGCATCGGCCAGGTACGCCACGGGCCGGCCCGTCTCCGCCGAGGCCAGCAGCATCATGCCATCGCCCACGCCATCGAACGTCGAGGCCATTTTCAGCACGAAATGTTTTCCGCCGCGCCGGTAGCTCGATTTCATGTGGATCTCGCCGCGACCGGTCGCCAAGTGCATCGGCATCGGCGTATCGCACTCGCCGCGCGATTGCGCGATCAGCGCGCCGCGCATGGCGTCGATCACCTTGAGATCGTCGATCAGCGGGCGAATTTCTTCAAGCGTCAGCACCCGCATAGAATTTTTTTCGCACTCTCGATGCTCACGTTGCGGCCCGACACCACCACCACCGCGGGATCGGTAATCCGGCCCACGCGGCCGCTCAAACACGCGGCGATGGTTACGGCGGCGGTGGGCTCGATCAGGTATTGATGATGTTCGATCATCCAGCGGACCGCGGTCAAGATTTCATCTTCGGAAACCAGCGCCACTCGCCCGACGCGATTCGCCAGAACGCCGAACGTCAGCGCGCCGATGCCGCCCTCGATTCCGCCGGCCATGGTTTCGACAGCCGGTAATTTCGTGATCGCGCGGCCGGCATCGAGCGACAGACGCAGCGCCGGCGACAATTCATGCTGGCATCCGATGATCAGCCCGCCTTCGGCCGCGAACGCGAATCCCGCGGCGAAACCACCCCCGCCGACCGGCAAAACGAAAACGCGCGCCGCGGGCGCGTCCTCGAAAACCTCCAACGCCACCGTGCCGCCGTTCGCCGCCATGATGCCATCGTCGTCAAACGGCGAAAGGAATGGACGGCCCTCCTCGCGAGCCATGGCGCGCGCCCACTCCTCGGTATCGTCGTAGCCATCGAACGCGGAAACGCGAAGGTCCGCGTTCAGCGCGAGCATTCCTTGATACTTCGCCCGATCGATCGAGCGCGGAACGCAGATGATCGCGGGCACTCCGCATCTTTGCGCGGCGTAGGCCACCGCTTTTCCATGATTTCCCGCCGAGCAGGTGACCACGCCCGCCGCGCGCCCGGCCTCGCTCAGCCGCGACAGGGAAAACAGCGCGCCGCGAATCTTGAACGAGCCGGTCAACTGCATCGACTCCAGCTTCAGCCACACCGGTACGCCGAGCAGATCCGAAAGCCCCGGCGAAAACTCCAGCGGAGTTCGCCGCACGCGCCCGCGAAGAAATTCCGCGGCCTCCCGGATCAAATCGTGGCTGAGCTTATCCGCAGTAGCCAGCGGCGGCCTCCGCCAGAACCGCGGCGACCTGCGCCACCGATTCCATCTCCACCCATTCGACCGCGGCGTGCGCGCCGCCGCCCGCCGGTCCGAACACCACGGTTTCAATTCCCGCGGCCGACAGAAGCGCCGCATCCATCCACGGCGTATCGCCCATGTAATTCGGCTCCCGTTCGAGCACGTTTTTGCAAGCGCGATCGAGCGCGAGCACAATCGATGCGTCACGGGCGACTTCAAACGGATCGCGCACAAAGAAACTGCGGGCGCTTGCGGCAAACGTCGGATCTTCGGCGCTCAGCCGGTCGAGGATCGCTTGCACTTCGCTCATTACCTGAGCTTCGCTCTCGCCCGGAATCGTCCGCCGCTCTATCTGCAACTTGCAGGAGGCCGCGTAGGTGCTCAGGCCGTCGCCGCCGCGGATCATCGCCGCGTGCAGCGAAGGCGGCCCGACCAGGGGATGCGGCTTGCGCGCCCGCAGATCGCGCTCCAGATGATCGAGCTGAGCGAGAAACCGGCCCATCCGCATGTTCGCGTCGATTCCCTGCTCGAAACGGCTGCCGTGGGCCGCGCGGCCTTTGGTTTCCACTTCGATCCAAAGATAGCCTTTGTGCGCCAGACAAATCTGCGCGGCGGTGGGCTCGGTGACGATCGCCGCGCTGGTCTTAAGATGCGTGATCAGATCCGCCGTGCCGATCGAGCCGTACTCTTCATCGGCGACCGCGGCGATCACCACGTCGCCGCGCAGCCTCTGGCCGGAATCGACCAGCGCCTTGACGGCGGCCATCTGCGCCGCAAGCGAACCTTTCATATCGTAGCTGCCGCGCCCGAACATCTTGCCGTCGCGCACCGCCGCGGAAAACGGCTCATCCATGCCTTCGACGCCAACCGTGTCGTAATGCGCGTTGAACATCAGGCTACGGCCGCCGCCCGATCCGGCGAGCGTTCCGGCAACGCTGATGCGGCCGGGCTCCGGCTCGAATCTCCGCACGTCCAGCCCGAGCGCGCCCAGCGCCGCCGCGACGTAGCCGGAAATCTCGCGCTCGCCGGGCCCGCCCGATGCGAGCGTCGGGTTGATGGAATTAATGCGAATCAGATCCGCCAGCGTGGTGAAGAGATAATCGCGATCGATTTGGGCCAAGCTCGCTCCGGAACATTCATTCTACTTCGGGAAGGAGTGTGTGCCCGCGGGCCGGTCACGGCTCGATGTAGACCCGGACGCGATTGCTCGCCTGGCCGCCGGCTTCGATATACAATTCTTCCGGCCCGGAATTGACGATCTTCGGAACCGCAATCTCGACCAGATAGAAGCCGATGTAGGGCGCCAGCACCGCGCGGGTCACCTCCACCGGCTGGCGGTCGAGGTAGGCGTTCACGGTGGCGGCGACGGAAGGCGGATTATCGAGCGGACCCGCGACGCCGGTCGGCCAGTCCGGTTTCACGCGGCCCAAACCCGTGGCGAGGATTTGGATGCGGCCGTTTGAATGCGCCGGATGCATGGCGTCCAGCATCACCTGGCTGTCGCCATCGAGCAGCACCGGGGTGCCGTCGCGATCGACGAAAATGGCCGGCGCCGCCTGTTCCAGCGGAACCAGCGAAAGCGTCATCGATCCGCCGCCGCCGCGAACCGAGAGCGAGAGCGCCGATCCGGCCGCTTCAAACGGGACCTGGAGTTGGGTTTCCGTATCCGTCGAAGTCAGTACAGGGATGGGCAGATCGCCCGAACGCGCCGTGTCCACGCGCGAGCCGATCACGCTGATCAACGCGCCCGGCGCGGTCGCTCGCGCAACCCAATCCGCCGTGCTCACCACGCGCGGGTCGCGCAAACGATGCGGCGCAAGCATCGAAAAAACTCCATAACCATCCGTCGCCGCCCAGAGTTGATTGCCTTGCGGATCGAGCCGCACGTCCATCGCCCCGGCCGGCAGCCCCGCGACCGGCGTCCACTGCGGCGGCGAGCCGAGCACCTGAAGATCGGCATACGTCATGAACACGCCTTGATCGGTGGCGACGTAAATCGCGCCGCTTGAGCGGTCCACGGTAACGCCGTGAACGCCGGTATCGGGCAGATTCGACGTGAACGGGTCCCAAAACATGCCGCCGTTTTCGGTCCGGGCCACATGAATGCGCGGCCCCGGCGAGGAATCCGGTGAAGCTCCAAAAACCGCGAGCGCGATGCGTGGATCCTGGGGATCGACCCAAAATCCATCCACCGGCCCGGCGGGAAATGGAAACGCGCTGCGCCAGGTGATTCCCCCGTCGTCGGATACCATCACCACGCCGTCGATCCGGCCGGCATAGGTGAGCGATCCGAAAGTTGCTATTGCGGTCACCCGAACTCCCAGCCGCCGGCTCAGGGTCTCCCGGAGCGCGAGATCGGCCTCCGCGCGCGGATCGCTCGCCGGAGTCCAGGCGATTTTTTGCCCGGGCTGCCATTCGACCACGCTGCCGTCGATCAACTGAATTCGCGCGCCATGGCCATCCGCGGGAGTGCTCAGCAGGCGCCGCGCGGGCAGGTTCGGCAGACCCTGATTCAGCCCGCTCCAGGATTTTCCGCCATCGGCCGAGCGAAAAACGCCATCCATGCCTGCGGCCACGATTTGATCGCTATCTGCCGGAGAAACAGCGAGATCCAGAACAGTGCCGAGAATTGATTCGCCGCGGTAGCCAGTCAGGTTATCCCAGCTCGCGCCGCCGTTTTCCGAGCGATAGACGAATTTTCCCACTGCATAGAGCACCGAATCCGCCGCCGCGCGCACCCGTGCTCCCGGTTCAGGTAAATCCGCGATCATCGCGGCGGGTTCGGACGGAGGCGTCGCGCCGGAGCGGCGCCACGTCTCTAAGTCGTTGGTTTCCATGATTCGACCGGAAGCCGTTCGGATCAGAATCGAGCCCGAATCCGAATACCAGACGCGATTTACCGGACCGGTCGAGGGAGCGGCTAAGGATCGATCGATCATCCAGTTTCCTACCGGGCGCCAGCCGGACTGAGCCGGCAGCTCCGGCGCGCATAAAGCCAGCAGCGCGAGTACTGTGGCGGCAAGGTGAGTCGCTGTGGCCTTGTGATACACCGGCGTCACTCCATTGTACTCTCTCTGATCGGCCGTTCCCGCCCGAAAGTGTTGATATTGAGATGAAAACTCATCCAGGATTAACCCGGACAGCTACTTGCTATGCAATTTTAGTGTTAGACTATCCGAGAAAGGGTTCCGGGAGCAGGGGTTTCATGGCCTGGACCGGACCAAAGATTTAGCCGATAGCGTTTCTATGCGGAACACTCGCAGTGCGTCCCAGCACCCGGTGAAGCTATTGCTGCTTGCGGCGATCGCGTCCGCGGTGTGCCCGGCGCAGATGCCTCCCATTGATTCTTCCGGGTACGGCGCCAAGGTGATCGAGCTGACCGGGCGGGTTTCGGTGCTGCGCGACGCGACGGCATGGGCGCTTAACATCGGTGACGAGGTTAAGGTTCAGGAACTGATCATCACCGGACCCGACGGCCAGGCCAAATTTCAGGTATCGGACGGCTCCACGTTCGACGTTTATCCCAATTCGCGTGTTATTTTCCGCAAAAATCCGCCAAACTGGCGCGATTTAATCGATGTTCTGGTGGGACGCGTAAAAGTCCATATCGAGCATCTCTACGGCCCCAATCCGAATCGCGTGCAGACGCCGACGGCGGTTATCTCCGTTCGCGGCACCACTTTCGACGTGAGCGTCGACGATGATAGCGAAGCGACCGAGGTTGCGGTGGAGGAAGGCATCGTGGATGTGCGCCACGCGATGCTGCCGGGCAACGCGAAAATACTCGCGGCCGGCGAAACCTACATTGTTTATCGCAACGTACCGATCGCCTCCAGCCGCTTCGACAAAGCCGCGATCGCGAAGCGCTCGGTGCGGATGATCGTGGACGCGATCAGCACCTGGGAGTCGCGGATTCCGCACGCCGGGCCGATCGGCGGGGGTGGTCCGGCATCGACTCCGGGATCGGGCGATACGAAGAATCCGGTGCCCAATCCTCCGCCCGCGCCCGCTCCACCTCCGCCGGTAGCTCCTCCTCCGCCCGCGCCCGCTCCACCTCCGCCGCATGGCTTTATCGATACTCCGAATGGTCCCGCCGTGCGGATTCTGGTGGTAAAGCAGCCGGAGACGCGATGGCGAAAGTTCACGCACGCGGTCTGGAACGCGATGGTCCGTTTCGCGCTCGGACCGGAACCGGGTGCAGACGTCGTTGGCGCAATCACCCGCTAAATACGTTCGGGTCCGTCTGAACCGGCTGCCACCATAATGCGCCGCCGTCGCGCGGCTCGGATGCGATTCGGCCGCGACGTTCCAGATATTCAAGGTGCGCGAGCACTTCGAAGACGGCGAAATGGTGATGAAACGGCGCGAGCCCGCGCGGCCAGAGCAGCTTAACCAGATCGTCGGCGGTGCGCGGCCCGCCGGCGACGTGTCTTAAAATTTCACCGCACCGGAATTGGTGATGGTCCGTTGTCTGGCGGATGCGCTCGCGATGCCCGCGAAATGCGCGGCCGTGCGACGGCACCACCAAATCCACATCGAAGCGTTCCAGGCGCTCCAGCGAATCCAGATAGCTGGCGAGCATGTCCGCGTTGGGGTGCCAGCCGATGTTCGGGGTGATGAATTGCAGCAGATGATCGCCGGAAATCAGATAGCGATGCTCGGCCGAATAAAAGCAGATATGGCCGGGCGAATGGCCCGGCGTCCAGAGCACTTCGAGCGCGCCGCCGCGAATCGGAATCTTTTCGCCGCCTTCGAGCACCCAGTCCGGCGAATGCTCGCGGAAGTGGCGGCGAATATCGCGCAGCGCGTGATCCATCCGCTTCCGCAGAGGCTCAGGCACGCCAGCGCGGAGCAAGGCGTCCTCGAAAAACGGCGGCCGCGATTCGCGCGCGACCTCGGCCAGATACTTCACCTCGTCGCGATGCATTGCCAGGCGCGCGCCGCTCAGTTCCAGGATCTTCCATGACAATCCGATATGATCGGGGTGCAGGTGGGTCAGGCACAGGAGGCGAATGTCGCGCCAGCCCACGCCGCGCTGATCTAGCGAGGATTGAAGCGCGTCGAAGCATTCCTGCGTGGCGATGCCTGAATCGATCAGCAGAAAACCCTCATCAAGCTCGATCAGATGAACGTTCACCGACTCCAATTCCCACGGCATGGGCAAGGTGAGCGTCGTCACGCCGGCGATCTGATCCCGCGCGTGATGGGTCATTGAGAGACGGCGTCCGCGGCGTGATAGGAGCTGCGCACCAGAGGTCCGCTCTCGACGTGGCGGAAACCCATCTCATAGCCGACGCGCTTGAAATCGGCGAACTCTTCCGGCGTCGCATAGCGCAAAATCGGCAAATGCCTGGGCGACGGCCGCAGATATTGGCCGAGCGTCAGGATATCGACGTTGGCGGCGCGAAGATCGCGCATCACGGCGAGCACCTCGTCATTGGTTTCGCCGAGGCCGAGCATCAATCCCGACTTGGTGGGGATCCGCGGCCGCTCGCGCTTGGCGTAGGCGAGCATGTCGAGCGAACGCTCATAGCGCGCGCCCAATCGCACCTGGCGATAGAGGCGCGGCACCGTCTCGGTGTTGTGATTGAGCACGTCCGGCGAGGCTTCGAGCACAATGTCCAGGGCCGCGCGCGAGCCTTGAAAATCGGGCACCAGAACTTCGACGCCGCATCCGGGAAGGCGCTCGCGGATGGCGCGGATGGTCATGGCGAACAGTTCGGCTCCGCCGTCCTTGCGGTCGTCGCGATTGACGCTGGTGATGACGGCGAATTTCAAGCCGAGCGCGGCGCAAGCTTCCGCCACGCGGCGAGGCTCGTCGTAATCGACGGGAAGAGGTCCGCCTTTTTGCACGGCGCAAAAGCCGCAGCGGCGCGTGCACACATTGCCCAGAATCATGAATGTCGCGGTGCGGCGATTCCAGCAGTCGCCGATGTTGGGACAGGCGGCGCTTTCACACACCGTGTGCAGATGGAGGTTCTCCACCAGTCCCTTGAGCCCGCGATAATTCTCGCCGACCGGAGCCGGGGCGCGAAGCCAGGCCGGACGCGGCGTCTTTGGTTGGATGGTAACCAGCACCTACGACTATCTTAGCGGTCCCGAGGCCGCGTAAGCAGCGCCATGCGAATTTTCAATCCACGCTGCAACGGGAGCTTCATTCTGAAATGTTAGAATGAAGGCTCTCGCTGGCTGCCCGTATGGATCTGGATCAGCTCCACACGTTTCTCGAAATCGTTCGCCTGAAAAGTTTTTCGAAGGCCGCTCAG
>Ga0209062_1004222_pt1 | contig 15363 bp, 11 predicted proteins | sample Coa_R2_2_FD_187158 | JGI IMG/M metagenome (GOLD analysis project Ga0209062, IMG submission 187158) | Surface soil microbial communities from Centralia Pennsylvania, which are recovering from an underground coalmine fire - Coalmine... | ecosystem: Environmental > Terrestrial > Soil > Unclassified... | reverse complement strand
GCCAGCCGGGCGCCGTGGGGCAGACGGCGGTGAGTCTGTACACGCAACTGCCGCCGCAGTAGGCAGCGCCGATCATGCTGGCGCGCCTGCGGTTCCCCGTGGAGCGGAGCCGGGGACGATGTTACCCTGAACCCGAACACCCGTATCGCAACGCCTTCCAGCGGGACCGCGATCGCGTCATCCATTCGCGCGCTTTTCGCCGCCTGGAAGCCAAGACCCAGGTATTCGCGCCGGATCTCTCCGACCACTTTCGCAACCGCCTGACCCACACGATCGAGGTGGCGCAGATTGCCCGCACGGCGGCCGCCGTGCTGGGACTCGATGAAAGCCTGACCGAGGCTCTGGCGCTGGCCCACGATATCGGCCACCCGCCGTTCGCTCATGCCGGCGAGGAGGAATTGAACCGGCAGATGGCGCGCTTCGGCGATTCGTTCGACCACAACTTCCACGCCCTCCGCATCGTGGAGCGCTTCGAGCAGCGGTACCCGCGATTCCCCGGCCTGAATCTCTCCTTCGAGGTGCGGGAAGGCATCCTCAAGCATTCCCGCGATTTTGCGCCCGGCGAGAGCGCGGCCGCCGAACCATACCTGCCCGGACTCCGGCCTCCGCTTGAGGCCCAGTTGATCGACCTGGCCGACGAGATCGCCTACAACACCGCGGACCTGGATGATGGCCTCGCCGCCGGCTTGTTGGAGATTGACGACGCCGCTTCTGCCGTGCCGCAGTTTGCCCGCATCCTGGAGGCGGTCGAAACGCAGTTTCCGGGCGCGGCGCCCCGGGAGCAGTTCTACGAATGCCTGCGCAGCCTGGTGGACCACCTCGTATCGGGACTGCTCGAAGGCACTGCCGAGGCGGCGCGCCAGGCTGGGGCGGAGAGCGTCGATGACGTGCGGGCATTTCCGCGGCGTCTGGCAGTCTTCACCCAGGAAGCCGCAGCGACCAGCGCGGCGCTCAAGCGCTTCCTCCACGCGCGCGTCTATGCTTCCCCAGTGCTCAACCAGGACCGCCGCCGCTCGATGGCCGGCGTGGCCGACCTGTTCGAGTATTTCGTGGCGGATCCCGAGCGGCTGCCCGAACCCTACCGCAGCCAGACGGCTTCGGAGCCGCCCCACCGTGTGGTTTGCGACTACATCGCCGGTATGACCGATGGCTTCTTCCGGCGCACCTACGAGCAGACGCTGGGGGGCGTCGCGTAGCCGGTCAGTCCGATTCCACGACGGTGTAGTTCGAGAGCTCGGCTTCGCGCACGCCGTAGATCTTCATGAGCTGGCGGCGGATCAGGGCGGCGATGCGCTCTGGCGTTTCGTCGGGATCGTGCTCCACCTCCACTTTGAAGAACAGGTTGGTGCGGCTCATAGCTCTATTGCAGCACGCTCCGTTCAATCATAACGGGCATATAATATTTGCCATGATCAGAGCCAGGGCTGCGTGGGCCCTGCTGTTCCCCGGCCTCATTGTCTACGGCCAAACGCCTCCCGATTACACCCGCGACGTCCAGCCGCTGCTCGAAAAGCGCTGCTATATGTGCCACGGGCCGCAGCAGCAGATGAGCGGGCTGCGGCTCGATCAGCAGGCTTCCGCGGCGCGCGTCATCGAGCCAGGCCACGCGGCGCAGAGCCGCCTGATCCAGATGGTCTCGGGCACGGAGAAGAAGGTGATGCCGCCGGTCGGCGAACGGCTCACCACCGCGCAGATCGCGATGCTCCGCGCCTGGATCGACGCCGGCGCCAAGTGGCCCGCGTCCGCGGCCGCTCCCGCCGTCCACTGGTCGTTCCGGAAAATCCAGCGGCCGGAAGTCCCTGCCGTCCGCGACCGCGCCTGGCCGCGCAACGCCATCGACAATTTCGTGCTCGCCAAACTCGACGCCGAGGGCATCGCCCCGTCGCCCGAAGCCGGCAAGGCAACGCTGCTGCGCCGCGTCAGCCTGGATTTGACGGGGCTGCCGCCAACGCCGCAGGAACTGGACGCCTTCCTGCAGGACAACCGTCCGGATGCCTACGAGCGCGCGGTCGATCGCCTGCTGGCCTCGCCCCATTACGGCGAAAAGTGGGCGCGCTACTGGCTCGACCTCGCCCGCTACGCCGATAGCGACGGCTACGAAAAGGATCGCTCGCGGCCGTGGGCCTGGCGCTGGCGGAACTGGGTCATCGATGCGTTCAACCGCGACATGCCGTACGACGAGTTCACCGTCGAGCAACTCGCCGGCGATCTGCTGCCCGATAAGACCATCGACACACTCGTCGCCACCGGCTTTAACCGCAACACGCTGACAAACCGCGAAGGCGGCACCGACCCCGAGCAGTTCCGCGACGAGCAGGTGCTCGACCGCGCCGCCACGCTCGGCACGGTGTGGCTGGGGCTCACCGTCGGCTGCGCGCAGTGCCACAACCACAAATTCGACCCCGTCAGCCAGAAGGAGTTCTACCAGCTCACGGCTTTCTTCAACACGCAGGAAGAGGTCAACATCCCCGCGCCGCTCCCCGGCGAAGCGGGTCCGTATCTGGCGGCCCGGCCCGCCTATGACGAACGCCGCCGCGCGCTGCTGATGGAATATCACATTCCGGAGAATCAGGCGGACTGGGAGGACAAACTGCGGTACGCCGCGCTGCACCCCGGCGAGCACGACGACTGGACGTTCGCTTACGGCGAGTTCACCCACAACGTCGACAACGCCCGCAAGGTGCTCTTCAAGCCCTGGACCGAGCGCAGCGAGTGGCAGCAGAACCAGATGACCGATTACTTCCTCAGCTCGTGCGGCAATCTGTATCCCAAGCAGCACTGCGCCGATCTCAATCTGGGGGAGCTGCGCAAGAAGCTGAACGAAGCCGCCGCGAGTTTGCCGCCGTTCGCGTGGGCGCCGGTGCTGCTCGAAAGCGATACTCCGCCGAAGACCTACATCCACATCAAGGGCGATTGGCGGGAGCACGGTGATGAGGTCCACCCCGATACGCTCGCGGTGCTGCCGCCGCTTCCGCCCGGCGCGCCGCATACCCGGCTGACGCTGGCGCGATGGCTCGTCTCGCCCGACAATCCGCTGACCGCGCGCGTCGCCGTCAACCGGCTCTGGCAGGAGCTCTTCGGCCGCGGAATCGTCCGTACTTCGGAAGACTTCGGCACGCAGGGCGACCCGCCGACCCATCCCGAGCTGCTCGACTGGCTGGCCTCCGAATACATGGCCCGTGGCTGGAGCACCAAGCAGATGATCCGCCTGATGGTGACCTCCGCCACGTACCGCCAGTCATCGAACGCGCGGCCGGAGCTGGTATCGCGCGATCCCGATAACGCGCTGCTCGCGCGCCAGGCGCGGCTGCGCGTGCCGGCCGAGATGGTGCGCGATGAATCGCTGTTTGCGGCCGGGCTGCTCGATCTGCGGATCGGCGGCGCCAGCGTCCGCCCGCCGCAGCCCAAGGGCGTTGCCGAGCTTTCCTACGCGGGCTCGGTCAAGTGGGTCGAATCCACCGGGGCCGACCGCTACCGCCGGGGGTTGTACATCCATTTTCAGCGCACCACGCCCTACCCGCAGCTCATGAATTTCGACGCCCCGAACGCCAATCTCTCCTGCACGCGCCGCGAGCGCACCGATACGCCGCTGCAGGCGCTCAATCTGCTCAACGACCCGGTATTTGTCGAGGCTGCGCAGGGCATGGCGTTCCGCATCCTCCGCGAAGCTCCGGCGGGCTTCCGCCAGCGCCTGAATTACGCGATGCGCATGACCGTGGCGCGCGACGCGACCGCGCAGGAGGCCGAGCGCCTCGGCCGCTATTACGATGACACGCTGCGCCGCCTGGCGAGCGACGGCAATACCGCGGAAGCGCTCTTCCCCAATCGCATCGAGGGCGTGCCGCAGACCGAGGCCGCCGCCTGGGTCGAGCTGAGCCGCGTCCTGCTCAACCTGGACGAATTCATCACGAGGGAGTAGTCATGGACCGCGAGGAGTTCCTGAAGATCCAAACCCGCCGCAGCTTTTTCCAGCAGTGCGCCGGCGGGATCGGCATCATCGCTCTCGCCGAGCTGTTGGCCGCCGAAGGCCGCGCCGCGGCGCCCGAGGTCAATCCGCTCGCGCCCAAAAAGCCGCACTTCCCGGCGAAGGCGAAGAACGTCATCTTCATGTTCATGGAAGGCGGCCCGAGCCAGCTCGACCTCTTCGACCCCAAGCCCGAATTGCAGAAATGGAGCGGTAAGCCGCTGCCGCCGTCCATGACGAAAGACCTGCGCCTCGCTTTCACCAAGCCCAATGCGGCGGTCCTCGCCAGCCCCCGCACCTTCCAGCGCTACGGCAAAAGCGGCATCGAGTTTTCCGACTACATCCCGCACATCGGCTCCTGTGCCGACGACCTCTGCCTGGTCCGCGGGATGTATACCGACGCGTTCAACCACCACCCCGGCCAGTTGCTGCTGTTCGGCGGCAGCATCCAGGTGGGGCGCCCAACCATGGGCGCGTGGGTGCTCTACGGGCTCGGCAGCGAATCGCAGAATCTGCCAGGCTTCGTCGTGCTCAGCTCCGGCACGGGCACGAGCGGCGGCACGTCGAACTGGTCGAGCGGCTTTCTCCCTTCCACATACCAGGGCGTGGTCTTCCGCAGTTCCGGCGACCCGGTGCTCTATCTCTCGAATCCGTCCGGCATCACGCGCGAGATGCAGCGCGCCTCGCTCGACGTGCTCAAGGACCTCAACGAGGAGCACTACGCCGCGACCGGCGACCTCGAAATCGCTTCCCGCATCTCCTCGTACGAGCTGGCGTTCCGCATGCAGGCGGCGGCGCCCGAGCTGCTCGATTTCTCCAAGGAATCGCCCGAGACGCTCGAAATGTACGGCGTGAATCGCGAGAATAGCCGCCAGTTCGCCACCAACTGCCTGCTTGCCCGCCGCATGGTGGAGCGCGGCGTGCGCTTCGTCATGCTCACGCATGCGAGTTGGGACGACCATACCGACCTCAATCGCAAGCTGAAGAAGAACTGCGACATCGCCGACCAGCCGACCGCCGCGCTCATCAAAGACCTGAAGCAGCGCGGGCTGCTCGAAAACACGCTGGTGGTGTGGGGCGGGGAATTCGGCAGAACGCCGATGGTCGAGATCCGCGACCCGCGCGATGCCAACAACGCCGGCCGCGACCATCATCCGCTCGCCTATAGCCTCTTCCTGGCGGGCGGCGGCATCCGGGGCGGCACGGTGGTCGGCAAGACCGACGACCTGTGCATGAACGTGACCGAGGACAAGGTGCACGTCCACGACTTGCAGGCGACCATCCTTCACTGCCTCGGCCTGGATCACACGCGGCTTACCTATCACCACATGGGGCGCGATTTCCGGCTGACGGACGTGGCGGGGAACGTGGTGCAGAAGATGCTGGCGTAGGGTGGCTCAGGCCAGCAGAATGCTTCCCGGGCTGCGCCGGGCGAGGGCGCGGTCGAAGGTGACGACGTGGCCCGGCGCATGCTCCGCGAATGCAAGGAGATACGCGTCCGCCCATAGCTTAGGAGAAGCCGCTTTCGACATCGCGGCGATGCGAAAGCTGTCATCCAGGTCAGGTGGCTCCAGAACAAACATCACTCGGACGTCTTCGAAAAGCCTGTCATACGCCTCCCATGCGCGTTCCATGGATAATGGGTTGCCGAACGTGGCCGCCGGGGTCGTCAGAAGCCTCAGTACGGAGAGTTGCGTGAGACGGCAGAACCCAATGACGGTAGAGCGATTGCTGTCCCACCATGCTTTCGCGCAGAGCTCCGGTGTACGTGATCGGCAATGAGCAGCGCCAGCCAGACGTTGACATCAGGGAAACTCGATGAGGTCATATATTTGCTCGTTCGTCAGGTCGAAGGGCTTTCCGAACGAGGGCACAATGGGCGGATCGAGGGCCAGCCGGCGCTTCGGACGCGGTCGTTGGGCTTCTGCGACCACCTTCTCAATCCCGTTCAGAATGAGCTGCCGCGCGGAGCAGCCCTGGCGGGCGGCGGCTTCACGCAGCTTGCGGTGCAACGGCCGCGGGATATCCACGCTGGTCCGAACCGACTCGGCGTGCTTCACACTCCGAGTCTGGCACGCCTGACTTATTTAAGTCAAACCCTACATCCCCTCGCCCATCAGCATGAACCCTGCCCAATAAAACGGATGCCGGAACTGCGGATTCCGCATGGTGTCCAGCGCCGCCTGCTGTATCGCCTTGACCTTGCTTTCGTGCCGCAAGCTGCGATGGAACGCGAGCATGAAGTCCGTGGTGCTCTCCGCCTCCACCTTCCACTGGCTCGCCACCGTGGCGGGAGCGCCCGCAATGAAGAGCGTCCACGACATCCCGATCAGTCCCTCGCCGCTGCCGAATGAGCCGCGTCCGGTTTCGCAGCCGGAAAGCACCACCATGTCAGCGCTCAGATTCAGGTTCATCATTTCGCGGGCCTGCAAGACACCGGCCTCCGGCTTGCCGTCCTTGGCCAGCACCAGGTAGGAATCCATCGGGTGCCGGTCGTCGAAAACTCCGTGAGCCGCCAGGTGCAGGATCTGGTACCGCGGCGCCTCCTGCTTCACCCGGTCGTGATCGGCTTCGGGGCCGGCGTAGACCCGAACGTGGTCCGGTCCGTAGATGCTCCGCAGGCCGGCCGCCTCGCGCCGCGCCGTGGCGGTGGGCCCTGCGTTTACGGCCAGCAGCATGCGCCGCGGACCGCTGTGGGCCTGGTGCAGCCGTTCCATTTCGCGCAGCACCGTGAGCGACGGCGTATAAAAGACGCCGTACTCTTCGATCAGATAGCGCCCGGCGCTGGTTTGGAGCGCCTGGAACGGAAGCTGCCAGAGCTCGCCATCCGGAACGATCACGAGCGTGTGCTTGCCCCGCAACTGCTCCTCGGCGGGCCGCAGCAGTTCGCGGTAGAGCGATGCGGCCAGCCGCCGGTAGCCGAGGTCGCGATTGGCGATCTGCTCCCGGAAGCGCTGCACGTCCGCGATGAGAGCCTCTTTGCGAACCGGCAGCGCGTACACGCGGATCTCCGGCCCGGCCGCCGCCCGCGTAATCACAAACAGCGACGCGCTCGCGTCCGTGAATTCGTACTCCAGCATCGCGGCGCCATCCTCCGGTATCGCTGCCGCGAGATCTGCCGGTGAGGCGGGCTCGAAGGCGGCGCGCTGGAATTTCAGATCGGGATGCGCCGCGTACATCGCCAGCTCGAACGCCCGGTATCCGGTGCGAGCGTCCTCCATCTCCCGGCTCAGTTCCGCCAGGCGGGCGCGATCCGGCGTGGGCCGGCGGGACAGCTCGACCATTTCCTCGCGCAGGCTGCGAATCCGCTCCGCGCGCTCTGCTTCTTCCTTCTGCTCCGGAGCGCTCAGAGCCTTCGTGACCGCCGTTCCACCGCTCTGCAGCACGTCCAGCAGCACGCGCGCCTTCGACCGTTCCGCCCAGGCGAGCGCCAGATCGGGACGGTGGCGGTCCAGCTGGATCTGCACCATCAACTGGTAAAACGCCGCCTGACCGCCGAGAAATCGCGCCAGCGCCTGCCCTTCCGCCGGTAGTTCGCGACGCTGCTGCTCGGCCGCGCGAATCGCCTCGGCGGCCGCGGCTTCCGCCTCTGGGAGCCGGCCGAGGCCCCGCAGCGCGACGCCCGCCACTTCGTCAGCGCGTCCCAGCACCAGGGGATCGGACTCGCGGCGCCCGTATTCGATTCCCGGCTGGACCAGCGCCAGCGCCTCGTCGTAGCGGCCGTCGTTGTTGTCCAGCTCCGCCAGCAGAATTTGGATTTCCGCCTTCAGCCCCTCGTTGCCCAGCCGCGCCGCCGCGTCGACTGCCGCATTCAGCTTCTCGCGGGCTTCCGCCGGCCGCTTCAACTGATACAGCGCGTCGCCGTAGTTGTACAGGGCGAGCGCTCGCCCCCTCAACTCGCCAGGCCCCTCGGTGAGCCCGAGAGCGCGTTCCAGGTACGGGATGGCCTCCTGCGGCCGGCGGAGGCGGACCAGGTCAGTTCCGATGTTCTCGACCGAGCTGGCGATCTCGCCCGGCGCCGAATTTGCCTTCTCCTTTACGGCCAGCGCCTGCTGGTGATAGCGCAACGCCAGCTCGGTTTCATGCTGGTCAAAATAGATCGAAGCGATATTGTTCAGGACCAGCCCGACCTGCCGCGCAAACCCGGGCCGGTCGCGAATGAGCTGCAGCGCGCGCTCCTCAGAGCGCAGGGCATCGCGGTATCGCCCCAACGCATGATAGACGTTCCCCAGGTTGAGACTGCTGCGCGCGATGGCGATGGGGTCCTGCAACTGCTCCGCCATGGCGAGCGCCCTTTCCTCATGAGGGAGCGCCGCGCTCGCCTTCCCGGAGTTCAACAGCGCGATGCCGAGGGAGTTCAGTGTCCCGGCGATGTCGCTGCGCGAGTCCAGCGCCTCGTAAACGGCCAGCGCTTGTTGGTACTGAGTGACCGCCTCCTCCATGCGGAAAAGAGCGGCGAGCGATATGCCGCGGTTCAGCCCGCAGGCGCCCTCGCCCGGCCGGTCGCCGGTCTGCCGCGCGACCCACACACAGACTCCGTACGTGGGCGCGGCGTGCTCAAAGTCGCGCCGGTCGTAGACGCGATCCGCAAGCTGCTTCACGGCTTGGACGAGCTTGGGATTCGCGAGCTCGGAGCTCGCGGCAATCAGCGCCGCGCGGGCCGTATCGCCGCTCGCAGAGATCAGGCGCTCCGCCAGCGCTGTGTAGCGCGGGTCCGCCGCCTCCGGCTGCTGCGCTGCGGCGCACACGAGGACCGCGAGAGCCGGCCAAAATGTCCGCACAGCCTGCGATTGTACCCGTCCCGACGTCCTGCGGTAAATGGTACGGACACGCGAATTGCGGGTGGGAATATGCGGGTCCCTGTTTCGTCTTTTATAGCGCTCGCCGATGGCCCTGCGGGATAATGATAGCGGCCTATGTTGTCCACCAGACTGGTCCAACTCATCGAGTCGCATTGGGAAGAGATCGCCGACCGCATGGTGAAGGCGGTGAAGAACCATCCGGAGATGGCCAGCTTTGCCCAACGCCCGCCGCTGGAAATCCGCGAATGGTGCCGCGAAATCCTGCAGAACCTTGGTTATCTGCTTTCCGCCACCCAGGATGACGAACTGCAGCGGAATTTCGAAACCCTTGGCAAGCTGCGGTTCGAGCAGAATATTCCGCTGCACGAGGCCGTGCTCCGCATCCATCTGCTCAAGCGAAAGCTCTTCAGCTTCATCGGGGAGCAGGGATATCCGATGAACACCATGCAGCTTTACGCCGAAGAAGAATTGGAGCACCGCCTCGGCTGGCTCTTCGATGCCTGCGTGTACCATGTGGTCCGCGGCTATGAGAAGGCGCTGCGGCTGGAGCAGAAGCTGATGTCCTGGCCGGCTTAGTCGGCTCCATAGGGTTCGAGGCGCGGCGGACGGGTATCGGGCTCGAGCAGGAGAGCCTTGCGGTCCGGGTAATACTCCAGAAGCTTGCGATTTTCCTCCGCCCCCAGATCGCGCGCCCACACGATGCGGGAAGCATCGATATCGGCCGCGTTGTAGACCCACTCATCCTGAAAAATGTGGTGCGGCTCATACCGCACGAACACCAGCAGCTTGCCGGGAATACCGGCCAGTTCGTGCGCAACCGCGATGCGCCGCGCTGGGTTGCGGTGGTTCAATCCGTCCCAGGTTTCGTATGGGCGGGCATCCTGTGAGAGTTCCGCTTCGTCGAACAGGTGCATCCCGTACCAGAACAGAAACGGCCCGCAACAGAGCAGAAACAGGATCGCGGCGGCTTCGAAACCCGCCGGCTGGCCGCGAACCGCAAGCCGGCTGAGCTGTTCCAGTCCGGCCACGCTCACCAGCACGAACAGGCAGGTGATTCCGGCCAGATAGTGATATTGAAACGCCGGGAAGAAATTCGTGCCCAGCGCGAATAGCGCCAGCGTCAGCGCCACCCACGCATAGCGGTACTCGCCGAGGCGCGTGCAGAAAATCAGCGCGGCGAGGTAGAGCGGCGGCAGGAAGAAGAACCGGTAAAAGCGGATGCGGTATTCGAGCCTCTCGAAGAAGCTGGCGAGCGTTTCCGGCCCCTGGTGAAAGGCAAGCTGCATCCGGTACTCCGATTCCTGTTGCGGCGTGAGCGGATGGTGGGGGACCGGGCTGGGCTGGAACGTCAGACCGGCAGGAACGCCGTATTCATACTGGCTCAGCATTTCCGGAACCGTGGTCCAACTCCCGGTGACGGCACGGTTCTGCAGCGCCGTCAACAGTACCGCGGGAGCGAACGCCAGCGCGGCGGCAGCGGCGCAGACACGCACGCGCCGGCCCGCAGGCGAAAGCGCCTGCCTCGCCTTTCGGATCTCCGGCAAAAAGTAGAGGGCCACGGCGAGAAACAGAAAGACCGATTCGAACTGGCGGATGAGAATGTGCAGCCCCAGCCCGGCGCCGAGCAGGGCGCCGTCGCGCGCTCGCGGCGCCTCGCGCAGCCGCGGAAGCGCGCCGAAAACCAGGCATCCCGCGGCCGCGGCCGCGGCGCCGCCCCAGTAGCTGTTCGCCCACTGGCACAGCGGGCCGAATTCGATCACCGCCAGCGCTCCGCCGGCCAGCGCCCATCCTGGCGAAACCCACGCACGCAGCATCCAGTAGCACAGCGCGCAGAACGCCGCGACCGCCAGCAGCACGCCGCCCCAGGGCAGGCCAAAAAGGTTCCAGCCGAGCGCGAGGATCAGGCCTTGCCCCGCAGCGTAAATCGACGCATAAACCGGGCGCTGGAACGTGAAGAAGGTCTCAAAGAACTGCGGTAGCGCGTGCGGTGGATTGGCGAGGCGGAAATGCCGAAGCGTATCGGCGACCAGCAGATGCGAGAACTCGTCGTAAACGTCCGGCGTGGGCACCGGATGATGCGCCAGCAGCAGCAGGCGCAGCCCCACCGGGAGCGCGGCCAGCAGCAGCATCGCAAGGCCGGTCCGCTTGGCGAGTCGCCCGAGCCGCGGCGCGAGCCAGGGCCGCCATGCCAGCGCCACTGCGAGCAGCAGCGCCGCCAGCGCCAATTCCAGGCAATCCGCCGCGCCGAAGCCGATCGGGTTGGGATTGATGCCTAGCGCCTGCCTGAGGAACGGCCACATCGGAAATTTCCATTGTCTCAGAGCCGAAATCGGAACCCACCACCTGAGAGGCCGTGTCTTGACCCCGCGCTAGAATAAAAGCCGATAGGCAAACGCCCGATGGTCATCGACAGCGCCGCTTACACCGTCGCCGATCAGGAGCGCATGGCGCGCGCGGCCAACTACGTCGCCTGGCAGCGGCGTCTCGTGCACAGCGATCTGGGCCAGCGTGTCCTCGAGGTCGGCTGCGGCGTGGGAAATTTCACCGGCAGCCTGCTCGACCGCGAGGCGGTGATCGCGGTTGACGTGGAACCCCGCTGCATCGCCCGCCTCAAGCGCCGCTACGCGGCCCGGCGGAACCTGCACGCCTTCGTGTGCGACGTGCTCAGCCCCGAGTTTCGCGATCTGGCGCGCTTCGAGCCTGATTCCTGCGTGTGTCTCAACGTCCTCGAGCATACCGCCGACGACCGCGCGGCCCTTGCCGCCATGTCCGCGGTGGTGCGGCCCGGCGGCGCCATCGTTCTCATCGTGCCCGCGTTTCAATCGCTCTACGGCCCCATCGACCGCAACCTGGGCCACTTCCGCCGCTACAGCCGCGGCGCGATGTCCCGTCTGGCCGAGCGCGCCGGGCTGCGGCTGCGCAAAGCGCATTACTCCAACTTCCTCGGATTCTTCGGCTGGTGGATGAATGCGCGGGTCTGGAAGCTCGAAGCGCAGTCCGCGCAGCAGATCGAGGTGTTCGACCGCTTTCTGGTGCCGGTGGCCTCGGCGGTCGAAAGGGTTCTGCCGCCGCCGTTCGGGCAGTCGCTCGTGGCCGTGCTCGAACGGCCGTAGCCCTACTGCACATCCTCGAAGATGCCGTGGCTCTTCGGGTAAGGCGCGAGGCGTGGCGGGATCGCGTCCGGCTCCATCAGCCAGACCGTGCGGTCCGGGTAGCGGCGCTTCAGTTCCTCGTTCTCGCCAGGGCCGAGGTCGAGCGCCCAGATGACGCGCGCGCCGTCGATATCGGCGGCATTGTGGATCCACTCGTGATAGTTGTGCGTGGAAAAATAGCGGACAAACACCAGATGCCGCCCCGGCGCCTGCGCGAGTTTCCGGTTGACGGCCACGCGGCCTTCGGGATCGCCGTAGTTGATGCCGTCGGCGGTCTCGAAGGCGGCGGTGGCGCGCAGCATGGATTCATCGGCCTGCGCGTGAATGAAGAACCAGAACGCGAAGTGCGCACCGCATAGAATCACAAGCCACCGCGCCGCCGCCTGCCCGCCGGACCACCGCGATTCGCTCAGGCGTTGGAGCGATCGCACCGACAGGAGCAGGAACAGCGGTGTGAGCGCGGCCAGGTAGTGCGGGAAGAAGTAGGGGTAGAAGTTGGCGCCGAAAGCGAACAGCGCGATGGTGACCAGCAGCCACCCGTCTTCGTAGCCCCATCGGCCGGCGAAGAAGAACGGCAGCGCAAGCAGCAGCGGCGTCAGAAAAAAGAAACGATAGAATCCCGCGCGGCTTGCCAGTCGCTCGAAATAGCGGCCCGGCGTATCGATGGGTCCATGGACGTAGGCCTGGCCCTCATAGTAAAGCTGCTGCGCCTGCGTCAGCGCCCGGTGCGGAGTTGCGTTGGGCTCGAAGGTAAACGTAGTGGGCACGCCATATTGGTACCGGCTGAGCGCATAGGGCAGAGTGGTCCAACTGCCCGTCACCGCCTGATCTTGCGCGAGCTGCAGCGCGACCGCCGGTACCAGAGCGACGGCCACGGGCAGCGCCAACCGCAGCAGCCGCGGCCACTCCGCGCGGCGCCGAAGCTGCGGCACAAAATAAAGGAGCACGCTGAGATCGAGGAAGAGCGATTCATACGGCCGCGTGAGCATCTGCAACCCCAGCCCCGCGCCGAGCGCGATGCCGTACGCCCACCGCCTGCGCCCCGTGCGTAGCCGCGGCAGAGCGCCAAACGCCAGGCATCCGGCAATCGCGGACACCGCCCCGCCCCAGTAGTTGTTCATCCACCGGTTCAGAGGCCCGAATTCGCAGACCGCCAGCAGACCGCCGGTCAGAGCCCAGCCCGGCGGCGTCCACCCCTGCAGCATCCAGTACGCCAGGGCCGCGAGCAGGCCCATGGAGATCAGCACTCCCGCCCAAGGCTCGCCGAAAGCGAGTTGCCCCAAAGCGAGCGCAAAGCCCTGTCCGAGCGCGTAGATCGAGCTGTAGCTCGGCTCCTGGATGACAAACGTGGTCTCGAAGAACCGATGCAGCGGATGCACCGGGTTCGCCAGCCGGAAGTGCGCCAGCGTGTCGCCGAGCAGCAGATAACTGAAATCGTCGGCGCCAGACGGTGTGGGAACGGGATGCAAAGGCAGCAGCGCCAGCCGCAGGACCACCACCAGCCCGAAAAGAAACGCCATGCACCACACCGGTCTCTGCGCCAGCCGCTGCGCCGCGGGCGCCAGCCACGCACGGGCGATCACGCCCGCCGCGAGGAGCACGGCAAAGGCAAACAGGACGAAATCGGCTGCCCCGAATCCGATCGGATTGTGCAGGGGCAGGAAGGACCGGAAAAGGTGAAACAGGTACATGGAGCCCGGAACACCATTGTTGCAGATCGCGGCGGGCACCTTGCGCATACCGTTGACATGCCGCCTGTAAGCCACTTACGATATCGGACAATGTCTCGCTTTAGCGTTCCAGTTCTCTGTTTGCTCCTGTTTTTGTCCGTGTCCACGCTCCGCGCCCAGGAAGTGCGCGCCACGATCGGCGGGCGTGTGTTGGACCCGACGGGTGCGTTGGTTCCGGCGGCGTCCGTCGACGTCACCAACGAGGATACGGGCGTCCACCAAAACACGAAGACCAACGCGCAGGGCGTTTGGATCGTGGAGTTCCTGCTGCCCGGCCATTACCGGTTCACCGTCTCCGCGCCCGGTTTCAAGGCGATCACGCACGAGAGCATCACGCTCCAGGCCGCCGACAACAAGCAGTTCGATACGAACCTCGAAGTCGGCCAGACCACGCAAGAAGTGGTCGTATCCGCCGACGCGCCGCTGATCGACACCACCTCCGCGACCTCCGGCACTGTGATCACGCAGGAAGAGATCAACGAAATGCCGTCGTCATCCCACGTGGTGACGCTGCTTGCCGTGATGTCCCCGGGAGTGACGGCCCAGGACCAGAACAACAACGTCGCGCATCTGTGGTCGTACAACGCGGCTTCCCAGTTCACAGCCGATGGCGGGCGCAACAACATCTACTCGAACAGCTTCCAACTCGATGGCATGCAGGACATGAAGAGCGGCGGCGACGTGGCGTTCATTCCGCCGATGGACTCCGTGCAGGAGTTCCGCGTTCAAACCAACGCCTACGATGCTTCGATCGGCCGTCAGGCCGGCGCCACGATCAATATGCAGACCAAGAGCGGCGGCAAGGACTACCACGGCACGCTCTACGAGTTCAACCAGAACAGCATTCTCAACGCCAATCTGCTGCAGACGAACCTGATCGGCGGCGCGGTCGCCCCGGTGCATTTCAACAACTGGGGCGGCACGTTCGGCGGGCCGGTCTGGATTCCCAAGCTGTACAAAGGCACAGCGAAGACTTTCTTTTTCGTCTCCTTCGACGACACACGCAACAGCAATCCGCTCGGCGATAGCCAGCGCTCGGTGCCGAACGCCGCCGAGCGCGGCGGCGACTTCAGCCAATCGTTCACGACGCAGAATATCGGGGGCGTGCTGCAGCGCTTCCCCATCCAGGTCTACGACCCGCTCTCCATCGACGCTACCACCGGCAATCGCACGCTGTTCCCCGGCAACGTGATTCCCAAGAGCCGCCTGAGCCCGATCGCGCAGGCCATCCTGAATTACGTGCCGATGCCGAACACGCCCGCCGCGCCCACGGGCAATGACGACCAGAACTACGTGCCGCCCGCCGTCCGCACGGACAAATTTCCTGCCCTCTCGATCCGCGGCGACCAGAACTGGAGCCAGTCGCAGCGCAGCTTCGTGACCGTGCGCTGGCACCACCTCACGGAGCTGACCGGCGACGATTTCGGCCCCAGCGATATCGCGAGCGGCGGCTACAACGTCCGCATCGCGCGCGATCTCGGCGTCGATCATGTGTGGACCATCGGCCCCACCAAAATCCTCGACGTGCACGCCAACGTCAGCCGGTACGAGGAGCCGAATTACGACGCGGGCGCCGGCTTCGACATCGCCAGGCTCGGCTTTTCGCAGAGCTTCGCGGGCGAGCTGACGCGGTCCGCGTTCCCATACATCACAGGCATCGCGGGAAATTTCGGCACCAACAACGGCGGCTCGTTCACCGGAACCAGCTACTACCA
>Ga0209062_1004219_pt1 | contig 15384 bp, 12 predicted proteins | sample Coa_R2_2_FD_187158 | JGI IMG/M metagenome (GOLD analysis project Ga0209062, IMG submission 187158) | Surface soil microbial communities from Centralia Pennsylvania, which are recovering from an underground coalmine fire - Coalmine... | ecosystem: Environmental > Terrestrial > Soil > Unclassified... | reverse complement strand
TACGCCTCCAGCGCCCACACCTCCATCTCCCCGAAGCGCTGCCCCCCGAACTGCGCCTTGCCCCCCAGCGGCTGCTGCGTCACCAGCGAGTACGGGCCCGTCGAGCGGGCGTGCATCTTGTCCTCCACCAGGTGCGCCAGCTTGAGCATGTAGATCACCCCCACCGTCACCGGCTGGTCGAACGGCTCCCCGGTGCGCCCGTCGTAGAGCAGCACCTTGCCGTCCTCCGGCAGCCCCGCCAGCCGCAGCTGCTCCCGGATCTGGCCCTCCGTCGCCCCGTCGAAGACCGGCGAGGCCACCGTGAAGCCCAAGACCTGCGCCGCCCAGCCCAGGTGCGTCTCCAGCACCTGGCCCACGTTCATGCGACTGGGCACCCCCAGCGGGTTCAGGATGATGTCCACCGGCGTCCCGTCGGGCAGGAACGGCATGTCCTCCGCCGGCACGATGCGCGAGACCACCCCCTTGTTGCCGTGCCGCCCCGCCATCTTGTCCCCCTCGCTGAGCTTGCGCTTCTGCGCGATCGCCACCCGCACCAGCTGGTTCACCCCCGGCGGCAGCTCCGCCCCCTCCGCCCGCGTGAAGACCTTGACCTCCACCACCTTGCCCCGCTCGCCCTGCGGCACCCGCAAGGAGGTGTCCTTGACCTCCCGCGCCTTCTCCCCGAAGATGGCCCGCAAAAGCCGCTCCTCCGCCGTCAGCTCCGTCTCCCCCTTGGGCGTGATCTTGCCCACCAGGATGTCCTGCGGCCCCACCTCCGCCCCCAGGCGGATGATGCCCCGCTCGTCCAGGTCCTTGAGCCCGTCCTCGCCCACGTTGGGGATGTCGCGCGTGATCTCCTCCGGCCCCAGCTTGGTGTCGCGCGCGTCCACCTCGTGCTTCTCCATGTGGATCGAGGTGAACACGTCTTCGCGCACCAGCCGCTCGGAGATCAGGATGGCGTCCTCGTAGTTGCCCCCCTCCCAGGACATGAAGGCGCACAACACGTTCTGGCCCAGCGCCAGCTCCCCGTTCTCCGTCGAGGACGAATCGGCGATCACCTCGCCCGCCCGGACCCGCTGCCCGTGCCGCACCGAGGGCCGCTGGTTGATGCAGGTCCCCTGGTTGGAGCGCTGGAACTTGCGCAGCGGGTAGCGGCGCTCCGCGCCGGCGTCGTCGCGGATCACGATCTCGCGGCCGGTGGCGTGCACCACGTAGCCGTCCTCCTCGGCCACCACCACCTGGCCCGAGTCGCGCGCGGCCTGGAACTCCATGCCGGTGCCCACGATCGGCGCTTTCGGCCGCACCAGCGCCACGGCCTGGCGCTGCATGTTGGAGCCCATCAGGGCGCGGTTGGCGTCGTCGTGCTCCAGGAAGGGGATCATCGCCGTGCCCACCGAGACCAGCTGGCGCGGCGAGACGTCCATGTAGTCCACGCGCTCGGGCGCCATCTCGGTGAAGTGGCTGTTGAAGCGCACCGAGACGCGCTCCTCCGCGAAGTGGCCGTCGGGCTCCAGCTCGACGTTGGCCTGGGCCACCACGTACTTCTCCTCCTCGTCCGCCGTCAGATACACCACCTCGTCGGTGACGATCGGGCGGATGCGCACGTGGCGCTCGGGCAGCCCGCGCAAGCGCTCGGCCAGCGCGGCCGTGACCGCCTCGCCCCGGCGGGCCAGCGGCTGGCCGTCCTCGGCCGCCACATCTTCGTCGAGGATCTGCCCCTCCAGCCGGTCATCGGCCGTGGACAGCGACTTGAGCACCCGGCGGTAGGGCGTCTCGATGAAGCCGTAGGCGTTGGGATGGCCGTAGGTGGCCAGGGAGCCGATCAGGCCGATGTTGGGGCCTTCGGGCGTCTCGATGGGGCAGATACGCCCGTAGTGCGAGTTGTGCACGTCGCGCACGTCGAAGCCCGCGCGGTCGCGGCTCAACCCGCCCGGACCCAGCGCGCTCAGGCGGCGCTTGTGCGTCAGCTCGGCCAGGGGGTTGGTCTGGTCCATGAACTGCGAGAGCTGGCTGCCGCCGAAGAACTCCTTGATGCTCGCCACCACGGGGCGGATGTTGATCAGCGCCCCCGGCGTCGCCGCGCTGGCGTCCTGGATCGTCATGCGCTCCTTGACCACCCGCTCCATGCGCAACAGCCCGATGCGGAACTGGTTCTGCAGCAGCTCCCCCACCGAGCGCACCCGCCGGTTGCCCAGGTGGTCGATGTCGTCCTCCCGGATCGGCCCGCTCTCGCTATCGACCGAGTTGTTGGCCTCGATCAGCTTCTTGACGATCGCCACCAGGTCCTGCCGCGTCAGCGTGCGCGCGCTGGTGGCCCGGTCCAGGTCCAGCCGCCGGTTCAGCTTGTAGCGGCCCACCCGCCCCAGGTCGTAGCGCCGCGGGTTGAAGAAGAGCGACTGCATCAGCGCCTTGGCGTTCTCGTAGGTGGGCGGGTCCCCCGGCCGCAGCTTCTTGTACATCTCCAGCAGCGCCTTGTCCGCCGAGTCCACCGGGTCCTTCTCCAGCGTGCTGGCGATGTAGCGGTGCTCGGGGTGGGTGTCCACGTCCCCGAACAGCGCCAGCAGCTTCTCGTTGGTGTCGAAGCGCTCCTCTTGGGGCAGGTCGTAGCAGACCGCCCGCAAAAGCGTGGTCACCGGGATCTTGCGCTTGCGGTCCACCTTGACTGTGAGCACGTCGCGGTTGCTTGTCTCGAACTCCAGCCAGGCCCCGCGGTTGGGGATCACCTTGCCCAGGTAGAGGGTGCGCCCGCTGCTGGGGTCCACGTCGTGGGTGTAGTACACCCCCGGCGAGCGCACCAACTGGCTCACCACGACGCGTTCGGACCCGTTGATGATAAAGGTGCCCTGCTTGGTCATGAGCGGGAAGTCGCCCATGAAGATCGTCTTCTCGATGATCTCGCCCGTCTCCTTGATCAGGAGCTTGGCGCGGATATTGAGCGGGGCGGAGTAGGTCATGTCGAGCTCGCGGCATTCCGCCTCCGAATACTTGGGCTCGCCGAAGGGTTCGAGGGGCACGCTGAACTCCAGCTCCATCTTGCCCGAGAAATCCTGGATCGGTGAGATCTCGGCGAATAGCTCCTGGAGCCCCTCGGTCTGGAACCACCTGAACGAGTTGAGCTGCATCTCGATCAGGTTGGGCATGGGCAGAACGTCGCGCAACTGCCCGAAGCGACGACGTTGGGGACTCTCAACCGCTAAGGCCATAATGTAGACTTCTCCTTGAGGTACATAGCGCCGGACTAGACATCGGGGTGTGGGGATGCGCAAAAAAGGGGCACAAAGCCCCCTCCCCACGTGTCTTCCGGATAATTGGAGTATATCACCTGCGGATAGCAATAGCAAGCCGTAGCGTTCCCCCTTTGCCAGGCGCTCACCTTTCAGTGTATCCATACTTTGCATAACTTGGAAATGGGCAATCCACCGGGTCTATGTGAGAGGAAAGATGGCATGAGCAACCGATACCTGGCCGCGGCGATTCAGATGGAACCACGCCTAGAGCCGAAAAAAGGATCTGCTGCGCAAGCGCGTCCCGGCCATGTACGCGCCGTTGGCGACACCCGGATATACTGAAGCGGTCGCAGCCAACCATAACGCAGAGGTTCCGGTCAATGCCACGACGCTCGTATGAAGATTTCGAAGGCGCCATCACGCAGTTCCAGGTGGCGCCGACGCCGGCCATGCTGGAAGACCTCATCGCCGGCACCATCGACATCGAACCGGACGAGATCGACGAGGAGATGACCACCTTCGCGCGCAGCCGCATCGAGCTGGCCTTCCGCACGGGCCGCGTCCAGACCCACCTGCGCCACCTCTACGACGTGCTGGCCGTGGTCGAGAGAGAGCGGGCCGGAGGCTAAGGACCGAGAGGTACGACATGTCGCATGATACCGGCTCCGCTCCCACAGGCCCGCACAGCCTGGCCCAGGCGATTTGGCTGAACGAGCCGCGCTCGTGGCGCCTGCTGGATGAGAACGGTCTGGCCGTGACCGCCGAGCCGGGGACCGACTTCTGGCGGGTCACGCATAGCGGCGCCATCAACCACAACGGGCATTTCCTCGGGCTACCGGTACAGGGCGATTTCACCGCCAGCCTGGCCGTACGCGGCGAGTACTGCGCGGAGTATGACCAGGCTGGGCTGATGCTGCTGGGCGACGAGACCACCTGGCTCAAGACGGGCGTCGAGATGGTCGGGAACGAGCATCGCGCCAGCGTCGTGGTGACCCGCGATAGCTCCGATTGGTCGTTTATGAAGGCACCCAACCCGGCCGAGATGTGGTTCCACGTCACCCGCCACGGCGACACGGTTGAGGTAGCTATCTCCAGTGACGGGAATGTCTACACGCCCGTGCGCCAGTGCACCTTCAGGCCGCGGCCGGCGCAGGTCGGCCCCTATTGCTGCTCCCCCATGGATGGCGCCGGCTTCGCGGTGACGTTTTCGCACGTCGAGCTGTCGGCCCCGTCCGCATCCTGACGCAGCCTCTCCTGCAGCCTGCTGTCCTTGTTGCGCGACTCCTCGGCCAGGGAGTCTTTATACTCTTGCACGCGGTCCATCAGGTCTGGGTTGGCCGTGGCCACGATCTGCACGGCCAGCAAGCCCGCGTTGCGCGCGCCGCCAATGGCCACGGTAGCGACGGGCACGCCCGCGGGCATCTGCACGATGGAGAGCAGCGCATCGAATCCGTTGAGCGCCGTCACCGCGACCGGCACGCCGATGACCGGCAGGGGTGTGTGCGCGGCCAGCATGCCCGGCAGGTGGGCCGCCCCACCGGCGCCCGCCACGATCACGCGCAGCCCACGCGCCCTGGCGCCGCGGCCATACTCCGCCATCTCCAGCGGCGTCCGGTGGGCCGAGACCACGCGCATCTCGTAGGGCACGCCGAAGCGGCGGCAGACCTCGGCCGCGGCCTCCATGGTCGGCAGGTCCGAATCGCTGCCCATGACAATGCCGATGAGCGGAGACGCATCGCCTGCCATCCTCTAAGCTCTCCTTTGCGCCAGGCGGGCTGAAGCCCACCACTGGGCCCGACATGACGTGCTCCCCGGGATGAATCCCGGGGTTTCCAGGCGGCACGCAATCTCCCTGGGTTTCGCCGCCACCGCACGGCATCCTGCGTGCGGCTATGTGACCAAAGTCCTCAGTTTCCGTTAAATAGTGATGCAAGCGGCTGCGCGCAGCGCCGTTTGCATCGCCTCATCGACCGTGGCGCCCAGGGCCGTGACATGCCCCATCTTGCGCCCGGGACGCGAACGCCGCTTGCCGTAGATATGGACGTGCGCGCCCGGCACGGCTAGCGCCGCGGCCAGCCCGTCCGGCCGCCCCGGCGCGTCGCGCGTGCCAAGGAGGTTGACCATCACGGCGGCAGGCGCCCGCAGCGCCGTCTCGCCGAGCGGCAGCCCGAGCGCCGCCCGCAAGGCGTTCTCGAACTGCGAGGTGACGCACCCCTCGATGGAGTAATGGCCGCTGTTGTGCACGCGCGGCGCCAGTTCGTTGACCAGCACCCTGCCGTCCGCACGCAGAAACAACTCCACGCCGACCATGCCATACAGGCCCACCGCCTCGGCCGCCGACCGCGCCATCGACGACGCGCGCTCGATCACCCCCGGCGCCACGCCGGCCGGGGCGTACACGTGGTGGCAGATGTGGTTGCGCTGTACCGTCTCCACCACGGGATAGAGGCGCGTCTCGCCGTCAAGGCCGCGCGCCACCATCACCGCCAGCTCGCGCTCGAAGCCCACGTACTCCTCCACCAGGAGGGCGCGCTCCGCCGCCGGCCGCTCCTCCGGCCCGCATAAGGCGGCGAAGGCCGGCTCGACATCGTCGGGACCGTATAGCGTTCGGTTGCCATAACCGTCGTACCCATTGCGCCGCCGCTTCAGCAACAGCGGCCAGCCCAGGTCATCGGCGGCCCGCAGCACGTCACATGGTTCGGCCACCGGGCGGAAGGCCGGCACCGGCAAACCCGCCTCGTCGAGCCGGGCGCGCTGGTGCAGCTTGTCCTGCACCACGGCGAGCGGGGCCGGTCCGGGAACGACGGTCGCCCCGTAGCTCTCCAGCAGGTACAGCGAGCGAGCCGGGACAAACTCGTTCTCCAGCGTGATAACCGGCGCCACCTCAGCTAAGCGTCGCAGGGCCATTTCGTCGTCCGAGGCGCCGACGATCTCGTGGCGCGTCAGGCGCCCGGCCGGACTATCCGCCGCTTGCTCCATGATGGCCACGTCGAGCCCGAGCGCGGTCGCAGCCCCGCCCAGCATGCGGGCCAGTTGCCCGCCGCCGAGAATGCCCAGATCAACGCGTCCGTCCGCCACGATCTAGAGAACCTACCCTTCCGCTACACAACCGTCTCTTTGCATTGTCACATAGCGTGCCGTGGCACCGCCACCCCGCCAAAACCTCACGGGTGCGCCTCAGGTCGCGAGAGGGCCTGGCCCTAAAGGGTGCCCGTCGCGTCAGGTCGTCTCGCACTTGGTGAACAAAATTGAGGCAGACCCGAGCCTCACGGCAGGAACACCATCACACATGGGCGGCCGTGGCGCAGATAGCGAGGCGGGCAGACCCACACCAAGCGTCACAGTGTCTTCGCCCGGCTTTAGCCGGTTCGTCCTTGCCAGGCGGTTTCAACCGCCGGTTCCTGCCCCGTCTGCCGGGCAAAGATATAGGATTCCCCTAGCGCCGGACGTGAGCGCACCTTCTACAATGACGACAGATGGAGTCATACAACAGCGCCGGGGAGAAGACCGGGATGGCCACGAGCATCACGATGGACGGCACGCAGGTAGCGGCCCGCATTCGGCGGGCGCACGATCTGATGGCGCGCGACCACAGATCCATGTTGCTGGAATTGAACGACCTCTTTCGGCGGGGTCGAGTGCCGCCTGCCTCGCTCGATGGGCCGTGCCACGGCCGGTTGGTGACCACGATCTTTGGCCGTGGCGCGGACCTTTCTACCCACCTGTTGGGCAGCCTCTATACGCCGTGGCGCGGCAAGGCCTTCGATGCCGCCGCGCAGAGCGGCATCAACCTGTTTAGCGCGGCCAGCAAACCGCTGATCCGCCCCTTCGACCCGGCCGTACACGAGGATTCCCGACCCGACCTGGTGCGCGCCTATCCGTTCCGCACCTACCCGGCGCCAGGCGTCATCGACCGCGACCGCCTGGTGCTCAAGATCGATTACGATTTCCCGGCCAATCCCTTCGGCCCGATCCGCCGTGTGCTCGATGAACTGGTGGAAGTCGCGCCCGGCTACTATCTGGGCAAGGCGCATCTTCGACTGCCTGGGCACTGGCGCACCATCGCCTACTTCACGCTGGAAACGCCCTGATGTCGCTCTATACGTTCAACCCGCGTAACACCGGGCTCTACGAAGCGCGTCTGTGGAAAGCCTACTACGACCGCCAGTGGCCGCGGGCGCTGGCGCTGCTCTTTCGCCTGATGCGCAGCCAGTTCGGCCTGAGCCTGGTGGATGCCGCGCGGGCCACGCTCGGGGGCATCCGGGCCAGCATCATCTTCGCACCGCCCGAGCACGACGACAAAGCGGTGCTGAAGGCCCTGGAGCGCTTCTACACCGTGGTGCGCAACGGCTCGGATGGACGGTTCGACCCGCACGCGGCGGCCGCGGCGGAGTTGGACTACTGGATCGTGCACCGCCGGCTGGCCGGACAGAAGGGATCTGCGGCGCTGAAGGAATCGTTGGCCCGGCTGTCGGCCTGCGTCTACGGCCTGTCACCCGACCAGACCCACCCCTCCGCCGCGTTGCGGGCGCACGCCTGCGACCTGGTGGACGACATCACCGGCGGACGGCAGGCGCCCACCCACGCGGCGTGGTCTGCCATCGAGGACACCCTGCGTCGCTCGTATGCCCTGCTGCGCCTGGAGCTGGAGAGCACGCCCTAGCGCAGGGATTTGTCAAGCGGATCACGCCCGGCATATCTACCGCCACCGAAAGGGGCCTTCCACCCGGACATCCCGGATGAAGAGCGATGGGTCGTCCGGTAGCTTGTCGAGAAACAACACCAGATTCCAGCGGTCGGGCCTGTCGAACATGGACACCGAGGGCACGAGCATCGCCTGCGCGGACGATGTCCGCCGGATGAACTGGGCCGTCGCCCGGGCGATGCCTTTATCAAGAAAGCAGTAGGGGGCATCGGCAAGCATCAGGTCGGCCAGTAGTGAGGGTTCGCGCAGATCGAGCAGACGGTCGATGGCGAGGTCCAGGCGGTAGACGGTGCGCTCGATAGTGGCGTGCAGCAAGCCAGGGGAGCGATCCTCCTCAAAGTGGCGGGCCCACTCGGCAATGGCGAGTCCGACATCTCCGGCAACGTAGAGTGTCGGCTCACCGGCCATGTTCCACCGGTTGTCGACAGCCAGACCGCTGCGGCTGAAATCGAGAACCTTGTCCCGGGGCACCGACGACGGCAGATGGCGATAGCCGATGCCCGCCCACGGCCGCAGCCGGCTGTCGAGCGCCATCTAATAGCCGGCGCCCTCGTAGTCGACCGCCAATGCGCCCAATACGCGGTCGGCATGCCCCAACTCGAATTCGTGCAAGGCCGTATGATAATCGAAGACCTTCATCGGCGTCGTCATAAACCTGATGAAGCCTTCTGGGGTGTAGACGGTCAAACCCAGTTCGCAGATCTCGGCCAACGTCGCGAGCTGGCCGCGTCGTGCATCGTCGGATGGCCAGCGCCCCTCGCGCTCCCAATTCTCGACGGTCTTCGCGCTGACGGACAGCAGGCGTCCCATCTTCTCGCGCGACAAACCGAGATTGGCGCGAAGCTGACGCAGCGTTGGCGTGGCGGCCGAGCGGTGTGTAGCAATCATGGCAGTACTCCCTGCCTCCAGTCTAGCCGATTGCTAGAAGGTTTTCTATATCCGAACGGGCGGGACGGACGTGCTGCCGTCGCAACCAGGGCATCCTGCCGCGTGGTAGACTTGTGCCTGTGGCTAATTCGAATGGAACCCTGGCTTTGCTGGTGGTGCACGCGCATCCCGACGACGAGTCCATCGGCACAGGCGGCACGCTGGCCCGTTACGCCGACGAGGGCATCCGCACCGGCCTGGTCTGCTGCACGCGGGGCGAAGAGGGCCAGATCCTCGACCCGGCGCTCGACTCAGACGAAGCCAAACCGCGATTGGGCGCCATCCGCGAGAGCGAGCTGCGCTCTGCCGCCTCCATCCTGAACGTCTCCGAGCTGTATTTTCTGGGCTACCGCGACTCGGGGATGGAAGGGTCGGAGGCGAACGCCAACCCCGACAACTTCATCAACGCCAACCCCGACGAGGCGGCCGGGCGCCTGGCGGCGATCATCCGCGAGCTGCGCCCGCAGGTGGTCGTGACCTACGACGAGCACGGCGGCTACGGACACCCCGACCACAAGATGGCCCATCGCATCACCCGGGCGGCCATCGAGCGCGCAGCGCACGACGGCGCGGGGGAGCCGGGCTGGCGAGTTCTCAAGCTGTATTACACGGTCATCGCGCTCGACACGCTGCTCCAGGCCAACGAGCAGCTGAAGTCACGCGGGCTCCCCTCGCCCTTCGATACGGGGGACGTCTCGCTGGACATCCGCCAGTTTGCTGCACCGGACGAGGTGATCAACGCGCGCATAGACGTGGGGCGCTATCAGGCGACGGTCGAGCGCGCCCTGCGCGCCCATCGCACGCAGATCAGAGACGACGACATCCTGCTGGCGCTGCCCGACGACATCAAGGGGCAGCTCTTCTCCGTCGAGCACTACATCCGGGCCTTCAGCGCGGTCGCGGTTCCGCAACAAGAGACCGATCTATTTGCGGGATTGCGATAACCTGTGGATGAATGCTTGTTGCAATAGCGGTTGATAGATATACTGCATAGCGAGTCTCAAGGCAGATTCAGGCTGCTACGCATCGCTGCGATATCCCCCGGCATATTGCGTAACTTTCACGGCGTCCCTGCATTGTAATAGGTGGAGGCAATATGCCGGCCGTGGGATGCGTATGCTCTCAACAGGCATGAATCCTGCTAGAAGCAGGCTTGGTTTCTCAAGTTGAGAGGGGCTCTCGGCCATCGGGATGTAGCTAGGAAAGGGGGAAAAGTAAAGTAGCGTAGTGTCGTGCGGACGGCGCCGGCCCATCAGGCGGCGCGCAGGCCCGACAACACTATGAAGACTGCAAGACACAGAGACCAGACGTAGCTGCGCGGTTCTACCGACAACCCAGTTCACGCCGGTAGCGCCCCCATGGGCAAGGTTGATCCGTACAGAATTCCGGCTTTTCGCGATCCCTCGCGTCCCCCTACTGCCTGTCACGACTATTCTTTCCAAGGAGGAAGATATGTCTTTGAAGACCACGCCAAAAGGTCTTCTGGCAGCCCTCGCGGCCACGGGCATCGTGATGCTACAGATGCCGGCCGTGACGGGCCACCTTGTGAGCGCTGCCACCGCGCACGCGCAACATGCCAGCGCCGTCAAGCCGCATGATACGACGCCAGGCTTCGGTAACGGCACCATTAACATCAGCCTGGGTGGCGGCCCCGTGCTCAGCCAGGTCGTGGTGACCCCGGTCATCGCACTGCCGGCGACAGCCACCGTCACGATTTCCTTCCGGGATTTTGGAGGCACGACTACAGCACTGGCCACCAACGTGCCGGCAGCACAAAACGTCGGCATAACCGTGACGATTCCGATCACGGCGGCACCCGGCACGGGCTCCATCAATGCCGCCTTCAGCGACGGAACGAACACGTCGCTTCCGTTCACGGTAAACGCACCCTCGGTCACACTGACGACCCGACAGTCGTCGAGTTCGGTGACTACACCTGTGACGGCCACACGCGGTACCACGATTACAGTGGCCCTGAACAACTATCCGGTGGGACAGATTATCCAGCCCACGATCGTGTATAGCAGTGCTGTATCGACAAGCGGTGTCTTCAGTGTCACCGCGGTGGCCACGCAAGTTGTCCCGAACGCTGCGGGCCAGGGATCGATGGTAGTTGCCGTTCCGCCGGACGCCGCCTATGGCACCACCATGGGCATCTCGCTGACGGACGTGAGCGGTAATTTGGTGGCGTCGGGCACCCCCATCACGCCGACGGCCGGTACGTACAACGGCGTCATGCCCAGCGTAGCGATCAACGCGGCACCAGCCATCACAGTATCGCCAACGGCGGTTGGAGCGGTCGGCATCTCGCAAACGATCAACCTCTCCACGACCGGGACGGGCACGTTCGTCATCACAGATACCTCACCGGTAACGGCCGTGAGCCAGAGCATCGACTTTGATATCGGGCTGCAGGGCCAGACCGCAAGCGAAATCGCGCCGACCTCCGCCGTCTACTCGGCACAGGGGGTGTTCACGGCAACGCTGCAGTTCACGCCGACCGTCGCCGGCACGTATGTGATCACGGCGAGCGACGCCAGCGGCAATGCCGCCGTGGCCACCTTCCAGGTCGCGGTTCCAGGCGCTCCGGTGGCCACATCGTACCTGGCTGAAGGGTTCACTGGCGGTGCCGGGTCGACTGCGTTCCACACGCTCCTGAACATCCTAAACCCGAACTCGGTCCCGGTCATCGTCACCAACACCTACGCAATCGAGACCAATGCCAGCAATGTGATCACAACCTCCACACCGGATGTGGTCGTGGTGACGCACACTATCCCGGCCTTCGGTGACCCCCTGATCGACCTGGCCGCGGACATTCCCTTGCAGCCGGTCAAGTCCGGCCCGGACGCCGGCAAGACCCTCTCGGGCGCGAATCAGCGCGTGGCCACCATCGTGCAGACCGCCGGCTTCACCAATAACCCGGCCGTGCGCGGTGTGGCGGTTGAGCGCATCATCGAGCGCGTCTCGGGCAACGCGGTGAACCCGACGTTCCTCGACGGCGACGCCACGATAGCCACGAGCAGCCCGAACACCAGCTTCTACTTCGGCGAGGGCTATACCGGCATCACCTTCCAGGAGTACCTGATCCTGTTCAACCCAAGCCCGACGGTGACGGCAACGGTGAACGTGATACCGGCTCCGACGAGTTCCCCGACCACCGCCACGCTGACGTTTGGCCCGTACGTCCTGGCCCCGCTCCAGCGCGCGACGATCAACGTCAACGCCATTAACAAGGGCAATGCTCCGTCGTTGGGCCTGATCGTGAACAGCGACCATGCCATCGTCGCCGAGCGGCCTTTGTACTTCGGCCCGGGCAGTGGTTCGGGCAAGCCCGGCCTGACCGACGCCTTCGGCCTGACCACGGCGTCCAAGACGCTGAGCTTCGCCTATGGCTCGCTCACCGGCGGTTTCGACGTGGCCAACCCGGTCACCGGTACCATCGTGCCGACGAGCGACTTGCAGCAGACCATCGATGACCGGCCGTTCGTGACCGTCCTGAACCCGAACATCGCGGGTCAGGTCATCGCCGGAACGACCTCCGGTACGGCCACGGCACCCGGCCCGGCAGCGCACGTGACGATCCAGTTGCGTGGCGAGAATGGCCGCCTGCTCGGCTTCTTCATCAGTGACGTCGACGCCGGCACGCGCTTCACTCTAACTTATGCCGACCTGACCAGCGGCTCCGGCGGCATCGGATTCCCCGGTGTTCCGGCCGCTCAGCCGACTCGCGCGGGTGTCTTCAGCACCTTCGTGAGCAGCTCCGAGCGCGTCGTGGCCGAGTTGCCGAACTACTACGGCCAGGGTCCGGTCACCTCTTCCGGTGACGCGAACCTGGGCGCTCCGGGTATCGACCTCGTCGGCGCACCGACCGGTCAGACCGACGTGATCTTCCCGTCGCTCGCGTCCAGCGAGGTCGTCGCGGGTCGCGGCATCGAGAGCACGGTCTTCCTGTACAACCCGGGTGTCAACCCCATCCAGGTGGCAGGTTCGTTCTTCACCATCACCGGCACCGTCCTCCAGACCTACACGATCGGTCCTGACCAGATTCAGGTCATCGGTCGGAAGATCACGGATAGCGGTGGCACCGGCTCGGCGCAGGGTCCGGTCATGCCGGCCGGCACGTTGGGCGCCGAGTTCTCGATCGTGCCGCAGCGCGGTTCCACCAACGGCACCGCGAACGGTGTGCCCGGTACTGTCGGTGGTCCGTCGGGTGAGCCTGGCGCGGACGCGGAGTCCTTCGTCGCCGCGGCCATCAGCCACTCCGCCGACGCCGCCCAGTGGTGGGGTACGCAAGGCTACTACCCATTGCCGACGGCCTGTTCGACGGCAAGCGGATGCTCGTAGCCGGGTGATTGGCAGGGATAGGCCCGCACCTTTCCCTGCTCGGCAAGATCCAGACGAGGGCGGCGGGGAAACCCGCCGCCCTCGCCGTTTATCCCCACGGTCGACAGATGGCCGTGCGGTCTGCTACGCTGTGGCCAGGACAAAACACAAGGAGAAGGCATCATGACGGCCTTGATCGCGGCCACACCACAGAGCCAGACCGAGCGACAGGAGGAGCGCGCGTCCGGCCTGCGCGTCTCTTTCGTCGGCGCGGGGACCATGGCCGAGGCCATCATTCGCGGGCTGATACAGCGCGGCGTGGTTGCGCCGCAGAATATGACGGCCAGCGCGCCGCGGCAGGAGCGCCGCGCTTACCTGGCCGAGACCTACGGGCTGCGGACCGTGGCTGAGAACGCCGAGGCCGTGCGGGAGACGGACGTGGTCATGCTCTGCGTCAAGCCGCAGACCGTGCCCAAGGTTCTGCCCGAGCTGCGCGAGTCGCTGGATACCCGCCAGCTCATCGTTTCCATCGCCGCCGGCGTGTCTCTGGACACGCTGGAAAACCTGAGCTATCATCCCGCCATCGTGCGCTCCATGCCGAACACGCCGGCGCACGTCGGCGAAGGCATGACCGTCTGGGTCGCCAGCCACGCCGTCACCACCACCCAGGTCATCTATTGCCGCTCCATCTTCAGGGCGCTGGGACGCGAGATGCAGGTGGATAACGAGGGCCTGCTGGATATGGCCACCAGCATCAGCGGCTGCGGCCCGGCCTACCTCTTCCTGGTGATGGAGGCGCTGACCGATGCCGGAGTGCAGATCGGCATGCCCCGCTATATGGCCGAGGAGCTGGTCATTCAAACCGTGCTGGGAGCGGCGCGCCTGGCCCAGGAGAGCAACCGGCACCCGGCGGCGCTCAAGAACGGCGTCACCTCGCCCGGCGGCACCGCGGCAGCGGCGCTGTATCAACTCGAGAAGGGGGGGCTGCGCCCCACCATGGCCGATGCCGTGATGGCCGCCTATCAGCGGGCCATCGCGCTCGGCCAGGCCGGCGAGCGCACCGCCGGGTCCAGGGAATCCGAGCGGCGACGCGACTATTGACGTGCGCCTGAACGATCGTGTCGCGCGGCTGCTCATCGTAACGGGCCAGGGCTTGCTGCTGGCCCGCGCCCCGCGCGCTCTGCGCTGGCGCCTGGAAACCTTCGGCCTCTACATGCCGTCCCTACCCGAGGCGCGGCCGTGGTGGCGCATCAACGTGGGGGCTGCCCTGGCCTTGCTGCGGCAGTTGCCGGGCTATAGCCGCTGGCTCGCCGAGATGCGCGCCTTGCGGCAGGCCGGGGCAGGCGGATGGTGGCACGCGCGCGCCGGAACCGGCGCGGAAGACTGGGAGCGCTGGCTTCATTTGTCTGATTGATGAACCGTAGCACGCTACTCGCCGCGCGACGCTCGCACCTCTGCCACGATCTCCCCAACCGTCTTGCGCGGACCCGGAGGATGTGCCGCGACGAAGGCTTCGACTGTTCCTCTGGGACAATGGCGAAGGCGCACTCCGTCTCTGTCAACGTCGAAGATGATCGTGTCGCCCACAGTGACCCGCAGAGCCTGCCGCACAGCTCGTGGAATAGTCACCTGACCCTTGCTTGTAACCTTCGCTCGCGCTTCCACAGGCCGCACTCCTTACATTGTCGCCTTACTTTCGGCAATATAGCATCCTGCTGAGGAATCCGGCTAGCCTTTCATGCGTTCTGAACGGGCGGCAGGTCGAGCCTGCCACCCTGCTCGAGGATCACCAGTTCCATCGGCGTGCCGGCCAGGTGCGGCGCGATCGTCGTCGGGTCCTCGCGCCATTCGCGCCAGATCTCCCAGTGGACCGGCAGGAGGCGTCGCGCTCCTAGCACTTTCGCCGCCCGCGCGATCTCCTCGGGTGTGCTGTACAGTTGGCCGTCGATGATATCGCGGCGGTTGCGGCCCAACGCCAGGACGGCCAGGTCGATGCGATGGTTCCGGCCGATGTCCTCCAGCGCATCGAGGTACATGGTATCGCCGCCGATGAATACGCCAACGCCATCCGCTTCGAGCACGAAGGTCACGGCCCCCACGTCCTCCCAGTCCTTCGATGGATAGGAGGTGAGCAGGATATCGCCCGCGGTCAGCGTGCTGCCCGGCGGCATGACCTGGACACGCTCGGTCGAGAAGCCCCACTCGAACATCATCTCGGCC
>Ga0209062_1004217_pt1 | contig 15390 bp, 15 predicted proteins | sample Coa_R2_2_FD_187158 | JGI IMG/M metagenome (GOLD analysis project Ga0209062, IMG submission 187158) | Surface soil microbial communities from Centralia Pennsylvania, which are recovering from an underground coalmine fire - Coalmine... | ecosystem: Environmental > Terrestrial > Soil > Unclassified... | reverse complement strand
CAAGGATGGACCGGCGTTCATGGACGCGGTGCGGGCGGCGGGCAAGCCGGTCGTGGTGTTCAAGGCCGGGCGGACGCACGCGGGCAGCCGAGCCTCGGCGTCGCATACAGGCTCGCTGTCCGGCGAGCGCGAGGTCTACGAGGCGGCGTTCAAGCAGGCCGGGGCCATCCTGGCGCGCGATACCGAGAGCTTCTTCGACACCGCCATCGCCCTGGCGGCGTACGAGGGCCGCCCGCTGCCCGCGACGACTCGCGTGGCCATCATGACCATCTCGGGCGGGCCCTGCGTGATCGCCAGCGACACCTGCGAGGAAGCCGGCCTGGAGGTGCCGGTGCTGGCCCCCGAGACACAGGGGCGCATCCGGCAGCTCATCCCGGACTTCGGCGCCAGCGGCAACCCGGTGGACATGACGCCGCAGGTCGATCCGGCGAACATCGCCGGCTGTGTGGACGCGGTGAGCGCCGATCCGTCGGTGGATGGGCTCATCTTCATCAACGTGGGGCGCGACTTCCCGGAATTCGGCACGGCCTTCGCCTCTGCCTCCGAGCGGCTGCCCGTGACGGCGTTCGTCACCTCCGCGCCGCGGGTGCTGGAGGGTCTGGCAGGCAAAGTGCCGAACTTCCCGACGCCCGAGCGAGCCGTTCACGCCTACAAGGCGCTGGTGCAATACGCCCGTCTACGTCAGCGGTCAGCGCCGGGCAGCCAGCAGCACTCCGTCACGCCCATGACCATCGAGGGCAGCGGCGTCATGGACGAGCACGAGGCCAAGCGGCTGCTGGACCGGTGGGGCGTGCCGGTGGTGCCGGAGACGCTAGTGACCGGTCCGGGGCGGCACGAGTTCACGCCCATCCGCAAGCTGGCCACGCACTTCGGTTTCCCGGTGGTGCTCAAGGCCATCCACCGCGACATCATCCACAAGACCGAGATGGGCGCGGTGGCTGTGGGCATCCCGGATATCGACCGCCTGAAGGTTGCCTGGGAGGACATGCACGCTCGTTTCCCCGACGCGGCCTGGCTGATCCAGCCGTTCCTGCCCGGGGACGTGGAGGTGATCGTCGGCGCGCGTCGCGACCCGGTGTTCGGCCCGGTAGTGGTGTTCGGTACCGGCGGGGTGATGACGGAGCTGTACCACGATGTGGCGCTGCGCGTGGCGCCGCTGAGCCAGGCCGACGCACTGGAGATGATCAAGGAGACTAAGGCGGCCGAGCTGATGCGGGGCTTCCGCGGCCTCCCGGTCCACGATCCTCGCGAGGTGGCCGCCGTGATTGTCAAAGTCGGCCAGCTCATGCTTGGCCAGCCCAGCGTGCTGGAGCTGGACGTGAACCCGCTCCTTCTGACCGAAAAGGGCCCCATCGCCGTCGACGCGATGGCGGTCATCGAATGACGCGAGCCCAAGCGGGGCGAGGAGCCGCCGACGGGAGCCTTATCCCCAGCGGCTAATCTCGCGGGAGCTTGAGCCCGCGCTGGGCGATGACCATACGCTGGATGTCGGGCGTGCCGCCGCCGGTCAGGTGGAAGGGCGTGTTGCGGTACAGGAACTCGGCCTCGCCGCCTAGCGGCGCATCGGGCCCGCGCTCGGCCCCTCGCTCGCCGATGACGTCCATGCCCAGGTCGCTAATGAGCACCATCAGCTCGCTCGAGCGCAGCTTGCTCATCGAGGCCAGCGCATCCGGCACCTGGTGCTGGTCCTGCAGCCAGGCCACGCGGTAGGACAGCCAGCGCAGCGCCTCGATTTCGGCGCGCAGACCCACCAGCCGGTCCTTGAGCGCGGGGGCGACGTCGTGCTCGGCGGCGTAGGCGCGGATGCGGTCGAACATGCGCATCAGCAGGCCAACCTTTCCGATGGCCGACCGCTCGAGATTGAGGGTCACACGGATATTCGGCCAGCCCTCGTCCTTCTTACCCAGCAGGGCCTCGGGCTGCAGCTCCACGCCGTCGAAAAACACCTGGTTGACGTGCCAGCCACCCATCGTCCAGAGCGGCTGGACGGTGACACCGGGAGCGTGCATGTCGATGAGGAACAGGCTGAGGCCCTTGTGCTTCGGAACATTCGGGTTGGTCCGCGCCGCCACCATGCCCACGTCCGCTCGATGCGCGCCGCTGGTGAAGATCTTCTGGCCCTGCAGCCGCCAGCCGCCGCCGGGCATCTCCTCGCACTTGGTCGAGATGGAGGCGGCGTCCGAGCCGGCGCTCGGCTCGCTCAAGCACCAGCAGCAGGTGATCTCGCCCCGAGCGATGCGCGGCAGGTACTTCAGCCGCTGCTCCTCGCTGCCGTAGACCGTGAGCGACTCGCCCACGAACACCACCGAGCCGGTATAGCGGCCGAAGGGCGCGTTGGCATAGGACATCTCTTCATAGAAGATGGACATGTCCACATGGCTGCGGCCCTGGCCACCATGCTCGCGCGGCCACTGCATGCCGATCCAGCCGCGCTCGGCCAGCAGCTTGTAGAACTCCTCGTCGTGCTGCTCGGCCGTGGTGAGCTTGTCCCGGCCCTTGGCAGTCACCTCGCGGGCGACGAACTCGCGCACCTCCTGGCGGAAGGCATCCTGCTCGGGGGTAAAAGTGAAGTCCACGCCCTCTAGCTCCTGAAGCCCGGCACGAGCTCCCACGAGGGCCGCGGCTCGAAGCTGAGCTGCGCCTCCTTGGCTTGGCGGAAGTAGAGCTGGATATCGAAATCCACGGTGAAGCCGTAGCCGCCGAAGGTCATCAGCGCGCCCCGTGCGGCCTGGGCGAAGGCCTTGCCGGCGTGGTGCTTGGCCAGCCGGCTCACGTCCTCGGCCGCGGGATCCCCGCCGTCGATCAGCGCCGCCGCACGATAGACCAGCATCCGCGCCTGCTCGAGCTGGATGGCCGCATCGACGAGCCGGTTCTGGACGGACTGGTAGGAGCCGATGGGATGGTCGAACTGCACCCGCTCCCGGGCATAGGCGGACGCGAGCTCGATCGCCTGGCTGCCGGCGCCCGTTGCCCAGGCCGCGAGGCACGTCCGCAGGCGGTTGAGGGCTTGGGCGGAGCGGTCCGGCGCGACTGCGAGCACTTCCGCCGGGGTTTGGTCGAAGGTGAGGCGCCACTGCGGGACCAGGCTCTGGGTTTGGACGAGCTCGGCTTTGAGTCCATCCGCCACGGCGCCCTCACCGAACCTCTCCCACTGCTGTGGGAGAGGAACAAGGGCGAGCTGCGACGGGAGAGGAATCAGCAGGGCGGAGGCTCGGTCGAGGAACGGCACCCCGTCGGCGGCGCCGCTGAGCCGGTCGCCATCCAGGCGCAGCTCTGAGCGGCCAGGAACGAGCGGCGCCACCAGCTGGCCGGAGGCGACCTTGCTCGCCAGGGGGTGATCGCCCAGCAGGAAGGCAGCGTAGGCGGACTGCCAGCTCAGGAGCTGTGGGGCGAGGAAGCGCCCCGCCACCTCCTCCAGCTGGGCCAGCACGCCGAACTGCGGCGCATCGCCGAAGGACAGGCCGGCTTCGAGGAATCCGCCACCGGCGACGGCGGACACGAACCCATCGTCGAACGACACCTGATCGGCCTCCCAGGCGCGGATGCGGGCCGGCGAGCACACGTCGCCGAGAATCTGCGCCAGCGCCTCGGCGAGCGCCTTCTCTTCGTCAGAGCGGGCGAAGTCCATGCGGCCTTATCCTAAGCGAGCACATCATCGCGCACTTGGAGGATGCGTCCCATGCCATACCAGACCGTCAAGGTCGACCGCGAGGACCAGGTCACGTGGGTGACCCTCAACCGGCCCGAGAAGAAGAACGCCATGAACCCCCAGCTCAACTCGGACATGGTCGAGTGCCTGACCGAGCTGGAGAGCGACGACGCTACCCGCGTGGTCGTGCTCACCGGCGCTGGCGACTCCTGGAGCGCCGGGATGGACCTGCGGGAGTATTTCCGCGCGCTGGACAATGACCCGTCCAACGCCATGAAAGCCCGTTGGGCCACCCGCACCTGGACGCACTTCAAGCTGAAGATGTTCCCCAAGCCGACCATTGCGGCCGTAAACGGCTGGTGCTTCGGGGGCGCCTTCACCCCGCTGATCTCGTGCGACTTCGCCGTCGCCGCCGACACGGCCACGTTCGGCCTGTCCGAGGTGAACTGGGGCATCTTCCCCGGCGGGCTGGTCAGCAAGGACCTCTCGCTGGCGATGAGCTATCGCGACGCCCTGTACTACACCCTCACCGGCAAGAATTTCAGCGCCGAACGGGCGCGCGAGATGGGCCTGGTCAACGAGGTCGTGCCCAAGGACCGGCTGCACGACGCCGTGATGGAGCTGGCCAACGACCTCAAGAAGCTGAACCCGTACGTCTTGCGCGCGGCCAAGGAGGCCCTGCGCACCTGCTGGAACATGGATTACGAGCAGGCCGAGGAGTACCTGCGGGCCAAAGGCGACCAGCTCCGCTTCCGCGACCCCGAGCAGGGACGCGCGCGAGGCATGCAGCAGTTCCTGGACGAGAAGCGCTTCCGGCCCGGCCTCTCGCCCTACATCCGGGAGGGCGCGGCCTCTTGAAGATTGCCGTCTACGGGCCGGACCGCCGCGTCGGCGTGCTCCACGGCGAGCAGATCGTCGATGCCAGCCGCGCCTACGCCAAGTACATCCACGAGCGGGAGAACGAGGCGCGGCCGGTGGAGGTCGCGGCCGCCCTGGTGCCGCACGACCTGCAGGCCTTCATCGAGGGCGGCCAGCGCGCGCTCGACGGCGCGCAGAAGGCAGTCGACTACCTGCTGAGCCAGGCCGGTGAGCAGCGGGGCGTCCATGGCGAGCACCTTGCGCACAATTTGGCGGACACCAAGCTGCACGCGCCAAAGCCGCGCGGCTCGCGCATCGCCTGCGCCGGGGGGAACTATGCCGAGCACAGCGCCGGGATGGCGCGAAGCCGCGGTGAGCAGGTTTCGGTCGAGCACTTCCACGAGGAAATCCGCAAGCGCGGCATGTGGGGCTTCTTCAAGGTCAATCGCGAGGCCGTCGGGCCGGAGGGCGAGATCATCTACCCGGCCCGCACCAAGCGTTTCGATTACGAGGGCGAGGCGGCCATCATCCTCGGCAAGCAGGGCAAGGACATCCCGGCCGGCAAGGGCAAGGACTACGTCTGGGGCGTAACGCTGCTGGTCGACTGGAGCATCCGCGACGGCAACGAGCGCCCGGCGACGGCCGCCTTCTCGTTCGGCAAGAACTTCGACTGCAGCCTGTCGATGGGGCCGTGCATCGCCGTCGGCGAGCTCGATCCCGAGAACGTCGACGTGCAGACGGTCATCAACGGCGAGGTGCGCCAGAAGTACAACACCAAGACCATGGTCTATTCCTTCTGGGAGTTCATGGAGTACATCTCGCGCGACCTGACGCTGTACCCCGGCGACGTCATCAGCGGCGGCACGGCCGCCGGGACGGCGCAGGACTCCAGTCCGCGCAACCCCGACGGCACCACGCCGCCGGACCGCTTCCTGAAAGTGGGCGATGTGGTGGAGGTGTCCTCGCCCCAGATCGGCATGCTGCGCAGCCGTATCGTGGCCAAGTGAACCGCCTCGTCATGCTGGGCGTCGAGCGAAGCATCCCCACGTGCCGCTCAACGCGGGGACCCTTCGCTCGACGCTCAGGGTGACACGGCCGTGACCCGGGACCTCACGCCGCTGCTGCGGCCGGCCAGCATCGCCATCGTGGGCGCATCCAGTCGTGAGCAGTCGCTGGCCGGCCGGCCGCTGACCAACCTGCAGCGCCAGAAATACCCCGGCCGGCTGTACCCGATCAATCCGCAGCGCGACGAGATCGCCGGGCTCAAGGCCTATCCCAGCATCGCGGATCTGCCGGAGGCACCGGACCTGGCGCTCATCATCTCGCCCAGCGACTCGGTGCTGCCGGCGCTGGAGGCGTGCGCCGAGCGAGGTGTGCGGGCGGCCATCGTCATCAGCGCCGGCTTCGGCGAGATCGACCAAGCCGGCGCCGCGCGCCAGCGACGGATGGCCGAGCTGGCGCGGAGCAGCGGCATGGTCCTCCTGGGGCCGAACTGCATCGGCGCGTTGAACTTCGTGGACTTCATCCCGCTGTCGTTCACGGACAGCGGCGACATGGACCAGCGCAAGACCGGCCGGATCGCCCTAGTGTCGCAGAGCGGCGGCCTGATGGGCTCGCTCTCGAACCGCGCCTACGACGCAGGCGTCGGCTTGAGCTACGGCCTCTCGACCGGCAACGAAGCCGACCTCACAGCGGTCGAGGCGCTGGAATGGCTTGCCGGCGAGGGCTCTTCAGACGCCTTCATCCTGCTGCTGGAGCAGGTCCAGGACGGGGCTCGGTTCATGGCCCTGTGCCGCCGGCTGCTGGAGCTGGGCAAGCCGCTGGTGGCCTACAAGATGGCGCGGACCGAAACCGGCGGCGCCGCGGCGCGATCGCATACCGGCGCGCTGGCGGGCTCGTATCGGGCGCTGCAAGCGGTGTTCCGGCAGCTGGGCGTTATCGAGGCGACCGACCTGGACGACGTCGTGGACCTGGCTGCTGCCGCGGCGGCGGGCAAATGGCCCAAGGGACCGAACGTCGGCATCGTCACCGGCTCCGGCGGGGCGGCCGCGGCCTCGGCGGATCGCGCCGAGGAGCTGGGCATGGCCACGCCGCCATTCAGCCAGGCGCTGGAGGGCGAGCTGCGCGCGCACCTCCCCGGCTTCGCCGAGGCGGTGGTGAACCCGTTCGATTGCACGGCCATGCTCATCGAGAAGCCGGCCTCCGTCGGCGGCATCGTCTCGATCATGCTGTCGGACCCCGGCATCGACGCAGTGGTGTCTGTGGACCCAGGGACCGGCATTCCCGGCAAGCTGCGCGCCGAGTCGCTGGCGCCGGTGGCAGCCGCGGCGGACAAGCCGGTGCTCCAGGCGGTCCTCAGCGGCAGCCTCTCGCGGCCGATGGTGGAGACCCTGCGCGCGGCCAAGGTGCCGGTGTTCAGCTCGCCAACGAAGGCGGTGGATGCGCTGGCGGGGCTGTGGCGGTTTGGGAGGGCAACCCTCACCCTACCCTCCTCGAATGCCACCCGGCGGAGTCGCTTCGTTCCGGCGACAAGAGAGGGTTCTTTCGAAGCCGCCCTGGCGGAGGCCGGCCCCGCACCCGGCGAATACCCGGCCAAGCGCTTCCTGGCCCGATTCGGGATTCCGGTCGTCGATGAGCGGCTGGCCTCCTCAGCCGAACAGGCCATTGCCGCTGCCGAGGAGCTGGACTACCCGGTCGCCGTCAAGGTCCACACCCCGGACATCACCCACAAGACAGAAGCCGGGGGCGTGCGGCTGAACCTGCGCGACGCGGCGCAGGTGCGCGAGGCATACGCGGCTATGCCGGCGCCGGCTGTCGTGGTAGCGCGGATGGCGGACGTGCGGCTGGAGCTGCTGGCCGGTTTCCACACTGACCCGACCTTTGGGCCCTTGGTCCTGCTGGGGCTCGGAGGCATCTGGGCCGAGGCGCTGGACGACGTGGCGATGCGGCCGGCTCCGCTGTCCCGGCGCGACGTCGCGGAGATGGCCGCCGAGCTGCGCGGCGCCAAGCTGCTGCGCGGCTTCCGCAACCTGCCACCCGTCCGGATGGACGAGCTGGAGCGGGTGCTGCTGGCCATCTCGGACATTGCGGTTGCCACGCAGGGCAGGCTCAGCGGCATCGACGTGAATCCTCTGGCCGTGCTGCCGGACGGCAGCCTGCTGGCGCTGGACGCCAGCCTCTTTCCTGCGACGTAGAAACTACGAGCGCGGGAAGAAGCGCACGTCCTCCTTGCGGGACCACGCTTCGTTGGCGAGCTGGAGCTCCCAGGACGCGTGGCATTCGCGCTGCAGGGCGATGAGCTCGTCCACCATCGAACGGGGATCGCGGTGGAAGGAGGCCTGGAGCATACGCTTGGTGGCGGCCACCGCCGTGCGAGAGGCGTAGCCAGCACGCCCCACGATCTGGGCCAGTTTGGCCTCGAGCTGCTCCGGTGGCGCGAGCCAGTTGACCAGCCCCCAGGTGAGCGCCTGCTCGACGGAGACGCGGTCGTTCAGCAGCGCTAGCTCCTTGGCGTGGCCCAGGCCGATGAGCCGGGCGATGCGCAGGACTGTCGCATCCGGCATGAGGCCGTGGCGCGTGGCGCCGAACTCGAGCACCGCGTCCGTCGAGGCGAGTCTCAGGTCGCAGGCTGAAGCCACCTGCAACCCTCCGCCAATGGACCAGCCGTGCAGGACGGCGATGGATAGCTTGGGCATGTCCTCCAGCGCGTTCGTGGCGCGGGCAATCTCACGATAGAAGCGATCGTCGATCTGGCCACGAGACAGCGCGGCCCGGTCGATCCCCGAGCAGAAGGCTCGTCCGGCGCCGCGGAGCACGGTGAGCCACACGCCGTCATCCCCCGAGGCGCGCTCGGCGGCGTCCGCCAGCTCGCTGACCAGCGTCGTGTCCAGCGCGTTCAGGACCCGCGGCCGGTTCAGCGTCAGGGTGGCGACGCCATCGCGCACCTCGTAGAGGACGCTGGCCGGCTCTCTCACACTACCTCAGCACTCAGCACTCAGCACTCAGCACTCCGTCAGCCCGGCAGGTCCTCGATGGTGTAGTGCTGGATGACGCTGGGCTGCGCCTGGTACCCGCCGAACTGCTCGCGGAAGTGGTTGTGTTTCTCCGTCCCGCGGTGCTGTTGGTGGGCCTCGACACTGTCCCAGTTGAGGATCATCGCGATCTTGGCCGGATCCTCCACACACCGGAGGATCTTGCCGCCATGCGAGCCCTCGAAGTTGGCCTCCTTCCAGGCGCGCTTCCAGACCTCGATGTATTCGTCGCGTTTGGCGGGATCGACGGTGGCGAGTACGACTTCATGAACCATGCGCACAGGGTACCCGCTGCAGGTTAGGTCGTTCCCTCCAGCACCAGCCGGCCTTGCTCGGCGCGGAAGCTGGTGACGGTCAGAGGCACGTCGCCCAGCAGGTTATCGGTTCCGACGGCGCCGGTGAGCTGGGAGGCGATGGCGCCTGGCACCGGCAGCCCCCCGAAGTCCACGCCGGTGACGTCCAGCTTGGCCTTGCCGGCGTTTACCTTGGGCACGGCCGTCATCGTGAACGGCACCGCGGCCACGCTGGCCTTCACCTGTCCAGCGATGTTCACCTGGCCGGGCACGGTGCTGACCGCGACATTGCTGACTGGCGCCGAGACCTGCCCCTGAGCGATGGCCTGGTTGACGCGCGCCGTCAGCTCCGGGTCGGTCACGGTGAAGGTCACGGGTGCGTGCTTGCCCTGGGCGGCGTTCTGCCGGATAGCGGCCTCCGCGCTCGCCAGGCGAGCGTCCAGGTTTCCGGCAGCCGTGGCGTTGGCGGCCGGAGCGGGGCTCTGCGCCACCGAAGAGCCCGGCTGGCTGATACTGCGGTACACGATCACGCCCACGCCGACGACAACCAGCAGGCCGACGAGCGTGAAGCAGCCTCGAAGAAAGCGGAACACCTAGCGGGCGCCGGTGCTGCAGGCCCGCAGGACCAGCCCGAAGGTGAACAGACACGCCACCCCGAGCGTCAGCGACTCCTTGCGCGGCGGCATCTTGGCGCTGTAGCCGAAGGCGTAACCCAGCGCCAGGAAGGGCACGATGCCATAGAGAATGTGCAGCGTGTCACGCGGGCGGTTGCCCGTTATCAGCAGGACGAGGCCGATAGCGGCCTGGAGGCCGAACACGCCGATCGACAGGATGTAGGTCGAGCGAAAGCTGCCGCCGACCGAGCGTTTGGCAATGGCCATCACCAGCCCCCAAATGCCCAGCAGCAGCATCAGCAGGCCGAGCGCCGTAGCGACGGTCTGATGCAACTGAATCATCTATGCAAGCGTACTGGCACGCAGCTTGCGCTTGTAACGGCGGCGAGACACTGGAAGAAAGGAGCACGCCGGACATGCTGAACGAGACATTGCAGAAGGAACGGCAGGCGCTTTTGGCTCTCGAGCTGACCTCACTAGGCGTCGACGTTCGCCGGCTTGGTTTCCTGCGCTGGCTGACCGACAACGGCCAGGACCCGGAGTGGTGCGGCGAGTCGCTTGTGGTCCGCGACAGCCTGGCAGAAGACCTCTTCCTGAAGTAAGCTCCTAGCCTTCTCCGAGGCGCGCGCTGACCTTCTCGATCTGCGAGGCGGTGAAGCGCGCCTTGAACGAGCCCTCGCCGTCCTTCACCTCCACGACCGCCCGCCCGTCGGCATCGCACGACTGCACGATGCCCTCGCTGTCCTTGAAGTAGCCGGCGATGACCTTCACGTGGTCGCCCTGCTTGAGGCCGCCGATAAAGCTGGGCATGGCTTGATTCTAGAAACCTAACTGAGGCTTTTGCACTGCCTCCGTGCCATCCTCCTGTCTCGCTTCTGGTAGGCTGGCAGCACACGACAGGAGGAGAACGGATGGCGCAAGTAATCGAGCCTGCTCAACAGCAGGAGCAGCCCAAATCGGGCAGCCGCAACGTCGAGGTTCCGGCCGATCAGGCGTCCGAGGCGCTCATGGCCGCCATGAAGCTGGGCGGCATTGACCGGTTGTGGTTCGTGTCCGGCTCGGAAATCGGCGTGCTGCAGGAAGCCGCCGTCAAGAACGAGGAGCTCGGCCGGCCCACGCCCAAGATCATGACCATGGTTCACGAGCAGGCGGCGCTGGCCGCGGCCGGCGGCGACACGGTGGCCACGGGCAAGCCCTCGTCGGTGGCGCTGCACGTCGAGGTCGGCCTGATGAACGCCGGAGCGGCGATCCATCAGACGGATCGCGGCAGCCTGCCGGTGCTGATCATCTCCGGCTACCCGCCGTCCGCTGCGCCCGAAGTGCATGGCGGCCGCGCATCGTTCATCAATTGGTATCAGCAGGTGCCCGATCAGGGCCAGATCGTGCGGCAGTACATGCGCTGGGACCACAAGCTGGCGCCGTACGACAACCCCGGCCTGGTGGCCAGCCGCGCCATCCAGGTCATGATGAGCGAGCCCAAGGGCCCCGCCTACCTGGCGCTGCCGCGCGAGTCGTCGGTCACGCCGACGCCGCAGGGCGCCCGCTTCCCCGAGCTGACGCCCGCCAGGCCGCCCGCCGCCGATCCCGCGGATATCCGGCAGGCCGCCCGCTGGCTGCTCGAAGCCGAGCGGCCGCTGATCTCGACCTACGAGGCCGGCGCCAACGAGGCCAACGTGGCCGTGCTCACCGAGCTGGCTGAGCTGCTGGGTGCGCGCGTCATGGCCGATGCCGCCCGCGTGAACATCGCGGGCCGCCATCCGCTGAACGCCGGCAGCCCGAGCATCGCTCCCGTCCCGGCCACCGACTGCATCCTGGCCGTAGACGCCGTCGTGCCGTGGATGCCCACCATGTTCAACCCCGACCGCGGCACCAAGATCATCCGCATTGGCGTGGACCCGATCATCCGCATGACCACCATCTACGAGTACCCGGCAGACCTGAACATCACCGCCTGGTCGGGTCAGGCGCTGCCGGCGCTGCTGGAAGAGGTGAAGTCGCAGATGACGCCCGAGCAGAAGCGCCGCTGCGAGGATCGCTTCGCCGCATTGCACGCCGAGGGCGAGCAGAAGCTGCAGGCCTATTTGGATGGCGCCGAGGCCGACCGCGCCAAGGGCGTCATCACCTCGCGCTGGCTCAGCCACCAGCTTGGCGAGACGCTGCCGGCTGACGCGACCATCACTCACGAGCTCTGTGACTCCTCCGGCTTCAACCGCTCGAAGCCCGGCACGCTGGCCGGCGGGATCGGCTCCGGCCTGGGCTGGGCCGCGCCCGCGGCCGTGGGCATCAAGGCCGCCGACCCGAGCCGGACGGTTGTCTGCGCGCTGGGCGACGGATCGTGGATGTTCTCCAACCCGCAGGCCTGCGTGTGGGCCTCCCAGTTCCACAAAGCGCCGGTGATGTTCGTCATCTTCAACAATCGCGGCTACCGCACCGGCACGCACGAGGTGCTGCGCATGTTCCCCGAGGGCTACGCGGCCAAGAACACCAACCTCACCGGCGGCTGGTTCGATCCGCCGCCGAACTACTCCGGCGAGGCTGCCGCCAGCGGCGCCTACGGCGAGAAGGTGACCGACCCGAACGACCTGGCCAACGCCATCAAGCGCGGGCTGGACGCCATCCAGAAGCAGGGCGTCCCCGCTGTGCTGGACGTGTGGCTGCCCAAGCACGTCACCAACGAGGTCTAGCGGCATGGCCCTGCCGATCGAGGACATCACCAGCAACGGGCTCCGGGCGCGAATCATCCGCCCCGAGCGGCCCGGGAAGGCCGGGATCCTGTTCCTGCCGCACTGGCCCGGTATCGACGAAGGCTCGGTGGAGGAGTGCCAGTGGCTGGCCTCCGAGGGTTTCACCGTGCTGGCCTGGGATCCCTTCTCCGCCTACCCGCCCGATATCGACGCCAAGGAGCGCCGCCGGCTGACGCGCGGTCCCATCACGGACGAGAACGCACGTAAAGAGCAGAGCCACTGGCTGGGCTACATGCGCCAGGAGCTTGGCCTGGAGCACGTCGGCGGCATCGGGTTCTGCATGGGCGGCCGGATGGGTCTGGCCCTGGGCGTGACCGATCCGCGGCTGGAGTGCTACTCCGCCTTCTACGCCACGCTCCGGATGCCAGTGCCCGAATACGCGCTGCCGGTCGTGGACATGGCGCCCGAGATCAAGTGCCCCATCCAAGTGCACTATCCCGGGCTGGACGAATCCACCAGCTACGAGACCTTTGTGGCGCTGCGCTCGGCGCTGGAGAGGCGGCCCGGCAATCCGCCGACGCTGGCCCACTACTACCCCAAGGCGGTCCATGGCTTCCTGGGGCACGAGCGCCAGGGTGAGCCGGACAATGCCGCCGCGACCAAGCTGTCCAAGGCGCTGACGATCGCCTTTTTCAGGGCCTGCCTCATTCCCTCTCCTGCCGCAGCGGGAGAGGGCTAGGGAGAGGGTCCCTTGGCAGTCGTTGTTGCTCCCTCTCCCCTACCCTCTCCCTCGGCGGAGGGAGAGGGAGTGCTGCCGGTCCACACCGGACCAGGCACGCTAGCCGGCCGTTATCTGCGGCAGTTCTGGCAGCCGGTGGCTCGCTCCCAGGACGTCGTGAGCGGACGCGCGAAGCCGGTGCGGATCATGAGCCAGGACTTCACCCTCTATCGCGGCGAGTCCGGCGTGGCGCATCTGGTGGACTTCCGCTGCGCCCATCGCGGGACGCAGCTCTCCACCGGCTGGGTGGAGGGCGAATGCATCCGCTGCTTCTATCACGGCTGGAAGTACGACCAGACTGGCCAGTGCGTGGAGCAGCCGGCCGAGGACGCCGGTTTCGCGGCCAAAATCCGTATCCGCGCCTACCCGGTGCGCGAGCACATCGGCCTGATCTGGGCTTTCCTGGGAGACGGCGAGCCACCTGCGTTTCCGCCGGTCCCGGCCTTCGAGGGCGAGGGCGTGCTCGAGGTGATGGCCGAGCCCTTCCCCTGCAACTGGTTCCAGAGCTACGAGAACACGTTCGACGAGGTCCATGTCGCCTTCGTGCATCGCGAGGGCGGCTCGCACTCCGGCATCTACGACCTGCCCATCGTCTCGGCCGAGGAGACGGACTACGGCGTGAAGCGCCTGGGCACGCGCGCCAACGGCCAGGTGCGCGTGAGCCAGCACTTCCTGCCCAATGCCACCCGCGTGATCGTTCCGCCGATGGCGGGCATGGAGGGGGTCGGCGGCTGGCTGGACACGTACCTGGTGCTGGTACCGGTGGACGACGAGAACCACATCGCCTTCGTGCCGCAGTTCGCGCGCATCGCCGCCGCCGATCAGCGTGCCTTCCGTGCTCAGCGCGAGCGCTACCAGCAGAGGCTGGCCGAGGCGCCCCTGTCCAGCGACGTTGCCCAGGACGTGTTCGAAGGCAAGCGCTCGATCCACGAGGTCCAGCATCCGGACATGGTGGTGGTGCAGGACAAAGTGGCCCAGGCGGGTCAGGGCCGGATCGCGGACCGCGAGGCCGAGCGGCTTGGCCGGTCGGACGCCGCGATCATCCTGCTGCGCAAGATCTACGCGCGCGAGCTGCGGGCGCTGGCCGGGGGCCGGCCCATCAAGCGCTGGGCGTGCGCCAACGCGGCGCCGCCGACACTCGGGTTCTGAGGAGATCGACCATGGCTGAAGTTCAGGATCGCCCGGCCACGCCCGGCGCCGCCTTCAAGGAACACTTCGTGGACGCCGACGGCTTCCACATCCGCTACATGGAGGCTGGCCAGGGTGAACCGCTGGTGTGCTTGCACGGCGCCGGCGGGCTGCGGCTGTCGCGCGCGCACGACATGCTGAGCCAGCAGTTCCGGGTGATCGTGTTCGAGGCGCCGGGCTTCGGCAGCTCGGCCAAGAATGACCGGCACCAGACCATCTTCGAGATGGCCACGACCATGAACCACGCCGTGGCCAACCTGGACCTGGGCCACTACGACCTCCTGGGCAACTCCTTCGGCGGCCGCCTGGCCCTGTGCATGGCGCTGGACAACCAGGATCGCCTTTCCGCGCTGGTGCTGGTGGCGCCCGCCGCTATCCGTCCCGAGACCAGCCCCTCCGTTCCGGCGCCGACCGAGCGCGACCGGGACCTGCTGTTCGCGCACCCCGAGCGCCAGCCCGCGCTGCCGCCGCTCAGCCAGGAGGTCATCCAGAAGCAGGTGGAGCTGGTGGGGCGCCTACGAGGCCCCGCGCGCGATCCCCGGATCGAGGATCACCTCGCCGACCTGCGCATCCCCGTACTGGTGCTGTTCGGGACCGAGGACCGCATGATCCCGTCCATGATGGGCAGCATCTACCGCGAGAAGATCCCCAACTGCCACTTCGTGCTGGTCTACGACGCCGGCCACGCCATTGACGCCGACAGGCCCGAAGCCTTCACCTCCGTGGTGGCCGACTTCCTGGTCCGCCGCGAGGCCTTCATCGTCAGCCAGCAGAGCTCGCTGATTAACCCCTAAGGCGTGCCCGCCGCGGCGGCAGCATCTTGTAAGCTGAGGCCCGTGATTCCAACCGACAAGGACCTGCTGGCCAAGCTGTACCACGACATGGTCCTCATCCGGACGTTCGAGGAGCGTGTAGCGGGGCTGCGCCAGTCCGGCGTGCTGCAGGGCAGCCTGCACCTGTACGCCGGCGAAGAGGCCGTCGCCACCGGCGTGTGCGCCCATCTGACCAAGGACGACTACGTCGCCAGCACGCATCGAGGCCACGGCCACTGCCTGGCCAAGGGCGTCGACGTCAAGAAAATGATGGCCGAGCTCTACGGCCGCGTCACCGGTACCAACCGCGGCAAGGGCGGCTCCATGCACATCGCCGACACCTCAGTCGGCATGCTCGGCGCCACTGGCGTGGTCGGCGCGGGCACGCCCATCGCGCTCGGCGCGGCCCTGTCGGCGAAGATCCGCCAGAGCCAGCAGGTGAGCGTCGCCTTCTTCGGCGACGGCGCCATGGGCCAGGGCCCG
>Ga0209062_1004215_pt1 | contig 15398 bp, 19 predicted proteins | sample Coa_R2_2_FD_187158 | JGI IMG/M metagenome (GOLD analysis project Ga0209062, IMG submission 187158) | Surface soil microbial communities from Centralia Pennsylvania, which are recovering from an underground coalmine fire - Coalmine... | ecosystem: Environmental > Terrestrial > Soil > Unclassified... | reverse complement strand
GGCGGAAGGCGCCCTCCGGCTGGAGTTCGGCGCGAGAGGGCGATTGCTCCCGCCGCAGTCCTGTGAGCCAGACATCATACGCTTCGAGCGCCGCGAAAAGGGGCTCGACCTTGCGGAGCTTGCAGCAGCGGTCCGGAGCCGTCCGGTAAAGGATTCCGAGTTCGGCTTCCTGCTCGGCCACGCTTTGGCGGGGGTAGAGGTTGATGAGGTTCAGGTTCCAGGCCGCCGCCATACGGTCGCGGTAGGCGTAGGTTTCGGGGAAATGGTAGCCGGTATCGAGGAAAAGAACGGGAATATCCGGCAATTCCTGCCTTACGAGGTGAGTCACCACCATGCCCTCCGCCTGGAAGCTGCAGGTGATGCAGGCCGCCGGAGCAGACGGACCCTCCGAAGCCAGTGTCTCCCGGATGAGGGTGCGGGCAGCATCGATACGTTGGCTGAGCGACATGCGGATGATCTCTCGTCAAAACGATATCACGGAATTGTCGCATTGTCTATAGGAATTAGGGTGATTGCTGCGGCGTATGCAGGCCGATCCAGTCCAGGATCACCCGGTCGGCCCAGAACCGATGCGGCTGGCGGGCGAGAAATCCAAGATGGCCGCCTTCGCCCGTCGCGACCAGCTCGATGTGTGGATTGGAGCCGACTGCGGCGGATTCGAATATGCCGTACGGAATGAAGGTGTCGTCCTTCGCCTGGATGAGCAGCGCGGGAACGCGGATCCGCGGCAGGAAATGGATCGCGGATTGCGTCTCGTAGTATTCGGCGGCGCCGCGAAAGCCGAACGCCGGGGCGGTGATGCGGTCATCGAGATCGATCAATCGGCGCAGGCCGGCAAAATCGGAAGCGCTGAAGCGGCCGGTAGCCAGGAGCCTCGCGCGCATCCGGCGGATGAAGCGGAGCTCGTAGAGCCGGTTATCGGGCTCGGCGATTCGGCGCGCGCACGCGGCAAGGTCGAGCGGAGTGGAGACGGCGCAGACGCCGCGGATCAGCTCCGGGCCGCGCTCGCCGAGTTCACCCGCGAGCTTCAGCACGACATTGCCGCCCAGCGAGAACCCGACCAGGAACGCCGGCCCGATTTGCCGCAGAACGGCGTGCAGATCGCTGGTAAGGCCCGCATGGTAGAGGGTGTTCGAGAGCCGCTCGGTGCCGCCGCAGGTACGCATATGGAAGCGGTGGGCTGCCCAGCCCCGAGCGAGCGCGCTGGCGGCGAGGCTGCGGATGTAACCGGCCGAGCCGGAGCCTTCGAGCCCGTGGACGAGAACCAGCGCAGGTGCCCGCGCGGGGGCCGAATGCGGCAATTGGCATTGCACAAGGACCTGCACGCCCGGTTCGGTCTGGAAGAAACGCGATTCGAGCGGCCATGCGGGGGAGGCAGTCCGCGGCCAGTAATGGCCGGCGATGGTCTGCCAGTGCGGATTGCGGAAGAGCGGATCGAACGGGAGCATCGGTAGCCGCGGGGCTACTTGGAAGCGGCCGCGCCCACGACCTTGACATCGGTCACATAAAACGTGGAGTCGTTGACCACCACCACGGTCGCCTGGATCTTGTCGCCGACGTGGAGCTTCTGCAGCTCGGAATCCGGCTTGACAGGGTACTCCATCGTCATCGGCATCATCCAATCGCCGATCTGTCCGGCAGCGATCGTGGCGCTGTGGGCCTTGGGGTCGAGCGCCATCACGGTTCCTTCCATGGCGTAGCGCTTGCCCGCCGGCGGCTTCGAAGCGCATGCGGCAAGAATGAGGATCAGGCAGACGAGGGCGGCGGTGAATGTACGCGGCATCGTTTTCCAGTATGGCACCGGTGGGGCTGTGGCTCTGGTGGGGGTGATGTTTTATCGTGAAACATTATGCCTGCCCAGGCACACCGGTCCGATCCTCGCTTACTCGGGCTACGCACCCTTCAATGGGATCACCGGGGAACCCGCCCTCCAGGTGAGTTCCAGGTGTTCTACCACGCATTTCTCGCGTGGCGCCGCGCCAATCGATGGCACAACGAGATGGCGGACCATGTCCCGGATCTGTTCCCATCCGCCGGGTTGGTGGAAGTCAAAAACCAGGTGCAAGACGAACTTGTCGAACGCGGAGGACCGGAGTTTGCCGAACGGACGGCATGGTGGTCGGAGGTGATCGACAGCGTGGGTGGGCAACTCGCGACGGCCGGATTCTGCAACGAGCGTCAACTGGCGGAAGCACGCGAATGCTACGATTCGTGGACCAGGACAGCGCTGATGAAACAGACCCTGGCGATGCGCGCCATCACTGGCGTCGTGCCATAACGCCGGCGCCGGGGTTACGGCCGCGCACCGGGGTTACGGCCGCGCACCGGCACCGGACTCGTGCTGTATGTGGGTGCTTCCTGTGCCCCCCGAAAAATTTCACCCACGCCCGGTGAAAATGTGTGATAATTCATTCGAGTGAATAAAAATTCAAAGCCAAGGACGACGGCTGCCGGATTGGCCAGGCATGCCAGGCGCCTGCCGCGAAGGCCCACCATGCCGCTGAAGGAAATCCCCAAAACCGCGTCGCCGGACTTCCTCCGCGATCTCGACCTGACGGATGACGAACTGCTGACTCTTCTGGACTTGGCGGACGACGTAAAGCGCCGGCCGCGCGAGTACGCGCACGCGCTCGAAGGCAAGTCGATCGCGCTGCTGTTCGAAAAGCCGTCCTTGCGGACCAAGCTGACGTTCGAGCAGGCCATCCGGCAGCTCGGCGGGGATGCGGCCTTCCTGGAAGGCCCGATCGGCGTGCGGGAGCCGCTGAAGGACGTAGCCCGGAATCTGGAGCGCTGGTTCAACGGTCTCGTGGCGCGCGTGTTCGCGCAGCAGACCGTGGAGGAACTGGCGCGGTGGTCGCGCGTGCCGGTGATCAACGGACTGAGCGACGCATTCCACCCTTGCCAGGCGCTGGCAGACGTGCTGACGATCCGCGAGCATTTCGGCCGGCTGAAGGGGCTCAAAGTAGCGTTCGTCGGCGACGGCAATAATGTCGCACAGTCCCTGATGCTGACCTCCCTGCGGCTGGGCATGGATTTCGCGCTCGCCTGCCCGGAAGGTTACCTGCCGATCCCCGAGGTGGTGTCGCAAGCCGAAGGACTCGCGGCGGTTTCGGGCGCGTCTCTCGAGATCGGGCACGCGACCGAGCCGGCCCTCGCCGGAGCGCACACGGTCTACACGGATGTCTGGGCCAGCATGGGGCAGGAGCAGGAAGCGGTGATCCGCCGCAAGGCCTTTCAGCGTTACCAGGTCAATGAGGATCTGTTTGCAATGGCCCGGCCGGACGCGATCTTCATGCACTGCCTGCCCGCCAAGCGCGGCGAGGAAACCACCGACGGCGTAATGGAACACAAGCGCTCGGTGGTGTTCGACCAGGCGGAAAACCGGCTGCACGCGCAGAAGGCGCTGTTGATGATGATGCTTTAGCAAGGAGACAGGAGACAGGAGTCAGAATGCGCAGCGCTCGGCTGATGCTCCTGATTCCTGTCTCCTGACTCCTGACTTCTAAAATGAACTTATGAACAAACCGAAGAAAGTAGCTCTCGCCTACTCGGGCGGGTTGGATACCTCCGTCATCATTCCGTGGCTGAAGGAGAATTACGGCTGCGAGGTCGTCGCGGTGTGCGGCGATATCGGGCAGGGCGGCGATGAGCTGACCGGGCTCGAAGAGAAGGCGCGGAAGACCGGGGCGTCGGAAGTGCACATCGAGGACATGCGGGAGGAGTTCGTCTCCCAGTATCTCTGGAAGCTGGTGCGCTCGGGCGGTGTGTACGAGCACAAGTACCTGCTTGGGACCTCGATCGCGCGGCCGCTGCTGGCCAAAAAGCAGGTCGAAGTGGCGCTGGCCACCGGCTGCGACGCGCTGGCTCACGGCTGCACCGGCAAGGGGAACGACCAGGTGCGCTTCGAGCTGACCTACAAGGCGCTCGCCCCGCAGCTCGCGGTCATCGCGCCGTGGCGCGAATGGACCATCGTCTCGCGCGAGGATGCCATCGAGTACGCCAAACGGCACAACGTGCCGATCGCGCAATCCACCACCAAAATCTACAGCCGCGACCGCAACATCTGGCACATCTCCCATGAGGGCGGGGCGCTCGAAGACCCGGCCAACGCGGCCCCGGACGAGATCTGGATGCTGACCAAAAGCCCCGCGGAAGCGCCGGATAAGCCGGGCGAGGTGACCATCGGGTTCGAAAAGGGCGTGCCGGTGAGTGTCGACGGCAAGCGGATGAAGGCGTTCGAGCTGCTCGAGACCCTGAACCGGATCGGCGGCGAGCACGGCATCGGCAGAATCGACCTGGTGGAGAACCGGTTCGTCGGAATGAAGTCGCGCGGCTGCTACGAAACCCCCGGCGGCACGCTGATCATGTTCGCCATCCGCGAGCTCGAGGCGCTGACGCTCGATAAAAACACGCTGCACTACAAGCAGGCACGAGCGCTCGAATACGCGGAGATGGTCTACAACGGCCTGTGGTTCACACCGCTGCGGGAAGCGCTGGACTCGTTCTTCGAGAAAGTCAGCGAGACCACCACCGGAGAAGTGAAGCTGCAGCTTTACAAGGGCAACATCGCGCCGCTCAGCCGGAAATCCGCGTATTCGCTCTATTCGCTGGATATCGCGAGCTTCACCATGGGCGCGAGCTACGACCAGAAAGACGCGCTGGGCTTCATCAACCTGATCGGCCTGCCGATGAAGGTGCGCGCGTTGGGAGCGAAGGCAAAATGACGCCAGGTTGTTCACCGCGGAGACGCAGAGGGCGCGGAGGTCACGCGGAGTACATCCAGAGAATCTCCGCGACACCTCTGCGTCCTCTGTGTCTCTGCGGTGAAAGGGAGGCTGATTGAAACTTTGGGGCGGAAGATTTGAGACCGGTCCCTCGGAAGTCTTCGAGAAATTCTCCGGATCTCTCGACTTCGACCGGCGGCTGCTCGATTGCGATGTGCGCGGATCGCAGGCGTTCGCGCGGGCGCTGGAGCGCGTCGGTATCCTGACGGCGGATGAGCGCGCGCGGATCGTCGCGGCGTTCGAGGAGATCCGCAGGGAGGCGGCCGATCCGCATTTCTACGACGGCGCGACGGACGAAGATGTCCACACGCTCGTCATCCGCAAGCTGAAGGAGAAGGCCGGAGCGGTCGCGGACAAGATCCACACCGGGCGCTCGCGCAACGAGCAGGTGTCGCTCGATACACGGCTGTGGCTGCGCGAGGAGTGCGACCGCATTCGCGGCCTCCTCCGCGGCGTGATGGCCGCGCTCGTGGATTGCGCCGCGGCGTATCCGGATGCCGTCGTTCCCGGCTACACGCATCTGCGGCGCGCGCAGGCCGTGCTCTGGCCGCATTACCTGCTCGCCTACTTCGAGATGTTCGCGCGCGATTGGGAGCGCTTCGGCGAGGCGCGCCTCCGGGCCAACGTGCTGCCGCTCGGCTCGGGCGCGCTCGCCGGAAGCGGCTTCGCCTTCGACCGCGAGGCCATGGCGCGCGATCTCGGCTTCGCCGCCATCACGCGCAACTCGATGGACGTTTCCGCCGACCGCGATTTCGCGCTGGACTTCCTCTACGCGGCGAGCGTGGCCATGATCCATCTCAGCCGGCTGGCGGAGGACTGGATCCTCTATTCGAGCGAGGAATTCGGCTGGCTGGAGCTCGGCGACGGCGTCACCAGCGGTTCGAGCCTGATGCCGCAGAAGAAGAACCCGGATTCGCTCGAGCTGATCCGCGGCAAGTGCGGGCGCGTGATGGGCTGCCTCACCAGTCTCATGGTCACGATGAAGGGCCTGCCCCTGACGTACAACCGCGACATGCAGGAAGATAAGGTCCCGCTGTTCGAAGCGGCCGGCCAGGTGGCCGGGTCGCTCGAAATGGCGCGCGCGGTCATCGAATCGGTCCAGCTGCGGCCGGAGGTTCCGGCGCGCGCGGCCGAGGAGAGCTGGGTGGTGGCGACCGATCTCGCCGAGGCGCTGGCTCGCGCCGGCACGCCGTTCCACCAGGCGCACCAGATCGTGGGAAGATTTGTGCTGGAAAGCGTGCGCGCCGGCAAGCGCCCGGCCGATTGGACAGCCGCTGATATGCAGCGGTTCGCTCCGGAATTCACGGGCGACCTGGCCGCGCTGCTCGATCCGAAAACGGGGATGAAATCCCGCGAGATACCGGGCGGCACGGGACCGGAAGCGGTGGCCGCGGCGCTCGTAGCGGCGAGGCAGCGGCTCGCTCAGATGGAGTTATGACGAAGACCTATCGCCAGGGGCAGATTCTCAAGCTGATTCGCTCGAAGAAGATCTTCACCCAGGACGAGCTCGCGCAGGAGCTGAAGAACCAGGGCATCGCGGCCACCCAGGTGACGCTCTCGCGCGACCTGCGCGACCTGCGGCTGGTAAAAACGCGCGAAGGCTATCAGGAGATGGCGCCGGAGGAAACGGGCCCCGGTTTCACGATGCTCGCGGGCGAGTTCCTCAATGACGTGCTGCGGGCGCAGAACCTGGTGGTGCTCAAGACCTCGCCCGGCCACGCCAATTCCGTCGCGGTGGCGCTCGACCGCGAAGGCTGGCCGGAGGTCGTCGGCACTATCGCGGGCGACGACACCATCCTGCTCATCACGCCGGATAATCCCACGGCGGAGGCGGTGCAGGAAAAGCTGCTGGGGCTGCTCGAGCGAGCGTAGAATGCGTTGGCTGCCGATCCTCGTGCTCGCGCCTGCCCTCGCTGCCCAGACGGTTACCGGCACGGTCACCAATGCGCTCACGCAGCAGCCGGTGGCGGGCGCCACCGTGTTCCTCTTCGGCGATGCCTCCGTCGCAGGGCGCGCATCGACGGATGAGACCGGAGCCTTTCGCTTTCCGAATGTCAAGCCGGGCGATTACAGTGTGCTCGCCACCCAGACCGGATATGACGTTCCGTACCTGCGGTCCGTGGTTGTGCACGTGGAGGCGGACCGCGATCCCAGCCCGCTGACGTTCGCGCTGACGCCCTTTCCCAGGCTTACCGGGCGTGTGCTCGATCCGGAGCGCAATCCCATCGCCGGCATTCCCGTCCACGCCATTGTGATTCGCGGCCTGGAAGTGCCGCCGGCCGTCACCGACAAGCAGGGCCGCTTCGCATTCCCGCCGCTCGCGCCGGGAGAATACGAGCTGCTGGCCAATCCGCTCGAAGCCGGCGGCAGCGAATTCGCGCCGACGTATTTCCCGGCCAGCGGGGACAGATCCGGGGGCGAACGCATCGCGGTGAGACCGGGCCCCGATCTGGCGGGCTACGATATCGTGCTGCGCGGCGGCCAGTTCTTCAACGTCCGCGGACGTGTGCTGGATGAAGCCGGCCGGCCGGCGCCGGGGGCGGAGGTGACCATTCAAAATCCCGACGCCACATGTGGCAAAGCCGTAACGCGCGAGGACGGGACCTTTGAAATCGAGCACGTGCCGCCGGTGGATGGCTGGGCTTCGGCCCTGTGGAAGCCAGGCGCGACACAGATGCGCGGCGCCGCGCCAGTCGCGGTAACGAAGCACGATCTCGAAAGCGTTGAGCTGCGGGTCTCGCCGCCAGCCGTGCTCCGAGGCGTCGTGGAACTGGACGGCGAAGACGTCGGCGCGGCCGTCGGCACCTACGCGCAACTGACGCCGGTTGCGGGCGACGGCACACGCGTCAGCGCCATCACGAGCGGCGACGGCATCCGCTTCGATGCGTATCCGGGGCGCTACGTGCTGATCTACGTTCCGCCGCGCCTGCGAGACGCATATCTGGACTCCGTACGGATGGGCGATCGCGACATCACCATGCAGGAGTTCGAACTGACGCCCGGAATGCCGCCCCTGCGGATCGTCCTGCGGAAGGGCGGCGGCGCCGTGACAGCGAAGGTGGAGAACGCCGCAAATTCCACGGCTGCCGCCGCAGCGGGGCCGCAGGTCGCGGTCCTCGTGCCGCAGGAGCCGCGGCTCCGATGCGATCCCTTCGTGGTACGCGGAATGCTCTCGGGTTCCGGCGCGTGGACGTTCTCGAATATCCGGCCGGGAGATTATTACGCGGTCGCGGCGGATTGGCCGATGCGGCCGGCGGATTTCTCCGACCCGCACTTCGCGGATGCCATGATCTCGCAGGGCGTGCCGGTGCGCGTCGAAGAGAACGCTATCGCCAGCGTCACTCTGAAGTGGGCCAGGCAGCCGTAGGCTCGCGGCCGTTGACAATTCCTTACGTGAAAGTCCCTTCATGTCAATAACCTGCGCGCCGGCGCGGGCGTTCTTACAGGTGAAGGAGGGCAACATGAGATACGCAAAATGGTTCGGACTTCTGGCGCTGGCGGCGGGCATCGCTTCCGCGCAGGACTGGCGGGATATCCGCCATGACGACGCACGCATCGGCCGGATGCAGGCCGATATCGCCCGCGACCGCGCGCGGTTGAACGAGGATATCCGGTGCGGACGGCAGGCCGCCGCCGCGCGAGATGCCGCCGACCTCGCGCGCGACCAGCGCGCGCTCGATGCGCAGTACCGCGACCTGCGCCACGATTACCGCGGCGCGTCGCGGGACTGGCGGTAGGGCGGGCCCATGGCCTGCTCAGGCGTGTAACGTACCGTGAAAGGATTGCCTCCCGAGCGGCATAACGCCCTCGGGAGGCACGATGCATTTCACTACGATCGCCCTGTTGATGGCGGCAGCGGCCGCCTGGGCTCAGGAAGCGCCCCCAAAACCTGCACCCGCGCCGCCGCCGAAAATCTGCGCCATTCCGCTGCTCAATGCGATGCCGCCGCCCAACGCCCGAACCGTGCGGCCGGACCCGATGGTCATCGTTCCTCCGGCCGCTCCGCCGGATCGCCGTGAGATGATCGCACCGGCGCCTCCGTGTGATGAACGCTCCCGGCCGAAAGCCGCGGAGCCGAAGAAGCCTCCGGATGGTGCCCGGATCATCCACCCGGTATCGGGCGATGTGCCGCATCGCGACTGGTTCTGCATCCTGGCGCCTTGCGGCGGCCCGGCTGCAACCGGCAATCGTGCGCTGCGCTAAATCAGCCGCGCAGGGAACGAACGCTTCACCGCTCGGACGCCGCGGCCCCGCTGGCCAGCGAAGGGGCTGGCTGGCCGGACGAGGCCGCGGCGTGTTTGCGGTGAGGCCAGAATTCCCGGGCCACGTGGTAGCCGACGTCCGCGCCGAGCCCGATGCCGCCGCTCACCAGCCCCGCGCCGACTCCCGCCGTCGAGGCAGGCTGCCACGCGCGGGAGATCAGCCCCGCGCCGAAGTTACCGGAGATCCGCCCGACGGCCACCGTCTTCCCTGCCCCGTTCGTGCGCGGGACGATAAAAGTGCTCTTCACCGCGTATTTCATGCGCGGCCAGGTCCCCTGCAGACCGGATGGGTGGTACCGCAGATCCTCATGGTGCCAGGCGCCGACGCCCAACTCGATCACACCCTTGATCGCATGCTGGCCCAGGCTCGATGCGAACCGCTTGCCGAAACCGGCCGCTCCCCCACCCCATTCTCCCGGGCGGTTCCTCGCCTGGCCGATGCCGGCCGAGACGGCCGAGCCGGCGATAGCCCGCGGGCCGGCCAACTCCTTGCCGTCGCGCTTCACGTCCTCGCGGGAGGCCGCGAAGGCCGAAGCCGTCAACGTAAAAACGAGAATAGTCCTGCCAAGCGTCCGCATAAGCGAGTTCCCGCTGCTTGGCAGAGCACGCACGATGCCAGTGACCGCTCAAGCCCGCCGCGTGTGATGCTGTTCACACCAGCGTGCCCGCCGGGTCTGCCATCGCACACTGGCACGCCGCTATTGTTTCGGCGGTTCCGGTTTGGGCACATCGGCATCCGGATCGGACGTGACCGGCGCCGTGCGCTCGACCACCACCTCGAAATGCGAGACCAGCGCGGCCAGCGCGCCGACCGCGGCCAGGACCGGGGCCAGCACCGCGCCCACTGCCGCTACGGTCAGCGGGATCTCCATGAAGGTGTGGCCGTGCTCATCCTTGATAATGATGCGGCGCACATTGCCCTCATGAACCAGCTCCTGAATCTTATCCGCGAGCTCATTGGCGTGCACGCGGAACTGGTCGACGATGCGGTCGAATTGGTTCATTGGGGAAGTGTAGCAGGGGCGGATGTCATCCCGCCCACGCCGTTTCGAAGCGTTCGCGCGGAACGAACGAGGATTGCGTGCCGATGGCGAGCGTGGAGAGGGCGGCATACACGTTCGCGCGCGCGATCGCCTCGGCTTCCGGCGCCCCCGCGGCGAGAAACGCGGCGAAGCTCCCGATAAACGCATCGCCCGCTCCGGTAGTATCGACCGGCTGCACGGCATATGCGGGCAGATGGCGCCCGTCCCACAACGCGCCATTAGCGCCCAGCGTGAGGATCACGCCGCGCAGCCCGCGGCCCGTGAGCGCGGCGGCGCAGGCGCGTGCCTCCTCAAGATTCCGCACTGGCATTCCCGCCAGCGCCTCGGCCTCCGTCTCGTTCGGGATAACGTAATCGGCGTCCGCCAGCGCCTCGAACGAGAGCGGCTGCGCGGGCGCGGGATTGAGAATCGAACGAATGCCGTGCCGGCGCGCGAAGCGGAGGGTGTAGTACACGGTTTCGAGCGGGATTTCGAGCTGCAGCACGAGGCAATCGGCCGCGCGAAGCATTGCCGCGGCGGCGTCGATATCGGCCGGCAGCAGATGATCGTTCGCGCCCTTGACCACCAGGATCCGGTTCTCGCCGGAGCGATCCACGAAAATCGGCGCCACGCCGCTCGAAACGCCCGGCGTGACGCGCACGTGCGTAGTATCGATGCCGCGCGCGGCGAAATTGCCGATGGTGGCGGGGCCGAACAGGTCGTCGCCGACGCGCGCCACCATCGAGACGCGAGCGCCGCACAGGCTCGCGGCGACGGCTTGATTCGCGCCCTTTCCGCCGAATCCCAGGTGGAATTCACGCCCGAAGATGGTTTCGCCGGGGCGCGGGAAGGCGTCGGTGAACGTCGTGAGATCGACGTTGGCGCTGCCGACGACGGCAATGTGTGGGGCTGGCATGGGTCCTCCTCAGGACGCCGCGCTGGCGCCCGCCGCGGGCTTCACATCCGCAAATACGAAGCCGCCGCGTTCGACAATTTCGCCGGTCTCGACCGCGATCGGACGGCCAAATACGGGCGCATCGTAGACGAAACTGTGGAATTCACCGTTCTCGCCGCACGGGTCGACGGCGGCCGGCAGACTCTCCACGAACGCCAAGTCGAAATCGCAGCCGGCAAACGAAGCGTCGAGTTTCGCCGGGTCGATGCACGTAACCTTCGCCTTCACGCCCGCGGCGATCATATCGCGTGCGAGGCGGTCCGTCGGGATTTCCCAAACCGGGAAGAGCGGTTCGAGGCCGGCGTTTTCCAACTGGCGCTCGCGATATTCGCGAATGTCGCGCAGGAAGAGGTCGCCGAAGGCGATGGCCTCGAAGCCTTCGGCCCGCGCGCGCTCGCAGACACGGCGCATCAGCCGTTCATATTCCGCGTTGGAGCACGGCCAAGGCAGCTCGACGGGCCAGAGCGGGAGGCCGGTGCGCTCCGCCTGAGCCTCGGCCAGCGGGCGGCGGACGGCATGCATCGCGACGCGATCGGCCTCGCGGTTGAATGTCGTCACAAGCGCCGCCACCTGCACGCCGCCGCTCTGCCGAAGGAGGTGGAGCGCCCAGGCGCTGTCCTTTCCGCTGCTCCAGGAGAGGAGAACCTTCTTCATCGCATGCTCCAATTAGCGGGAATTCCGGTACACCTTGCCGCCGCGCATGACGAAGACCACCCGGCGGACGGCGGTGATGTCCTCTACGGGGTTGCCGTCGGTGGCAACCAGGTCGGCATCGAAGCCGGGAACGAGGGAGCCGATTCGATCGCCCAGGCCGAGCGAGGCGGCGGAAACGGATGTGGCGCTGACAATCGCGTCCATCGGCTTTTCGCGCGCTTCCTGGACGCGGTAAATGAACTCTTCGGCATTGCGCCCGTGGGCGCCCGCGACGGCATCGGTGCCGAACGCAATCCTGATCTTGCGCGCGCGGGCGCGCTGGATCGCATCCACCGTCGGCGCGATGCCCTTCTCGATGGTCGCCAACTGCTCCGGCGTGAACGTAAATGCCGCGCGCCGGTCGAGATAGTTGTGCAGGACCAGCAGGTTGGGGTCGAAAAAGACGCCGCGCTGCGCCATCAGGTCGAGCGTTTCGTCCTTGAGGAACGTGCCGTGCTCGATCGAAGTGCAGCCGGCCAGTACCGCGGCGCGCGCGCCGGCATCGCCGATGGCGTGCACGACCGCGCGCAGCCCGGCCGCCTTGGCTTCGCCGCAAACGGCCTGGATCTGCTCGTCCGTCATCGTCTGGCCGCCGCCGGCGCCAAGGCCGCTGGTGGCGAACAGCTTGATGACGTCCGCGCCCTCGTCCTTGGTTTGCCGCACCAGCTTGCGCAGCGCCTCGGGGTCGCCCGAGCGGTTCGTGATCTGCCGGAGAGACGTCAGGATGCGCGGCCCGGGCAGCACGCCCTCATTGACGCGGTCGCGCACCGCGGCGTCGATCGCGGCGCCGACGCTCTGCACGGTGGTGAAGCCGCCCTGCAGCGTCATCCAGGCGTCGGCCTCGGTGTAGAGCGCCATGTCCTCGGGCTTGCCCCCGCTTGCGACGGACTTGCCGTTCGCATCTAGATGCCAGTTGAGATGGATGTGGGTGTCGATCCAGCCCGGCATCACGGTGAAGTTCCGAAGGTCGTAAGCAGGCTGGTCGCGGGCGGGGCCGATGGCGGCGATGCGGCCGTTTTCGATGACGATCTGCTGGTTATGCAGCACGCCGCCGCGGCCATCGAGGATGGTGCCGGCGCGGATGACAGTGCGGGTCTGGCCGGCGGCGAGGGAGGCCAGAAGAGCAACCGCGAGCGAAGGTCGCATGAGAGGATTGTAGCCGGAGGGCGAGCGAATATAGAAGGGATGGCCCGCACCACTGCCCGTGAGATCGGCCCGCAGGAGCGGATGTCGCGCCAGGCCGCGCTGGAAGAAGCGCTGGCGTCGGTCCGGATGGAGGGCCTGGAGCCTTCGCCCGCCTTCCATGCCGCGGCAGCCCGCTTCGTGGCGGGTGAGCTGAGCCTGGAAGAGATGCTCGAACTGATTCGGCCCACAAACCCAGGCGCGCAAGCCACCGATCCAGCCGCCTGACACATGAACTTTGAGGACCCGTACTGCTACCCGGGCACTACGGTATTGCGGAATCGGCTCGGCATCACGGAGCAGCGCGCATTGGAGGAGTGGGAGGCGGGCGAATGGCGCACGGTCGCAATTGCCAACAGCGGATCGCCGTTTTGCGATCCGCAATTCATTGACACTTGCGTGGCGGACGTGTTGAAGCGGCTCCAGCAGGATCGCGACCTGCACACTACCGATCCCGCGGCCTTTGCGCGGCGCGCGGCCTGTTCCGCGAAGGCAACGGCCGAACGCAGGCTTACAATAGCTCTTCATGCCCGAATTCGACGTCGTCGGCGTGGGCCTCAACGCCACCGATACCATGCTCATCGTGCCGCATTTTCCCGCGTACGCGGGGAAAGTGCCGTTTCTCGAGGAATTCCTCTGTCCGGGCGGGCAGGTGGCGAGCGCGCTTGCAGCCTGCGCGCGGCTGGGGCTGCGCACCAAGTATATCGGCGCGGTCGGCGATGACGAGCGCGGCCGCATCCAGATGGATAGCCTGCGCGGGACCGGCATCAACCTCGATCACGTGCAGATCCGGCGCGGCTGCGCCAACCAATCGGCCTACATCATCATCGACCGCTCGACCGGCGAGCGCACCGTGCTCTGGCGGCGCGACGACTGCCTGCGCATCGACCCCGAGCAGATCGCCGAAGAGCAGATCACCTGCGCGCGGCTGCTCCACATCGACGGGCACGACACGCCGGCCGTGGCGCACGCGGCGGCCATCGCGCGGCGGCACGGCATTCCCGTGACGGTGGACGTCGACACCATCTATCACGGCTTCGACCGCGTTCTGCCGCTTATCGATTACCTGGTGGCGAGCTCCGAATTCCCCGCGGCATGGACCGGCGTGAACGATCCGTTCCGCGCCCTCGAAGCCATCCAGACCGAATACGGCATGAAAGTGGCGGCCATGACGCTCGGCGCGCACGGGTCGCTCGCGCGCGTGAACGGCGAATTTTTCTATTCGCCCGCTTACGTAGTGAACTGCGTGGACACCACCGGCGCCGGGGATATTTTCCACGGGGCATTCTGCTATTCTGTGTTGCAGGGCATGGGGATGCTCGATGCGCTGGACTTTTCCAACGCGATGGCCGCTCTCAACTGCACGGCGCTGGGCGCCCGCGGAGGAATCCGCGGCATGGAGGACGTGCGCGCACTGATGGCGCGCGCCGAGCGGAGGTCGCACCCCGAATTCGCCGCCCGCGCAGCCAGCTTTCACTAATTCATGGTCATACCGATCAAGGTCACGCAGCCGAGCTACTCCGCGCCGACGGTCACCATCTGCCTGATCGTGATTAATATCCTCGTGTACCTGCACCAGTTCTGGCTGAGCCTGGTGGACCCGTATTCGCTGAACCGGTTCATGGAGGTCTACAGCCTGGTCCCGGCGCACTTCAGCATCGCCAACGTGTTCACCGCGATGTTCGTGCATGCGAGCTGGTTCCACGTGCTGGGGAACATGCTGTTCCTCTGGGTCTTCGGGGACAACGTGGAAGATATCCTGGGGCACGCCAAATACCTGATCTTCTACCTCGCGTGCGGCTTCGCAGCCGCCATGGCGCAGGTGGGGATGGACCCCATGTCGCGCGTGCCGATGGTCGGGGCGAGCGGCGCGATCGCGGGCGTGATGGGCGCCTACCTGCTGAAGTTCCCCCGCTCGCACGTGGTGATGCTGTTCTTTCTGCTGTTCATTTTCACCTTCGACGTGCCGGCCTGGCTGATGCTGATCTACTGGTTCGCCATCCAGATCTTCGGCGGCTTCGGCAGCATTACGGAGGCCTCGCAGGGCGGAACGGCGTTCCTGGCGCACGTCGGCGGCTTCGTGGCCGGCATGCTGCTGATCAACGCGATGCACCCGCGCGAGCGCTACTGGCGGCGGCGCGATCTCTACTGGTAATGAAAAAGGTCACGCTGTACACGCGCGCGGGCTGCCACCTGTGCGAGCAGGCGAAGCGCGTGCTCGCCGAGGCGCGCGGTCGCGCGGCGTTCGACTACGAAGAGTTCGATATCGATGCCGACGCGGAGCTGCGGCGGCTTTACAACGATGAGGTGCCGGTGATCGCGATCGACGGGCACAAGGCGTTCCAATACGGAGTGGATATGAGCGAATTGCTGAAGCGGCTGGGGCGCCGATGAGCCTCGACGTGCTCGCCATTGCGGCGCACCCCGACGATATCGAGCAGACCTGCGGCGGCACGCTGATCCGCATGGCGGACCAGGGCTACCGCACCGGCGCGCTGGA
>Ga0209062_1004207_pt1 | contig 15421 bp, 9 predicted proteins | sample Coa_R2_2_FD_187158 | JGI IMG/M metagenome (GOLD analysis project Ga0209062, IMG submission 187158) | Surface soil microbial communities from Centralia Pennsylvania, which are recovering from an underground coalmine fire - Coalmine... | ecosystem: Environmental > Terrestrial > Soil > Unclassified ... | reverse complement strand
CGCCGGCATCGTCGACATCCACCACTTTCACATGGCAGCGGACCCGCACGCCAAGCCGCGTGAGCGTCTCCTCGGCGTGTTGAGAAAGGCGCTCGGGGTAGCTCGAAAGGATGCGCGGGCCGCCGTCCACGAGGTAAATGGTGGCGTCCTCGGGCCGGATGGCGCGGAATTCGTTGCGCAGGGTGTGGTGCGCGATTTCCGCCAGCGCGCCGGCCAGTTCGACGCCGGTCGGCCCGCCGCCCACGATCACGAACGTCAGCCAGGCGCGCCGCAGATCCGCGGATGTTGCGCGCTCGGCGGCCTCGAACGCGTAGAGGATCTTGTGCCGGATGGCCGTGGCTTCTTCGACCGTCTTAAGGCTTGGCGCCCAGTCGCGCCACTGATCGCGGCCGTAGTAGGAGGTCTTTGAGCCGGTGGCGACGATCAGGGTGTCATAGTCGCAGGAGGCGCCGTCCTTGAGGAAGACGCGATGCGCCACGGGATCGATATCGGCGGCCTCCCCCAGCAGTACGCGCACATTCCGGTGCTTTTCGAGGATGCCGCGCAGGGGCGCGCTGATGTCGCCGGGCGAAAGAGAGCCGGTCGCGACCTGATACAGGAGTGGCTGGAAAAGGTGGAAGTTGCGGCGGTCGATGAGGGTGACATCGACGTCCGACGAGCCGAGCGTGCGCGCGGCATACAGACCGCCGAAGCCGCCGCCGAGGATGAGCACACGATGCCTCATATCTTCAAGATACGGTGAAGACACGTATCCCTGGGGAGGGCAACGCGCGTTGGCGCACGGACGTGCAGGGCCGGGTGGGTGACCGGGTGTTCAGGGCCGAGGTGGTAAGGAGATCTCCTCATCTCCCCCGCCGCAAGCGGACGGGGAAGAACGATCGGCAGGCACTGGCGAACGTTGCACGACGTTGGGTCCGAACTTAGGTTGCCCTGGCCATTGGGCATCGGACGTCGCTCCGGAACGGGCTACCTCTCGCCTGGCGGGCAGCTCTTTTTCGATTTCGAGAGTAGCACGGGGAGTTGGGGCGGCGGGCGGCGGCTGCTTGCAACCGGCTGAAAAGAAACGAAAGAAAAAATTTAGATTTCGTAGGATGAAATAACCAAAGTGATGGTTGCAGCGGTTCTGATAGGCATAGTACTATCAGCCTTCGTCCCGGCTGCCTGGGGGCCGAGACGACTAAGCGGGTTAATTGGTACTGGAGATGCCGATGCCGACAAAGTTTGCGGGACAGCAGCCATTCAGCCTGAACGATGTCCTGCGAAGCGCGTGGAAACCTATAGGAAGATGGTCTGAGTTTGTGGCATCCGCCGGTGCGGTTCTGCTGCTGGCTGGAGTAGCATCGGGGCAACAGGTTAACCTGTACGTGCCCGATATGGTCAACGCCCCCCCGTCCTGAGCGAGTATGCGATCAACGCCGCCACTGGAGCCCTGACGCCTCTTGCGGGGCAAGCCACTTCTCCGTCCGACGCTAGTCCGACGCGGGTGGCGGTGACGCCGGATAACCGCTTCCTGTATGTGCCCAGCGACAGCGGAACGCTCGATGCCTACGCAGTAGGTGTGGGCGGTAGCCTGACGCCAATTGCCCTGAGTGGCACTGCTTACGCCGTAGGGGGCGGGCCGCTGGGCATCGCGGTTAATCAGAACAACGTATACGTCGCGCAAAAGAACGGAAACGGGATCAGCATCTGGTCGATTAATCAGTCGAGCGGCGCCCTTACCCCGGTGGCGTGTGGCCCGTGCCGCCTGGGTAGCGGCAACCCCGTCAACCTCGTGATCGATCCGACCAACAGCTATGTCTACGTGGCTCTGTTAGCGACCCACTCGATCGGTGTCGCCACAATCGACCCGAGTACCGGCGCATTCTCGAGTTTCACCATCGCTTACACCGGCCCATCGAGTTTCACGCCAGAGGATCTGGTGCCGTCGCCGATGGGTAACTATCTCTTCGCCACAGATGGCGGGTTCCCGGGCAACGTGTACGCATTCCCGGTCACCGGCGCCACACTGGGGACTCCCGTGCTGGCTTCGACCGGCGGTCTGGACCCAGTCGGAATCGCCATCGACCCGAGTGGCACCTTTCTGTTTGCAGCCAACTACGCCACCAGCAATGTGGCCGCCTTTAAAATCACGACCAGCCCGCTGGCACTGACGCCTGTCGCGGGTTCGCCTTTCGCCTCCGGCGGCAGCGGACCGCAGGGCGTGACCGTCTCGCCGGCCGGCAACTTCGTTTACGTTTCCAACCAGAGCAGCAGCTCCGTAACCGGGTTCTCGTACAACACCTCGACTGGCATATTGACGCAGATCAACACGATTGCCACCGGCTCGGCGCCGAATTTTCCTCTGGCGCACTTCGTCCCCGTTCCCACGATCTACAGTATCTCACCCATGTCGGGGCTGGTGAGCACGCCCGTCACCATAAACGGCAGCAACTTCGGCGCGACGCAGGGCACAAGCACAGTGACCTTCAACGGCACTAGCGCGGGCGCCGCCTTGTCTTGGAGCAACTTCAACATCACGGTGCAGGTGCCGATCGGGGCAACCACCGGCAACCTCGTGGTCACAGTTGGAGGCGCCACGAGCAATCCCATGGCCTTTGCGATCGCTAATGCACCCACGATCTCTAACGTGTCACCAAATTCGGCCCCACCCACGTCGCTCGTAACCATTAGCGGCAGCAACTTTGGCGCGACCCAGGGCACAAGCACTGTGACCTTCAACGGCACAAGCGCGGGCGCGATAGTGACCTGGAGTAATACCATCATCAGAGTGGCCGTCCCGAATGGCGCAACCACTGGTAACGTCGTAGTCACGGTCGATGGCGTCGCCAGCGGCGGCAGTAGCCCTTTCACCGTGACAAATTCGCCGATCATTGCGAACCTGTCGCCCGGGTCCGGGCCGGTGGGCACCAATGTCACGATTGCCGGTCTCAATTTTGGTGCTACCCAAGGCACCAGCACCATCACCTTCAATGGTGTGCCTGCGGTGGCCAGCGCATGGAGCGACACCAGCATTTCCGTGGCAGTCCCAAGCGGGGCGAGCACGGGTTCCGTAATTGTGACAGTGGGGGCATCGTCCAGTGCCGGAACACGGTTTGCGGTGCCGCCCGTGCTCACCAGTGTGTCCCCGGCGGCGGGTGTGGCCGGAACGCAGGTCACTATTTCTGGCTCGGGTTTTGGGTCGGCGCAAGGCGCTGGAACCGTGTGGCTGGGTACGACGTACGCCACCGTAGTGAGTTGGAGCGACACGCAGATCGTTGCCACAATCGCATCCAACTCACGTTCAGGAACTGCACAGGTGCAACAGGCGGGGGCATGGTCCGGCACCGTGCCGTTTATCGTAAATACTGCGACGATTTCAAATGTAACGCCCACCAGCGGCCTCCCGGGCACCCAGGTGACGATCACGGGCACCGGATTCGGGGCGCAGCAAGGCAGCGGCCAGGTCTGGCTGGGCACCGCAAATGGCGTTGTGCAAAGCTGGAGCGATACGCAGGTAGTGGCTCTGGTAGCCGCCGGATCGGCATCCGGGAACGCCCTGGTATTACAGAACGGCGTTACCAGCAATGCGGTTCCGTTTACGGTGAGCACTCCACAAATAACGAGCATCAGCCCGACTTCGGGGCCCGTAGGGACCTCAGTCACCATCAGCGGAAGCGGTTTTGGGCCAATCCAAGGGGCCGGCGCAGTCCAACTGGGCAGCATGAATGGGGGAGTCGTGAGTTGGAGCGACTCGCAGGTGGTTGCCACCGTAGCCGCCGGTTCGCTCAGCGGTATCGTGTCTGTCACGCAGAACGCTGTCCAGAGTAATTCCAAATCGTTTTTGGTGACGGCTCCGGGCGGCGGCTCTCTGACGCTGACCCCGGTTACGCTAAAGATGATGGTCGGCGACACGCACACGATCCAGGCACTGAACTCCTCCAATCAACCCGTCGCCGGCCTCACTTGGGTCTCCAGCGACCCCACCATCGTCAGTCTCTCGACAAACGATCCGCCGGTACTCACCGCGGTGGCCGCGGGGCACGTCACGATTACCGCAGGTAGTGCATCGGCGGATGTGACCGTCTCCTCCGTACCCCTGGCGCCCGGCACCGTGCTGTGGTCCAATCCCATCAATGGCGCTAGCGTGGATTGGATTCTGCCCGCCGTGCCGAGCCCAACCGGCGTTGCGGACGTGTTCGCGTTATCCGGCAGCACGGTGTATGCCGTCACCAGCGACGGTACAACGGCGTGGACCGCGGATGTGAGCGACTTTGACATTGCAGACCTGGAACTGTACCCCGATTTCCAGGGTGGCTTGGTGGCCGCGGATGCCCACAAAATCGTAACGCTAGAGGGCGCTACTGGAATGAGGTATCCATCCTACACGGCGCCGGACAATTGCACTATCCGGGGGGTAGGTGTACACCCCGATGGCACTCTCTTCGTGCCTCTAGATTATTGCTGGCCCCCGTCGCCGTACACCTCCGTAATTGGCATCGATCCCACGACCGGGACACCCAAGTTCCAAGTACCGGTACCATACAACAAAGGTTGCGGTAATCCCAAAGATTGTGCTAGCGGATGGAGTTACGATCTGAAAATTGCCGGCGACGGCTTCGCGTATGTCATGTACTCCGCGTTGTGGGACACGGACCACACAACACCTGACCCGTACTACGAGGAGGTGCGCTTGGCCCTTCTTCGGATAAGCAGCAGCGGAACGTCCGATGATTTCACGTTAGGGGAATGGTACTACCCGAAGTATTACGTCTCGAACTGCGGGCCCCCCTACCTCCCCTACTCCTGCTACGTGGGCAGTACCCCCGCGGAGTATCCGACCATGATTACGAATGCAGACACAGGCGTCTTGGTGGCATGGTACGAAAAGACAGGCGCGGATTGGTCGCTACGCGTCGCTAACGTGACAGGTAGCGGTGTAAGCACAACGACTGGTTCCCAGCTGCCATTCTCACCAGATGCACTCCAACTAAACCTCCAACTAGACCTTCAGACTCAAGACGGATCGTTCATTGGCCGGATGGGGCTCTCTGGGGAGTATATATTCTCGATGGATTCGGGCGGGAATCTTCGTTGGCTCCTGCAAAACATAATGCCCTATATGGCAACGGCTGATGGCGGGTTCATCGGCCAACAAGACAGTGCGTCTCCGATTCTCACGTTTGACCAATATGGCAACACCACAGGACAGTCAACGGCCCAAGGCGAGCCTGGGTGGTTGGGGAATGTTCTCGGCTATGCGTACTCTGCGAGCGGTGGAGATCTCTCGAATATCTCATCACCCACCACGGCCTACGCGACCACCTTTGCGGCCTTGCAGGGCGGCAATGCGTCGCACCAAGGCACCGCCATCCAGCAGGTTGTGACGAAAATGCCGCAGGGTCCGGCGAAGCAACTTCCGAATCTCAGCGGTCCGGTGGTTTGCGATCCGCTTCCCACTGGCGTGACGCCGACCTGTGGAAACATCAACGCCATCGAGTTGTTGACAACTGCTTCCCCAGATTCAATCTTCCAGAACTTCATCCAGACGTTCGCACCGGTGAGCGGCAACCCATCCCCAAGCCCGATAATGACATTTACCGGACCGGGAAACTCGAACGCAATTCAAGTGAGCGGGCCGGGTCAGGTCCTAACCATCAGCCTAAAAGGGTGGCCGTCGTGGTTTCGAAATCCATTTTCGGTGATGACCGAGCGCTTCGACCCCGTTGCGCACACCATTTCTGCCGTGACGTTGGCGGGGCACCCGCTCGCGGGTTGGAGATACTGGCGCGTCTACTCCATCGGACCAAATGACGTTGTGGTCGAGACAGGCGCCTACGACCAACCTGGCCCTGGACCGAAGAACTACTGGGGGTACTACGGAACCCGAAGAGTTGTAAGTAATGGGTGGAAGCAATATTTACAGTATATTAGGGTCAGGCTCAATGCGCCGCAAGGCTCCAACCTTAACGGAACGCTGGGCGGCATAAAGCTTAGGACTTATTCGTGGCCGGATGGACCGCCGCTCAGCGGCTACTGGGATTATTTTGGCGACTTCACGCAGTATATTTTGAGCAATGTCTGCCAATCGACGTCCTGCAACTAAGAAACCGATGTCCAGCCGAATGAGAGCGCTCGTCGGGATTGCGATCCTCGTTGTTGTGGCGGCGGCCTGCCGGTTGTACTATGTGGACGAAGAAAGCGGCGCTTGGCTACTGTGGAATAACAAGGAGGCTTATTGCTTCAATACAGTCGCTCGCCGTGGCTACTGGCAAAGCTACCTCGGGTACCCGTGGGCCTTGTTGATGGCATATCTCGGCGCACCAGGCCTGCCCGTTGAAGACCGTTGGTCTCTCGACGTAGTCCGAGTAACATCCGCCAGCGTGGAACATCACACGTTGCAACTCGAAGGCGGCGGGGCTTCTCCAAGGAGGTATACCGTAATTGGGGGTAGCATTTACGCGGAATGCCAGTCGAGTCTCTGCCGATGGGCCGGGGACCACTTCGAGAATGCAACACCTGAGGAACGGCAACGGCTGGGCGACACCAGCCATCTCGATAAAGACGAGGATATTGAACGCGAGAATGGCTGGTCCAAACGTACCCCGATAAGTCCGGACCGGCGCGATTTTACCATTTCCGTGGGCGACCAGTTCGCGATTTCGGTTAAGCACTCGGACCCAAACGACCCTTCGAACGACGCTCTGTCGGTCTACCTCGTGCGCCAGGGACGTGGCGCCGAGAAGATCGGAGAGATCCCAGCACGCAAGGGCAGGATTAGCCGGTCAGAGTATCACCGCCTCTTTGCTGGGCCTCCGGGTTGACCAAGTCCCCTGCGGACGACCCGCAATACAGGCGAAGAAAAAGCTATGCTTCGTCTTCTTCATTGAAAAAGCCCCGAGCCGGTTGTCTACGCTCGTCCCAGACCTCGATGGCCGGGCGTAATCCATCCCACCGCCCAAGTCGTGAGCCGCCGTGCTACTCGAACCGGCGGCGGAAGTCTTCGAACTCGGAGCGGAGGCCGGCCAGTTCGGCTTCGAGTTGAGCGACGCGGTCGGCGAGCGGCCGGCTATGGACGGGTTCCGCGGCCGGCTCGGCGCGGGACTCCTCGGCGGCTTCCGGCGGCTCGCCGGAAAGGAGGTGGGCCCAGCGCGGCTCTTTGAAGCCGGCCTGCCGCGGAAGCTGGCGGACGAAGCCGGCTTCGGCAAGGTGCCGCAGCGTCGCTTCGACCGCTTCGAGATCGTCGAATGCGTACAGCCGCTCGGTGCGCCCGCGCAATTCGCCGGAGGTTTGCGGCCCGCGCAGCAGAAGCACGCAAAGCACGGCCGCTTCGCGGCGACCCATATTGAATTTTTCCGTGAAGCGCTGGGCGTGTTTTGGGACGCGGCTGTCCTTGCCCGTGCTCCGCAGAGCGAGGCCCTTGGCGCGCAGGCTTTCAAGCGCATCCTCGACGATGCCGTCCTCATACGCGACCACCGGATCGCGGTTCGATTTCTGGTTGCAGGCGTTCACCAGGGCGTTGAGCGAGAGCGGGTAATATTCGGGCGTGGCGATCTCTTTTTCGAGCAGCGAGCCGAGCACGCGCGCCTCGGCGGCATCGAGCTGGAAATCGATCTGCGGCGGTTCCGGCATAGCTCCAGTGTACGGTCCCGTCCACGATTTTCGGTGCGCAATCCCCCATGCTTTCGGGAGTTGTTTGTGATATAAGTCCGCCCATGAATTCAGCGATTCGGGTTGGGCTCATCGGCGATTACCGGGATGCCCAGAGGGCTCATCAGGCTATTCCGAAAGCGCTACAAGCGGTTTCGGAGGTGGAGTGTGTCTGGATTCCAACGGAATCCGCCGAAACCGAGGCTTCCCTCGCTGGCTTCGACGGGTTCTGGTGCGTTCCGGGGATGCCGTACCGCAGCGCGGCAGGGGCGATCAACGCCATCCGCCACGCGCGCACGACGCGCACCCCGTTTCTGGGCACATCCGCGGGATTCCAATATGCGGTCCTGGAATTCGCGCGCAACGTGGTGGGACTGCGGAACGCAGAGCACCAGAAAACCCATCCCAAGGCGGAGATGCCGCTGATTTCGCCGCTCCCCACCGCCCTGGCGGGCGTCCGGGCGCGCGTGCACCTGCTGCCGGGATCTCACCTGCGCCGCGCCTATGACGCCCCGCACACGACCGAGGAGTATCACTGCAGCTTCGGGCTCAACGGCAAATACCGGCGCCTGCTCGAAGGCAAGGAACTGTACGTGGCGGCGATCGACGACCAGCAGCACATCCGGGCCGTGGAGCTGGACGGGCACCCGTTCTTTGTCGCGACCCTCTTCCAGCCCGAGCTGCGCGAGACTGCAAGCCCGATCATCCGGGAATTTGTCCACGCCTGCGCCAGGCGGAAGAATGCCGTGGTGAAGGCGGCAGGGTAGGCGGGGGCCGGGCGCTCGGCCACTAAGCCAGGTACTCAGCCAACAAGCCGTGAAAATGGTGGACCCCGTTCTCTCGGGCCACCGAGTAACGGCCCTGGCTGTAGTGCGCGCTCGCCAGGCCGCGCTGCACCGATTCGCAGATGCGAATGTCTTCCTGTTGGATCTCGTCGCTGAAATCGATGGTGGATTGCGGCACTTCGCCCTTGTAGCCGAACCATTCGAAAATGGTCAGGGTCTGGTCGTGGCCGAGGGGCACGATCAGGTTGCTGCTCAGGTTATCGGGATAGATATTGAGCATAAAATTGGGAAATACCCAGTAATAGAGCGCCTCGCCGCCGTCACCGGAGCGCAGCGGCGCGATCTGCGCCGAGTAATGGCGGTGCGTCTCGACGCGGTAGCGCGAATAATCGAGCAGGCGGAAGAGTCCGGGATGCGCGGCGGGCAGGTGGTAGCCTTCCAGGTAATTGTCGATATACACCTTCCAGTTGCAGGCGATCACGTAATCGCGCCGGTAGGACCAGCGAAGCTTTTCGATGGGGCAGCCGAGGGCGGCGGCCTCCTCGGGGATGCGGCCGAGAATTTCGGCGAGCGGCGGCGCGGCCGGGTCGAGATTGACGAACACGAACGGGCCCCAGATTTCGGCGCGGAACTGCGGCAGGCAGACGCCGGCGCGGTCCCAGCCGGCCACGCCGTCGAATTCGGGCTGGCCGATCAGGGCCCCGTCGAGCCCGTACGACCAGGCGTGATACGGGCAACGCAGCACCTGTGCCTGGCCGTGGCCTTCGGCGATCAGCGCGCCGCGGTGGCGGCAGACGTTGGACATGGCGCGCAGTCGGCCGTCCCGGGCGCGCGTGATGACGACCGGCTCGCCGGCGATGTCGCAGGCCAGGTAGCGCCCGGCGTCGGCGACCGCCGAAGCCGCGCTGGCGCCCGGCGCCGCCACTGCCTGCCACGTGCGGTGGAAGATGCGCGCGCGCTCGAGTGGAAGCATGGCGGGGTCGGTGTACCAGCGCGCGGGAATCGTGGACGCGCTCGCCAGATCCGGGTTGAAGGTGTAATCGGCCGGGCACATGGCTACCATATTAGCTATGGATACACCGCTCCCTAACGGCCGCGGCTCGGATGCGCACCACGCGGATCCGCTGCTCGCCTGGCGGCCGCAGTTCCCGATTCTCGGCTCGACGACCTACCTGATCAGCCACTCGCTGGGCGCCATGCCGCGGCGGGCGATGGATCGCCTGAAGGAGTACGCCGAGGTGTGGGCGGAGCGCGGAATCCGGGCCTGGGAAGAGGGCTGGTGGGAGATGCCGGTCACCGTCGGGGACCTCGTCGGGTCGATCATCGGCGCCGGCGCGGGCGAGGTCACGATGCAGCAGAACGTATCCATCTGCCAGTGGATCGCCGCGTCCTGCTTCGACTGGTCGGCCAAGCGGAACAAGCTGGTCACCGACGCGCTCAATTTCCCGACGAACGACTATGTGTACCACGGCCTCGCGCGGCAGGGCGCGCGGATTGTGACCGCGCCGGGGCCGCTCGACGAGCACCTGGAGCTGATCGACGAAGAGACCGCGCTGGTAACGGTTTCGCATGTGGCTTTCCGCAATTCCTACATGCAGGACCTGAAGGCGATCGTCCAGCGCGCGCAGGCGGTAGGCGCCATGACCATCGCGGACCTGTATCAGTCGGCCGGCGCGGTGCCGGTCGACGTGCGCGCGCTGGGCGTGGAGTTCGCCACCGGCGGCTCGGTGAAATGGCTGTGCGGCGGGCCGGGCGCCGGCTACCTGTACGTGAGGCGCGATTTGTGGCCGAAGCTCGAGCCGGCGGCCACGGGATGGGCCGCGCACGAGCAGCCGTTCGCCTTCGAGAGCGGGCCGATCCGCTATGCCGACGGCGCGTTCCGCTTCCTGAACGGCACGCCCAACGTGCCGGCGCTGTATGCGGCGCGCTCGGGGTATGAGATCGTGCGGGACATCGGGGTGGCGCGGATCCGCGAGAAGTCGCTGCGGCAAACGGCGCGCCTGATCGAGTTGGCTGATGCGGCAGGGCTCAAGGTGAATTCCCCGCGCGATCCGCAGCGCCGCGGCGGTGTCGTGGTGCTCGATGTGCCGGACGGCGCGGCGGTGACGAAAGAGCTGGCGCGGCGCGAGGTGCTGGTGGATTACCGGCCCGGCGCGGGCATCCGCGTGGCGCCGCATTTCTACACCACCGGTGAAGAAGTGGAGCGGACGGTGAGGGTGATTGCGGAAATCTGCGGCAGGCGGGCCGAGGCGGCGCGGGAGTGAAGGGCACAGGCCGGCGCCACCGCCTCGCGATCCTGGCGGCGGTTCTCATCGTCGGGCTTTACTACCGCTGGGACGCGCGCGCCGCCACCGGCAGGTTCGTATTCGGCTACGATCTCGACGGCTTCTACGATTTCCTCGGGCAGGCGTTCGCGCGCGGGCATCTGTATCTGCCGATCGAGCCTTCGCCGCAGCTTCTGGCGCTGAAGGATCCTTACGATCCGAAGGTGGACAATTCCATCCGGCGGCAGGACATGGTGCTCTACCGCGGCCGGTATTACCTGTACTTCGGCGCGGCTCCGGCGGTGCTGTTGTTCGCGCCGTGGCGTCTCGTGACGGGTCACGATCTGCCGGAAAACTTCGCGGGCTTTTTGCTGTGCCTCGGCGGGTTTCTGTTCGCCGCGGGCGCGCTGATGCGGGTATTCGCGCTGGCGCGGGCGCGGCCGCCGGCGTGGATGCTCGCGGCGCTCCTGCTCGGCCTGGGCTTCTGCCAATCCGTGCCGTTTCTGCTGAACCGCATTTTCGTGTACGAGATCGCCATCGCGGGCGGATATCTCTGCGTCTCGGCCGGGCTCTATTTTCTGGCGCGCGGGCTGCCGCTCGATGAGGCGCGGTGGCAATGGCTCGCGGCATCGGGGCTGGCGTTCGGTGCGGCGGTGGCGTGCCGTCCGCACCTGGTGCTCGTGGGCGCGATTGCGGCTGGGGGAGTGGTGATTGTCGCGGCTCGCGGCCGGCGCCCGCGCGCGGCGGCGGCGTTTCTCGCAGCCTGGATCGTGGTCGGAGCGCTGATCGCGCTGTATAACTTCGAGCGCTTCGGCAATCCGCTGGAGTTCGGCTTCCGCTATCAGCTTGCCGGGCCGGGGCAGAACCGCATCGAGCTCGGCGTGCGCAACCTGCTGCCCGGGGTTTATTACATGCTGCTCGCGAGGCCGGAATTCAGCAGCGTGTTTCCGTGGATGCGCATGGTGTTCCGCTTCCCGTTCGATTCCGCGGAGCGGCATCCGCTGCCGCCCGAGTACTTCGTCGAACCGAGCGTGGGCGCGCTGTGGCTGGCGCCGTTTCTGATCGCGGCGTTTTGGATTCCCTCGGTGAAGAGGCTGCGGCGCGTCGCGCCGGATGCATGCGCGGCGGAAACGCGCGCTGTGCTGTGGATCGCGACGGCGGGCGGTGCGGCGGTGCTGCTGTTCCTGATGAGCACGCATCTCTCGACGCAGCGGTACGAGGTGGATTTTCTGCCGCTGCTGGTTTTTGCGGCGCTCGCGTCACTGGGGCTCCGGTGCAGCGGGCAGGAGGTCCGGATGAAGCACGGACAAGTGCGCCTGCCGTACCGGCTCGGGATCGCCGCAGTCGTCGGATATGCCGCGCTGGCCAACCTGGCGCTGGGGGTTGCCGGGCCCTATGACGACATCCTGCGCTACCGTCCGGCGGCCTACGTCCGCCTGGCGCAGCATTTCAGCCCGGCCGCGCAATACCGGCCGCTGTTGAACCCGCCGATCGCGGTCGAACTGGCGGCGCGCTTCATCCCCGAGCCCGCGGGCTTCCACGAGCCGCTGGTCACCATCGGGCACTCACATTACGGGTGCTTTCTGTATGCCGAGCACGGGATCGGAACCGTCAAGCTGATCGCGCAAACCGAAGAGGGCCGCGCAGAGTGGCAATTTCCCTTCCCGAAGGATCGCGCCGTGCGGATCGGACTGGATTACGTGCCGCCGAGTCACAGGTTCCGGGTGACGGCGGATGGGCCGGAAGTACTGTCGGTTCCAGCCTCGATCGTCGTCACGGCTCCGGCGCAGGTAGAGATCGGCGCCAACCACAGCGACGTAGGCCTTACGTATCCGAGGTTTACGGGGAAACTCGATACGTTGCGCCGCTCCGTCGGTCAACATTGACACAAGTCGTACTGGGAAGACCTTACGCGCTACCAACACGGGGATCTCCCCGAAGTTGCGCGCGTTGTGATAATATCGCGCTCGCTGGTAACGTTGGTTAGTCTTTATGGGTGCGAATCGATACCGTCGGACCGGACCGCCATGTAGCGGATTCGGAACCGGCCGGCGGAATTTCCTGAAAGCGGCCGCCGGAATGACCGGGCTGGCCGCATCGGCGCGAGCGGTCTCCTCGCGTCCGCCGAACGTCATCGTGATCGCGGGCGACGATCTCGGTTACGGCGACCTGAGCTGCTACGGCTCAAGCATTGCCACTCCGAATATCGACAGCATGGCGCAGCAGGGAATGCAGTTCCTGCAGTGCAATTCGGCGGCGCCGGTATGTACACCGGCGCGGGCGGGCATTCTGACCGGGCGCTATCCGAACCGCTACGGCCTGCCGCGCGTGCTGGATGTGACCGACACCTACGGCCTGCCGCAGAGCGAGACGACGATCGCGGCCATGCTGAAGCCGGCCGGGTACGCCACGATGGCGGTGGGCAAATGGCACCTGGGTTCGCTCCCGAAGTATTACCCGATGAATTACGGGTTCGACGAATGGTACGGAATTCCGTACAGCGTCGACCAGGGCAACCGGCCGCTGATGCACAACTACGACGTGGTGCAGCAGCCGGCTGATCTCACCACGCTGACGCAGCTCTATACCCAGCAGGCGGTGAACTTCATCAACCGGTCGAATGGGGCGCCGTTTTTCCTGTACCTGGCGCACTCGTTTCCGCATATTCCGCTGGGCGCGTCGCAGCCGTTCCTGGGCAGGTCCTTCCAGGGAATGTACGGCGATACGGTGCAGGAGATCGACAACAGCACCGGGCAGGTGCTACAGGCGCTGCGCGCCAACGGCATCGACTCCAACACGCTGGTGATTTTCACCAGCGATCACGGGCCGTGGTACCAGGGCAGTCCCGGGCAATTGCGGGGGCGCAAGGGCGAGACGTTCGAGGGCGGCGTGCGGGTGCCGTTCCTGGTGCGCTACCCGAACCTGGTCGCGGCCGGGCAACAGTCCAATACGCTGGTGAGCACCATGGACATTCTGCCCACGGTGGCCGCGTTGACGGGTGCATCGCTGCCGCAGAATCCGCTGGATGGCGTGGACCTTTCGCCGGTGCTGCGCGGTCAGCAGACGGAGCTCGATCGCGAGGCGTTCCTTTATTTCAACGACGTGTATCTGCAGGCGGCGCGCCTGGGGACGTGGAAGCTGCACGTCACGCGCTTCAACATGCCGGCGTTCACGCAGCCGCCGGCGTGCGGGCGCCTGAGCCTGCCGCTGCCCGCCATGGAGCTTTACGACGTAGTGGCCGATCCCAACGAGGGGCACGACCGCGCCGACCGCAATCCGGGCACGGTGGCGGCCATCCGGGCGCGCATGGACGCGCTGATCCAGACGTTCCCTGCGGACGTGCAGAACGCGTGGTACACGACGCTGCAACAGCAGGTGCAGGGCACGCCTTCGGGGTGCTATCCGATTCCGGCGAGTTCGTAAAGCTCCGGGCCTATCAGGCGAAGCGCATTCTCAATGTCGGCATGCGCGGCGTGTGCTACTCGGCCGGTTCGTCCAATTGCGCAAAGAGGGCGGCGAAATCGACTTCCCCGACGAGGGGAGTGGAAAGCACCATGTTTTCCGGGTGCCGGATCACGCCATGCACGGCCTCGAACGCTGTGCGCCGGTACGGATCCACGATCCAAACGTAGGGGATGCCGGCTTCCTCGTAGTCTGCGAGCTTTACGAGCATCTCGGAGAGTTGGTCATCCGGTGAGACGACTTCGACGACCAGATGCGGCTCATGCAGGACGGGCGTAACCTCATGGGGTAGCGCTACCACCGAGATATCGGGAATCCGATAGCGCGGGAGATCGTTGATTTTCACTCGCGTTTCCGTAAATACGCGAAAGCGGCGCGCACGCTCGCGCGACCCGAGCAACAACGTGATCAGTGTTTGCAATCTGCCATGAAAGTATTCGCCCACGTGGCGCTCCACAAGCTGGCCGTCCACGTATTCCATGTCAGGTTCGTAGCACGTGCGCAGGTATTCTTCTACGGGAACGGCGGTTTGCGTCGCCATGCCTTCAGCTTACTACTTCCCCCGGCTCAGCCCCAGTGCCCGAATCCGCTTGTGCAGATTGGTGCGCTCCATGCCGAGCGCCCGCGCGGCGCCCGAGACGTTCCAGTTGCTCTCTTCGAGCGCGCGCAGGATGTGCTCGCGCTCGGCGGACTCCCGAGCTTCCTGGATGGTCGACTTCGGGCCCGCCTCGCGCTGCACGCGGACTTCGACCGGGACCGCGTCGCGCGTCAGCCGGTCGCCGGGCGTGAGGATCGCCATGCGCTCGATCACGTTGCGCAGCTCGCGCGCGTTGCCGGGCCAACTGTAGGCTTCGAGCATCGGGATCACGGATTCGTCCAGCTTCTTGGGCTTGAAATTATTGCGGGCGCAGAAATCCTCAAGGAAATATTCGGCGAGCAGGCGGATATCGTGCGGGCGCTCGCGCAGCGACGGCACGCGGATCGGCACCACGCTCAGGCGGTAATACAAGTCCTCGCGGAACTTATCCTGACCGACCATGCCCGCGAGGTCGCGGTTGGTCGCGCTGATGACGCGCACATTGACCCGGATGATCGATTCGCCGCCCACGCGGTGGAATTCGCCCTCCTGCAGCACGCGCAGCAGCTTGGCCTGCGATGCGCCGTGCAGGTCGCCGACCTCGTCGAGGAAAATCGTGCCGCCATCGGCGAGTTCGAATTTGCCGCGGCGCGTGGCGGTGGCGCCGGTAAACGAGCCCTTTTCGTGGCCGAACAGCTCGGTCTCGA
>Ga0209062_1004206_pt1 | contig 15424 bp, 10 predicted proteins | sample Coa_R2_2_FD_187158 | JGI IMG/M metagenome (GOLD analysis project Ga0209062, IMG submission 187158) | Surface soil microbial communities from Centralia Pennsylvania, which are recovering from an underground coalmine fire - Coalmine... | ecosystem: Environmental > Terrestrial > Soil > Unclassified... | reverse complement strand
TCCCAGCGAGCATTCCCAAGGCGAGAGAAACTCGCACAGGAAGGATGGTGCGAACCAGAGGAAGAAACCAAGCCGCAAAGCGCGCGCTGAGCAAAGTACTCAGGATCTCCGCGGCCGGCAAGGCCCCTGCGATGATCCCGATAACGCCCGCGGCCGTCACCAGCGGCGGTCTTCTTTTCGAGTTCACACGAACAGCTTACTGAAACAGAAAAGGGATGGTGTGAAAAACATCGATCAGCGGTTGCAAGAAGTCGCGCGCATTGGCGTCAAGCTGGAAGCTGAAACCGGCTGCCCAGCCCAATTGATGATTGCCCAGTGGGCCGTTGAATCGGCCTGGGGCACAAAGCCGGTCGGCCACGCGAACTACTTCGGCATCAAGAAAGCCGACCGCCACACGAAGTGCTGTACGGTAACCACACACGAGATCATCAACGGCAAGCCTGTCGTCGAAAACCTCGAATTCGCCGACTACGACTCCCTCGAAGACTCCTGCCGGGATTTCGCGTGGCTGATCACCTGCGGCGCACCCTACCACACGGCCTGGGCGCGGTACCAACAGGATCACGATCTCCAAGCCCTGATCACGGCGGTGGCCCATCTCTACGCCACCGATCCCGCCTACGCCCGCCTGGTGAGCGCCATCGCACGGCAATCGAATGTGGTTCAAGCCATCGCCGAAGCGACCAGTCCAGTAGTCGTGCACAGAGCGGTATGAATCCCAAATGATGCGGATTGGAGTTTGAGCGACAGCCTCAAAGGGAACCCGGTAATCCATAGAGGGACCCGGTCGTGCACCCCCGCGTCATCAACGTGGCGACTTCCACTAAGCCGCCCCAAGATCCACGGCCCCAGCTCCAACCTCGCCGACAGCACCTCGAACTCACCGCCAACGGCGAACTCATCCTCGCCGGCGGCCCCGGCAACAGCTACCGCTTCACCGAGCTGGGCGCCGCCAACAACCCCCCGGCTGGGCCGGCGTGTTGAAAGTCAAGACCCCTGCAGGAGCTAATCTCGGCTACATTCTCCTCTACACCAATGGGCGATTAAGCCGCCTCGCTGCTCTCCGCGACTCCTCCCGTTTACTACCCGCAAGTCCCTGCAAAAGAATAAACTAGAGGTTTCGCCGGAGGACCCAAGACTTGAGCACGCCAACCATTTTCGCTACCTGCCAACCGCGCCCGGATGTGCTCAGCGGCGCCACCCGCGACGAGCAGTTCATGGCCGACCTCTCGCAGGTGGTCAACGGCACGGCGTTGCCGGACTATCTCGATCCCGTCCTCTTCTTCCGCAACACCTTTCCAACCCGCGGCCTGCGCGAGCTGATGAAGGCCGTCTGTCTGCGCCTGTCGGGCAAAGGCGGCGAAGTGTCGCCTATCATCCGGCTGGGCACGCAATACGGCGGTGGCAAAACGCATGGCCTGATCGCCATCACGCACGCGGCGCGCGGCATGAAGGGCGTGGCGAATGTGGCCGACTTTGTCGATCCCGCTCTGCTGCCCGCTGGCAATGTGCGCATCGCCGCGCTGGATGGGGAAAACACCGACCCCGCTAACGGCCGCCAGCTCGAGCCTGGCCTCAAAGCCTTCAGCCTCTGGGGCGAGCTCGCCTATCAACTCGGCGGAGCCGCCGCCTATGAGCGAGTCCGCACATCCGACGAGAAACACATCGCACCCGGCGCGGAAATCCTGCGTGAACTGTTCGGCAATCAGCCCACGCTCATCATGCTCGATGAGATCTCGGTCTACCTGCGCAAGGTCGAGCGCGCGTTTCCCGATGCCAGCCGCCAGTTCACGGCATTCGTTCACGCGCTGTTCAAAGCCGTCGCTTCCACTCCGCAAGTAGCGTTGGTTTATACGCTCGCCGTCGGCAAAGACGACAAAGCGCAGGATGCCTACAAGGAAGAGAACGAGCGCGCCGCCGCCGCGCTGGCTGAAGCTGAGAGCGTCGCCGTCCGCTCGTCCACCGCGCTGAATCCCACCGCCGAAGATGAAACCGCCGACGTCCTGCGCGTCCGCCTGTTCGAAATCGTGGACCGGACGAAGGCCGGCGAAGTCATCGACGCCTATGCGCACCTCTGGGCTAATAACAAGGATGCCCTCCCAGCCGAAGCAACGTCGCCGGAACTCAAGGAGCAGTTCGCCCGTACCTACCCGCTGCATCCGAAGCTGCTCGAAATGCTCACGGAGAAGACGGCGTCGCTGTCCACCTTCCAGCGCACCCGCGGCATGCTCCGGCTGCTGGCCCGCACGGTCCACCTGCTCTGGCGCAACCAGCCGCCGGACGCCTACTCCATCCACATCCATCACATGGATCCGGGCTTTGAGCCCATCCGCACGGAGATCCACGAAAAGATCGGCATGCGCCAGTATGCCGCGGCGATCAAGGCCGACGTTGCCGCCGTGCCCGGCGATGAACCCGCCCTGGCCCAGCGCCTCGACGCGCAGAAATTCCCCGGACTTCCGCCCGCCACCTCCTACGTCGCCCGCACCATCTTCTGGCACACGCTCGCCTATGGCGATACCGCCCGCGGCGTCTCGCCCGAGCAGCTTCGCCTCGCGGTCTCCTCGCCGGCGCTTGAGCCCGCCTTCATCGAGCAGGCGCGAACCGCCTTCCAGTCCGAAGCGCTGTTCCTCGACGACCGCCCGGGCGCGCCTCTGCGCTTCATGGCCGAAGCCAACTTGAACCAGGTGATCGGCCGCTACATGCGGGATGTCGACGCTGGCGAGGTCCGCGCCTACCTGCGCGACCGCATCGACAAACTGTTCAACCTGCCGCGCGGCGAATTCAACGCGTTGCTGTTCCCCGCCGGCCCTTGGGACGTCCCCGACGATTTGGCCGACCCCCGGCCGTTGCTCGTCATTCTCAACTACGAGTCCATGGCCATCCCCGCAGACCTGCGCCAACCACCCGCCGAACTTGAGGACATCTTCCAGTTCAAGGGCGCCGAACGCAACCACCGCGAACTCAAGAACAACTTGGTCTTCGTTGCCGCGGCCGAAAACGGCATCGCCAACATGCAAACCCTCGCCCGCCGCAAACTCGCGCTGGGCGAACTGCGCAAGCCCTCGAACCAGCAGGAACTGGCCGACTACCAAATCCAGAAGGTCAACGCCGAATACCACGAACTCGACCTGAAGATCGCCCAGGCCATTCTCCAGTGCTACCGGCACATCTTCTATCCTTCGGCCTCGCCGATGGCAGGGACCACGCTCCCGCTCGGGCACACGATTCTCGAACTGACCAACCCGGACAACCCCGGCAACGGCCAGATGCATGTGGAGCGCGTCCTCTACGAACAGAAGAAGCTGCTCACGGCTCGCGACGCACCGGATTCGCCCGCTTTCGTCGCCAAGGAAACCGGCCTGGCCGGCCGCGGCGAGATGACGCTCCAGCAACTGCGCCTCGAATACCGCAAAGCGCCCAAGCTTTCCATCCTGCTGCACGACACGCCGCTGCTCGAGTGTGTGCGCACGGGCATTCAGCAGGGCCGCTTCCTTTACCGCGAAGGCAATCAGGTCTGGGGGTCGGGCGACCCCAGCCCTGTCATCCAGATCTCCGACAACACCTTCCTCCACACCATGGAGGACGCCAAGGCCAAGAAGCTCTGGCCGCGCGCCGAGCCGCTGCGTCTCAGCTTCCTCGCCAACCCCACCACGATCGGCAAGGGACAATCGGCCGAAATCACCGTGATGGTCTCGGGCGGCGTGCCTCCCTACACCTACACTTCGAGCGACCCGCGTCTGAACGCCACATCCACCAACGAAACCCAGCGTTCGGCGAAAGTAAGCCCTGATGCGACCACTACCTATCAGATTGAAGTCACTGACAGCCGCGGCGCGCGCCAGCAGGCCACCGCCATGGTCGCCGTGCGCGAGGGCGGCGTCATCACCCCGGTGGACCTGACGCCGAAGCCGCCCACCCCGCCGCCGCCCACTGATTACACGGCCGAGGGGCCGCTCGCTACCGCGCTCAGCGACTTGTGGGAAAAAAGCGCGCAAAGCCAAGTGCGCCACCATTCAACGGCTCCTCATCCGCATGTTCGACGCCGGCGCGGCCTGGAAGGTCCACCAGGCGATGGCCACCGTCGCCGCGGGCAAGGTCACCGCGCAATTGGAAGCCACGCTCGCCGCCGATGGCATCGAGCAATTGCAAGTCTCCTATACCGGCGCGGTGGACAAAGCCAACGCAACCAAGGGGTTCTTGGATCCGCAACTGCGCGCGGCTAAAGAGAGCGACTTCACCGCCGCCTATACTGTAGCCTTTGAACCGGCGCTGCGCCTCGAGGGCGACGCCCCGGAGCGCTTCGCCAAAGAGATTACGCGCTACGGCGGCGGCGAGGCGTTCGTGGAGGCGCAGGCCGGACCCGCCGCCTGAAGGAGTTGCATCGATGAGAGGATCCGCCGCCATGGCCTACTCGCCCAAACCCGTCTACGAGCTGCGCCTCAAGGTCGCAAGCTCGATGAACTGGAGCCTGTCCATCTACCAGTTGCCTTCGCCGGCGACGCCGCGCCTCAAGGAGCCCGAACACGTCGGCACGCTTCAGGGCGCCGCGCTACGCCTGGTCGAGATGCGCGTGCTGAAGCGGCTGCTCCGGGAAAAGATCCAGTTGGGCGCGCTGAAGCCGGGCAAGGCGCGTAAGTGGCCGCTCGATGAGGAGACAGCCCTGCACCTGGGCCTGCTGTTCCGCGTGCTGGCCCCGATGAAGAACACGGACCGCATCCGCGAAGTGGCGGAAGGCGTGGAGGCGATGGGCAAGGAAGAAGCCAGCTACTGGATGAGCATGGCCATGCACCGGCCGAATCCGCGGCGCGTGCTGGCGGCCCTGCGCATGCTGCTGACGTCGCATTGATTGAAGAGAGGCCGCAGGATGACATACGTGGCAGTTTCGCCAGAGATCTTGCGATGGGCGATCGCCCGCTCGCGGCGACCGAATTCTGCCTTCGAGCGGAAGTTCCCCAAGCTGTCGGCGTGGCTGCGGGGCGAGGCCAAACCCACCCTGAAGCAGTTGGAAAGCTTCGCACGGAGTGCGCATGCGCCGGTCGGATATCTCTTTCTGTCCCAACCGCCGGAGGAGACCCTCCCGCTGCCGGATTTCCGCACGGTCGCAGGCAGCGAGATGGGCCGGCCCAGCGCGGATTTGCTGGAGACCATCTACACCTGCCAATTGCGGCAGGACTGGTATCGCGATTTTGCCCGGGCAAACGGTGAGGCGCCCCTGGACTTCGTCGGATCTGCCAAGTTGTCGGCCAGCGTACCGGAGATCGCCGCGCGCATCCGGCGCAGGTTGGGCTTCAATCTGGAGGAGCAGCGGCAGGCGCCGACCTGGACCGAGGCGCTGCGTCGGTTCCTGGAGCAGGCGGACGAAGCGGGCGTTCTGGTGATGGTGAGCGGCATCGTGGGCAGCAATACCCGCCGGGTCTTGGACCCTCAGGAGTTCCGGGGCTTTACTCTCGCCGATCCCATTGCGCCGCTCATTTTCGTAAACGGGGCGGACACCAAGGCGGCGCAGATGTTCACCTTGGCGCACGAGCTCGCCCATGTGTGGCTGGGCAGATCGGCGCTTTCTGACGCCGAAGCGAAATCGGAACCCGCCCACGAGGTGGAGCGCTGGTGTAATCAGGTGGCCGCCGAACTGCTGGTCCCCCTGGAGGTCTTCCAGTCTGAGTTCCGATCCGGCGCGGCACGGGGTGACGAGGCGCAGCGGTTGGCGCGGGTCTTCAAAGTCAGCACTTTGGTCATTCTGAGGCGCATGTTCGACGTGCGGGCTCTGACGCGAAGCCAGTTCCAGGAGGCCTATGAGGCCGAGATGCAGCGGCTCCAGCCGCTCGTGGAGGCCTCGCAGGGCGGCGACTTCTATGCCACGCTGGGCGTTCGCGCTGGCAGGCGTTTTGTCCGGGCGGTGGTGGCCAGCACCCTCGAAGGTCATACGCTCTTCCGCGACGCCTATCGACTGCTGGGCGTCAAGAAAGAATCGACGTTTCGGAAAGCCGCCGGGAAACTCGGGTACGAAATCTGATGGCCTACCTGTTGGACGCCAATGTTTTCATTGAAGCCAAGAATCGCCATTACGGATTCGATTTCTGTCCTGCCTTCTGGGATTGGTTGAAAGCAGGCCACGCTGCCGGCAAGATCTTCAGCATTGAGAAAGTAGGCGACGAGCTGCAATCCGGAAGTGACGAACTGAGCCATTGGGCAAGCCGGCTTGGCGATAGGTTCTTCCTGCCGCCGGATCCATCCACCTTGGGCAGCCTCGCCACGGTAGCGGAATGGGTCCGCAGCCAGGCATACCAGCCGGCGGCGATCTCCGCGTTTCTGGAGGACGCCGATTATTATTTGGTGGCTCAGGCCCACGCACGGAAAGACATTCTGGTAACCCACGAAGTGCCAAGCGACGGTGTAAAGCGCCGTGAAGATCCCGAACGTGGCCATTGGGCTGGGATCCGCCACATGAACCCCTTTGAGATGTTGCGTCGTGAACGCGCCAGATTCATCCTCGGAGCAAGAGAAAAGTGAATACAGGGAGCAGAACCCCATGGCCGACCGCCGGTTGATTGAGGAGTGGCTGCCGATTGCGGAGATCGGCATCGAGAGTCTGCGCGAGCGGACGCCGATGACTCCGTTCCCGGCGCCGAACCGGCTCCACGTCTGGTTTGCGCGGCGTCCGCTGGTGGCCAGCCGGGCGGCGATTTTGGGGAGCCTGCTGCCGGCCGACGCCGACCGCGAGAAGTTTCTCTGGACGCTGGGGATTCACGGGGATCCTTCTGAAGCAAAGAAAGCGCTCGCCCGTGCAGCAGCCACCGGAGTCCGGGTTGACAACCCGTATGGGTATGACCGTGCTTTCGGCTACACGCCGACGGTGGATGACCTGTCCTTGCTTCCGGCGACAAGCGTTCTCGACCCCACAGCCGGCGGCGGGAGTGTTCCGTTTGAAGCTGCACGTCTCGGCAGAACCACAATCGCGAACGACTTGAACCCCGTTGCATCCCTGCTGCTGAAGGCTACTATCGAACACCCGCTCCGCTTCGGCCCCGCCTTGGAGCGCAGGTTCTCACAGTTGGCAGCCAACTTTCGATTGCGAATCCAAGACCCTCTAGCCCAACTGTTTCCCCATAGCCCGGATTGCGAGGACGCGACATACCTGTGGGCGCGTACGGTCACCTGCCCGTACTGCGGCGGGCTGGTGCCGCTGTCGCCCAACTGGCGGCTGGATGGCGAGGGCGCGGGCGTGCGGCTGGTCCCCGAAGGCCGGCGCATCCGCTTCGAGATCGTGCACAAGGCGAGCGAACACTCTCCCGGCACGGTCAAGGACGGCACCGGCAAGTGCCCGTTTCCCGATTGCGGGCGCGAGATCGACGGAGACGACATCAAGCGCCAGGCGCAGGCCGGACGCATGGGCCACCAGCTTTACTGCGTGGTCTACAAGAAGGAAGTCGTCGTCGGAAAGCTCAAGAACGGCAAGCCGAAGACCAGACTCGTGCGTGGCTTCCGCGCCCCGCGGCCGGAAGACGATGTGGAGGCGCTGGTCGAGCGGCGGCTTGCGGGGAAGATGCCGCTGTGGCAGGCGCGCAACATCGTGCCGGATGAAGATCGCTACATCGGCCCAGCGGATAGAAGCGCCCTGTATGGCGTCTTGCGCCAAGTCGACCTGTTTTCCCCCCGCCAACTTTACGGCCACTGCACCTCGGTCGAAGTCTTCCAGGACATGGTCGAAGAGCTGAAGGCGAACAACGGCGGCCAGCTCTCCGAACTCGACCGCGCCGCCATGGTCTACATCGCCCTGGCGGTTGACAAGTTGCTCAACTACAACTCACGCATGTCGGTTTGGATGCCCACGCGGCAGGTTGTTGCGAACACATTTAATCGACACGACTTCGCCTTCTGTTGGAGCCATTCCGAAATGGCCCCCACCATCACCGGGCTCGGTTACGACTGGGCGCTCGAACAAACCGGAAAAGCTCTCGGCGAGTTGATCGAACTCCTTGGCCACGCGCCGGAAACCTCCACGAACGGCCACCTCTTCGCACGCCCGCCGCGCCGCCAGCCGGAGGTGAAGATCCTGTGCGAGTCCGCCGATGCGCTTTCGCTCCCCGACGCCTCGGTCGACTGCATTGTCATGGACCCGCCCTACTACGACAACGTGATGTACGCCGAGCTCGCGGACTTCTTCTACGTCTGGCTGAAGCGCACCGCCGGGCTGCTGTACCCGGAGCTGTTCACTGCGCACCTCACCGACAAAGACCGCGAAGCCGTGGCCAATCCGGCCAAGTTCCAGGGCCAGAAGGGCGCCAAGCGCCTGGCCCACGTCGATTACCAGCGACGCATGGCGCGTATCTTCGCCGAGATGCGCCGGGTGCTCAAGCCCGGCGGCGTGATGACGGTGATGTTCACCCATAAGGCGAAGGACGCCTGGGACGCGCTCGCCACCGGCTTGATCGAAGCGGGCTTCGTCATCACCGCAAGCTGGCCCGTGCACACCGAGGCCGAGGGCAGCCTCCACATCCGCGAGAAGTCGGCGGCGAAGTCCACCATCTTCCTGGTCTGCCGCCTGCGCGAGGATGCGCCTTCGCGCGGCGAGGAAGTCTTCTGGGAGGACGTCGAGCCGGAAGTGCGCAACGTCGTGCGGGAGAAGGTGCGCGAGTTCCAGGAAGCGGGACTGGCGGGTATCGACCTCTACCTGGCCTGTTTCGGACCGGCGCTCGAGATCTTTTCGCGCAACTGGCCGCTCACGCGCGGCACGGCGCGCCAGCAACCCAAGGGATACCAGAACGACCTGTTCGGCCCCTGGGACCCGTACCGGGTGACGCCGGAAGACGCGCTCGAAGCCGCGCGGCGCGAGGTGAAACAGTGGCGCATGGAGCAGTTGGCCACGGTCAAGCGCCAGCATCATCTGGACGCGCTCACCGAATGGTACGTGCTGGCCTGGGACGCCTTCCGCGCGCCCAAGTTTCCGGCCGATGAAGCGCTGAAACTGGCGCGCGTGGTGGGGCTGGACTTCGACCAGGAGGTCAAAAACGTGGCCTGCGCCGTTTCTGGCGAGGACGTAACGCTGTGGGACAGCCACACGCGGGTGACCAAAAGCAAACTCACCACCGGGCCGGAGGCCCCGATGCTCGACCGGCTGCATGAGGCGGCCTACACGGTGCGGTTCCAGAATACCGAGGCGGCGAGGAACCGGCTGGACTCGCTGCGGCTGCTCGATGACCCGACACTGATGACGGCGCTCGAAGCGCTGCTCAACGTGCTGCCGCCCGTCGCCCCGCGCGGCAAGAAGAAGCCCGATCCGACGCTTGAAGGCGCGGCCAGCGATTTTGAGGCGCTCGAGAAGTTGCGCCGGCTGGCCTTTGCCGAAAAGGTGCCCGAGCCGAAGCGGCCGGAGCAGATCGAACTGGAGCTCGACGAAGCCGATGCCGCTGTTGACTGAGACGAAGTGGAAATTCCGCTACTCGCACGAGGACGGCGACCTGGTGGGGCTGTTCTACAATCCGGCGCTGGCCTGCGCGGTGGAGTACTGCCGGACGACCGGCTACTTCTCGGCCGATGCGCTGGCGCTGGCCGCGCGCGGGTTGGCCGGACTGTTCGCCAACGACGGGCGGATGCGGCTGGTGGTGGGCTGCACGCTCGACCCGGACGAGCGTGAGGCGATTGAGACGGGATATGACCTTCGGGAACAGATGGAGCGGCAGCTTGCCGCAGCCGACCTGAACCCGCCCGACGAGCATGCCCGCCAGGGGCTGGAGCTACTGGCCTGGATGGTGGCCAACGGGTATCTCGATGTGAAGGTGGCCGTGCCCGTGGACGCCGAGGGCCGGCCCGCGCGGGTGCCCGGCATCTACCACGCCAAGTTTGGCATCATCGTCGATGCCGAAGGCAATACGCTGACGTTTTCGGGCAGCATCAACGAAACCGCCGGCGGCTGGAAGAACAACTGCGAAAGCTTTCACGTCCACTGCGCCTGGTTGAGTGAGACCGAGAAAGCGCACGCGGACGAGGAGTTGGAGGCGTTCGCCAAACTGTGGGACAACCGTTCGCCCGGCGCGCGCGTCTTCGACTTTCCCGAAGCGGCCCGGAAGAAGCTGCTGGAGTACTTGCCCAAAGACGATCGCCCGGTGACGCCGCCGCTGCCGGCACGCCGCGAGGAGCCTGGGCCGCAGGCCTATCGCCTGACCAATGACGAGTTCCGGCGCTCGGTGTGGACCTTCGTGAAAGTGGCGCCGGAGTTACCGCACGGCACCCGTGCCGGCGAGGTGACCAGCGCCGTCATGCCGTGGCCGCACCAAGTGCGGACCTATGTGCGCTTCCTCAGCCAGTGGCCCTGCCGTTTGTTGATCGCCGATGAAGTGGGGCTGGGCAAGACGATCACTGCTGGCCTGATCCTTCGGCAGGCCCTGCTTTCGGGCAAAGCGAAACGCGTTCTGATCTTGACGCCCAAGAGCGTGCAGATCCAGTGGCAGAACGAGCTCTATGAGAAGTTCAACCTGAACGTCCCGATTTACGACGGCTCGGCGCTACGCTGGCGCGCGGCGTACGGCTGGACGGGGCCGCTGGAGCGGGCCGTCGGGCGGGAGGAGTGGCAGAAGGAGCCGGTGGTTCTGGCATCGAGCTTTCTGATGCGGCGTAAGGATCGCGTGCGGGAATTGCTGGAGGCGGAACCCTGGGAATTGGTGCTGCTCGACGAAGCACACCATGCCCGGCGGCGCGGCGCCGGAACCGAACAAGAAAAAGGTCCAAACGCGCTGTTGAGCCTGATGCGGGAGCTGGCGCGGCGTTGCCAGAGCCTGCTGCTGCTGACGGCGACGCCCATGCAGGTCCACCCTGTCGAGATCTGGGACCTGATGGACCTGCTCGGGCTGCCGCCGAAGTGGGCCGCCGAGCCGCATGCATTCCTCAAGTATTTCTCCCGGGCGAGCGGTAACCCGTCGGCGGAGACGCTGGACGTGCTGGCGGCGTGGTTCCGCGACTGTGAGTCTTACTTCGGGACCTTAACGGAAGGCGAGATCGCGGCTTTGACGCCGAGGCTTTCCTCGATCAAGCGGACCAAGGTGATTCGGGCGTTGCGGGACACGGCGCAAGCGCCGCGCCGGATGCTTGATCCGGAGTCGCGGCGGGCGTTGCTCGACGTGCTGAAGGCCTGCTCGCCGCTGCGCTGGCGGATGGTGCGGCATACGCGCGAACTGCTCCGATCCTACCGGCGTGCGGGCAAGTTGGACCTGCCGATCGCCGAGCGCGAGGTGAAGGATATTCCAGTCGAGATGACGCCGGCGGAAAGCGCGCTCTATGCGCAGGTGGAAGACTACATCTCGGAGACGTATTCGAAGGCGGCGTCGGACAAGCGCACGGCCATCGGATTTGTGATGACGGTTTACCGGCGGCGTCTGGCCTCAAGCTTCGAGGCGCTGAAGCGGACTCTGAACGCACGGCTGGAAAAGCTGGGACTGAGCGAGGAGGACGTTTCGCTCGACGAGGCCGCCGACGAGGTGATGGCGCCGGAGGAAGCGGCCGAACTGGCGGCATCTACCGCAGAGTTGGAGGAGCGCGACCGGATTCTCGATTTGTTGCGCGCCATTGCGAAGCTGAACACGGACACTAAGGCGCGCAAGCTGCACGCCGAACTGGTGAGCGTGTTCACGGCCGATTCGGAATCCGCGATCGTTTTCACGCAGTACACCGACACGATGGAGTACCTGCGCGATTTCCTGGCGCGGGAGATGCCTGATGTGCCGGTGGCGAGCTACTCGGGCGCCGGCGGCGCCTGGCGCGACGGCTCGGGCCGCTGGATCGCCTGTAGCAAGGAAGAGATCAAGCGGCGGTTCAAGACCGGGCGGGTGCGCCTGCTGGTGTGCTCGGATGCCGCCGGAGAAGGTCTCAATCTCCAGGCTGCCGGTGTTCTGGCCAACTATGACCTCCCGTGGAACCCGATGAAAATGGAGCAGCGCATCGGACGCATCGACCGGCTGGGGCAGCAGCGGCCCCAGGTGAAGATTCTGAACTTTGCCTACAAGGACACGGTGGAGGCGGACGTCTACTTCGCCGTCGGCGAACGCATCCAGCTTTTCCAGGGCATTGTGGGCAGGCTTCAGCCGATCCTGTCGAAGCTGCCCCGGCGCTTCGAGGAAGTGACACTGGCTAGCCGCGAGGCGCGCGACGCGGCGCGGCAGCGTTTCCTGGCTGAGATCGAGCAGGAGGTGACCTCGGCAGCCGAGGCGCCACTGGATCTTGACGTTGTTACTAAGGAGGATCTGGCTGTTCCGCCGCTGCCTGAACCGCCATACGACCTTGCGAAGTTGGACCACGCAATGAACCGCGAAGCGAGCCGCCCGGTCGGCTTGGAGTGGCGGCCTCTGGACCTGCGAACCTATGCCGCGCGCCTGCCCGGCATGCAGGAACCAATCCGGGTGACAACCTCGGCCGAGGTGTTCGAGGAATCGGGCGACAACCATCAATTCTTTTCGCCCGGCGGGCAACTGTTTGAAGAGGTCCAGCGCGCAGCCGATGGAACGCTATCGAGGGAGCCGCAACCAGGCATCTGCTGGCTGCTGCGCGATCAGAGCGGCAAGCCGGCCACGTTCGTAGTGAACACCGCCGCCGGCTTCTGCCGCGCGGACACGCTGGACGCCCTCGTGGTGCTCCTGGAACGCCCCGGCGGCCCCGCGCCGTTCCCAGCGGCCGACTGGCCCGGGTATGATGCGGAGTTGGTGGCGTGAGTGAGCCTGATGAAGTGGGTTAGTGGTGGTCCCGATCTTCCTGAAGAGGTGCTGCAGCTCTTGGAGGATGGACGCCTGGTCCTGTTTTGTGGAGCAGGCGTGTCGTACCCCGCCGGTCTGCCGGGTTTTCGTGGGCTCGTTGAACACGTGTACCAGCAGACCCACCAGATAAAGTCGGAACTGGAACAGGCAGAATTCGATCGGCTCAACTTCGATCGCGTTCTTGGGCTTCTGGAATCCCGAATCGGCTCTCAGACCGTCCGCAGGGCAGTGATTAATAGCCTTCGCTTGGGTCCAGGCGCAGATGTAGCCACTCACCGATCACTACTTGCTCTGGCCACCACTCGAGAAGGTGCGTGTCGCCTGGTCACAACAAACTTCGACCGAGGCTTTGAGATCGCTGGATCCACAGGTATCGCGATTGACACAGCCCCGAAACTCCCGGTGCCCAAAGTTGGCGTCTGGAACAGTGTTGTTCACCTGCATGGCTGGATCCTGTGACGCAGATCCCGATGGCAGGTCTTTGGTTCTGACCAGCGCCGATTTCGGAGCTGCGTACCTCACCGAACGCTGGGCAAGCCGCTTCCTGAGCGAGCTGTTCCGCAGATTCGCAGTTCTGTTTGTTGGGTATAGCGTCGAGGATCCCGTTGTCCGCTACATGATGGATGCGTTTGCCGCAGATCGAGCGCTCGGCGAAGGAGTCGGAAAGGCATTCGTGCTGGCTGGTTGCGCGCATGGAGACGACGGAAGAGAGGCTCGGGCGTGGCAAGCCAAGGGCGTCATTCCTCTTCTCTACGACAGTAGAGATCATCACGCTGCACTTCACCAGACACTCTCGAAGTGGGCGGAGTGCCATTCCCGAGGCTTCTAGGCAAAGAGAGCATCATTCAAGAGCACGCCAACAAGATTCCGACCAAACCTTTCGACCAAGATCCGGTCGTCTCCCAGGTTGTGTTGGCTCTGCGCGAGGAAAGTGGTCACGTTGCGAGCGTCTTCGCGCGCATTGACCCGGCGCCTCCAGTCGAGTGGTTGGATGTGTTTGAGGAACAAGGCCTGCTGTCCCTTTCATGCACTTCCAGTGCTGCCGCCAATAACTTCGGATGGGCGGTACCTCTAGTAGACGCGGGCGGGCGGACCACATCAGCGCCTGGCTTAAATCCCATCACCAGAGCACTGGGCGAATGGTTTACAAGACATCTTGACAAGTCAGCAGTGCTGGATTGAGTATTGCGATCAGGCTCGGTCTTGCATCCTGACTTCCGCTGGATCATTCGGCGACGACTCGCAGAGAACCCCAACATGCCCGCGGCACTCCGGCAGCTATGGAGGGTCCTTGCGAGTGAGGCCGCGCTCATCGAGACTAACGTCCACAACTTCAGCGTCGATCTTCGCGTACCGTTCGGGGCAGTGGGACATTCAACTAAGGCAAGGCGTTCTCCACGCCCTTTCACCGGTCCTGGAGCTTCGACCGTCCATCCACCGAGTGATGTTTCCCGACGACCCGCGAGACGACGAGGCGATATCGCACTTCGCCGAAGTCGAGGTAGTGCCTCGGTGCAGGGATTCCGCTCGTCGTCTGATCGGTACGATTTCCACGTCACCTCAAAGGCAGCAAATCTTGTCAGATCTGGCCGATGACGTGACGAGCCTGCTGAAACAAGTGATGCTGCTCTGCGAGATGATGCAAAAGGCCGGCCCTTTGTGGGACTGGAGTTATTCCGATCAACCTTCCATTTCCCCGCATCCGCAGAATTCCGGCCTCCGTGAGTGGACGGTTCTTTTGGAACTCTGCCTCGACGCTTGGACCGCACTTCGCGATACGGACGCATTGCTTGCACGCGGGCTGGTGGAGCGCTGGAGGACTCTGCCGTACCCCGTTTTTCGCCGCTTATGCTTTTTCGCTATGGCGGAGTGTGATCTGTATTCGCCGGAAGAGTGCCTGGCTTACATCCTGGAAGATGATGGCTGGTGGCTCTGGTCGATTTATGTCTATCGGGAGAAGTTCCGTCTACTTGACTGTACTTGGCCAAAGCTCGGCAACGAGGGTGCAACGGAGTTGGTGGCGCGGATTGTGAGCGGCCCGCCAAGGGCGATGTTTCGAGAAGACCTGAGAGATGAAGACTTCAAGAGGATTGTAGATCGCGAGGTTTGGCTTCACCTTCCGAAACTCCAAAGGACGAAGAGAATCTTGCCCGAGCCTGGAGACGCAAGGCTTATCGAATTGAGCGCTCGCTATCCTAAATGGGGGCTAGGAACTTGTTGAAAAACCCGAGGTGAGTGCTTGGCGACCGGAACAAATCCTGAGAGAATTGTTCTGTGCGCGGCGAGGATCAGCAGCAATCCGGAATGTTCAGCTACGTTTCGCTACTAGGAAGGCGTAATCAACGAGGCAATCCTCGACCTGATAGATACGAAAGGTACACCCGAGGACATTACTCGGCGAATCGCCGCTTTCGCTGAGCAGCACGGACCAAAAGCGATGAAGCAACTGGACCGCGTGGTGCGCCAACACCAGCTTCACGGGTACATCACGGACATCCTGAATCACGATCGCGGTTTTCATCCGCATCGTCAGACTGAAGAGATCATTTCAGATTGTGGTGGACCCCATTTTTTGGACAGAAAAGTAACCCTTTCTTAGATGGTGGAGCGGCATTGAAAATGAAGGAGAGTCAATGCCCAAAACCCGCAAGAGTCACCCACCCAGCTTGAAGGCCAAGGTG
>Ga0209062_1004205_pt1 | contig 15427 bp, 28 predicted proteins | sample Coa_R2_2_FD_187158 | JGI IMG/M metagenome (GOLD analysis project Ga0209062, IMG submission 187158) | Surface soil microbial communities from Centralia Pennsylvania, which are recovering from an underground coalmine fire - Coalmine... | ecosystem: Environmental > Terrestrial > Soil > Unclassified... | reverse complement strand
GGTGGCTGGCCTCCTCTTCCTCGTCCTGGGGTCCTTCATTTTCGAGATCCAGGTGATCTTCACCGCCCGGGCTGATCATCGCGGGCGTTCCCGCCGGCGACACCAGCCGGCCCTGCGCATCGAACTTCATGCCGAAGCTGAGGCCCAGACCGCCGAGAATCTCTTTAATCTCGTTGAGCGATTTGCGTCCGAAATTCTTGGTGCGGAGCATTTCGGCTTCGGTTTTTTGAACCAGATCGCCGATAGTCTGAATATTGGCGTTCTTCAGGCAGTTGTAGGAGCGGACGCTCAACTCGAGCTCTTCCACGGAGCGGTTGAGCACTTCATTCATCTGGCTCAAGGCGCGCTCGGCCGGTTCTTCGGCGGACTCGGGCAGCTCTTCGAAGTTGATGAAGATCGCCATGTGGTCCTTCAGAAGTTTCGCGGCCTGGCCGATCGCGTCGGCCGGCGAAATCGCTCCGTTGGTCCAGACTTCAATGGTCAGCTTGTCATAATCCGTCATCTGGCCCAGACGCGCCGCCTCCACGGAAAAATTCACTTTGCGCACGGGCGAGTGAACCGAATCGATCGGAATATAGCCGAGAGGAAGATCGTCGTCGTTGTTGCGATCCGCCGAAACGTATCCGCGGCCTGACTTCAGGCGCATTTCGATATTCAGTTTGCCGCCGGGGCCGACCGTGGCGATATGCATGTTGCGGTCGAGCACTTCGATATCGGAGTCGGTTTCGATCTGGCCGCTCATCACCTCGCCCGGCGCGTCGGCCTTGAGACGCACGGTGCGCGTGCCTTCGCCCATCATTTTGAAGGGAACCTGTTTCAGATTCAGAATGATGTCGGTGGCATCCTCGACCACGCCGGGGATCGGCGAAAATTCGTGCGCCACGCCATCGATGCGAACCGCGGTGATGGCCGCGCCTTCAATCGAGCTGAGCAGCACCCGGCGCAGGCCGGTGCCGATAGTTGACCCGAATCCCCGTTCAAAAGGCTGGGCGGTGAACATGCCGTAACGGTCGTTGAGGGTTTCGGTGTTGGCGACGAGTCGCTTGGGCTTTTGGAATCCTTTAAACATTTAGGCTCCTTTACGTTACTTGGAGTACAACTCGACGATGAGCTGCTCGTTCAATTGAATCTGCACCAGATCCTCGCGCTTGGGCTGCCCCAGAACGCGGGCCTTGAGGTTTTCCCGGTCCACTTCCAGCCAGTTCGGGCTGGGGGCGTGGGCCGTGGCGTCGCGAGCGTGCAGGATGGTCGGATTGTTTCTGCTCTTCTCGCGGACCTCGATGACATCATTCGGCTTGACTTCAAAGCTCGGGATATCGACGCGGCGTCCGTTCACGTTGATGTGGCCGTGGCGGACCAACTGGCGCGCCTGGGCTCGCGAGGTACCGAAACCCATGCGGTAAACGGTATTGTCGAGGCGGCGCTCCAGCGTGTTCAGCATGTTCTCGCCGGTGACGCCCTTCTTCACCAGCGCCTTCTCATAGAGATTGCGGAACTGCCCTTCGAGCAGTTGATAATAGCGGCGCGCTTTCTGCTTTTCGCGAAGCTGCAAGCCGTAGCCGACCAGTTTCGGCTTGCGGTCCTTGCCGTGCTGCCCCGGCGCGAAATTGCGCTTTTCGACGGCGCATTTTTCGGTGTGGCAGCGCTCGCCCTTGAGAAATAGCTTCATGCCCTCGCGCCGGCATTGCCGGCAGACGGGACCAATGTATCGTGCCAATTCTAACCTCCCGTGGCCAGTGGTCCGTGCCAGTGGCCAGTTGTTCAGGTGCAGTTTACGATCTTTCGACCTTCATCCTGCTTCTCTAATGGCCAGTGGTCAGTGTCCAGTGGCCAGATCTTGTTTCTACCGGCCACTGGCCACCGGCCACCGGCCACTGCTTCACTAAACTCTTCGCTTCTTCGGCGGCCGGCACCCGTTATGCGGGATCGGCGTCGTGTCCTTAATCGTGCGCACTTCGAGACCTGCCGTAGCCAACGCGCGAACGGCCGATTCGCGGCCCGCGCCGGGCCCGCTGACGTGTACTTCCACCGTCCGCAATCCGGATTCTTTCGCTTTGTTCGCGGCCGTCAACGAGGCCTGCTGCGCGGCAAACGGCGTGCCCTTGCGCGATCCCCGGAAGCCGAGCGAGCCGGAACTGGACCAGGCGATCACGTTTCCAAGCGGGTCCGTAATGGTGATGATCGTATTGTTGAACGAGGCCTGCACGTGGACCAACCCCGTGGGCACAACCCGCTTTTCTTTTTTCTTGAACGATTTTTTCTTGCCAGTTTTCGCCGGAGCTTTTGCCATTAGGTCTTCGCCGTCGCTTTCTTCTTATTCGCCACCGTACCGCGCCGCGGACCTTTGCGGGTGCGCGCGTTAGTATGGGTGCGTTGGCCGCGAACCGGCAGGCCACGCCGGTGCCGCAGTCCGCGATACGACCCCATCTCGATCAGGCGCTTGATATTCATCGAAACTTCCTTGCGCAGGTCGCCTTCGACCGCGCCTTCGGCTTCGAGAATCTGGCGGATACGGTTTACTTCGTCTTCGGTCAGATCCGCCACCTTTTTATCGGGATTGACCCCGGCGCGATGGCACAGCGACTTCGATCGCGTGCGGCCGATGCCGTAAATGTAGGTGAGCCCGATTTCCGTCCGTTTTCTCGCTGGTAAATCCACGCCTGCTAAACGCGCCATCTTTCTTACCCTTGCCTCTGTTTATGTTTCGGATTCGAGCAGATCACGCGCACCACGCCTTCACGGTGCACGATCTTGCATTTGTCGCACATTTTTTTGACCGACGCCCTTACTTTCATGATCAACCTTTCCTCAACCGCCCGACAATTTCCTTCACGGCCGCGTCAGCACCCATGGGCCGTTGGCCGTAATGGCCACCGTATGCTCAAAATGCGCCGAATTCTTTCCATCTTCGGTCACCGCCGTCCACCGGTCCGGGCGCACCCGCGTGCCCGGCGCGCCGGCGTTCACCATGGGCTCGATCGCCAGCACCATTCCTTCTTTCAACCGCGGATTTTCGTTTTTGCGGTCGATATAGTTCGGGATCTGCGGCTCCTCGTGCATGTGCGTACCGATTCCGTGGCCGACGAACTCGCGCACCACCGTAAAGCCGTTGGCGGTCACGTGCCGCTCCACCGTACCGCAAATGTCGAACAGCCGGTTGCCCGGCCTGGCTTTATCGATCGCCAACTCCAGTGACTCGCGGGTCACCTCCAGCAGGCGCCGCGTCTCCTCGGAAATTTCTCCCACCGGCACGGTGATCGCGGAATCGCCGTAATAGCCGTTCAACTGGACGCCGGTATCGATCGACACGATGTCCCCGGCCTTCAAAACTCTTTTTTGCGAGGGCATGCCGTGGACGATTTCATCGTTCACCGAAGTGCAGAGCACGAACGGAAATTTCGTTCCGGCAGCCGGCGTCGAGTAGCCTTTAAACGCAGGGCGCGCGCCGGCGTCGTGCATCATCTTTTCCGCCTCGACTTCCAGTTCATACGTGGTGACGCCTTCCTGGACCATTCCTTTAAGCTTGTTCAGGATCTGCCAGACGAGCAGACCGGCGGCGCGCATTTTTTCCAGCTCTGCCATGCTCTTCCGCACGATCATGCCGTCCTGACGTTGGCTCCCGCGTCCACTTCCACGGCCTTCTCAATCTCCATGGCGATCGCCTCAGGCGTTCTGCCTCCGCCTTCCACCTCAAAAATTTTGACGCCGGCTTCCCGGAAATACTCGAGAACCGGCTTGGTCTGCGCCTCGTACGCTTCCAGCCTCTGCTTCACCACTTCCGGACGATCGTCCTGGCGAAGCGCCATTCTCGATCCGCAAGTGACGCAAAATTCTCCATGGCTGGTATTGGAGATCGAGCCACAACGCGCGCACTGCCGGCGCGCCGAAAGGCGAGCAGTGATCTCATTATAGCTCACCCGCAAATGAACGACCAGCGAGCGCACCCCACGCGCTTTCAGCATCGCGCCGAGCAGCCTCGCCTGCGCGACCGTTCGCGGATAGCCGTCCAGAATGAACCCGCGCTCACAATCGGCCTGCTGGATCCGATCCTCGACCATCCGGTTCACCACCTCGTCCGGCACCAGCGCGCCCGCATTCACGTACGCGGCCGCTTCCTGGCCCAGATCGTCGCCCGAGGCGATGCGCGCCCGCAGCATATCCCCGGTTGAAATGTGAGCCAATCCTAACCGGCCGCGCAAAAGCGCCGCCTGCGTGCCCTTCCCCGATCCGGGAGGGCCAAATAAAATCAGGCAAAACTGGGCCATCGTTGTGGTTGAGCTAACCGGGCTCAAATGACGCTGCCGCGCCGGCCGCGAATCCGGCCCGCGCGCGGCGTAAATCCCTCGTAGTGCCGCATGATCAACTGGGCCTCGATCTGGTTGATGGTGTCCATGGCGACGCCCACCACGATCAGCAGCGAAGTTCCTCCGAAATAAAATGTAATCCCCAGCCCGTCCAGCAGCCAGCGCGGAAAATGCGCGTCGATCCACATACCGACCACCGGCAGACGTTGCAGCTTGATGCCCTGAATCATGATCTGCGGCAGCAGCGACAAAACCGAGAGATACAGACCGCCGACCACCGTGATCTTGGTCAGGATCTTGTTCATGTACTCGGCCGTGTTCTTGCCCGGCCGGATGCCGGGTATGAAGCCGCCGTACTTGCGCATATTATCGGCCGCTTCGTTGGGATTAAAGATAATCGAAACGTAAAAGAAGCAGAAGAAAATAATCAGGACCGTGTACAGCAGATAATACATCGGCGAGGCGCCGCTGATCGCCCCCAGCATCCCGCTCAAAATCGGCGAGTTCCGGACCCAGTCCAGATTGATCAAGGTCATCGGGAAGGCCAGCAGCGAGGAGGCGAAGATCACCGGAATCACGCCGCCCGCGTTGACTTTGAGCGGCAGGTGCGTCGATTGCCCGCCCATCATCCGCCGCCCGATCACTCGCTTGGCGTATTGCACTGGAATGCGTCGCTCGCCGCGCTCGACCAGCACGATGAATGCCACCACGGCGACCATCATCACCAGAATGATCGCGACTTGAATGAACGGCCAGTCTCCGGTCTGAACTTTTTGCACCAGCTCGAGAACCGCGTCCGGGAGCCGCACAATGATGCCAACGAAGATGATCAGCGACATGCCGTTGCCGATGCCGCGCTCGGTGATCTGCTCGCCCAGCCACATGATAAACGCCGAGCCGGCCGTAAGACTGAGCACGGTCATGATCATGAATCCGATTCCGGGGTTCATCACCAGGCCCTGCTGCGCCGTCTGCAAAGCAGTGGCGATGCCAATCGACTGCATCAGCGCCAGGCCCACAGTCAGATAGCGGGTCCACTGCGTGATTTTGCGCCGCCCGAGCTCGCCCTCTTTTTGCAGCTTTTCGAGCGTCGGGACCACCACGGTCAGCAACTGCAAAATGATCGACGCCGTAATGTACGGCATGATGCCCAGCGCGAAGATCGTCATCCGCCGGAACATGCCGCCGCTGAACAGGTCGAACATTCCGAATACGCTGCCCGCGTTCCGCTGGAAAAAGTCCTGGAGCCGGTTCCAGTCGACGCCGGGGATCGGAATAAAGCCGCCGATGCGATAGACGGCCAGCAGCCCTAAAGCAAACAGCAGCCGTTTCCGCAGATCGGGAATTCGAAAAATATTGGCGACGGCTTCGAAAAACCTCATAAAAACTTTCTCCCGCGCACAACGCATTCGCCGTGCGCCATACTCTGCCCCAAGCCCGCGCGAACGCGGCTTCCTACTTTTCCGCTCCGATCACTTCCGCCGTTCCACCGGCCTTCTGAATTTTTTCGAGCGCCGATTTGGAAAACACGTGCGCCTTAACGGTAATGGCGCGGGTGAGATCGCCCGTGCCCAGAATCTTCAGCCCGTGCTTCAGCTTCTTGATGACGCCCAGCTCGAGCAGCTTCCCCGGATCGAACGCCGCGCCGTCCAGAGCTTCCAGCCGCGCCAGGTTCACGATCGCGTACTCCTTGCGGAAGATGTTGGTGAATCCGCGCTTGGGAAGACGCCGGTGCAGCGGCATCTGCCCGCCTTCAAACCCGCGCATTCGCGAGTAGCCGGTGATCGACTTGGCCCCCTTGGCGCCGCGGCCGGAATACTTGCCGCGTCCGGAGCCCATGCCCTGTCCGACACGTTGCTTTTTATGCTTCTGCCCCGGGGGCGGCTTTAGCTGGCTTAAATTCATCCTTTTACTCCACTATAGCGAGCAGGTGCGGAATTTTCTTGACCATTCCGCGAAAAGCCGGCGTATCCGGCCGCTCGACCACTCGGTTCATTTTCTTGAGCCCCAGAGCACGGACAATCACCTTGTGCTTTTCCGGGCAACAAATGGGACTGCCAATCAACTTGATTTTGATGGTTCCCGCCATAATTTCAACCGACCTTTTCCTGATGGAGCCCGCGCAGCGCAGCAACTTCGTTTTTGTCGCGCAGTTGTTCGAGCGCGTCGATGGTCGCCTTGACCACGTTGTGCGGATTGTGCGAGCCGATCGACTTGGTCAGAACATTCGGAATGCCGACGGCGGTGATGACGGCGCGAACCGGCCCGCCGGCGATGACGCCGGTCCCTTCCGGCGCCGGCTTGAGCAGCACCCGTCCGCTTCCGAAGGCCCCCAGCACCGGATGCTGGATCGTGGTGGCGAGTACATGAATCTTGCGAAGATTTTTCTTCGCCGCTTCGATGCCCTTCTTGATAGCCGCCGGAACCTCTTTCGCCTTGCCCGTGCCGAAGCCGACGATTTTCGCTCCGGGATCGCCGACCACCACCAGCGCCGAAAAGCTTAGATTTTTCCCGCCCTTGACGACCTTGGTGACGCGATTGATCGAGACCACCTGCTCTTTGAGATTCAAGTTCGCCGCGTCAAGGCGTTTTGCCGCTGTTGCCATTTAGAACTCCCGTCTCGCTTCGCTCAAAACTCCAACCCCGCTTGGCGGGCCGCCTCTGCCAGAGCCTTAATACGGCCATGATAGAGATAGCCTCCACGATCGAATACCACGGCCTTGACGCCCTTTTCCCGGGCGCGCTCGGCCACCGTTTTGCCCACCGCCTTCGCGCCGGCGATGTTGCCGCCGTTCACCCCATTTTTTTCATTGGAGGACGCCGCCGCCAGCGTCCTGCCTTCGTGATCGTCGATCACCTGCGCGTAAATGTGCTTTAAGCTGCGAAAAACGGCCAGACGAGGCCGCTCCGGCGTGCCCTTGACACGCCGCCGGATGCGCCGGTGAATCCGCAGCCGGATATCGTTTTTCGAATCGCGAGCCATTACTTGCCTCCCGAAGCGCCGGTCTTGCCGACCTTCTTGCGCAGAGCTTCGCCAGTATACCGGACGCCTTTGTTCTTGTACGGATCGGGCGGGCGCAGCGCGCGCATGTTGGCGGCCACCTGCCCGAGCAGTTGCCGGTCGGCCCCGCTCAGCACCAGATGCGTTTGCTTATCCACCTTGAGATCGATCCCGTCGGGCAGATAAAACTCGATCGGATGCGAGTAGCCGAGCGTGAAGGTGGCGACGCGCCCCTTGACATCGCAGCGATAGCCGATACCCACAATATCGAGCTCCCGCGTGAATCCGCTGGAAACTCCTTGCACCGCGTTGGCGGCGAGCGCTCGCGTCAGGCCGTGCAGCGCCGCCTTGTCGTCGGATTCGCGCTGGATTTCGACGTGACCATCCTGCTGTCGCACTGTGATGCCGGGCGGAACCGGCACGCTCTGCTTTCCCTTCGGCCCTTCGACCTGCAGCGAATCCGCGGCGATATGGATTTTCACGCCTTTCGGCAGCGGAATCGGTTTTTTTCCCACTCGTGACATTGCTCTTACTCCGTTACCAGACGTGGCACAAAACTTCGCCGCCCACGCCTTCTTTCCTCGCCGCCGAGCCGGTCATCACCCCGCGCGGCGTCGTCAGGATATTGATCCCCAGCCCGCCCAGCACGCGCGGCACCTCGCGCGAGCCGACGTAAACGCGGCATCCGGGGCGCGAAACGCGCTCGATCCGCGAGATTACCGGCATGTTTCCCGGCGTGTATTTGAGATAAATGCGGATCGATTTTTTAGCGCCTTCCTCGGTCAGCTTGTAGTTGGCGATGTAGCCTTCGTCCTTCAGAATTTTGGCGATATCCGTCTTCAGCCGCGATGCCGGCACGTCCACCTTGGGATGGCGCGCTTGCAGCGCATTGCGAATGCGCGTCAGCATGTCGGCGATCGGATCCGTTGTCGTCATGCGTTGTAATCTCCTACCAGGAAGCCTTGATCACGCCCGGCACTTCGCCCGCCAGCGCCAGCTGCCGGAAACAGATCCGGCACAATTTGAACTTGCGGATATACCCCCGCGGGCGGCCGCAGCGGAAGCAGCGATTGCGATGCCGGCAGGCGAGCTTCGGTTTCTTCTCGCGCCGGGCCTGGTCGAGCCGTTCGTCTCTTGCGATCTTTGCGGTAGTTGCCATGGATTCCTTTTTATTGCGTGCGGAAGGGCATTCCGAGATGTTTTAACAGCGCGATCCCCTCGGCGTCGGTTCGCGCCGTGGTGGTGATGCAAATATTCATGCCCTTCACTTTTTCGACCTTGTTATAGTCCACTTCCGGGAAAATCAGTTGATCCTTGACACCCAAAGTGTAATTGCCCCGGCCGTCGAAGGATTTGCTCGATACGCCGCGGAAGTCGCGCACCCGCGGCAGCGCAACGTTCACCAGGCGATCGAAAAATTCGTACATGCGGTCCCCGCGTAGCGTGACCGTGCAGCCGATGGCCATGTTTTCGCGCAGCTTGAACGCCGCGATCGATTTCCGCGCCTTGGTCACCACCGGCCTCTGCCCGGCGATCTGCGCCAGCTCGTTCACCGCGCCGTCCATCAGCTTCGGATTCTGCGTCGCTTCGCCCAGGCCGATGTTCAGCGAGATTTTTTCGATCTTCGGAACGGCCATGACGTTCTTGTATCCGAACTCTTTGGTCAGCGCCGGAATGACGCTTTTCTGATAATGCTCTCTAAGTCTGGCGCCCATAATTTACCTGCATCCTGAATCTTGCATCCTGGAATTCCCGATCCCCGCCCTTCATGCTTTCTTGTCCAGAATCTCGCCGCCTTTTTTGGCGATCCGGACACGCCGCGTCACGGTTCCACTCTGTTCGATGCGATATCCGACGCGCGTGGCGGCGCCGCCGGAGGTGAGCAGCATCACGTTCGAAATGGAGATGGGGCTTTCGCGCTCGGCGATACCGCCCTTGATCTGCCGCTGCGGATTGGGCCGCGTGTGCCGCTTCACCATCCCCACATGCTCCACCAGAACCTTGCCGTTTTTCCGATCGACATCGAGCACGCGGCCGGTCTTGCCCTTATCGCGCCCGGCGATGACCTTCACCGTGTCGTCCTTTTTGATCCGCACCTTTAAAATCTTTTTCGGCGCGTTCTGATCGCGCCGGCGCACCTTGAATCGCATTTAAATCACCTCCGGCGCCAACGAAACGATCTTCATGAACTTCTTGTCGCGCAACTCGCGCGCCACCGGACCGAAAACGCGGGTGCCCACCGGCTCGCCCACTTCATTGATCAGGACCGCAGCGTTCGAGTCAAAGCGAATATAGGTCCCGTCCTTGCGGCGCGTCTCCTTGCGCATGCGTACGATGACGCAGCGCACGACCTTCCCTTTTTTGATCGCCGACTCCGGCGAAGCCTCCTTCACCGCGGCCGTGATCACGTCGCCCAGGCCGGCGCGCAGCCCGAGATCGCCGCCCCGCGGCAAAATGCAGGATAGCTTGCGCGCGCCGCTGTTGTCGGCCACTTCGAGAATCGTCCGCATCCCGATCATATTTCTGTCTCCCTACTGGACACCGGCCGCCGGGCCAATGGCCACTAGCCTTTCCCCTTCTTCTTCGAGAGTCTTTTCTCCGGTCCGGTTTCGATGCCGATCGAGCTCAAATCCGTGGTCACCTGCACCGCCTTGCGCAGCACCTCGCCGAGCCGCCAGCGCTTCAGCCGGCTCATCGGGCGGCACTCGATGATGCGCACCACATCGCCCACCTTGGCCTGCTCCTGCTCGTCATGGGCGTAAAATTTCTTCCGCTTGGTGACGATGCGCTTGTACACCGGATGCGGCACGCGGCGCGTGACCTCGACCACAATGGTCTTCGCCATCTTGTCGGACACCACCGAGCCCACCTTGGAATTCTTTGTGACGTTACCTTCGGCCATCGCTTACCTTTTCCCCTTGGCGGCCGGCGCCGCGGCGTCCGGGTTCATTTCCCGCTCCCGCAGCACCGTCAGCATCCGCGCCCGCTCTTTTTTGAGCCCGCGGAATTTTTTGAGACCATCCATCTGCCCCATCCGCATCTGAAAGCGCAGCCGGAACATCTGCTCCTGCGCCTCGCGCATTTGTTTGTGAATCTCCGCCGTATCGAGCGCCCGTACTTTATCCGCGTTTTCCTTCATCGCTTACTCCACGTGCTCCCGCGAAACGAGCTTGGTCGGCAGCGGCAGCTTCGCCGCGGCGAGCTTCATCGCCTCCTGCGCCACTTCTCTCGCCACGCCTTCCATCTCGAACAGAATTTTCCCCGGCCGGATCACCGCAACCCACTGTTCCGGCGCGCCCTTGCCTTTTCCCATGCGCGTCTCGGCCGGCTTCTTGGTAATCGGCTTATCCGGAAACAGGCGAATCCACACCTTGCCGCCGCGCTTGATCGAGCGCGTCATCGCCACGCGCGCCGCTTCGATCTGCCGGTCTGTAATCCAGCCGCAGGCGAGCGCCTTCAATCCGTAATCGCCGAAAGCGAGCGAGGAGCCGCGCCAGGCCTTCCCAGCCATGCGCCCGCGCTGCTGCTTGCGGTACTTGACTTTCTTCGGCATCAACATGGCTTATTCCTTTTTGTCTCCCTCGCCCGGCTTGCTTTCCCGGGTCTCCGGAAGTTCCGTCTTCCAGCTCGGCTGCGGCGAGCTCATCGGCGGCAGGATCGGAGCCTGCACGCGCGGCATCTCCGCCGGCGGAGCCTGTGATACTCCGCCCGTTTCGACCGCCGGCTGCGGACGCCGCTCCCGGTCGCGATCCCGCTCGCGCCGTTCCCGCGCCGGAGCGCGGCGCGGCTCCGGCTCATTGCGCAATCCGCGGCGCTGCCCGCCAGGCAAAATTTCGCCCTTGTACACCCAGCACTTAATCCCGATCACGCCGTAGGTCGTATAGGCCTGGCTGAATCCGTAGTCGATATCGGCGCGCAAGGTGTGCAGCGGAAGCTGGCCTTGCAGATACCACTCAGTGCGGGCGATTTCGGCCCCGTTCAAGCGGCCAGAAACGCGCACCTTGATTCCCTTGCAGCCGAAGCGCAGCGCCGAATCCACCGACTTGCGCATCGCGCGCCGGAACGCCACGCGTTTTTCAAGCTGCAACGCGATCGTCTCGGCGATCAATTGCGCGTCCAGCTCCGGCTTGTGCACTTCCTGAATATCGATAAAAACTTCGCGCTTGGTCTTCTTGGCCAGATCCGATTTGAGCTTTTCGATCTCGGCGCCCTTGCGCCCGATAATGATGCCCGGCCGCGAGGTGTGAATGGTGATGCGCAGCTTGTTGCCAGGCCGGTCCACTTCGATCGCGCTGATGCCCGCCGCCTTCAGCCGGTCGCGCAGCGACTCCTTGAGCTCCAGATCCTCGCGCAGCAGCTTGGCGTAATCCTGCTTGGCGAACCACCGCGACCGCCAGGTCTTGGTGACGCCCAGCCGGAACCCGTAGGGATGTACCTTTTGACCCATCGTTATTCCTTGTCCCCGACTTTCACCACAATGTGCGCCATCCGCCGCTGGTAGCGGAATGCCCGGCCCATCGGCGCCGGCCGGATACGCTTCATTCGCGGCCCTTCGTTCACGTACGCCTCGGTGACAAACAGCCGGTCCACATCGACGTCGTTCGAGCGGTTCTCCGCGTTGGCGATCGCCGAGCGCAAAACTTTTTCAACCGACGGCGCGATGCGCTTATTGGTGGCGCGCAGAATGTTGATCGCCTCCCCGGCCTTCACGCCCCGGATCAGGTCGACGACCAGGCGCGCCTTCTGCGGCGAGGTCCGAATGTAACGAGCTTCCGCTTTCGCTTGCATATGTCCTCAGTGGCCAGTGGACAGCAGCCCGTGGCCAGCCCTAAATCTCATTCCCGAATCCAACAACTCATCCTCGCGAACTGGCCACTGACCACCGGCCACTGACCACCGCCACGGATCTCCTCACGCCGGCTTGGCCGTCTTCTCCGCCGCCGCCTTCGCCGCGTGTCCTTTAAACTGCCGCGTCGGCGAAAATTCGCCGAGCTTGTGCCCGACCATGTTCTCGGTCACGTACACCGGAATGAATTTTTTTCCGTTATGCACCGCCAGCGTATGGCCGATGAACTCCGGCACGATCGTCGATCGCCGCGACCAGGTGCGCACGACCTTTTTTTCATTTTTCTCGTTCATCGCCGCCACTTTTTTCATTAAGTGGTCGTCAACAAACGGTCCCTTGGCTAACGAGCGTCCCATTGGTTATCTCTTCTTTTGCTTCCGCGTGACGATCCATTTGTCCGTCCGCTTGTTGTTGCGAGTCTTGAATCCGCGCGTCGGCTGGCCCCACGGCGTCACCGGATGCCGCCCGCCCGACGTCTTTCCTTCTCCGCCTCCATGCGGGTGATCCACCGGGTTCATCGACACGCCGCGATTGTGCGGCATCTTGCCCATCCAGCGCTTGCGCCCGGCCTTGCCGATGCTCACGTTTTCGTGCTCGACGTTGCCCACCTGCCCGATGGTCGCCGCGCATTCCACCTGCACCCGCCGAACTTCACCGGAGGGCAGCTTCAACAAAGCGTAATCGCCTTCCTTTGAAACCAACTGCGCCTGCGTCCCGGCCGAGCGCGCCATCTGCCCGCCCTTGCCCGGCCGCAGCTCGATATTGTGCACCACCGTGCCCGCCGGAATGTTTTTTAAAGGCAGAGCATTGCCGGTCAGAATATCGGCTTCCGGACCCGCCATCACCGTGCGCCCAACCTCCAGGCCCACCGGCGCCAGAATATAGCGTTTTTCGCCGTCGACATAGTGCAACAACGCGATGCGGGCGCTGCGATTGGGATCGTATTCGATCGCGGCCACGCGCGCCGCCACCCCGACCTTATCGCGCTTGAAGTCGATGACCCGATACGTCTTCTTGTGCCCGCCCCCGCGGAAACGCGACGAAATCCGCCCCGTGCTCGACCGCCCGCCGCTCCGCTTCTTGCCGACCGCTAAACTTTTTTCCGGCCGGTCCTTGGTGATATCCTCCCGCGAAACCACGGTCTGAAAGCGCCGCGTCGAGGTTGTCGGCCGATAGCTCTTAATGGGCATTCTTAAATCTCCGCGTACTCCGGCATCTTTTCACCGGCCTTCAATCTCACCCAGGCCTTTTTCCAGTCCGCGCGATAGCCGGAAAAACGCCCCTGGCGGCGCAGCTTTCCGGCCGTCGTCGAAGTCCGGACGTCTTCGACCTTGACCTTGAACAACGTCTCGACAGCCTGCTTGACCTGCGTTTTGTTGGCCTCGGCCGCGACTTCGAAGCACAAGGTGCGCTCGGCGTCTTTTTTGGCGACACCTTTTTCGGTCACCAGCGGCCGTTTGATCACATCGTATAAAGTCATGCCAGCGCCTCCGATAATTTCTCCGCGGCGCCGCGCGAAAGCACCACCTGCTCGTGCCGCAGCAGATCGTAAACATTCACCTGGCGGCTTGAAACCAGCTTCACCCCGTCCAGATTGCGGCTCGACAACTGCAAATTGCGATTTTCGGCGTTATCCACCAGCAGCACCGTGCGCTGCGCCTCGATCGCCTCGAGCGCCTGGCGCACCGCTTTGGTTTTGATTTCCGAAATCGCGAACTCGTTGACCACTTTCAGCTCGCCGTCGCGCAGCTTGGCCGATAAGGCGCTGCGCAGCGCGCCCAACTGCATCTTGCGCGGCAGCTTGTAGGCATAGCTGCGCGGCTGCGGGCCGTGCACCGTTCCGCCGTGCCGCCACAGCGGGCTGCGGATCGATCCCATTCGCGCCCGTCCGGTGCCTTTCTGCTTCCACAGCTTCTTGCCGGATCCGGCAACCTCATGACGCGTCTTGGTCTTCGCCGTACCGCGCCGGACACCTGCCAAATGATGCCTGACAGCTTCGTACAGCAGCGCATCATTCACCGGAGCCGAAAAAACCGCGTCGGCCAGATCAAGCGTCCCGACTTTGTTGTTATTCAGATCGATCACATCCACGGTCGGCATTATCGCTTGGCCCTCCGCACCACCACGTATCCGCCGGCCGGTCCCGGAACCGCACCCTTCACCAGAAGAACGTTCTCCTCCGTGTCCACCTCGATCACTTCCAGATTCCGCACCGTCACCCGCGCCGTTCCCATCTGCCCGGCCATTCTCATGCCTGGAAAAACGCGCGAGGGAAAGCTCGAGGCGCCGATCGATCCCGGCGCGCGATGGAACATCGAGCCGTGCGACTCCGGCCCGCCGCGGAAATGATGGCGCTTCACCAGGCTCGCGAAGCCGCGGCCCTTGCTGACGCCGATCACGTCGACCTTATCCTTGGGCTTGAACTCGTCCACCAGCACGCGATCGCCCGCCTTCAAATCGCCGTTGGTTCCTTCTTCCAGACGAAATTCGCGCAGGAACTTCACGCCCTCGGCGCCGGATTTTTTCAGATGCCCGGCGGCCGGCTTGGTTATGCTCGATTTCTTGGCATATTCCATGAATCCGAGCTGGATGGCATCATAGCCGTCCGTCGCCGGCGTCTTGCGCTGCACCACCACGCACGGCCCGGCCTTGAGCACCGTCACCGGCACCACTTGCCCGTCCGGCCGGAACACCTGCGTCATGCCGATCTTTTTCCCTAAAATCCCAGGACTCATTCGAAACTCCCAGTCCAACTGGCCACTGACCGCGGGCCACTGGCCACTTTACTTCCCTTTTCCGAACGCCTTAATTTCCACATCCACGCCCGCCGGCAGATCGAGCTTCATCAGCGCGTCCACCGTATCCTGCGTCGGCTCCAAAATATCCAGCAGCCGCTTGTGGGTGCGGATCTGGAACTGCTCCCGGCTCTTCTTATCCACGTGCGGCGAGCGCAGCACCGTATACAGATTCTTCACCGTCGGCAGCGGAATCGGCCCGGCCACCTGCGCGCCCGTGCGCTTGGCCGTATCGACGATCTCCGTCGTCGACTGGTCGAGGATCCGGTGATCGTACGCCTTGAGGCGAATGCGAATGCGTTCTCGTAAGCTGCTCATGTTTTTTACTCGCTGCCGACCACCGGCCGCCGGCCTCTACTCCAAAATCTCCGTCACCGTCCCCGCTCCCACCGTACGGCCGCCTTCGCGGATCGCGAATCTCAGGCCCTTGTCCATCGCCACCGGAGTGATCAACTCCACCGTCAGGTTCACGTTATCGCCC
>Ga0209062_1004202_pt1 | contig 15443 bp, 13 predicted proteins | sample Coa_R2_2_FD_187158 | JGI IMG/M metagenome (GOLD analysis project Ga0209062, IMG submission 187158) | Surface soil microbial communities from Centralia Pennsylvania, which are recovering from an underground coalmine fire - Coalmine... | ecosystem: Environmental > Terrestrial > Soil > Unclassified... | reverse complement strand
CCGAGCGGCTGGCCGACGCCATAGACTACGCGACCCGATGAGCGAACAGCGTCCGGCACCGGCCGACGCCGCGGCACGCCACCGCCGCCGCACCATCGTCGCGCTGTTGCTGCTCGGCGCGGCCGCGGCGGTGCCGATTGCGATGACCTCCACCGGCCGCAGCGCCGGAGCGGCAATCGACCGCTGCGGCGTTCCGCCGGAACTGACCTCGCTCGGCGCTCCGCTCCCTCGGACGGCGGCGCGCCTCAAGGCCAAAGAACCATTGACGATCGTCGCGCTCGGCTCCTCCTCGACCGAAGGCATCGGCGCGAGCCGGCCCGACCGCACTTATCCCAGTCGGCTCGCGGCACTGCTCCAGCCCCGCTTCCCCGACGTGCCCATCCGCGTCGTCAATCGCGGCATCAGCGGCGAGGTGACGCGGCAGATGGCGGCGCGCATCGATCGCGACGTTTTGCCGGAAAAGCCGGATCTGGTGATCTGGCAGCTCGGCACCAACAGCGTCATTCATGAAGCCGATCCCGAGACCGAGATGATCGAAGCGCGGCGCGGAATCGAGCGGCTCAAAGCGGCGGGCGCGGATGTCATGCTCATGGATATGCAATATGCGCCCGCGGTGATCGCCCATGCCGGCTATCGCGAGATGGAGCGCGCCTTGTCCGGCATGGCGCGCAGCGAGGATGTCGCGCTCTTCCGCCGCTTCGCCATCATGCGGCACTGGGCCGAGGATGAGCGGATGACCCTGCCGGTCATGCTCGCCTTCGATCGCCTGCACATGTCCGATGCGAGCTATGATTGCCTGGCACGGCAATTGGCGCGTCGGGTGAGCGAAGCCGCCGGCGAGGCCGGTTGACCTGAAAAAAGGCCCGCATCCTCAATCGAGGCGCGGGCCAGTTCCAATCCCAGTCGCACTAGGCGCTGTCAATTAACGATATCGGCGCGCGCTTTGTTCCGGCGATTGCCTCGGCGAGGCCGGCGGCCTACCGTTGGCCCGTCACCTTCACCCTTGCGAGGGGCGAGATGTCCGTCGACTACGATCCTCGCCGGCCGGAAGCGATCGCCGATCCCTTTCCCTTCTTCGCCCGGCTGCGGGCGGAGGATCCCGTCCATTGGAGCGACATACTGGGCGGCTGGGTGCTGACGCGATACCGCGATGTTCGCGTCGTCCTTTTCGACCGTAAGATGAGCGCCGACCGCATTACGCCGTTCCGCGATCACCTGGCGCCTGCGGCGCGGAACGAGATCAGAGATCTCCTCGCGACCCTCGGCATGTGGGCGGTGTTCAACGATCCGCCCGACCACGCCCGCCGCCGCGGCCTTCTCAACAAGGCTTTCACGCCGCGCGCCGTCGCAGCACTCGGCCCCAAGATCGCCTTGTTGGTGGACAGTTTGATCGATGCCGTCGCTTCCCGCGGCACCTTCGATCTCATCGCGGATTTCGCCTACCCGCTGCCCGCCACCGTGATCGCCACCATGATCGGCGTGCCGGCGGCCGATCTCGAGGATTTCAAGCGCTGGTCTGACGACATTGCCGCCTTTGTCGGCAGCGCGCTCGCCACGCCCGACAAGCGCGAACGCGCACAGCGCGGTGTGGGCGAGATGATCGACTACTTCCGCGCCATGGTGGCGGAGCATCGAGCGCGGCCGCGCGACGACATCTTGAGCGGTCTCATCGCGGCCGAAGAGCAAGGCGCGGTTCTGACCGAGGACGAGATCGTCTCGAGCTGCATCCTGTTGCTCTTCGCCGGCCATGAGACGACGACGAACCTCATCGGCAACGGCATGTTGGCGTTGATGCGCCATCCCGCGCAGATGGCTCTCCTGCGTGCCCAGCCGGAACTCATGGCCGATGCCGTCGAGGAGATGCTGCGCTACGACGGCCCGACCCAGGCCATGACGCGCATCGCGCTCGAGGATTTTCCGATCGAGGATGGTGCCGGCGGCCGACGGATCGTGCGACGGGGCGACCGGGTCTTCGCGCTGCTCAATGCGGCAAACCGCGATCCCGCGGTCTTTGCCGAGCCTGACCGCTTCGATGCGACGCGCCGCGACAATCGGCATCTCTCCTTCGGCTATGGGCCGCATTTCTGCCTGGGCGCGCCGCTCGCCCGCCTGGAAGCGCAAATCGGCGTCGCCGCGCTGTTGCGGCGCCTGCCCGATCTCAAGATCGAGAGCGAAGACCTGCTCTGGAGCGACAGCTTCGTGCTCCGCGGCGTCAAGTCCCTGGCGGTTTCCTTCCGGACTTCGCGCTAGCCGCCGCATCGCCGCTTGGCGGCGTCTCCCGTGCCGTGTCCCGGCTGCTTCGTGCCGCCGCGCGGCGGCTGCGCACGGGGGCGGCGCGTGCCGGTGCCTCGCCGCGCGCCTCGGCGTTGCCGGCAGCGGCTTCGGCTCCCGCGCCGACCTCTGCCGCCTCTTCGGCCGCGATCTCGGCCTCCGCCTTCCGCCAGTGTTCGGCGTCGCGGCCGTGCGGTCTGCCCTCTCGCACCCAGATGTCGTAGGCCCGCTCGCGGATGCGCTTTTCGTTGTCTGAACCCATGCCTCCTCCGGAAGTCGTCTTGCGTGATCCGGCCCGTCGTTAACGGCCGAAACCGGCCAAAGGTCGCAAGGCGATGCTGTTTATGAGGAGCAGGATCAGGAATCGGCGCTGTTGCTCCGCTGCCTCCTGCCCGGTCCCATCGGCCTTGGCGGCTTCGGCAGCGGCCGTCGCGGCTTTCGCAGCGGCAATGGCGGCGGGCGCTGCCGCAGGCACGCCATCGGCTGCCGCGGGCATCCGCAGACAGGGCAAGATCAATAGCGTTGCGAGCACGAGCGCCGCAGCCCGAAGCCGTGCCGGCCGATGCGCCGCGCATCGGAAAAGACCCGCGGCCATTCGGCCCTGCTCGGGCATGGCAGCCTCGCTGCGGTTTGTACGCCTTCACCGATGCGTACGGCGGCGCGGCTGCATGGTTCCGCCCGGCGGCGGGAGCGTCTCTAGAAGTATCGTTCGGGAACCTTGATCACGTCGTCCGGCTGGATCGGCGTGCTGGGCAGAGCCTTCCGCTCCTGTCCATTGCGGCTCACGATGACGTAGTCCTGATTGGCGCGATAGGTATAGCCGCCGGCGGTGGCGACGGCATTCACCACCCGCATGCCGCTGGCGAAGGGATAGCCGCCGGGCTTGGTGACCTCGCCGAAGATATAGAACGGCCGATACTGCAGGATCGTGACGCTGACCTTCGGATTCTTCAGATAGCCCTGCGCCAGCTTCTTCTCCATCGCGCGCTCGACTCCGGCGCGGGTCGATCCCGCTGCCTGGATGTCGCCGATGAGCGGTGTGCTGATCGTGCCGTTGTCGGCGACGGTGTAGTCGCCCGTCAAATCCTCGGCGCCGAGAACCTGGATGTGCAGCTTGTCGCCGGGTCCGAGCCGGTAGTCGGCGTCGGTATTCTTCGCCGCCTCGAGCAGCGGTAAACCCGAACCCTGAGACGCGCAGGCCGCCAGCGGCAGGACCACCATCAGGACCGCCGCGACCCTGCGAATGATCGATCGCATCGTCGACTCCTCTCCCGCTCGATTGTTCGGAACGGTGTCCGAGCAGCGAACGGTCGAGAACGCAGAGCGTTCCACGGCAGGACTGGTTTTCGCCTGATCGGTTGGTCGCGCCGCCGAAATTGCAACCAGTTAGTCGAGGCTAACCTTTGGCGGCGAGCGGGCAGCCTCCCTTGTCCAACGGCCGGTACGCCTGATCGCCGGGGACCGTCGCGAGCAGCTTGTAAAGGTCCCATTCGCCCTTCGATTCCGCCGGCGTCTTCACCTGCACCAGATACATGTCATGGACCATGCGGCCGTCCACGCGCAGCTTGCCGTTCCTCGCGAAGAAATCCTTGATCGGCAGCTCGCGCATCTTCGCGACCACGGCCTTGGCCTCGTCGGTCTTGGCGGCCTCGACCGCGCGCAGATAGTGCAATACCTCGGAATAGACGCCGGCATGAATCATGGTCGGCATGATGTGCATCTGGGCGAAGAAGCGATCGGCGAATTTGCGCGCCTCGAGGCTGCTGTCGGCGAAAAAGCCCTCGGTCAGGATCATGCCCTGCGCCGCTTGCAGCCCGAGGCTATGCACGTCGGTGATCTGAATGAGCAGCGCCAGCAGCTTCTGCCCGCCCTTCTGGAGCCCGAACTCGGCCGCCTGCTTGATCGCCGTCTGCGTGTCGCCTCCGGCATTGGCGAGCGCGATGACCTTGGCGCCCGAGGCCTGCGCCTGGAGCAGGAAGGACGAGAAATCGGCGGTGTTGAGCGGCACCTTGACGCTGCCCAGCACCTTGCCGCCACTGGCCTTGACGACCTCGGCGGTGTCGCGCTCCAGCGCATGGCCGAAGGCGTAATCGGCGGTGATGAAGAACCAGGTATCCTCGCCGCGCTCCACCATCGCCTTCCCCGCGACATGGGCGAGCGCATAGGTGTCGTAGGTCCAGTGGACGCCGGTCGGCGAGCAGGCGGGGCCGGTGAGATCGGAGCTCCCCGGACCCGACATCAGGAAGACGCGATCCTTGTCCTTGCTGATCTGCTGGATCGCCAGCGCAATCGACGAGGTCGGCACGTCGACGATCGCATCGACCTTCTCCTCGTCATACCATTTGCGCGCGATATTGGCGCCGATATCCGGCTTGTTCTGGTGGTCGGCGGCGATCACCTCGATCGGCTTGCCCAGCACCTTGCCGCCGAAATCGGCGACCGCCATCTGCGCCGCAACGAGCGAGCCCTTGCCCGTGGCATCGGCATAAAGGCTGCTCATATCGTTGAGCACGCCGAGCTTGACGACGTCGTCCGAAATTTGCGCCGAAGCGAGGCCCGGCACCAGCCAAAGCGCCGCGGCAAGCGCGGCGATCGAGAGACGCGACATCTTCTTCGTTCCTCCTCAGAGCGGCGCGATCACGGGGTGAGCACGGCGCGCCCGACGATGCGCCCGGCCTTGAGTTCCTCCAACACGGCATTCGCTTCCTGGAGCGGCCGTGCATTGAGGGGCACCGGCGCCACTTTGCCGGCGGCGACGAGGTCGAGCAATTCGCGCATTTCGGCGAGGCTCCCGACATAGGAACCCTGGACCGTGATCGCCCGCATCGGCAGGAGCGGCAGGCTCAGCGTCACATCGCCGCCGAAGAGCCCGACGATCACATATTTCCCGCCCTTGGCGATGGCATCGATGCCGAGCCGCGCCGTCGCCGAGGCGCCGACGAAATCGATGGCGGCGCCGATGGGCGCCTTGGCCGCGGCTTGCGCCTGCTTGACGACATCGGGCGCGGCGGCGTCGATGGCCGCAAGCGCGCCGGCCTTGAGCGCCGCGTCGCGCTTTCCAGGATCGATATCGGCGACGACGGCGCCGCGCCCGCCCATCGCCTTCAAGATCGCGAGGCACATGAGGCCGAGCCCGCCGGCGCCGATCACCAGGATCGGCTCCTCGCGCAGCACCGCCTCGCCGACGCGCTTCAAGGCGCCATAGGCGGTAAGACCCGAGCACGCATAGGGCGCGGCTTGCGCCGGCGTCAGCTTGCCGAGATCGAGGAGATACTTGGGATGCGGCACCAGCACATGGTCGGCATAGCCTCCCGGCTTCTGCACGCCGAGGAAGCGCGGCGTCATGCAGAGCTGCTCGTCGCCGCGCCGGCACACCGCGCAGGTGCCGCAGCCGATCCAGGGATGTGCAAGCCGCTTGTCGCCGATCTTGACGCCCTTGGCCTCGGGGCCCAGCGCCGCCACTTCGCCGACGATCTCATGGCCCATGGTGAGCGGCGGCACGAGACCGCGATCCTTGACGGTCAGCTTCTTGCCGCCGCCCAGATCATAGTGGCCTTCCCAGATATGAAGATCGCTGTGGCACACCCCGGCGGCGAGCGTGCGCAACAGCACCTCCGTGCCCTTGGGCTCGGGCGTGGGCTTGTCGGTCCGCTTCAGCGGCGCGCCGAAATCGACGACATCGTAGCTCAGCATGACGGTCCTCCCTGGACGGGTTTTGAGCGAAGCTTAGGCGCCCCGCGTGAAAAAAGCGACCATCCGTCACTTGCTCTCGTAGAGCGCCTGCAATTGAGCGCCATAGGCGTGGCGGATGGCATGGCGCTTGATCTTGAGCGTCGGCGTCATCTGGCCGTTGGCGGTGGTGAAGGGCTCGTCGGCGAGGATGAAGCGGCGCACGCGCTCGATGGGCGCCAATTCGGCATTGACCCGGCTAACCGCCGCGCCGATTAGCTTCTGGAGCTCGGGATCGGCGCTCGGCGGCGACGCCTCGTTCCCCCCGCCGCGGCGGCGCAGATAGCTCTCGAGGAACTCGGCATTGGGGACGATCACCGCCACGAGATAGGGCCGGCGGTCGCCGAAGACCATGGCTTGGCCGATCTCCGGCTGCATCGTCAGATAGCCTTCGACGCGCGCCGGCGACACCATGTCGCCGCCCGAGCTCTTGATGAAGTCGCGCTTGCGGTCGGTGATCTGGATATAGCCGTCGCTATCGAGCGCGCCGACATCGCCGGTGTGGAGCCAGCCATCGGCGAGCGCGCGCGCGGTCGCCTCGGGATCGTTCCAGTAGCCCTTCATCACCATGGCGCCGCGCACCAGGATCTCGCCGTCTTCGGCGATCTTGAGCTCGACACCGTCGAGCGGCGGCCCCACCGTGTCGATCTTGATGCGCTTGGGCGGATTGGCGCTGATGACGGGCGATGCCTCGGTCTGGCCATAGCCCTGCAAGAGCGGCACGCCGAGCGCCAGGAAGAATTTCCCGATATCGGGGTTCAAGGGCGCGCCGCCCGACACCATCGCCTTGAGTCGCCCGCCGAAGCGCTTCGCCGCCTTGCGCCGCACCAGGAGATCCATCGCCCGATCGAGGAGCCGCTCCCAAAGATCTAGGCTGGCGGGATCTTCATAGCGCTTCCGCCCGAGCGCGAGCGCGAGGTGGAAAAGCTTCGCGCGCAATCCCCCTTGCCGTTCGATGCCGCGCAGGATGCGCTGATGCATGGTCTCGTAGAGGCGCGGCACGGCGGTCATGATGGTGGGCCTGGCCTCGAGCATGTTGGCGGCGAGCGTCTCTGCCCCTTCGGCGAAATAGATCTCGGCGCCGAGCGAGATCGGAAACATCATCCCGGCTGTGTGCTCATAGGAATGCGACAGCGGCAGGAAGCACAAGAACACCTCGTCGCCGAAGCCGATCGTCTCGAGGAGGCGAAAGGCGCCATAGGCGTTGGCGAGGATGTTGGCATGGGTCGTCATCACGCCCTTGGGCACGCCGCCGGTGCCCGAGGTGTAGATGAGACAGGCGATGTCGTCGCGCCCGATTGTCGCGACGGTGGCCGCGACCTCGTCGGGCGATTCCGCGCCGCGCGCCATCACCTCGTCCCAGGCGAAGACCTCGGCATGGGAGAGCTGGCCGCTCGTCAGCGGCTCCATGGTGATGATGCTGGCGATGGTCGAGACCTGATCCGCCGCCGGCATCACGCGATGGGCGAGCGCGCGCGTCGAGACGATCACCGCGCGCGCCCCGCTATTGGCGAGGACGTGTCGATGATCCTCGACCGTATGCGTCGTATAGGCCGGCACCGTGACCGCGCCCGCCGAAATGATGGCGAGATCGGCAATCATCCATTCGGGGCGGTTCTCGGAAACAAGCCCGACGCGGTCGCCACGCCTGATGCCGAGCGCGCGCAAGCCGCGCGCCAGCACATTCACCTGCCGCGCCGCTTCGCGCCAGCTCGTCGATTGATAGACCCCATCGCGCTTCGCCCAGAGAAACGGCCGGTCGCCGCGCCGCTCCGCCCAGTCGAAGAACATGGCGGCGAGGTTCGGGCAGGTCTGATAATCCATCTGTCTCCCCGGCTCGGGCGGTTCTGCGATAGAGCGTGTCGTTTGCCGAAGTTTTAGGGAGTTTGGCGGCGGCGGGAAATAGGCCTGTATTGCCAGCGAGGGAATTTACCCGGGATCTATCGAGTAGGGCTCGCGGGAGGTACCAAGACGTGGCGCGCGACCATCTCATTGGCCCGAAATTGCTTCGGCCCCGGTCATTCGATATGATGGCTATGACCATGTCCATGTATAAGGCGTTGCAATGGCAAAATCCGCACTTGCCACCGAGCGATTGATCGTTCCGATCTCCCGCGCCGATAAGAAGGCGGTGGAGAGGAAGGCTTCCGCCGGCAAGATGTCGACGGCAGAGTTCGTGCGTCGCGCCGCTCTCCACTACGACCCGCGCAATGAACGCAGACGCGAAGAAGCGGAATTGCGCTCGCTTTTGGCGGCGTTCAAAGCCACGCATGCGGAAACCCTCGCGCAACTCGACCGTACGGATGCCGCACTTGACGCGGCCCTCGCCCATTTCGCCGCAAAGGAAAATCCGTGAGCACGCTCGGCGACGCGATCAGCGCGGTGAAGTCGATCATCCTGATCGAGGAGCGCGTCAAGAACCAGGGCGCAAAGCTGGAGAAGCTTGCGGATTTGGTCGTCGGGCTTGACCGTCGGATGGTTCGGGTCGAGACGACGCTGGATCTCGCCATGCGCCACGCCGGAGCGGGCGCAGGAGCGCCGGCGATACCCCAGCGGCCGGCGACGTCAAGCGACGGCGAGTAACCCGCGCCCGCCGGGTCCTGCTTCGAGCGTTCCCCTCGCAAAAGGCGTGCATTTTCGACGCGCCACCGGCTCAGCGAGCGGCCTGCACGTCGGTGCGGTTCCACCAGCCGCCACCCAGCGCTTCGAAGAGCGCGGCGGTGTCGGAAAAGCGGCCGGCCTGCGCCTGCACGAGGCTGAGCCGCGCCTGCTGATAGGTCTGCTCGGCCGTGAGCAGCGAGAGATAGCTGATGGCGCCCAGATGGAACTCGCGGCGCGATGCGTCGAGGCTCTGCAATGCGGCGCGCTCGGCCGCGGCCTGAGCGGCCACGGCATCGGCATCCGATTGCAGCGCGCGCAGCGCGTCGGCCACGTTCTGGAAGGCGGTGATTACGGTCTCCCGGTATTGCGCCGCTGCCGCCCGATACGCCTCGATCGCGGCGCGGCGCTGGTAATAGAGCTTGCCGCCCTCGAAGAGCGGCTGAAGCAATCCGGCGCCGAGGCTCCACACCCCGCTTCCCGGCGTGAAGAGCGCACCGATCGCCTCGCTGCCATAGGAGCCGCTGAGCGTCAATTGCGGCAGCATGTTGGCGGTGGCGACGCCGATCTCGGCGCTCGCCTGGTGCAGCAGCGCTTCCGACGCGCGGATGTCGGGGCGCTGCTCCACCAGCTTCGAGGGGAGGCTCAGCGGCAGATCGCGCGGCAGTTGGATCGAAGCGAGATCGAAGGTCTCGGTCAGATCCTCGTTGGGCAGGCGGCCGAGAAAAGCGACGAGCTGATTGCGCGCCTGGGCGAGCTGTTTCTGGAGCGCCGGCAATTGCGCGCGCGACTGCGCCAGTGCGGCGGCCTGCGCCAGCACCGCGGCATTGTTGACGGTGCCGACGGTGAATTGGCGCCTGAGCCCGGCCAGCTCCTGGCTCTCGATGTCGATGATCTGCTGCGTCGCCGCGATCTCGCCGCGGAGTGCCGCTTCCGCCACTGCCGTCGTCGCAACATTGGCGGTAAGCGTGAGATAGCTCGCCTCGAGCTCGAACCGCTCAAATTCCGCCTGCGCCGCCAGCGATTCGATCTGCCGCTGTGTGCCGCCCCAGATGTCGAGGAGATAGGAGACGCTGAGCGAGGCGCTGTTGACCGTGAAGATCGGCAGGCGGCCGGTGAGGCCGAAGGCCGCGCCCGAGATGCGCTCGCGCGTGGTCGAGGCATTGGCGTTGACGGTCGGAAAGAGGCTTCCCTCGCCGGCGCGCAACTGCGCCTGCGCCTGGCGCAAGGTCGCTTGCGCGGCTTCGAGCGTCGGATTGGCCTTGAGCGCGCGCTCGATGATGGCGTTGAGCGGCGGCGAGTGGAACAGCGTCCACCAATCGCCGGGAATGTCCTCGCCCGACAGGAAGCGCTGCGCCTCGCCGCCAGGGACATCGGCCGCCGCGGTCTGCGACACCGGTTGCGGCGCATAGCCGTCGGCCTTCGGCGGCGGCGGCCGCGTGAAATCGGGTCCGACCTCGCAGCCCGCGACGAGCAGGACGGCCAGCGCCATTCCGACGATCGCGCGCGCGTTCATCCGCTGCCTTGCCCCGGCTTTCCCGCGGCGGTCGCCTCGACCGGCTTCACCGGCATGCCGGGGCCGATCTTGAGGAGATTGCCGGTGATCACCGGCTGCCCTTCGGCGACGCCCTTGGTGACAGCGACGAGCGAGCCGTAATCGGCGCCCAGCGTGACGTAATGCTGCTCGACCTTGTCGCCTCGGCCCACGACATAGAGATACTTGCCGAGCTGGCTCGATCCCACCGCCGCTTGCGGCACCAGCAGCGTGTCCGGCTGATCTCCGATGTGGAGCCGCACATGGACGAATTGGCCGGGCAGCAGCGTGTGGTCGGGATTGTCGATGGTGGCGCGCGCGGTGATGGTGCCGGTGGTGCGGCCGACGCTGTTGTCGAGGAAAGTGAGCTTCCCCTGGTAGCGGCGCGTGGTATCGCCGCCGACCGTGACCTCGGCCGGGATCGGCGCTTGCGCCTGGTGCCGCTCGATCTCGGGGAGATCGGTGTCGGGCGGGCTGAAGGTCGCGTAGATCGGGTCGAGCTGGACCAGCGTGTTGAGCGTCGTGCCGGCGGTGGTGATGAGGGCGCCTTCATGCACTTGGGCGAGGCTCAGCCGGCCGGCGAAGGGCGCGCGGATCGAGGTGTAGCCGAGATTGAGCTGCGCCGTCTCGATCGCAGCACGGTCGGCGGCGACCGCCGCCTCGTATTGGCGCTCGCTGCTCGCCGCCTGTTGCAGCGCGTCGGTCGAGACGTCGCCCGATTTGTTCAAAACCGCATTACGATGGTGATTGGCCTTGGCATAGTCGAGGGCGGCCGCGTCCCGCTGTGCCTGCGCCTCTGTCTGATCGAGCGTCGCCTGATAGCTGCGCGGGTCGATCTGGTAGAGCAGCTCGCCTTGCTGCACCTCGGCCCCATCGGGCACCGCCGCCTTCTGAAGGTAACCTGTGACCTGCGCCTGGAGCGCCACAGTGCGGATCGCGTCGGTGGTGCCGATATATTCGAGGTAGATCGGCACGGTCTTCTTCACCACTGGCGTCACCGGCACCGGGAGCGCCGCGGTCTGTGCCTGGGTCGGCGCATTCGCGGCCTTGCCGCTTTCCCCGCCGCGGAACAGGAAGAAGAGAGCGAGCGCCACGAGGACAAGGCAGGCGGCGGCCGCGAGCAGGCGCCATCGATCGCGCATCGCGTCGCGCCACGCCATTTCAATCCCCCTCCGCGGGATGATGGGCCTCGTCGACAGGCGCCCGCCCGAACCGCTGCAGCACCGCCTCGCGCATGCCCTCGATCAGCGTGAAGAAGATCGGCACGAAGCCCAAGGACAGCACCGTCGCCGTGATCATGCCGCCGACCACGGTCGTGCCGATCGATTGCCGGCTTGCGGCACCCGCCCCCGAGGCGGTCACCAGCGGCATTGCACCGAAGATGAAGGCCAGCGCGGTCATCAGGATCGGCCGGAGCCGGAGCCGCGCCGCCTCCGTCGCCGCATCGAGAATGCTGAGCCCGCCCTCGCGCCGGCGCTTGGCGAATTCGACGATCAGGATCGCGTTCTTGGCGGCGAGCCCGATCAGCAGAACGAAGCCGATCTGGGCGAAGATGTCGACCTGCATGCCGCGCAGCCATAGGAGGCCGAGCGCGCCAAAGAGCGCGAGCGGCACCGCCAGGATGACGGTGAAGGGCATCGACCAGCTCTCATATTGCGCGGCGAGGAACAGGAACACGAAGACGAGCGCCAACGCGAAGACCAGGCCCGCGACGGAGCCTGCCTGAAGCTCCTGATAGGTGATGCCCGTCCACTCATAGCCGAAATCGGCCGGAAGCGACTTGGCCGCGCGCTCCATCGCCGCGATCGCCTGACCGGAACTGTAGCCGGGCGCGGCGCTGCCGGTGATCTCCGCGGCTTCGTAAAGATTGTAATGAGGGACCGTTTCCGGCCCCACTACCGGCGTCAATCTGCCGAGCGTGCTGAGCGGCACCATCTGGCCGCTCGCGTTGCGCGTATAGAGTTCGGAGAGATCATTGGCGTTGTTGCGCGCGGCGTCGTTGGCTTCGATCCGCACCTGAAAGGTGCGGCCGAACAGCGTGACGTTGTTGACATAGAGCGAACCCAGATAGGTCTGCATCGTATCGAAGACGTCGCCGAGATTGACGCCCAGCAGCTTCGCCTTGTCACGGTCGAGGTCGAAATCCAGTTGCGGCGTGTTGGTATTGAAGCTGGTGATGAGGGTGCGGGCATCGAGCTCCTTCTGCTGGCGCGCGGCGGCGAGGAGGCTCTGTGTCGCTTGCGACAAGGCGGCGCTGCCGCGCCCGCCGCGATCCTCGAGCTCGAAGTCGAAGCCGCCGAAGGCGCCGATGCCGGGAATGGCCGGCGGGTTGAGCGCCAGGACCATCGCCTCGGGGATGCGTATGAGCTTCGCCTGAGCCGCCGCGACGATGCGGGCGGCGCTTTCGCTGCTGCCGCGCTCCTCCCAGGGCTTGAGGATGACGAACTGCGCGGCGGCGTTGGAGCTCGAGGCGCGCGTGACGAAATTGAGCCCGCTCACCGATATTACATTCGCGACGCCGGGTATCGCTTCGAGAATCTTGCGGTTCTCCTCCACCACCGCTTCCGTGCGCTCCAGCGAGGCACCGGGCGGAAGCTGCGTGATGACGTAGAAATAGCCGCGGTCCTCGCTCGGCAGAAAGGCTGTGGGGAGCGTCGAATAGAGCAGGTAGGTAACGCCAAGGCCGAGCGCGAAAGCGATGAGCGCGATCCAGCGCCAATCCGTCAGATGCCGTATCGAATTCGCATAGGAGTGGCGCACCCAGTCGAAGCCGCGGTTGAACTTGCGGAACAGGATGAAGCGCGATTCCTTCCGTCGCCGGAGCAGCACGGCGCAGAGCGCCGGGCTCAAGGTCAGCGAGTTGAATGCCGACAAGGCCACCGAGATGGCGATGGTGAGCGCGAATTGATTGTAGAGCCGCCCGGTGATCCCCGGCAGGAAAGCGATCGGCACGAAGACCGCGCCGAGCACCGCGGAGGTCGCGATGATCGGTCCCGTCACTTCCGCCATCGCCGCCTTGGCCGCCGCCATCGGCGCCAGCCCTGCCTCGAGCTGGCGCTCGACATTCTCCACCACCACGATGGCGTCATCGACGACCAGCCCGATCGCCAGCACCATGCCGAGCATGCTGATGGTGTTGAGCGAGAATCCCACTGCCAGCATCACCGCAAGCGTGCCGATCAGCGCCACCGGAATGGCGATGCCCGGGATGAGCGTCGTGCGCCAGCCTTGCAGGAACAGGAACACGACGGCGATGACCAGCGCCAACGCGATCAGCAGGGTCTTCATCACCTCGCTCATCGAGGCCGAGACGAACATGGTGGTGTCATAGGTGACACCCCAGGTCATGCCCTTGGGAAAGCGCTGGGCCATGCGCGCCATCGTCGATCTCACTTGGCGGTCGAGCGCGAGCGCGTTGGCGTTGGGCGTCTGGAACACGGCAAGCAGCACCGCCGGATGCTCATCCACCGCTGCGCTCTGGGTGTACTGCACGGCGCCCAGATCGCTGCGCGCGACGTCGCGCAGATAGACCGCGCTGGCATTCGCCGTGCCGGCGCGCAGCACGATGTCGCCGAACTGCCGGGCGTCGGCGAGCTGGCCATGCGCGTTGATCTGGTAGGTGAATTGCGTGCCGGGCGGCGCCGGCGCCTCGCCGATCCGCCCGGCCGCCACGAGCTGGTTCTGCTCGATGATCGCGTTTTTGACATCGGTGGCGGTGATGCCGAGCTTTGCCAGCTTGTCGGGATCGAGCCAGATGCGCATGGCATAGCGCCGCTCGCCGAAGATGGTGACGTTGCTCACGCCGGAGAGCCGCTTCAGCGGATCGACGAGCTGAAGATAGGCGTAGTTGCTGAGCGTCACCGGATCGATCGAGTTGTCCGGCGAATAGAGGTTCACGACCAGGATGAAGTTGGGATTCTGCTTCTGGATGGTGACGCCGGTTTGGTTGACCACGCTCGGCAATTGCGCCGCGGCTGCCGATTCCCGGTTCTGCACGTCGACGGCGCCGATATCGACGTCGTAGCCGATATTGAAGGTGACGGTAATGTTCGAGGTTCCGTCATTGGCGCTGACGGAGGAGATGTAGACCATGCCCTGGGCGCCATTGACCTGCTCTTCGATGGGCGTCGTCACCGCATCCGCCACGGCCTGGGCGCTGGCGCCCGTATAGGTCGACTGGACCGTGACCTGCGGCGGGGTGACGTTGGGGAATTGCGCCACCGGCAGCCCGAAATACGCGATCACCCCGGCGAGCACCATGATGATGGCGATCGACGACGCAAAGATCGGCCGCTCGATGAAGAAATTGACCACGACCTCGATGAGGCTCCCGCTCGCTGGCCACGCCCGCCGCGCTTATGCCGCTCGAAGAAAGTGCGTGAAAGGCGCAAGGAAACCGGCCCGGTGCAGACTAGGAACAGACATGCTTCCCTGGCGTTCCCTCGCGCCGCGACAGCGGCGGGCAGCTCTGCATCCGCCGCCGGGCTCGGCGTCAGCGGCGGTGGCGGAGGATGCCCGGTTGGCCGTGAAAGACGCCCCGGTGGCCGAACGGACCGGCGGCCATGAAAGGATGGTGATGATGGAAGCGGTGAAAGCCCGGGAAGGGGACGCCGACCAGGACGGGCGGCCGCAACAGCCAAGGCCCATAGAGCGGATAGTAGAGCGGAAAATAGGTGTAAAGGGGGTAATAGCCATAGGGCGGTACGTAGGCGTAACGCGGATATAGGGGCGCAACGGGCGCCGGAAGGGGAGCGGCATAGGAGGGGCCGTAAGGCCGGGGTTCGGGCGCGATGAGCGCTTCGGCCAATTGCGGGATGCGGCCCACCATGCTCAAGGGAGCGGTGCGAAAGAGAGTGTCGGCAATCTTCTTCTGCTGTTCGGAGAGCCCGGCATAGAGCGCCTTGAAGGCGGCGATAAACCGCTTGAGGCCGTCGAGCTGCGCCTCGCCGAGCTTTTCATAGCTTCCGAGGTTATCGACGGCGTCGCTCTTTGCTGCGCTTTGCAAGCGCTCTCTTATGAGCGGCGCCACGCTGGCCGCGTTGTCGCGCATCGCCTGGGCGACCTTCGCCCAAAGCGGTTCCTGCGCCGGTGAGATGCGCAGCCGGTCGTGCAGATACCTGATCCGCGCCTCGATCGGATCCAAGGAGACCGGCGGCGCTTCTTTCTCCAGTGCTGAAGCGGCATCGCCCGAGACAGTCGCGGGGTCCGAGGCTTGGGCGAAGCAAGGGGCGCGCAACAGACCGGCGAGGGCGACGCTCCCCAGCAGCATCGCCGCGGCAAGCGAGCGGACGAGCGGGCCCGAGAAAGGAAC
>Ga0209062_1004201_pt1 | contig 15445 bp, 12 predicted proteins | sample Coa_R2_2_FD_187158 | JGI IMG/M metagenome (GOLD analysis project Ga0209062, IMG submission 187158) | Surface soil microbial communities from Centralia Pennsylvania, which are recovering from an underground coalmine fire - Coalmine... | ecosystem: Environmental > Terrestrial > Soil > Unclassified... | reverse complement strand
TTCGGCGAACATATCGAGTTGGACCGGTTGGCGACGGGGTTGAACGACGCTGGCCAGGCTGTCGGTGCCCAGGCACATGTTGACACCCGCGCGCAATAATCGCTTTAGCGGGAAGGCTTCATGTTCAAAGTACTGATGGCTTCGGGGGCAATGGACGACACTGACCTGGTTTTGCGCTAGCACGAGCGCGTCCCCAGGGGCCAGGTAGTTGGCGTGAGTGGCTATAACCCGTGAGTTCAACAATCCGCATCGCTCCAGGTGCCGGACGGGCGAACCCCGGCCGCAATCGGACATTTCGCGCCCGCTCTTCAACAGCCACTCAAACATTTCGCCGCGTCCGCGCTTGAACATTTCAAACTCAGTCTTGGACTCGGCCACGTGAATGCAAACAAGCCAGTTTTTGCGTCGAGCCGCTTTTGCCGTTTTCTCCAGGAGCGCGGGGACGGTCGAGTAGGGCGCGTGGGGCGACAACCCTGCCTCGCAGCGGGGATGGGTTAGGGAAGAAATCTTTTCCACGGCCTCCTGCAGTACCGTTTCAGGAGGGCGTCGTTGGGTAATGCCAATCATTTCCAAAAGCGAAATGACTCTGAGCGGAGTGGTGTCCCAAACCGCAGGCAACAACTGCGGCACTGCCTCGATGTCGGCCACGGTAGTCGTTCCGGTGAGCACGAGCATTTCCGCCCCGCGCCGCCAGGAATCCATGTACTCCACCGCGGTCCAGTCCGCTTTGGTCGACGTGATCAGCTTGAGCCAATCGGTGAAGCGCCTGGGGCTGGGGAACTGCCCGACCATGTGCGTGTAATCGAGGTGACAGTGGGCGTTAACCAGGCCCGGCATGAGCACAACGTCGCCCAGGTCGATTTCCCGCTTCAGCCGCCTCCTGGCGTGTTTGCAAACCGACTTGATGCGATTGCCCTCGACGGTCACGACCCCGTTATCGATCGGGGGACCGGCCAATGGGTAGACGATTCGCGCACGGAGGTTCATGCCTGGGTGCCGATGCGGTTCCTGGAGCGGAACCTGCGCCTTGTCTGACCCGGAATCCGACAGCGGAACGATGGGTTTGTCTCCCGCGCGACGATTCTGGTGCTAGACTTCACTCTCCTGGCGGGAGCGTTTGGTCCGAGCCGCGACCTTGTGTTTCCTGGCCTTTCGTTTGCTTTGGCGCTTCCGAATCTGCTGCTCGATCTTTTTGGCGACCAGGTCAATCGCGGCATAGAGATCACTTTCGACGTCAGCGGCGAAGAGGTCAGGCCCGGGTAACGACAGCCGGATCGAACAGGAAAACTGCCGTTCGGCGGCTTTGGCCAGGTCGTGTTCGAGGGTAACCCGAGCATTGATGGCGAAGCGCGCCAGGTGCTCCAGCTTGGAAACGCGACTGATAATATGATCTTCGATGGCCTTGGTCAGCGTTACGTTATGCGTCGAAAGGATCAAGTTCATGGGGCTATGATGCAGTCGCGACCGCATAAAATCCAGTTAAAGTAAAAGGCGGAAATATTTGGGGCCGTGGGCCGCGCTGCGGAATGGGAACTTGAAATCGCGAGGTCATTCGACTTACATGTCGCGCAGTGGCCAGCAAGATCATCGCGGTTGCCAATCAGAAGGGCGGGGTGGGGAAGACGACCACCGCTGTCAATCTCGCGGCTTGCGTCGCCGCGCTCGGCCGCCGCGTTCTGCTTTTCGACCTGGATCCCCAGGCAAATGCCACCAGCGGACTGGGCTTGGAAAAAATCGAGGGCGCCAGCGCCTACCGTGTACTCCTCGGAGAAGGAGCCCTTTCGGATAAAATTCGGGACACGGCTTTCAAAGGGCTCTCGGTTGTTCCCAGTGAAGTCGACCTGTGCGGGGCCGATTTCGAATTAGCCCGGGCGGAAAATCATTTGCAACGGGTCAATTCGGCGTTGAAACCGGTGGCAGAGTCAGGACGATTTGACGTGGTGTTGATCGACTGCCCGCCGTCGCTCGGTGTCCTGACGCTGAACGCGTTTGCCGCTGCCGGCGGGGTCCTGGTCCCCTTGCAATGCGAATATTACGCTCTGGAGGGGATCTCCATGCTCAACCGGGTGATGGCGCAGTTGCATGACAATGGCGTTAACCCGCACCTTGAACTCACCGGGGTCGTCATGACCATGTACGATGGCCGCACGAAGCTTTCCCAACAGGTGGTCAGCGAAGTCCGCGAGCACTTTGGCGAGCGTGTTTTCGAAACAATGATTCCGCGAAGCACCCGGCTGGCCGAGGCGCCCAGTTTCGGCAAACCCATTATCCACTACGACAAATACAGCGCCGGTTCGGCCGCCTACGAACTTCTGGCCCAGGAATTCCTCGCCCGCCTCGACCAATGAGCCGCGCGGCGAAGCGTCCGCGCTCGTAAGGTGTTTGCCGGCTCAAATGCCCCCCAGGTCCGTCACTCAGTAGACATCCCGTAAATACCGGCGCTCGGTTCGCATCAGAGTGACGTTGACAAATTCATCGGCTGCCTGTGGCGAGAGGCCCCCTTCTTTTTGCGCGATCTCAATGAGCGTGCGATGCACGTCTTTGGCCATCTGCTTGGCATCGCCGCAAACGTAAAAGTAGGCCCCTTTCTGCAGCCAATCCCACAGGTCACGCGACTGTTCCAACATGCGATGTTGAACGTATATCTTGTAATCCTGGTCGCGTGAGAACGCCAGGTCCAGCCGGTGCAGCTTCCCTTGTTTCTGATAATTGAGCCACTCCTGTGCGTACAGGAAATCGGATTCTCGCCGTTGCTCACCAAAGAACAGCCAATGCCGTCCAGTCGCGCCTTCGCAAATCCGTTGCTCGAGAAAAGCGCGAAACGGCGCGATGCCCGCTCCGGGACCGCACATGATAATGTCAGTCGCGGGATCCTTGGGCAGCCTGAATGTGCGTGATTCCTGCACGTACACCGGGATGTTTTTCACGAACATATCCGCATGGTCGGCGAGGAAACCCGACGCGAGCCCCTTTTTGGGCCTCCCGTGGGTGTCATATCGCACTACCGCGACGCACAGGTGAACTTCATTGGGATGAGCTTGAAGAGACGAGGCAATGGAATAAAGCCGTGGCACCACTGGAGATAGATGCGAAAGAAAAGCGTCCGGCGATTCAAACGCCGCCTCGTCGAATTCCTTGAGAATGTCCACGTAGTCGCGGGTATCGATGTACTCGCTCAACAGTTCGGGATTATCCACCAATTCCATCAGGCGGTTGCGTTGCTCGCCCTGGGGTATGCGCTGGGCCAGCCCCGTCATGATTTTGCGGTTGGCCCGGTTCACAATGTAATCCTGGAGCAACGCTTTACGGAACGTTGTCGTTTGGCCGGCCGAATTTTTGACCGGGGCCTCTCCATCAAACTCCAGGTAGGCCAGCAGTTCATCGACCAGGCCCGGCGAGTTGCGCCCGAAAGCTCCCAGCGAATCTCCCGGCGTGTAAGTGATGCCGCTGCCGGCAAGGCTCAGCACGAAGTGACGCGTATCTTTGGATGAACTCGGCCCGGTAAGTCGCTCATGGCCGATCAATTCCGCCAGAAACGGGTTCTTTCGGTTGTACGCCTGGGCTGCGGCGGTTTGGGTTTCACCAGCAGGATTCATAACATTTGGCGGCGGGGCAAAATTGCGGGCACGGTGTCAAACGGAGGCAAACCAGGCTCATCGCGGCAGCTTCACTGTTCGGGGCGTCGAGGATTTCGATCATGGCTTGCGCCTGGTTTCAAACTTATTTTTAGCATAAACAAGTCTTAGTGCAAACCTTCCCGGATCCGGCCGGCCCGGCTGTCCACCCCCATGCCCTCTTGTTCGTTCAACCACTTTGGCCGCTGTGCGCGGTTGTCCAATTCAACAGCTTGACTTCCCCGCGGCGGTCTCCAAGTCTAAGCCTGCGACATGAAATCAGATGGGCCGCTGAAACACTTCGTCCTGGCGTTTTTGCTGGCCGTGATCTGTTACGCCTTTTTCTATCACAACATCGAGCATCGTCGCACCCGCAAGGGGCCGTGGTCGGTTACGTTCACCAATGATGCAAACGGCAACGCATCGATTGTCATCAACCAGCCGCGCCTGGCCATTACCAACGTCCAGGTCACTTTCAACGATCAACCGACCGGTCCGGGGTTTTCCGCAGCCACGCTTTTATTTTCGCAGCCACGCCCAGTGCCGTACCCGGTGCCCCTGGGCAAATGCGTGTTTATCGACACAACATTTCTGCCCGGCACGGTTACACTCGAATTGTTCAATCATGAGATCGAGTTGCTCCCACGCGTACTGGTGGTCGACCACCAGGAACATCCGTGGCTGTCGGACACCACGATCACCCTTCATTCCGTCTCAACCAACCCGCCTGCGGCGGCCACGCATCACCCGTAGTAATCCCCGAGCGGCCGGCTGCGGGTTTCGCCCCATGCGCCGGAGCGGCGGCTTAAGGTAACTAGGAGTGGCGAAGATCCCGAGCGCGTGACGTATCGGCCGGAGCGATTTGGAGTCTCTTTCGGCCTGGTAGCGACACGGCCACGGTGCGGAGTCTTCTTTGAGTTCCCAATGTTTTCACAAACAGAGACCGGTGCGGCGACCCACCGAACGGCAAGCCACGCGACGACCATGGTGACGCCGGTTCCTAAACCCGGGCGCCGACGCCGTTCCGAAGTGTTCATCGGCCCCAAGGATCCGCTCTGGTACAAGGACGCCATCATCTACGAACTACACGTCCGGGCGTTTCTCGATAGCAATGCCGATGGGATTGGGGACTTTCGCGGCCTGGAACAAAAGCTGGATTATCTTCAGGACCTGGGTGTCACAGCGGTTTGGCTGCTCCCGTTCTACCCTTCGCCACTCAAGGATGACGGTTACGACATTGCCGATTACTGCTCGATCAACCCGATTTACGGCACGCTTAAGGATTTCCGCAATTTCCTCAATGCGGCCCATGAGCGAAATCTGCGAGTAATAACCGAGCTCGTGGTCAATCACACCTCGGAGCAGCACCCCTGGTTCCAGCGCTCGCGCCGCTCTCCCCCTGGCACTCCATGGCGGGATTTTTATGTCTGGAGCGACAGCCCTGAGAAATACCGCGACGCGCGCATCATTTTCCGCGATTTCGAGCCGTCGAACTGGACCTGGGACTCCCTGGCGCATGCTTACTATTGGCACCGGTTCTATTCGCATCAGCCGGATCTGAATTACGATAACCCGCTTGTGCACAGGGAAATTAAGCGGGTACTGGATTTCTGGCTCGAGCTGGGCGTCGATGGACTGCGCTTGGACGCCATTCCTTATCTGTATGAGCGGGAAGGCACTTCCTGTGAAAACCTGCCCGAAACGCATGCCTACTTGAAATCCTTACGCCGGCACGTGGATGAAAAATACGGCGATCGGATGCTGTTGTCCGAAGCGAACCAATGGCCCGAGGATGCGGTGAACTACTTTGGCGGCGGCCGCGGTGATGAATCGCATATGGCCTTCCATTTTCCTCTCATGCCACGCATGTTCATGGCATTGCGGATGGAGGATCGTGTTCCCGTTGTCGATATTCTCGAGCAGACGCCCGCGATCCCCGAGACCAGCCAATGGGCGCTGTTCCTTCGAAACCACGACGAGCTCACGTTGGAAATGGTCACGGACGAAGAGCGCGATTACATGTACCGCGTTTACGCCAATGATGCCAAGGCGCGCATTAACCTGGGCATCCGCCGACGGTTGGCGCCGCTCCTGGGCAATGATCGCAAGCGTATCGAGCTGCTTTACCTCCTGCTTTTTTCTCTGCCGGGCACCCCGGTCCTCTATTACGGCGATGAAATCGGCATGGGAGACAATATTTTCCTTGGAGACCGAAACGGGGTTCGCACGCCGATGCAGTGGAGCTCCGATAAGAATGCCGGGTTTTCGCGCGCCAGCCCGCAGGCCCTGTACCTGCCGATCATCCTGGACCCCGAATATCACTACGAGGCGATCAACGTCGAGGCGCAGTGTGCCAATCCCAGTTCCCTGTTCTGGTGGCTTAAGCGGACGATTACCCTGCGCAAACGTCACCCGGCTTTTGGCCGCGGCTCCCTGAAGTTTCTGCACCCAGAAAATCGGAAAATTCTCGCGTTCATCCGGCAGACCGAGAACGAGGTAATCCTAGTGGTGGCCAACCTCTCACGGTTCCATCAGCCGGCGCATCTGGATCTGTCCGCGTTTCAAAACAGCGTTCCTGTCGAGATGATGGGCCGGGCCGAGTTCCCGGTGATCAGCGACAAACCGTACTTTCTGACGCTGGGCCCCCACGTTTCGCTTTGGCTTTTACTGGAACCTTCGGCGGCCCGCGACGAGTCCTTTGAAGCGCGGACCCGCCAGGTCTTGGATGTGGCTGAGCCGTGGGAACAATTGCTCTTGGGTGATTTGAGGCCGCGCACGGAGGCGTATCTGTGGTCGTATTTGCGCCGGCGAAGCTGGTTTGGCGGCCGGGGCAGACGATTCAAATCCGTGCAAATTCAGGATGCCATCAGCATTCCTGGAGGAGCGGTGGAAGGTTTCCTCGTGTTGATTCAGGTCGAGTATACGGAAGGCGATCCAGACCGCTATCTCCTGCCCATCAGCGTTGCGACCGGTGATCCTGCGGAAGAACTGGCGCAGCGGCTCCCCGAGCAAGTCATCGCGCGCGTGCGTTTGCAGCGGGATAATGTTAACGGCGTACTCTACAACGCGGCTCGCAGCCCGGAGTTCTGCCGGATTCTGCTCGAGGCTATGGCGCGGCGTAGATCCTTTTCCGGTTGGGCTGGGGAATTAAAGGGATACGGCAACCATACCTTGCGCGGAGTCGCCTCCAACGGCAAACCCCGCCTCGAAACCAGTTTCATAAACCTGACGCAGAACAATCGCGGCGTGGTCTACGGAGAAAAGTTCTTTCTAAAGCTGTTCCGGAAGCTGGAGCCTGGCATCAATCCCGAACTTGAAATGTCCCGGTTTCTGGCGGCCAAGGGTTTTCCGAATGTTCCCGCCCTGGCCGGTTCGCTCGAATACCGGAGTTCAGAAGGCGAAGAAACGACTGTGGGAGTGCTAACCGAATATCTCCCCAACGCTCAGGACGGTTGGGGATACACGCTGGACCTCTTGAGCCGGTACTTCGACCGGGTGCGAAGCGCTTCTGTTGAATCGTCCGATGCGACGAAAACCAGTTCGATTTTGGAGTTGAGTCAAAAGGAGATGCCTCAGCAGGTCGTCGCCTTGATCGGCACGTACGTCGAACTGGCCCGTTTGCTGGGCCAGCGCATGGCTGAACTGCACCTGGCCCTGGCATCGGATTCACAAAACCGTGATTTTGCGCCCGAACCGTTCTCGCCTTTTTATCAGCGCGCCCTGTTCCAATCCATGCGCAACATGGCGGTGCGCAACCTCGAACAACTGCGCCGGGTTGCCGAACAAGTGCCGGAAACGGTCCGTGCCGATGTCAACCAGGTGCTGACGTTGCAGCCGGAAATTCTCAGGCGGTTGCGAGCGATTCATGAAACGCCGCTTCAAGGCAAGCGCATCCGGTGCCACGGTGATTTGCACCTGGGAGAAGTCCTGTACACCGGCAAGGATTTCATGTTCATTGACTTTGAAGGCCAGCCCGGTAGGCCGAGCGGAGAGCGGCGCATCAAACGCTCTCCCTTCCGCGACGTTGCCTCGATGATCCGTTCTTTGGACTATGTTACGGCCATGGGCCTGGCCCGCCAGGTCGAAATGGGCGCCTTGCATGAACAGGATGTTGAGCGAATCGAGCCCTGGGCCCAATTCTGGCACCGCTGGGTCAGCGCGGTCTTTTTGCGATGGTATATCAAAACGCTGGAAAAGACCGGCCTCCTGCCCTCTGCCCCGAACCAGTTACAGACCCTCTTGGAGGCGCACGTGATGGAAAAGATTCTGCAGGAGATAGGATACGAATTGAACAACCGTCCGCAGATGCTGCGAATCCCCGTGCACGCCTTGTTGCAATTGTTGCGAGGCGGTGGCGCCAAATAGCGCAGGCGACGTTGACTTTATGAAAATGGAAATCAACGGAGAGGCCTTGCGTGTCTCCTCAATAACACAGCTGGGTGAGGCCAACGCCAAAGCTTTTCGCGATTGGGTTCGGGGTGCCCTTAAGAAAGGGCATCGCAACATCGAGGTGGACCTTTCCCAAACAACTTTTGTCGACAGCTCAGGGCTGGGAGCTCTCATCGCCTTGCAAAAGACAGCCGTAAGCCGGAAGGGCAAACTGCTGCTGCTCAATCCGCAACCTGCCGTCCGCCAGATTATCCAGCTCACGCGGCTGGATAATTTCTTTGAAATTGTGAACTCTGAGTAGCAATCTTGGGAAATGGTTCCATGAATGCGCCGGTTTTGCGCCTCAACCTCAAGGGAGACATCTCGCAGGTTCGTGAAGCTGCCGGGCAAGTTCAGGAATTTCTGCTTTGCCACAGGTGCAGCGAGCAGGCGCGAGCGGATTGCGAGTTGGCCATGGTGGAAGGGTGCAACAACGCCATTAAACATCGCCCTCCGGGCAGCCCGTTGCAGCCGGTTATCCTGGAAGTCACCATCGAACACGGCCATGTCGAGTTGCGCATCACCGATCATGGCCCGGGCTTTAACTGGCCCCAGAAACTTGAATTGCCCGCCCCCGAGCGCGAAAGCGGCCGCGGCCTCTACCTCATTCGGCGCCTCATGGACTCGGCCAGCTATGTTCGCGGACCTGACCGCAATGTGCTGGTGCTCAGGAAGAAATTGGCTCCGAAATAGGCGCGGTGCATTCCTCCGAGTGACGTCGGCCGCACACCTTGGGCATTTCACCTCATACCCCCGCAGTCGTCACAATCTTAACATTCTCCGTATCGGCAACCGAACGGGCGATGAAGTCCTTGCTTCCGTTATTCGTGTTTATTGACGCTTGCGGATGGGAAATTATCCGCACCGACAGCTTCCTGGGAGACATTGCTCCACACCGGCGGCGCCTCGATTCCGTCTTCGGGTACAGCTCAGCGTGCGTCCCGTCCATTCTTTCCGGCCGGTGGCCTGTATCGCATGGAAACTGGAGCTATTTTGTCTATGACCCGCAAAACTCTCCCTTCGGGTTTCTCCGCCCATTGCGCTGGTTGCCTCGCCAGCTCACAAGCCGGCGCATCTTTAGAAGGTATTTATCCAAATTCCTGAAGAGCCACTTGCGATTCAGAGGATACTTCGATTTGTACAACATCCCATTCGAGCACATTTCTTTGTTCGACTTTTCGGAGAAGAAGAGCCCGCTCCAGCCTGGCGGCATGAATCGGGGTCCAAACATTTTTGACTGGCTCGAGCAGCGCTCGGTTCCGTACCACGTGAGCGCCCCCCAAAAAGACGAGCAAAGCAACCTGGCGGCCTTGCTGCAGGAAATCCGGTCTGAACGAATCGATTTCGCATTCCTTTATTGGCCTGGCCTGGACGGACTTTTGCACCAGGTAGGCAACCTTTCGGCCGAGATCGGCCCCAAGCTGCGGGAATATGAATTGTGGATCGCGACACTTCTTTCGGCCGCCCGCAATCACTACGAGGAAGTCCGGCTTTACGTTTTTAGCGATCACGGGATGGCAAACTGTGACGAATGGCTCGATTTGAAATCAAAAATCAGGCAGCTGCCACTTCAGATGCCCCGGGATTTCGCGGTGGTGTACGACTCGACCATGGCGAGGTTCTGGTTTTTTTCAGAGCAAGCTCGTGAACTGATTACCGGGCTGCTGCGCGAGGTGAATCAAGGGCGAATCGTTCCTGATAACGAACTGGCTGAATTGGGAGCGCTATTTCCCGATCGCCGCTTCGGCGAATTGGTGTTCCTCGTCAAGGAGGGGGTGCTGATTGTGCCCAGCGATATGGGCGAGCGGCCCATCCGGGCGATGCACGGTTACCACCCGCGCGACAAGCACAGCTACGCGGCTTTGTGTTCAAACCAGGAGCAAATTCCCGAGGACATCACCGCGATTCCTCACATGTTCCAACTGATGACACGCGACGCGGAACTGGCTCACGCCAGGAACCATTGCCTGTCGAAAACTCCTTTGGCCGCCTTATGAGTGATCCGTTGGTAAGCATCATAATGCGCTCGTTCAACGAAGGCTGGGCTCTCGTCGACACCTTGCCGGCTCTGCGAGCGCAGGAATATCGGAATTGGGAACTTATCGTGATCGATTCCGGTTCAACCGACGGTTCCTGCGATCTGATCCGAAAGTTTGGCCCGGCGCACTTCATCCAGATCGCCCCTGGAGAATACAATCCGAGCCGGGTGATGAACCGCGGCATGACTTTATCCCGCGCGGACTTGGCGATATTCCTGAACGCGGACGCCACGCCGCAGGGAACGGACTGGCTGCGGCCGCTGGTCAATGCGTTGGCGGACCCGGCGACCGCGGCGGTGTTCGGACGCCAGGTTCCGCGGCCCGACTGCCGCGCTGTTTATGCCCATGATTACTTGCGCTGCTTCGGCAAGCAACGTGAGTCAGCAACCTGGGATCATTTCTTCAGCATGGTCAGCAGTGGTTTGCGCAAAGACATCTGGCGTCTGCGCGGGTTTCTCGAGGAAATGCAGTATTCGGAGGATGACGAGTATACACGCTGGTGCCGAGCCCAGGGCTATCGCGTCGTGTATTGCCCTGAGTCGGTGGTGATGCATTCCCACAACTACACGCCGGCTCAGGCTTACAAGCGCAGCTTCGGCGAGGCCCGCGCACTGGCCGCTGTTTGGGACCGATCGCCCGGAGAGGTCAACTGGGTTCGCACGGTTCTCATGGGCTGGCTGAACGATGTGCGGCGCGATTTGAACTACTGCGCGCGAACACGCAGGCTGCGAGAATGGCCTCACGCAGCACAAATCCGCTGGGAGCAAAGACGCGCCAAACTCGCCGGCTTTAAAGAGGGCTGGCGCTATTACCGGACGCCGACCCTGCCGGATCCGCCGAGGCGCGTTGCCGAGGCAGTTTGATATGGGACCAACAATACCGCGGCCTCAACAACGCTTCACGATGGACGGGAGTCCCGCTTTGGAGAGCCGGTTGGAACAATTGTGCCGGAGCGTACGGGACGTCGTTTTGGCGGCCGTTCCCTCGCGGCGCCTTGAAGGACTCGTTCTAGGTGGCGGCTACGGCAGGGGGCAGGGTGGGGTTCTGAAGAGTGAGTCTGGCGATGCGCCGTACAATGACTTGGAGTTCTACGCTTTTTTCCGCGGAAACCGGGTCGTAAATGAGGCGCGGTACCGGCGCGTTCTCAAGAACATCGAGGCCCGTCTGACGCCGGAAGCGGGGTTGCATGTCGAGTTCAAGATTGATTCGCTGGCCGAACTCAGGCGCAGAGATGTTTCGATATTCAGTTATGACCTTGTCTGCGGACACAGGTTGCTCTTCGGGCACGAAGACCTGTTCGTGGGCTGCGAACGGCATCGTGACCCGAAAAATATTTCGCAATCCGAGGCGACCCGGTTGTTGCTGAATCGTTGCTCAGGCCTTTTGCTTGCGCAGGAATTGCTGTTGAAGCCGACATTGAGCGTTCAGGATTGTGATTTCATCGGGCGTAATATCGCCAAAGCCTGGCTGGCTTTGGGAGACGCGCTCCTGGCCGCTTTGGGTCTTTACCACTGGAACTGCCTGGAACGGTCAAGGCGGCTTCAGGCGGTCTCGATCAGAGAATTGGACTGGTTACTCGACGCCGTTCGACCGTACCACGTGAAGGGAGTTTCGTTCAAACTGAACCCGGTTCGGATCGTCAAGCCGCCTGCGGAATTTAAAGCCGAGCACCAGGCGGTATCGGACCTTGCGCTTCGCGAGTGGTTATGGATTGAAAACCGGCGGTTGAAGGCGAACTTCATCAATCTGAGAGAGTATGCCTTCAGTTCAATCGACAAGTGCCACGAGCGGCGAGTTTGGCGAAACCTTTTATTGAACCTGCGAACATTTGGGGCGAAGGCTTCCCTGGACGCGCGCGCTCCGCGGTATCCGCGGGAGCGGTTGTTCAATGCTTTGCCTTTGTTGCTGAGCGACCCGGCGGCAACCGCGCAACCCGAAACGCGGCGCCACCTTCAACGACAATTGTTCACCCGAGCGGAGGACTGGGCCGGGCTGGTCGCTGCTTACAAACACGTCTGGAGTTGCTATGGTTGATCCGCGAACAGAACATCATCTTAACCGGGTATTGCCGATCCAATCGAACGCCAGGCCTATGTCCAACGTCCTTGACAGCCTCTTTCGCTTCGGCAAACCCAACGAAGCGCATGTGTGGGTTCTCGAAATGGCTTCGCTGGCTCCGGAATTGCACCGGCTCAGGACGTACCTTTCGGAGAACGAGCTGGAGAAGGCCGGACGCTTCCGTTTTGAGCGGCATCGGAATCATTACCTCATTTCGCACGGCTGGATGCGCGAAGTGTTGAGCCGTTACTTGTTGGTCGCACCGTCCACTCTGCGATTCGAGCTCGGGCCCAAAGGCAAGCCGTCCCTGGCCGGGCCGACCGGTCCGCGTAAGGTGCTGTTCAACCTGTCCCACTGTGAGGGAGTTGCCGTTCTCGCGATTTCGCCGGATGCCAGAGTCGGCATTGACGTGGAACGAGTTCGGCCGCTTGCCGACGCGCAACTCCTCGTTGACCGGTTTTTCTCGAAGCGCGAAGCCGACCAGTTTCGCCACGCCGGTCCCGAAACCATTGACTTGGCTTTCTTCAATCTTTGGACCAGGAAAGAGGCATGGCTGAAGGCGACTGGCGAAGGCATTACCCATTTGCTTGGCCAGGTCGAGGTTGGTTTTTTTCCTGGTGAACCCGAGCGCTTGATTGAGCTGCCTCCTGGGTACGGTGCCGCGGCAGCGTGGTCCTTGTGCAGCTTTAATCCATTGCCTGGATATGTGGGCGCCCTGGCAATCGAAGCGCGCGACGCCAAACCCATTGTGAGATCGTGGGACTCAACAACAGCGAAGGGGCAGGGATGAAAACTTCGGATTGCGTTGTCGCCCCGGCTCGAAGGCGTCCGCCCGTTGCCATTCTGGGGGTGCCCTTTGATAACGTGACCAAAGCGGAGGCCATCTCCCTCATCGAGCAGATGATTGAGTCCAGGCATCCGCATTACCTGGTGACTCCGAACGTGGATTTCCTGGTTCAAGCGCGGCGGGACGTCGAGTTGCGCAGGATCCTTTTGGACGCTCACCTGGTTTTGTGCGACGGGACACCGCTGGTTTGGGCATCGCGGTTGCTCGGCAATGCCTTACCCGAGCGGGTCGCCGGGGCTGACCTGGTCCCGCTATTAATGGAAATCGCGGCCCGGAAGAAGTATCGGCTTTTCCTTCTGGGCGCCACGCCGGAATCGGCGGAGCGGGCTGTCGCGAGATTAAGGCAACGATATCCTGAATTGCACATAGCGGGGCACTATTCACCTCCGTTCAATCCGCTTCTGGAGATGGACCACGAGGAGATCAAGCGACGAATCTTGCTCGCGCAACCGGACCTGTTGTTCGTGTCTTTTGGTTGTCCCAAACAGGAAAAATGGGTCGCGATGCACTACCGCAGCCTCGGGGTTCCCGTCACCGCCGGCGTCGGTGCCACCATCGATTTCCTTGCCGGGCAAGTCCGCCGGGCCCCGGTTTGGATGCAACGCAGCGGGACCGAATGGGTTTTCAGGCTTATTCAGGAACCGCGCCGTTTGTTCCGACGGTATCTCACCGATTTGTGGGTGTTCGGTTCGAGCATTTTCCCGCAATGGTGGCAATTGCAGGTGCGGCGGGGGCCGCGTCCGGCTCTCCTGCCTGACCTCGCCTTGGACGCAGCTGAAGTTGAACAAGACAAGTGGCGCCGAATTCAACTCTCTGAGCGGTTGGACGTGCAGAGCGTTCAGGAGAACGCGGGTTTGGTCGAAGAGAATTTCCGGCGGGGAGTGCATTGCGTGGTGGATATGAGCTTGACGGGTTTTATCGACAGCACCGGGGTGGGATGGCTCATCAGCCTGCAGAAAAACCTCCGGGCCGCAGGCCTTAAGCTAGTCCTGCTGGCTCCAACTCCGGCCGTGACTCGCGCATTGAGATTGATGCGATTGACCGACTTTTTCGAAATCGTGCGTGACCCGAGCGCGGTTGACGCTTTGCTCACCGGCACAATTGAACAGAATGGCGCTTCGCCAGAGCAGGGCGGTGCAACTGGCGAAACCCTGGTCTGGCGCGGTGAGATCACCGCTGCCAATGCGGAGTCGGTGTGGGAGCTTGCGCTTCCTTACCTCAAGCGTCCCTGCTCGAGCGGCCACAAGACGATTGATCTCTCCCGGGTCCGATTCATCGACAGCACAGGTCTGGGCTTGATGATCCGGGCCAAGAAACTCAGTTTGAGCCGCGAGGAGAGCTTGAAATTCGTGGGGCTCCAGCCAGCGGTCCGGAACGTTATCCGGCTCTCACGTCTCGAAAGTTTTTTGCTAGGGCCGCCATTGGTTAAAGAACCCCAGGCAGCCTGAATTGAGCATGCGCATCGGCATTTCCAGCCTGATGATTCAACGCGGAAAAACGGGCGTGGCGTCGTATCTCTTTTCGCTGCTTCAGGGCTTCCAAAAGGCGGCCACGTCGCACCTGTTTTTTCTATTTGTCTTTGAGGAGGATCTGCCGCTGTTCGACAGCTTGAAATCGGACATGTCGCTTATCCCGGTTCCGGAGCGGTATCGCCCACCGGTCCGCAACATCCTGTGGCATCAGTCGGCGTTGCCGCGTTTGGCGCGTCATTATTCTCTGGATGTGTTGCACGTCCCCAGCTACCGGCGTTTGCTGTGGCCAAAACCTTGCCCACTCGTGGCGACCATCCATGACCTGGCTCCCTTTCATGTAACGGGTAAATACGATTGGAAACGCATGTTCTATGGACGCGTCGTCGTGCGAAGGCTGGCGATGCGGCAGGACCGGGTTATTGCCGTCAGCCACAACACCGCCGCGGATCTGGTCCGTTTTTTTCGATTGCGTGAGGCCCAAATCAAAGTCATTCACAACGGGATCGACCATAGGCGCTTTACACCGGGGTCGGCTCCCGAGGCCAAAGCCAGGGTGGCCCATAGATTAGGACTGACTTCACCATTTTTCCTTTATGTCGCCCGGCTCGAGCACCCGGGCAAAAATCATCTGCGCCTGATTCAAGCTTTCGAAAAATTCAAGAACTCCTGCAAATCGGAGTTCCAACTGGTTTTTGCCGGAAGCGACTGGCATGGCGCGGAAGCGATTCACCGCGCAATTCAAAATTCTCCCCACAAGAAGGACATTCGATCGCTTGGTTTTGTGTCGCTTGAGGAATTGCCCGAATTGTATCGCGCTGCGGAGGTGTTTGTTTACCCGTCCCTGTTCGAAGGTTTTGGGTTCCCGCCGCTGGAGGCAATGGCTTGCGGGTGCCCAGTCATTTCGTCAACGCGCGGGTCGCTCGAAGAAATCGTAGGCACCGCAGCGTTAACCGTGGATCCTGAAAACGTGGATGAAATGAGTTACAA